>Ga0315277_10001756_pt1 | contig 30927 bp, 24 predicted proteins | sample YL17G05_15_MG_FD_203695 | JGI IMG/M metagenome (GOLD analysis project Ga0315277, IMG submission 203695) | Sediment microbial communities from Yellowstone Lake, YNP, Wyoming, USA - YL17G05_15 | ecosystem: Environmental > Aquatic > Freshwater > Lake > Sediment | place: USA: Wyoming | collected...
CCTAAGCTGATCCGACATTATCAGGTCAACAGGAAGGTTTCGGACTTTCCCGACAAGGAGGATCTATCTATTTCCGAAAGGACATACTCGTACTGCAACAGACTGCTGGCCAGCGGAGACGAGGCTTCCTGGGGGCGGATCAGTGCCCGGGAGGGCCGTGGCGGCGGTGGAGCACCCGCGACAGAAGTCGCGCCGGAGGTGGCCCGGGGCTGGCTGAACGCGCCCATCCTCGAGGTGTGGATCTACAGAGAGAGATTCGCCGCAGTGATCGCCAAGGTGACTCTCCCGGCCGACTCGTTCCATGACCTCCGGTTTGTGGAGCTCCGGGACGGCCGCTGGCTGAACCTGGGAGAGTCCAAGTTCCGGACCATTGAGCTGGCCAGAGGAGACTTCGCAAGATTCTGTGTCGTCCGGTACCCGGAGATCATCCTGCACGAAGAGACGGTCGCTCACGCCATGGACCACCCGGAGCAGTTCGCCAGAATGGCCCAGAAGCTGTTCCAGGACATCCGCGGCGCCGACTACCAGTACTTCCTCGCCTCCGCCGATCCGGATGTATGGCTGAAGTTCCCCGCAGACTACTGCGCGGAGACTGGCTTCGATCGTTGGGTAAACTGGGTGTGCACCACCTTTAGCAAGAACCCGATCACTGACGTCCAGCTCGGCAAGGTGTTCAAGGGGCAGGACGACCTTCCAGTCGTCCCCTACATGCTCACGCTCAAGGACGGCAGTGCCCTGTCCGGCAATCTGCCCTTCCAGTGTTCGATCGAGCAGGGCCGCGCCGTCTGGCAGACCACCACAGGCCTGTGTTCGATCGACCAGGGCCGCGCCGTCTGGCAGGCCACCACAGGCCTGGACTGGCATCTGAAACCCGGTGAATAGTGTCCACACCGTGGCAGGCATCCGCCGCACCTGCGGCGGATGCCTGCTGCACATAGGTCGCCTCGAAGGGGCCACTCCCCGCAGTCACCGCGGCCGAAGTTGCTGCTCGGCATCCGCCATTCTACTGGGCGGGGATGATGTTGGCCCCTCTCACCCCCACCGCCAGCCGGTGGATGCTGTGCTGCCCGGCGACGGTGACGTAGAGATCCGTCCCCCACCAGCACAGGTTGGACACCTCGTCTCCACCCGCCGGATAGCTCTTTAGCAGTTCGCCCTTGTCCACATCCACCACGTCCACCGTCTTGTTCGTCCACCGGGCGATCCACAGGCGGCCGAACTCATCGAACATGATTCCGTCCAGAGTGGGATTGGGGAACTCCATCACAACCTGCTGGTTGGTCAGGGAGCCGTCCGGCTTCAGGTCCCAGCACAGCAGACGGTTGGTGGCCGACTCGGCGACGTAGAGCCGTTTCTGGTCGGGTGAGACGGCGAGGCCGTTGGGGAAGGCGAGACCATCCGCCAGGCGCGTCACCTTCTTCACCTCCCCCTTCTCCACCTCGATCCGGTAGACGGCCCCGATCGGCTTCTCCTTGCTCGATCCCGTGGGGTCGGTGAAGTAGATGTTCCCGGCGAGGTCGAGGCAGACATCGTTCGGGCCGCGATAGGGCTGGCCTTCGCAGTTGTCGGTGAGCGTCTCAATCTGTCTGGTGATCGGGTGAATGCGGGTGATGCGCTTGCCGCCGTAGTCGGCGACGATGAGGTTGCCGCGGCCGTCCACCTTCAGCCCATTCGCCTGGCCGCCCGTGTGCACCCAGACGCTCACGGTTCCGTCCGGCGTGCGCCGGCCGATGGTGCCGAGGGAGAGGTAGTTCACGAAGTACAGATTGCCCGCCTGGTCGAAGATGGGGCCTTCCGCGAAGGCGATGTCGGCCACGACAGGTTGCGGCTCCACCTTGTCGGGCAGGGGAGGCACGGTGCCGGCGAGAGCCACGCCAGACAGGCCGATGATGGCGGCGGACAGCCACGGCACGAGAAAGGCGGCATGGTCAAGCATGAGGTTCATCTCCTGGCCCGGACAGGCCGCTAGCGGTACAACTCCTCCATCTGCCTCTTCACCCTCCCCAACGCCTCCGAGGCGGGGATGTCCTCGTTCAGGTACTTCTGGAACTCCACCCCGACGATGTCGGCGACGCGCTGCCAGTTGAGGGGGTCGGGGATGCAGTAGCCCTTGTCCACCGTCGGGCGGAGGGCGATCATCCACTGGGGCACGTGGTACTTAGGGTCAACAAGCGAACGGAGTTTGGCGATTGGCGCCGGCACGCGTGCGGTGATGCGGTCAAGGTACATCTGCCGGTAGTAGGGCTCGTTGATCACGATCATCTTCCCGGCCTTGCCCACCCCGGGCTGGAGGTCGTAGCAGAACGCCTCCAGCAGCACCTGCACTGCTTCCTTCCGCACGGGGGAGGCCTTGGGGATTACGCCGATGTAGTGGGCGAGAAGGGCGCCCACTTCCCGGCTCCCGGGACACGGGGCGATGCCGATCTGGCGCTCTCCTGGAGTGAGAGACCCATCGGCCGGTGGGCGCTTCACCCCTGCTGATTCGTTGATGCTCCTTATCGCCCAGAACCCTCGGGACTGCCAGTTGGGGAAGAAGATGGCGATCTTGGCGCGGAAGTCGTCGGCGGATTGGTAGGGAGTGAGCGCTCCCTTTGGCATTAGCCCCTGGCTGTACCAGCGCTTCAGCATCTCGAAGGTCTTCACCGCCTCCGGGCTGGAGACGTCGAGGCGGCCGCGCTCGTCCTCCACGCTTGCCCGCAGCGACCGCAGCACCGGCACGTAGGCGTTCTGGCTGAAGAAGCCCGGTGAGAGGTCCAGGGTGATGCCGTAGATCCTCTTCTCCGGGTTGCGCAGGCGGCGGGCGTACTGCTCCAGCTCGGCGTAGGTGGCCGGGATGCGGTCATCGGGCTGGCCCACCTCCCGCAGCACATCCTTGCGGTAGTTGAGGGCCATGATCTCCCCCAGCCACGGCAGACCGTAAAGATGGGTCTCGCCGGTGTGCGGATCCTTGAGGCGGCAGTACTGGAGATAGCCTGGCAGGAACTCATCGAGGAGGCCCGCCTTCAGCTCGGGTTTCAGGATCTCATCCAGAGGTTCGAGGAACCCGCCCTCCGCATACCGCACGATGGTCTCGTTGTTGGTGGTGAGGAGCAGGTCGAACGGCGTCTGGTTCGCCCGCCAGGGAAGCATCAGGGTGATCTCGTTCGCCTCCGGCATCAAGCGCAGGTCAATCTTGATCTCGGGATGGCGCTTCTCGAAATCGCGGATCACCCGCTCCAGGTCCTTGTCCGGGGTCATGAACTCCGAGTACTGCCACGCATCCACCATCACCCGGACGGTGGTGACCCCGCCCTGCCGAGGCTGGTAGACGTTGAGCCGCCGCTCGGCGACGAAGCCGAACAGAATGAGGGCGACAATGGCAAGGCCCACTCGCTTGTGCACTGCCTACCCTTTCACCGCGCCCGCGGTCAGCCCGCGCATAAAGTACTTCTGCAGGCACAGGAAGAGGATGATCACCGGCAGGAAGGACAGCATCACAGAGGAGAACAGCACCCCGTAGTCCCAGTGCTGCCACTGGCCCTGCAGTAGCTGGATGCCGACCGGCAGGGTGCGCGCCTCGTCGCTCCAGTTGTTCATGGTGAGGGCGAAGATGAACTCGTTCCACGCGCTCAGGAACACCAGCGTGCCGGCGGCGGCGAGGCCGCTCGCCCCCAGCGGTATCATGATCTGCCAGTAGCTCTCCCACCAGCTACAGCCGTCCACACGGGCGGCGTCCAGCAACTCCTGCGGCACCGAGATGAACACCGCCCGCATCACGAAAATCGTGAGCGCCAGGTTGAAAGCCGTATAGGTGAGGGTGAGGCCCGTGAGCGTGTTCAGCAGCTTGTAGCTGCTCAACAGCTCGTACTGCCCGATCAGCCCCACCTCCCCAGGGACCATCATGGTGCCGAGAAAGATCAGGAACAACGCTTGCTCGCCCCGGAACCGGAATCTGGCCAGCGCATAGGCGGCCAGGCTCCCCACGAACAGGGTCAGCACCACCGTGCCCACGGAGATCAGCACGCTGTTGCGGTAGTACAATCCGAACCCCACCATCCGCTCCAGCATCTGGGTGTAGTTGTTGAGCGTGTAGCTGTGGGGCAGGAAGGTGAGGTGCTTGCTGTACAGCTCATCGTGTGGCTTGAGCGAGGAAAGGATCACCCACAGGAAAGGCAACAGGCTGATGGCGCTGATCACGGCGAGCACGAGGTAGAGCAGCCCCGTGCCGGTGTGCCGCTTCACCTTGTCCGCGGTGAGCGCCATCACTCTCGCTCCTTGGAGAGCCGGAAGGCGATCACGGAGACGATGAAGATGAAGGCAGCGAGTGCCCAGGCGAGCGCGGAGGCATAGCCGAAGCGGAACTTGCCGTAGCGGAAGGCGATGTTGTACAGGTAGAGCACCATGGAGAGGGTGGAATCGCCCGGTCCGCCCCCGGTCATGATGAACATCTGACCGAACACCTTCAGCGCCCCGATCATGGCGAGCAGGCCGACCAAGAAGATGGTGGGCTTGAGCAAGGGGAGGGTGATCCCCCGAAACGCCTGCCACCCCGTGGCGCCGTCCACCAGCGCGGCCTCGTGCAGTTCCGGCGATATGCGCTGCAAGCCGACCAGGAACAGCAGCATGTTGAACCCGAGGCCGTGCCAGACACACATGGCCACGATCCCGGGCATCGCCAGCTTCGGGTCTGACAGCCAGTTGTACGTCTCCTTCACGCCGGCCTGGCGGAGTAGCGTGTTGGCCACCCCGTACTCCGGGTGGTAGATCCACATCCAGATGATGGAGATCACCGCCACCGACACCACCACCGGGATGAAGTTAAGCGTGCGGAACAGCGTTGAGAGCCTCCCCGCCTTGTCAACCATCACTGCCACCAGGAGCGGCAAGCCGATCGCCAGGGGCACGTACATGACAGTGAAGCGCACGGTGTTCCAGAAGGCGCCGCCGGCGGAGTTGATGGTGAGCCAGAGGGCGGCGATGGGATAGGTGATGGGCCAGATGGCAAGCCGGAGGGCGTCTAGCAGAGAGGCCGCCACCGCCGCGTGGCCGAGCAGCCGGTAGCAGAAGAGAGAGAGGAAGGCGCAGACCACGGCCGCCAAGGCGATGGCGAATGCGCGTCCCGCGCGCCTGGTGAAGAGGTAGGTGAGGGCCACCAGGGCGTACAAGCCGAGCGCGTAGGAGGCGAGAGAACGGAGGGGAAGGATCGCCTTCGGGGTGACGAGGCCGGGCCAGTTGGTGACCCGCTCGTCGCGTAGGATCTCCTGGTAGTTGCCCCACCCCACCCAGTGCATCTGCTCCGGCCGCAGGAAGTCGTAGTCGAAGAAGCTCAGGTACAGCGACCGCAGGATGGGATAGAGCGAGAACATCCCAAACAGCACCAGCGCCGGCAGGATGAAGGCATAGGGGCTGTCGAGGCTCCAGCCCCGGCGTTTTCTGTTGGTGGATTGCGCTGGAAGATCACCCATGTCTATATCGCAACGGAGCCGCAGGCCACGCCCCTGCCAGGCCGGCTGAGGCCGGCGGCGAAGTCTCCCGCCCTCTCAGCCGGGGGAAAGGCCGCCAGCGCTCCCGCATGCCAATCACCGGGGGGCGATAGAGCGCCGTCAGCCGTCTTGGCACGTTCTCCTCCTACCACGCAGCGATCATGCGAACCAGCACGGGCGGCGCGGCGTACACGTCACTCCACCTGCCCATTTCCACTCCGGCATCCGTTCCCCTTGCCAGAGGCGCCTCCGGGGACCCGAGAGGGCTGGTTCGTAGCTCCCAACTGGCATGTTAGCAGAGTCCTTGCTTGTGGAACAAACCAGGAGGCAGCGGCCGGGAAGGCGTGCTGCCATGCCCTTTAGGACTCCGAGGGGTCCCGAGGGGCAGCCAGGGCGAGAAGACCGCCAAAGGCGGGTAGGCCCAGTCCAGCCGGAAACCACGGCGTGCTGGGGGCTTCGCTCTGTTACCCATGAGGTGCAGCGCATGGCAGTCGGGAAGGGGACGACATTGGAGCGAGCAGAACACGTTGGCGCAGGCTTCGAGCCTCTGGGCCGAGGCCGAGTCCTGGAGAGACGTCGGAAGGACCTCCAGTGGGTCGCCCTAGTTCTGGTCGGGGCACTGGGGATCGCGTTTGTGGTGCTGGCCGCCTATGGGCACGAGGTTAGCATTGGCGATTTTCACGAGCCGCTGCTGCTGATCGGCCTGCTGGCTCTTCTCACCTGCGCGGTCGCCTACTTCGCGGACAAAGAGCGAGAGCACCGCATCCAGAACCATAACCTGATCCGCGAGCTGCACGACACCGCCCGCGCCCTGGACTCCCGGGTGGCAAGGCTCAACAAGCTCTGCGAGACCAGCACCCACCTGGCCGGCGCGCTGAACGTAGATCGCATCTCCGAACTGGTGGTGGAGGCGCTGGTGGCCCAGGTGCAGGCGGACGCAGCCTCCCTCGTCCTCCTGGACAGGGCGCTGGGCACGTGTCTACACCACCGCAGCACCGGACCGCTGGCGGAGCTGAGCGACACTGCGGAAGCCAATTGGGCCGACACCGGCAGCCTCTCCCCCGATCCGCAATCCATCGCCAAGGCGGCGGCGGGCGAGGGTGGTCCGGCGATGCGAGTGGTCAATGTCTCGCCCGACGTGGCAAGGCAGCTCGCCGCCTGGGGCAAGACCCTGGCCACTATCTATGCGCCCATGAAGGTGTCGGACCTGGTGGGAGGGGCGCTGGCGGCGGTGCGCCAGGAGGACTTCAGCAGCGAAGACCTCAACCTCCTCACCACCCTGGCGAACATGGCCAGCAAGGCCATCGAGAGCGCGGAGCTGCACGAGGAACTGAGGCAATCATACTTCCGCACTTTGCACGTGCTGGCACGCTCGCTGGCCGCCCGCGATCCGTACAGCGCCGCGCACGGCGAAGCGGTCACCTGGCTCGCCTCTCGGGTCGGCCACAAGCTGGGCCTGTCTCCGCAGCTCCTCGAGGCGCTCCGCGCCTATGGGCCGCTGCACGATCTGGGCAAGATCGGCATCTCGGACTCGATACTGCTGAAGGCCGGCCCGCTTACCCAGGAAGAGCTCTCCGTCTGCCGGCAGCACACCGTCATCGGCGAGGAGATCATCCGTCCCCTCAACCCGGGGGCGGATGTGCTGGCGATGATCCGCCACCACCACGAGCGATGGGACGGTCAGGGATACCCAGATGGGTTGAAGGGAGAGGACATCCCCATCCTGGCGCGGGTGGTGGCAGTGGCCGACTCCTTCCATGCCATGACCTCACACCGGCCCTATCGTCCCGCCACCGTCCTCTACGCCGCCATCCAGGAGATCAAGATGCTATCCGGGGAGCAGTTCGATCCGGCGGCCGTGTCTGCCCTGCTCGAGCTGTGGGAGGCAGGCGAGGTGGCCAGGCTCAACATGCGGACGGCCGACACCAGCGAACCGGCCGCGCTCCTCAACCATGGGGCTCTAGTGGTCGCCGCTCCGCCCCCGACGGGGTAGCGCAGCCTTCCGATCTGCTCCCTGCTGTGCGCACCATATCCCTGCCACTCCTGCCCGCGAGAGGTATCCGCTTCACCGCGGGGTAATCAGCACTCTCCAGATGCGCCAGTGAAGGAGGAAGTGGAATGGCACGCACCCCGATCGCACTGCAGCTCTACTCCGTCAGAGAGGACTGCGCCAGAGACCTGCCCGGTGTCCTGGCAGCGGTGGCGAGGATGGGCTACGAGGGGGTGGAGTTCGCCGGCTACTACGAGCGCTCGGCGAAGGAGCTTCGCAAGCTGCTGGACGACCTCGGACTCAAGGCCGCCGGCGCCCACATCGGCCTCGACGTGCTGCTGGAAGACCAGCTGCCCCGCACCATCGAGTTCCACCAGGAGCTGGGGAACCAGTTCCTGGTCATCCCCTGGATGGACCCGCGCAGAATGCAGACCCGAGATGCGTGGGCCGACTTTGGGAAGCAGTTGACCGAGATCGCCGGGAAGCTGAAGCCGCACGGCATGCACCCGGGCTACCACAACCACAGCCACGAGTTCAAGCCCATCGAGGGCGAGACCCCCTGGGACACCCTCGCCGCCAATAGCTCCGCAGACGTGGTGATGCAGCTCGACATCGGCAACTGCCTGCACGGGGGCGGGGACGCCATGGGCCTGCTCAGGAAGTGGGCCGGCCGCGCCCTCACCGTCCACCTGAAGGAGTACTCCGCCGCCAACGATAAGGCCCTCGTCGGTGAGGGAGAGGTGCCGTGGTCGGAGGTGTTCGAGGTGTGCGAGGCGGCCGGGAAGACCCAGTGGTACATCGTCGAGCAGGAATCCTACCCCTCCTCGCCGCTGGAGTCCGTGGAGGGCTGCGTGCGGTTCCTCAAGACTCTCCGCCGGTAGGGCACGGCTCTAGCGTGCCGGCCGTTCCGTTGCGTAGGGGCGGACTGCTGTGCGCCCCTACAGACTCAGGCGATCAGCGTCTCGAAGAGCGCCGTGTACAGCCGCAGCACCTTCTCCGGGTCCGGCCCGGAATAGGAGCACTCGTTTGCCACATACCCGGAGTACCCATCGGCCTTGGCGAGCCCGAAGAACTCCTGCCAGTAGCCCAACTCGGTGGGCCGCTCCATGGAGTGGTGGTGGATGGAGGTCAGGTGCGGCCGGATCATGTCGTAGAACGGCTTGATTGACTTCGCGCCCGCGGGCAGCGTGTACTTCCAGTTCTTCCCCACCGGGAACTGCCCGTTGAACACCAGGCCGCAGTTGGGCAGGTTGACTTGCTTCATCACTTCCATCGAGTAGTGGGGATCGGTGAAGCTGTTGTGCATCTCGATGGAGACGGCGATGCCCGCGCCGGCGTATTCGCCCAGCTCCTTGATGCAGGCGGCGACGTTCTTCACCACCGCCGGTCGCGCGCTTTCGTCATCCGGCAGCTTGTCGCCGAGCACGCGCACGTGGTCGCACCCGAATTTGCGCGCCATATCAATCACCCGCTTCACGCGCTTCACCGACTCCGCGCGCTCGGAGGCATCGAGCGAGTGGAACGTCTGGCAGCTCGTGAACGACCCGAACTTCAGCCCGGCCGCCTCGATCTTGGTCTTCACCTCCCCGAACCGCGCCTCCGGCGCATCCCACTCCAGCCCGTGGGGCTGCTGGAAGTCCATCAGGAACTCGATGTACGGATAGCCGGTCTTCACGCACATCTCGATCAGATGATCGAGTTCCCACTTCTGCCCGACTTCATAGGTGTTCAAAGTCCACTTCATAGCACTGCTCCTTCATAGATGTCGGGGGTAGGTTCACCGGCCCCCCGCTGTCCCCTCTTCCGGCCTGCACATGCCGTAGGGGCGCATGGTATGCGCCCTGGGCTGGCGGGGCAGGAGATTGACTCCCTAGGCGGGGAGCCCTGTCCTACGGACTGCTCTCGGCGGGATAATGCGGCGCGGCGAGAGAGGGGCGCCGACTGCTGCTACTGCATTCTCCGGATGCGGACCTCAATGGACTTATCTGCGGCCAGCAGTTTGACCAGCTCGGCAGTGTCGGTATTGCCGAAGTGGTAGGGATAGAGAATCCTCGGCCGGAAGGCTTTGGCGGCCTCCGCCACCATCTCCGGGGTCATCGTGTAGGGCAGGTTCATGGGCAGGAACGCCACCGCGATGTCCTTGAGTTGCTTCATCTCCGGGGTGTCCTCGGTGTCCCCCGCGATGTAGACCCGGGTGTCCCCAAACGCGATCACATACCCATTGCCCTCTCCCTTTGGGTGGAACGGCTCTCCCGTCGGGCGCTTGTGCACGATGTTGTAGGCGGGAACCGCCTCGATGGTCAGCCCCGCCACTGTGCGCTTCTCCCCGTTCCTCATCACCATCCCCCCGGTCACCTGCTGGGCGCATCGCGGGGTCAAGATAATCGCGGTTGACTCCTTGCGGATGGCAGCGATGGCGGCGGGGTCCAGATGATCCCGATGCTCGTGGGTAACCAGAATCAGATCGGCCTTCGGCATGGTAGCGTAGTCTGCTTCCGCGGAAACCGGATCCACATGAATGACCATCTCCCCAAACCTGAACATCAGCGTGCCGTGCCCCACGAACGTGATCTCCAGGTCTCCCCCAGAGGTATTGATCACATCTTTCTCAAACACCTTGGGCCTCTCTTCCGCCTGCGGTTCCGCCGGCACCGCACACCTCGCTAGCGCCATGGTAAGCAAAGCCACCAAGCCAGGAATACGCATCGGGATCCGCTCCTAGTCGGCTACGTTGAAACCCACCTGGGTGTCCGGGCCTGACCGCCTGCCCGGCCGCCGGATCAGGCTGTCCTATCAGCCCTTCTGAGAGCCTACGGACCATCCTCCAGCATCTTCCAGACGCTTTCCCGGATGATGTTGGGGAACTTAGTGGGGCGCACCGCCTTTTCCGGCTCCTCGCGCTCCTTCTCCGGATCGGACATTCGCCACAGGGAGAGGCCCAGGCACTGCGGACGCTGCTCATAGGGCTCCACTACCTCCAGCGCCGCCCTCACGTATTCCTCCTGCCTGACTCCTGTCTCGGTTCTGCCTTCTTCGCCCCCCGCGATGTACTCGTACTCGCCCCAGGACGCCGAGGCCGGTATCCCCACCAGGTAGTGCCCTCCCGTCTCTTCCGCCACCTCCTGAAACCTGGCGACGCCCCGCGCCAGCGCGGCGCGGTAGGTGCTCAGGCTCGCGCCTTCTCCATCCAGATCATAGCCCGACATCACCACGATGTCGCAGGATTCGAATACGCGCCTGAGCAGGTCCTTGTCTCTCGGCCCCACGAACATCGTGCAGTACTTGCCCTCCGCATTCAGCATCTCCCGCAGGTGCCGATAGAAGGGGAGGTGATCGGGCCGAAACGGCTCTATGTCAATCTGCACCCCGGCCGCGTCGTCGTCCGCGATGATATGCTCGGCCACCTGACGGGCCGCCTCTCGATACTGCTCCTCCGTCCAGCCGTCGAACTGGCCCTCGTCCGTTCTGCCGTCCACGATGGGCATGATCAGCGTGCCGGGGGGCAGCGCCTTGGCGTAGGCGCGGGTGCGCTCGCTCGAGAAATGGACCACCACCTTCCCCTTCTCTCCGGGAAAGTCGAGCGCGCCGGCATAGGGGAAGAGATAGTTGAACCGGCGATGTGGCTGCGCCCGGGCATTGTGCTCCTGCACCTGCTTGACGACGCCGACGCCGTAGCTGTACACCCAGGTGGAGATCCCCTTGGGCAATGGCTTCAGGTTGGTCGCGCTGGTCATGCCTGTCTCCATGATAATCGCTCGCTTACTCTGCTTGCTCACAGCCTGCTGCCCGCAAGCCCCGCCGGCAAGCTGGCAGATACCAATCACCATCCCGACTACAACTGCTCGAGTGCGTCCCATCCGACCGCTCCCGCCTCGCATCTCACTCCCCCATGGAGCTGCCTATTCGCCCCGGACCCCGTGCTGCCTTTGGCAGATCGCTGGCTAGACTCTTCGAGCCACCATCCCGGCCCTCATGTCTAGTGCCTCCTGCCCTACGAGATGACCTCCACTCTGCTCCCTTCTCGCGCGCTCTCCACGGCTCCGAACACCATCGCCAACGACTTGATGTTGTCGTGGCATTCGGTCTGGGGCAGGCGGCCGGTGCGGAGGAAGTCGAGCATCTCGGCGAGGGCGCCGTGCATGTAGGTCTTCTGCATGGGAGAGTCGGCGATGGGCACTTCGGCAAGAGAGCGGTAGAAGCCATCCTCTCCGGCGACGGCTTCCCCTCGCGGGTCCTCGTCGCGCTCGTAGATGAGGGTGCCGCGGTCGCCAATGATCCGCCAGTCGCCGTTCCAGCTCGTATGGCAGCCGTAGGAACACCAAGAGCCGCGGTAGGTGAAGACCACTCCATTACCCATCTCGAACATGCAGCTCGCGGCGGCCGCGCCGCCGTACCAGGAGCCGGCGGGGTTGAACTCTTTGGCGTAGACCGCGACCGGGTCCGCGCCGGTGAGGCAGCGGGCAAGGTCGAAGTGATGGATGGCCATGTCGAGGAGCAGCGGACTCGGCATTTCGTCGCGGAATCCGCCGAAGTGGACGCCCATGTAGAAGTCGCAGTTTATGGTGGTCACCGCGCCGATGGCGCCGGAGAGGATGGTGCGGCGGAGGCGGTCGTGCTTGGGCTCCCAGCGGCGGGATTGGCTGACCATGTAGAGCTTGCCGGTTTCCTCGGAGGCACACACCATCTCCCGCGCCTCCGCCATAGTCGCCGCCATCGGCTTCTCGCCAATCACGTGGCAGCCGGCGCTCAGGGCGGCGCAGGTCACCTCGCAGTGTGCTTCGGGCACGGTGAGATCAACCACGAAGTCTGGCCGAACCTGCTTCAGCGTCGCGGCCAGGTCAGTGAAAGCTGTGGCGGTGAGGCCGTGCTCCTTGATCTTCGCCTCCGCCGCTTCGCGGCGGAGGTCCACCACCGCGACGATCTCGACGTCCTCCTCGATTAGGGGAGGGAACCAGGCGCCGGAGATGCCTCCCGCTCCCACGACAACCGCTCGGTAGCTCATCGGTCGCTCCTACATGCCGCTCTGCTACAGGGGCAGGAGGGGAACTCCTGCCCTACGGGATGGGTGCGGCGGGCATAGGTGGCTAGGCCTCGGCAGAGCCGAGGCCGCCATGGCGGTCCTTACGACCTAGCCAAATGCCCGCCCTACAGCTTGCGCTCGACGAAAGACCAGAAGTTACCGCCGAATAGCTTCTCGACATCTCGCTTGATCTCCGATTCCTCAAGCGCCCAGCCGGTGGCGATGAGGTCGCGGTACTTATCGAATAGTGCATCCGCGATGATGCGGCGGGAGTGGTCCCATTTGTAGAGGAGTTGATCGAGCACGCGGGCGTCGGAATGCTGGGGGAGGAAGCCGAGCCCAAGCAGCTCGAACCTCATCCGCGTGATCCCGTCCACCAGGCTGGGATTGTTCAGGAACCACCAGCACCCGAACGGCATGAGGTTGCGGAACTTGCGGGCGGCCACGCAGAGCTCGTGCTGGTTCTCCCGCGATAGCATGGTGACCAGGAACTTGTTGCTGGGATAGGTGGCGCAGAGGTGCTCGACGGCCTCGATGCTCGCCCGGCCCACGGAGTCGCCGGCCAACTGCAGCTCCGGGTTGACCAGCTTCTTCACCCCGATCATCATGGCGAAGGGGAGGTTCAGGTCGGCGCACACGGGGAGCACGCATTCCTTGATCAGCACGCCGCGGGGCGAGTCATCGGGCATGGTGAAGGTGGGTGGCAGCGAGACCGCCATGTACACCGCCTGCACGCGCTCCGCCCACTCCCGGAGGAAGCGGCTGATCTCTCGCAGCGTGTCGGCGGTGAGCCTGGACTGGACAGAGTAGCCCCAGCGGGCAAGCTTGGCGCCGCCTGTTTCCCAGGTGTTGAGGAGGGCGTCGAGCCGGAGCGCGGCGCGAAAGCGCGGGTCCTCCTCCGGCCCCTGCAGCCAGACCTCTCGCTCGGCGTCATCGAAGGGGTCGTTGGTCATCACCACTTCCTTGACGCCGGAGAGATCGAACACGGTGTCTACATAATCCTCGACGCGAAGGTCCGCGAAGTAGCGGCGGTAGCTGTCGAGATCACGCTTCGATACATCCAGGCCGAGCTTGCTCAAGGCGGTGAGCACTCCGCGGCACGACTCCGCCAGCGGCGAGTTCTCCAGGAACAGAGTGCGCCAGATCAGATCGGCCTGCGGGTTGGGCAGGAGCGCTGCTCCTGCCCTACGAAGCTTCCAGTAGTGCTCATAGGGCGAATCCAGCCACCGGAACGTCTCCGCGATGAGGTAGTGATAGGTGATCAGCTCGTCCACGCCCCAGAGCAGCAGGTCGCCGAAGCGCGGGGAGTAGAGGTGAGTGTGCACATCCGTGACCCTGACGGATTGCACTTCCCTATCAACCACTTGTCTGAGAACCTTGATATCGCTGATTAGCATGGCGCTGATCTCTCTCGCGGCGTCTTGGGCGTCGGCCCTGACTTCTGTGGTGCTTCCGCTCCGTCCTGCCGAAGGGCTTGTCCCGTTGGTCTGGAATCAGACTTCGCGCGCTTGCGCCAGGAGTGAGTGACCATGGCTGAGTACCTGAACCGCAGCCTGGAGTTCTGCGGGCACAACTGGCTGGTGAAGTCGAGCGGAAGCGAGGCGAAGGATGGACCGGGGCCAAACTGGTTCTCCGATACCGACGAGAACGTGTGGCTCGATTCGGAGGGCCGGCTGCACATGCGCATCACGCGGCGAGATGATCGCTGGTGGTGCGCCGAGGCGGTCTCCGGAGAGAGCTTCGGCCACGGCCGGTACACCTTCGTGGTGGAGGGCGGCGTAGCGGACATCAACGAGAACGTCGTCCTCGGCCTCTTCACCTGGGACACGAATCCCGAGCATCATGACCGGGAGATAGACATCGAGATCTCCCGCTGGTGTGATCCGGAGAACGACGCGGGGCAGTTCGTCGTCCAGCCGTACGAGACCGAGGACAACCTGAAGCGCTTCCCGGTGCCCCTGGGGGGCGAGCCGTCGGTTCAGACCTGGAGCTGGCAGAAGGACCGGGTGGACTTCCTGATCACCGGGGAAGGCGACGGCAAAGTGATTCAGGAGTGGACCTACCGCGGACCCGACAACCCGCCGCCGGGGAACGAGAAGGTGCGGATCAACCTGTGGCTGGTGCGGGGGATGGCGCCGTCGGACGGGAACGAGATGGAGGTGGTGCTCAGGCGGTTCGCCTTCGAGCCGTGACCTTTGGCTGGGTATGTGAGCAGAGTGTCCACGACCACTGATGTAGTCATTGATGGGGTAGACCTGGGCTGGCTTCGCGCGCGAGCGGGCACGCCGCGCGTAACCGATCTGCGGAGGCGGGTGCGCGCGGCGATGGAGCGCGGGCCGGTGGCGTGGGAGTGTCCGGCGCGGATTGACGATGCCCACATGTCGGACCCGCTCCCCGTGCGCAAGGCGCGGGCGGAGGCGCTGAAGCTCGCTCACATGCCCACCGAGCTGTGGGAGGGGCAACCGTTCGCCGGCTCGATGACCCTGGAGGAGCCGAGGGTTCATGCGGAGTGGGGCTTTCCCGACTACCTGACTCCGGCCGAGCACGAGGAGGCGAAGCACCTGGGTGTGAGCATCCACTGCTTCGGACACATCGTCCCCGACTACCCCAAGTTGCTGAGAGTCGGGCTGCTGGGCATCCGGGCCGAGGCCGAGTCGGAACTGGCGCAGGCAGAGGATGAAGACGAGCGCGCCTTCCTCCACTCTGCGATCATCTCACTCGATGGGGTGATGCATTTCGCGGAGTGGCTCGCCGCGCGGTGCAAGGAAGAAGCGGGGCGGGCGCGAGATCCGGCGCGCGCCGGCGAGCTTCGCGAGATGGCGGCAAACCTGCGGCAGGCGCCGGCGGGACCGGCGCAGACGTTCTGGCAGGCGCTGCAGTCGGTATGGCTGCTGCACATGATTTTCCACTCCACCATGAATGGCAATGCCATGGGCCGGCTGGATCAGTATGTGTGGCCCTATCTCAAGGTGGACCTGGAGGCGGGACGGATCGAGCTCGCACGCGCTGCGGAATTGACCGATTGCTTTTGCCTCAAGTTCAACGAGCGCGCGCAGATGCTGGAGGAGCAGCGGCCGGAGGCGCGCCAGCCGGAGAAGGCGGATCTGTCGCGTCGCACCAGGCACTACACTTCGTCTCAGCTCGGAACCGAACGGGATTCCGTGGACGCCACCAATCACTGGCTGCAGAACATCGTGGTGGGTGGGCTTACGCCCGACGGCGGGGACGGGACCAACGCACTCAGCTTGCTGCTGCTGGAGAGCTACCGGCGGAATCAGATGACGAATCCGCTGCTCACGGTGCGCCTGCACCGCCGGTCTCCGGATCATCTGGTGGCTTATGTATGCGAGGTGCTGAAGGACGGCGGGGGGATGCCGGCCCTCTTCAATGACGAGCAGATCATCCCCGCGCTGGAGGGGATCGGGATTCCGCAAGCGGATGCCAGGGACTACACCAACGACGGCTGCTGGGAGGTGATCATCCCGGGTCGCACCGACTTCCGGTTCCAGCGGCTGAGCGTAATGCTGTGCCTGGAGTGGGCGCTGAACCGCGGCCGGTCTCGGCTCAATGGCACGCAGCAGGGACCGGACACCGGAGACCCGCGCGGGTTCGGCAGCTACGGGCAGGTCTGGAATGGCTTCGTCGCCCAGCTCGACGCCATGGTGGACCGCGTCGTGAAGGATGTGGTGCGCACCATCAACGCGCGTAGTATCGTCGCCCCCGTGCCCCTGCTGAGTGCGCTGATCGAGGGCTGCATTGGGAAGCGCCGGGACATGACCGCGGGCGGCGCGAAGCACCGCACCTTCGGGATGCTCGCCGAGGGAGCAGCTCATGCCATTGACTCGCTGACCGCCATCAAGACGGTGATCTTCGAGCAGGGGCAGGCGACCATGGCGGAGCTGTGCGACGCGCTGGACGCCGACTTCCGGGGCCACGAGGAACTGCGCGCGAAGCTGCTCGCCGCGCCCAAGTACGGCAACGATGACGAGCGGGCCGACGCGGTGGGCCGGGAGGTGATCGAAGCCTTCACCAGCGCTGTCGCTCGACACGCGGAGAAGCATCGGTCGGTGGTGAAGTTCCCCTCGGGAGTGGGTACCTTCTCCTGGTACATCGGAATCGGAGAGGGGCTTGCCGCTTCTGCGGACGGTCGCCTGTCTGGGGAGCCGGTTTCCTCGAACTTCTCTCCGGCGCTGGGGAGAGACATGGAGGGAATCCCCGCGGCCATCCTGTCATACGCCAAGATGCACAACTGCAACCTGCCGGCCGGGTCTCCGCTGGACCTGCGGCTGGGGCGACGGCTGGTGGAGGGAGAAGAGGGGACGGCGCGGATGGCGGCGCTGGTGCGGAGCTTCGTGGACACCGGCGGGACCATGATGACTCTCACCGTGGCCGACACGGAGGAGCTGCGGGCCGCGCAGCGGGAACCGGAGAAGTACAAGTCCCTGCGCGTGCGCATGGGGGGCTGGTGCGCCTACTTCACCATGCTCAGCCGCGAGCAGCAGGAACACCACATCCGCAGACAGGAAGGCCGCGGTTGAGCAGTGCGGTGCAGGGGCTGATCTTCGACACTGACACCTTCGCGGTCCACGACGGTCCCGGGATTCGCATGGCCGTCTACCTGAAGGGATGTCCTCTGCGCTGCGCCTGGTGCCACAGCCCGGAGTCGCGGGATCCCCGGCCCGAGCTCGCCTTCCTGCGAGATCGGTGCGCTCTATGCTGGAGGTGTGCGGCGGCCTGCGCGAGCGAGGTGCATGTCATCGAGAACGGCAAGCACACACTCCAGCGGGAGCGATGCGTGCTGTGCGGCGCGTGCGTGCGACATTGCCTGGCGGGCGCGCTGAGGATGATCGGCCGGGCGGTGTCGGCGGAGGAGATGGTGGCGCGGGCGGCGCGGCTGAAGCCCTTCTTCGATCACTCGGGCGGCGGGATCACCCTCACCGGGGGAGAGCCGACCAGCCAGCCGGAGTTCAGCGCGGCGGTTCTCGCCGGGTGCAGGGCGCTGGGGATCAACACCGCGGTGGAGACCTGCGGCGCGTGCAGTTGGGAGATATTGGAACGAGTCCTGCGCGGCGCCGATCTGGTGCTCTACGACCTCAAGCTCATGGACGAGGCCGCGCACCAGCGCTGGACCGGGGCCTCGAACCGGCAGATACTGGACAACGCCTCCCGCCTCTCCGGCCGCAACGTGGAGGTGCGCATTCCCCTCATTCCTGGGATCACGGACACCGATGACAACCTCCGTTCAATCTTCCAGTTCATGGCGCGAGTCGGGTTGCGCCGGTGCGCGCTGCTGCCGCTAAACCCCAGCGCGGCCGCCAAGTATGAGTGGTTTGGGCTGACCTACCCGGTGGAGGGCGAGCCGCAGTCACGGGAGCGCCTCGGGGAGATCGTGGGAATGGCGGCCGGGGAAGGCATCGCCGTCCGGGTGGAGTAATGCCGCCTGCGGCTGACCGTCATGGCTAGAGCAAAGAAGGGCAGACTTGAGACCGATCTGTATCGCCCGCTCCGCGGCTACCTGATCGGCCAGGGCTACACAGTGCGCAGTGAGGTGATGGGCTGCGACATCGTGGCCACCAAGGGCGATGCCCTGATCGTGGTGGAGATGAAACGGCGGTTCGGCACGCCCCTGTTGGTGCAAGCGACCAGGAGGCAGCGGATCGCCGATTCCGTGTACGTTGCTCTCCCGAGTCCTGCCCGCCGGCCGGCAGGCGGGGACGCGGCCAGGCGCGGTTGGGAAGATGCCAAGCACCTGCTCAGGAGGCTGGAGCTGGGGCTGCTCCTGGTGTCATCTCACACCAAGCCGCCTACCGTGGAGGTGGTCTTCCACCCTCTGCCATTTCAGAGGCAGAGAAGGAAGAAGGCGAGACGCGCGGTGCTGCAGGAGGCAGTGGCTCGGTCGGGCGACTACAACGTGGGCGGAAGCACGCGCCGCAAGCTGGTGACTGTCTACCGCGAGAACGCCGTCCACATCGCCTGCTGCCTGGCCGAGCTGGGGCCTCTCACTCCGGCGCAGCTCCGCGCCCTGGGCACCGGCCCGAAGACCCTGTCCATACTGAGCAACGACGTCTACGGCTGGTTCGAGCGGATCACCCGCGGCCTCTACGCCCTCCGCGCCCAGGGCCGGGAGGAGCTGAAGCTGTATCCACGGGTGGTGAGGCGATACCGGGCGGCGATTCCGAAGCAGGCGCGACTGGAGTAGGGAGGCTGGTAGGGCTGGCTCGCAGGGAGGCGGCCCACCTCCGACGAACCGGTGCGTTCTGAATCACGCGAGGGGTCAAGGAGGTTTCGCAGTGCAGGTCTGGTTGGCAAGTTCGCTGGTTCGGCACTACCCCGGTTCTCCGGCGCGCAGGCGGAGCAGGCTGCGCTTGCACGCGGCGCGGGGCGAGCAGATCTCCTTTCAGGTGGCGTTTCGCACCGAGGCGCAGCACCGGGAGGTGACCGCGGAGGTCGCCGCGCCGGAGGCAGTGGACGTGCAGGTGCGACGAGTGGGCTACGTCCCCACACCCCACCACAACACCGAGACCCCCATCGAGGAACTCGACGGGGTCGGCCACATCCCCGGCCTCGTGCCCGATCCGCTGTTTCCGGAGACCAAGGTCGTCGCCGGGCCGTTCGAGACCAATGCCTTCTGGGTAACGGTGCGTGTTCCGGCGGAGGCCAAGCCGAAGTCGTACCCTCTGCGGATAACGCTGGCCGCGAAGGAGGAGGAGCCGGTGACGCTGACGGCGACCGTGGTAGCACATCGGGCGGTGGCGCAGCCCCGGCGCGACTTCCCCACCACGCAATGGTTCTACTGCGACGCCCTCTGCGACTGGTACAAGCTGGAGCCGTTCGAGGAGCGATTCTGGCCGATCGTCGAAGAGTACCTGCGCGATCTCGCCGCGCACCGCTACGACACCTCCCACGTCCCGATCTTCACGCCCCCGACCGATGGCGTGAAGCGCCCGAACCAGTTGCTGGACGTGAGAAGAAACGGTGATCGCTATCGTTTCGACTGGTCGCTGGTCAAGAGATGGGTTGACACCGCACGGAAGTGCGGGCTGAGCAAGTTCGAATGGGCGCACCTGTTCACGCAGTGGGGGGCGAAGTACGCGATTCGCATCTATGAGGGACATGGAGGAAGCGATAAACTGCTGTGGGACCCGGAGACGCCTGGCGTCTCCCCCACCTACCGCAGCTTCCTCAGCCAGTTCCTGCCGGAGTTCAAGCGCTTCCTGGATCAGGAAGCGCTGATGGCTGGCAGCTTCTTCCATCTCTCCGATGAGCCGCATGGGGAGGAGCATCTCGCCAACTACCGCGCCGCGCGCACCATGCTGCGCGAGCTGGCGCCGTGGATGCAGGTGATGGATGCGTTGTCGGACGTCACCTTCGCGCGGGAGGGGCTGACCGATATTCCCATCCCAATCATCAGCAAGGCGCCGGAGTTCACGCAAGAGGGGTATCCGGCGTGGGTCTACTTCTGCCCCGGCCCTCGGGGGCGGTACGCGCAGCGACTGCTGGACACGCCGCTGGTGAAGACGCGCATGTTCGGGTGGCTGTGCTACCGGCTTCGGGCGCGGGGCTTCCTCCACTGGGGCTACAACTACTGGTATCGCAGCCAGACCCGGGAGCTGATCAACCCCTACCAGGTGCTCGATGCCCACTGGTGGCCCAACTGGCCCTATGGGGATGCGTTCCTGGTCTACCCGGGCGAGAGCGGTCCGGTTGACTCGCTCCGCCATGTGGTGTTCGCCGAGGGCCTCCAGGACTACGCCCTCCTCCAGACCGCGGGCCTTGACCCCGACGATCCCATGCTCGCCGAGATTGAGGATTACGCGGAGTTTCCGCGCAGTGAGAAGTGGATTGAGGAGAGGCGGGGGCAGGTGTTGGGGAGGCTGGGCTAGGTTCATCGGCGGGAGTGGGAACGCCCGCCCTATAACGACAACGGCCTCTCCCATTCCTCAAACACCGCCATTACGTTCTCCAGGGGGTCCTCGACACCCCACTCGCACTGAGCGATGACGCCGCCGGCGCCGTCGTCGAGAGCGGCGCGCACGCGGCGTACGGCGGCGCGGACTTCATCGGGGGTGCCGAAGGGGAGAATGTGCTGGCGGTCCACCTCCCCCCAGAAGGTGATCTTGCCCCGGTACTTGCGCCCCAGCTCCTCGATGTCCATGCAGAAGAGTTGCGAGTTGAGCGCGTCCACGCCGAGCTCGATGAGGTCCGGGTAGATCGCCTCGATGTGCCCGTCGGAGTGGAAGAAGGCGAACTTGCCGCCGCGGTGGATAATCTCGCAGTAGTCCCGGTAGAGCGGCTTGAAGAAGCTGCGCCACAGGTCGGGCGAGATCAGCAGGGCGGTCTGCGTGCCCCAATCATCGCAGAAGCCGATGCTATCCACATCTGTCTTCGCCCACAGTTCGAGCTCCGTGGTGCAGAAGTCGTGCAGCATGTCCCGCAGCCGGTAGACCTCCTTGACACCATACGCCAGGTCAAGGAACAGGTTCTCGCTGCCTCTCAGAAACTGCATCCGCTCGAAGATGTTGGCGAGGCTGCCGCCGCGCATGAACAGATCGCTCTGCGCGCAGCTCCGGTTGGCCTCCGACCAGTCCGCCTCCCGGATCACCTCCCACGGCAACTCATAGCTGTCCAGCGCCGACCAGTCGCCGAGCGCGGGCTGCTTCACCTCGCCCAGCCTGCTCTCCTCCAGCACCACCCAGACGCTGCCCCAGGCGTCCACAAACTCCCCGACCCGGTACTCCTCCCCCCGGGCCCGCTTGCTCGGCCCATAGCTGAAGGTGGGTCTGCCGAAGTCCATGGGGAACCGCTCCAGGAGTTGGTCGTACTCCTGCTGGAGGTGCCAGGCAATGCCCGGCAGCGCCCACACCTCGCGGGGTGCGCGGTCGGGATTCCGGAACCTGAGCGCGCGGATGACGCGTTCGCGGGAGGTCATGTGGGGAGCCTTCCTGTCGCGGGAGTTGTTCGGCACCAGAGAACAGGGTCCCTTGCCCGCGGGCAGGGAGGCAGGGAAGGTCGAGGCGATCAAGGAGCTGGCAGGGGAGGTGTGTGGGTTGGCGGGGTAGGGGCAGCACCGGTGACACGCTGGAAGCGTGCCCTACCGGCAGACTGGAAGTCTGTTCTACGCTACCACCCTCTTGAACGTACACACCTCCTCCCCGACCTTCACCATCCGCAGCTCCGAGCCGGGGCCGATGGAGGGGCAGGTTCCGGCGAACGGGGCGCGGATGGTCTGGAGGACGCGGAAGCGGTCGAGGGAGCGGATTTCGCAGAGAAGGTCGCCCTTGGCGACGACGTCGCCAACCTGGCGGTAGGTAGTGAGGTAGCCTTCCTTCTTCGCGCGGAAGATGCGGACCGGGTCGGAACGACGGACGATCGCCTGTTTCTCCGGTCGCATCATCTGCCCGGGCATCATGCCCAGGTGCTTGAGCATGTTGTAGACGCCGCGCACGCCGTTGGCGAGCATGTCATAGGTGATGTCGCGGCCTGGGCTCATCTCGATGAGGATGGACGGCTTGTCGAGCAGCACCGGCGCGCGCAGGAACAGCAATCCCTCGGCATACGACCGCTCGGTCTGCAAGTCCACCAGGGGCGCGCCGAAGGCCTTCGCCAGGGCGATGCTCTTCGCGTGCCCGTCCAGCGCGGCCGCGAAGTAGTGGTCGCAGATGCGGCAGCAGTGGAAGTCCACGACCGCGTCCACCTGGCGGCAGGCGCTCTCCCAGATGGCATGCGCCATCTGCTCGATCAGATTGCCGCTGCGCTTGCCAGGCCAGACGCGGTTCATGTTGGTCTTCTCGCACTGCTTCCGCTGGTGCGGCGAAACCAGACCATCAAACACGCCCAACCCATTCCTCCAGGCGGCGGCTAGCGGATTGGCGATGGGAACCATCACCAGCGTGCCGCGCAGCTTGCGGGGATCGAGCTCGCTCGCCACGGTGCGGATTACCTCCACGCCCATCACCTCGGTCGGGTGTTGCAGCCCCTGGAGGTAGAGGGCGGGGCCGGGCTTGACGCCCTGCGTGATCATGACCGGAATGTGGATGGGGCCGACGGCAAGAGAGCCGGTGACGAGCTTGCCGGGCTTCGATGCGGCGTTGCCAATGCGCATGAGAGCCTCCTGTGGTGGTGTTTCATATTCTGCGGCGCGGCTGCCGGTCCATCCAGGGGATGGACCCGATCCACAGAACGGCGTGAGACAGGCGACCCGGCAGAGGGTTCACGTGATACCCAGCGCGGGAGCAGGACCTCCCACCCACTTCGCTGAACCATCGCTGAGAGCAGTGAACCCTATCCAGCCGCACAGACCGTAGGGGGAGGTGAGCGTGGCGGACTTACGCGCAGCCGTCGTCGCAACCTGTGTAGCTGTATGTTGCCTGCTGCCCCTCTCCGCCTACGGCGCGGCGGGCGACCAGCCCTCCGTCACAGCCGAACTGGGCGTGCTCGCGCCCGTGCAAGCGGAATGCCGGATTATTGGGCGCGAGAGTGGGGTGTGGTGGCCGCCGCATGCATCGTTCGTGTGCGCGGATACTCTCCAGGTGAGCGATGACAGGGGGAGGGCGTTCGAGCCGGTGTCTAGCGAGCCCCAGCGCGGGCAGTTTGCCTTGGGGCCGAGGGGAGCGATCAGGTTCTCTCCCGAGGATGCGGGGCGCAGGATCATCGTGCGCTATCAGTTCCGGCCGCGGCGGGCGGCGATCCTGGCCGGCGTCCCCGACAGCGACTGCCCGGATGCCCTGCCCATGTTCGGCGAGGCGCTCTCTGAGGTGCTGGGCAAGCGCGGCTTCGTGATGGTGCCGACTGCGGAGGTGGCGGAGGCGGCGGAGGCAGAAGGGCTGGGTGCGATCTCCCTGCTGGACCCTCCCTCGGCGGAGAAGCTGGCTGCCCTGGTAAAGCGACTCAGCGCCGCCTACCTCCTCGTGCCCTATGCGGACGTCACGTCTTACAGCCAGTCCGGCAGTGCCGAGATCGAGATCCCGGCGCCCACCGACCGGCCGGGGGATGTTCACCCCAGCATGGGTCCATTCCCCGGGGATGTGGAGTCCATCCCGGTGCCAGTCACGCGACACAGCCTGCAGGCTGGGGTCCGCGTCTCCGTGATCGAGGGCGCCACCGGCAAGGTAGTCTGGGACCCGATCTGCTATGCCAATCGTGTGGTCCACCTGAGGCAGTTCACCAGCGCCAGGCGGGAGCTCATGCGGGAGCTAGCGGAGCAGGTGGTGGTCGTGTGGCGCGAGCCCGCCGTAAGGTGAGCGGGCGACCAGCCTACTCCTCCCGCCGCCTCTGCGCCATTGCCCGCTCTTCCTCCCGACGCGCTTCCCGCTCGGCGATGGCGCGGCGCTTGTCATACTGGCGGCGGCCTCGGGCGAGGGCGAGCTCGACCTTGGCATAGCCGCGTTCGAGGTAGACCTGGAGGGCGATGATGGTGAGACCCTTCTCCAGGCTGCGGCCGAGCAACCGGTTGATCTCGCGGCGGTGGAGGAGGAGCTTGCGCCGGCGGCGGGTGTCGGGGCTGTCGCGGAGGCCCTTCTCATAGGGGGCGATGTGCAGGTTGTGCAGCCATGCCTCGCCCCGCTCCACCTGGCCGTAGGCATCCCGCAGGTCCACCCGGTGGGCGCGGACGGACTTGATCTCGGTGCCGGTGAGCACCAGACCCGCATGATATGTCTCCGTGATGTCGTAGTCGTGGCGCGCCCGCCGGTTCACGGCTATGGTCTGCCTATCGGCCATGGGAACGGTCTCCGGTGACCGGATTATAGAAACCACTTCACTCGTGGTCAAGTTTGCAGGAATCGGCTCGCCCCCGGGGAAGCAAGCGGCAGGGCCATGGCGCCTGCAGCCAGGAAACTCGTCGCTCTGAGCTTCCTGGGCCTCAGCGTGTGGAGTCTCGTGCTGGGAGGGGCGGCGCGTTCTCAGCCAAATCGCACCACGCTTGCCCAGACCGAGCCAGACCTGGACGTTGAGGAACAGGCGATAGGTCGCGCCGCTGGGCCGGCTTGCGCCCAGGCTTCGCCTCTCCCCCCGCCAGACGATCCCGCCTACTCGCAGATCAGCGGCGACTACGCACTGCAGTGGCCGCTTCACTCCCTGGGGGCGGTGAGCGCGTGGGCGCTCTACCCGGGGGCCTACTTCGATGCTGCCACCAGACCCATCGGATCGCCCGTCATCGCCATCATTGACACCGGCGTTGACCCCAACCATCCGGACTTCATCAACCCAGGCGCGGGCAGCGCGGAGGTGAGCGAGGGCGGACAGCTTCTGCTGTCGGCGTCATACACCTTCCTGACGTGGGAAGGCGACGTGCCAGGGGATGCCACCGACGAACACGGACACGGCACCCATCTCGCGGGGATCATCGCGGCCGCTACCAACAACGGAGAGACTGCCGGCAGCGGGATTGCGGGGATGGGCTATCCTGTGCGCCTCCTGCCGCTCAAAGTCACGGACGAGAGTGGAGTTGCCACGCATGCGGATGTGGCGGCCGCGATCATCTACGCGGCCGATCAGGGCGCGTCGGTGATAGTGATCGGCCTTGTCGGGCCCACCTGGTCCCAGGTATTGCAGGATGCCGTGGACTATGCCTGGGATCGCGGCTGTTTCCTCATCGCCCCGGCCGGAGACGCGGGCAGCGACCAGCCCATGTTCCCGGCCGCTTGCCCGCACGTGTTCGGGGCGGCGCCCACCACTGCCGCGGGAGCGCTCGCCTGGTATGCAAGCAGCGGTGAGCAGGTGGCTCTCGTCGCGCCGGGGGGAGATGAAGCGGCAGGCATCTACTCAACCCTGCCCACCTATGCCTGCACGCTGCGGTCGGACCTCACCGGCCCGGCCTACGGGGAGCTGTTCGGCTCCGGGCAGGCGGCCGCCCACGTCGCCGCCGCCGCCGGCCTGTGGCTGGGGCTCGACGGCGCGAGCTGCGAGGCAGACGTACCGAACCGCCTCCTCTGGCAGGCTCTACAGGAAAGCGCTGCCGCGGTGGGCGGCGGCGAACCCGGATGGCACAGCGATGCTGGCTACGGCCAACTCTCCCTCTGTGCTCTGCTCTCCGGGGAGCGGCCGCAGGAGACGTCGGTCGGGAGTCTGGTAGGTCGGGTCCTGGCCGAGGGCCTGTCGGTCCTGGGCGCCTCCGTTGAGGCCATCGGCCCGACCGGTGGGACCTACACCGCCTCCAGCTCGTGGCCCGCGGGGGGCTATCGCATCTCGAACGTTCCCCAGGGAGTCTATTCGCTCACGGTCTCGATGGATGGCGGCGCCGGCGTCTGGGAGGGTGCGGTGGTGAAGCCGGGGTGTGACACCCCTGGCGTTGACTTCTACCTCGGCAGCGCCCCGGGCAGCAGCCTTCTGCTTGGCACGACGCTGCCGGAGGCGGCGGTGTGCGGCCGGTCAACACCTCTGTCGGTCACCTTCCGCAACACCGGTGAGGGCACGTGGAGGCGGCGAGAGGGACACTGCCTGCGCCACGTCGGCGACCCCGAAGCGATTCCTGCGGCGGGAGCGCAGTGGGAACTGCCGGCGGGAGTGGAGGTGGCGCCTGGTCAGTCATACGCTTTCTCGCCGAACTGGCATGCGCCAGATAGGTATGGCTTCTACCATCTCGCCTTTCAGATGTGCCAGCAGGGGGGAGTGGGGCGCTTCGGGGAGATCGCCGAGCGGACGGTGAGCGTGAGTTCCTTCCTGGACGTTCGCCCCGACCACTGGGCGGTGGCCGCGGTGGAGGCGGCGAAGGCGGCCGGCATCGTGCAAGGCTATCCAGGCGATCTCTACTGCCCCGACCAAGCCGTCACCCGCGCGCAGATGTCCGTCTATGTGGCCCGGGCGCTGGCCGGCGGAGACGCGGGTGTGCCCCCTGGTCCCGCCGCCGCCACCTTTGCCGATGTCCCCACCGATCACTGGGCGTTCAGGTACGTGGAGTACTGCTGCGAGCAGGGCGTGGTGCAGGGATATTGGGACGGCTATCACCCCGATGAGGTGGTGAACCGCGCCCAGATGGCGGTGTTCGTCGCGCGGGCGATGTGTGGGAGTGAAGGGAGCGTGCCCGACCCTGGGTGCAGCGAGCCGGTGTTCCCGGACGTGGGGTGTGACTTCTGGGCGCGCAAGCACATCCAGTTCATCAAGGCGCAGGGCGTGACCAGCGGCTACCCGGATGGGCTGTACCATCCGGAGTGGACAGTGGATCGGGCGCAGATGGCGGTGTATGTGGCGAGGGCGTTTGACTTGCCATTGTGAGCAGCGGGGAAGCTCGGGAGACGCCTGGTGTCACACCTCAAGCGGCGTGAGTAGCGCGATGTCCCGGAGACCCAGGAAGAGAGCGACTGCCAGGAAGGCGGTTAGCGTTGCCCCGCCAGCCATCTCGGCGCGCGTGCGCCTGCTGTGCGCGCTCGGCGTCTTCGCCGCGGTGCTGGCGGTATATCTGCTCACGATCATCCCCACGGTAGTGGACCAGGATAGCGGGGAGCTGGTGACTGCGGCCCATGTGCTGGGTATCACGCATCCCACAGGCTACCCGCTCTGGACCATGCTGGGCCGGGTCTTCGATCTGCTCCCCGTAGGCCACACCAGCGCCTACCGCATTGCCCTGCTCTCCGCCGCCTGCGCGGCGTCGGCGTCGGCGCTGCTGGCCTGGCTTGTGGTGTCGCTCACCGGATTGGCGATCCCCGGCGTGTTCGCCGGCCTCGCCTTCGGCCTCTGGTTTCCCACCTGGAGCCAGGCGGTGCTGGCGGAGGTGTACGGGCTGGCGGGGCTCGTCTACGCTCTGTTCCTGGTCGCCCTCTGGCGCTGGGACGGTGAGCGCTCGCCCCGGCGCCTCCTCTGGCTCGCCCTCGCCGGTGGCTTCGTGGCTATGCACCACCGCACTCAAGGTCTGGCGGCCGCGCCCGCCCTGGCGGCGGCGTTCTGGCTCACCCGCCCGCGGCGGGCGCGGGTATGGATCACCGGAGGCCTGCTGGCGCTAGCTCCCTTCTTGTGCTACCTCTATCTTCCCATCCGCGCCGCCGCCCATCCCCCCATGAACTGGGGAGACCCCAGCACCCTGGATCGCTTCCTCTACCATGCCCTCGGGCGGCAGTATGTCCATCTCGCGTTCGCGAACTCCCTGGAGGTGGCGCAGCAACAAGTGGTGAAGCTACTGAGCGATTCACTGGCTGGAGGTGGGTGGCTTTCATGGTTGCTGGCCGCCATGGGAACGCCGGTCATCTTCTGGGGGTTGCTGTCCTGGCGGCGGCAGCGCCCTGCAATCCTCTGGTCGCTGCTGCTGGGCTGCGCCCTGCTGTGCGTCTGGGTTGTGGAATGGGGTGACACCTACGACCAGAAGGTGTTCCTGACCCCGGTGGGGGCGCTGGCAGCCCTGCTGGGGGGCTCCGGTCTGGCGAGGGTGGGGGAGATCTTCCCGCGGCCCAGGATCGGGCATTGGGCGGCGGCTGCGCTGGGCGCGGCGGTATCCGTCATCCTGCTGTTCGGCAACTGGGGGCGCTCGGACCAGAGCAACACCTGGCGCCACCGCGACCAGTGGGCGGCCGCGCTTTCGCAGATGGACCGGAACGCCATCTTCGTGGCCGAGTCGGACAACCCCGTCAACGTGAGCTACTACCTCCAGCATGTGGAGGGCTCGCGCAAGGATGTGACGCTCATCGAGCCGACCGCGTTGTGGTCCGACTGGTACGCAGGCGTGCTCGGGGATGCCGAACTCGGGGACACGGCCCAGCAGTTGTGGCGGGAGATTGCCGCTCAGCACGATGTCCACAGCTCTCAGGGCGTGGAGTACGGGCAGTGCAGCGCCATCCTAGCGGCTCGCCTCGCCGAGCACTACCGCGGGCGGCGCACCGTGTATGGTCTGCACGGACCGCTGACGGAGCCGCTCCCCGTGCCGCCCTACTACGTGGGCCTGAGCCAGGATCTGGTCAGGTTGGGTTTCGAGATGCCGAGCATCCAGCAGACCGAGCAGGCCACGAATTCGGTAGCGGAGGCCCCGAACGGCGCGACGCTGGTGTCCTTCGAGGTTGATAAGAGGGAGGCGCATACGGGCGAAATGGTGGGCTTCCGCGCCCGGTGGCGCCTGAAGTCAGTGCTGCAGGGATGGGCATTCGCGGTCAGGCTCAGGCCGGCGCGCCCTCAGAGCGAGAACGGCGACGATGACGCCGGCGCCCACCGGCAGCGGCTTCTGGAGAAGGGCTTCCTCGTGCAGGGGTTCAAGCCCGTCTATGGTCTGTGGGGCCTGCCGCCTTCTCCTCCTGGCACCGCCTACGCGCAGCGCGGCGAGATTCTCATTCCCAGCAACGCTCCCTCCGGTCATTACACCCTGGAGATCGGCTTCGCCAGCGCGCCCCCTGACTACCAGGGGTGGACGCGGATAGGGGAGGAGGGCGCTCTGGTGGTGCGGGCCAGGCCTCTTCCCACTAACGGACCCTAGGGCAAGGGGTTGACGGAGGCGGGCCGCTACTCCGGCTCGGGCATCGCCCGGCGGATCATCTCGGCGCGGAGGCGCTGGACCTCTCCCTCATCCCCCCGCGCGTCGGCCTGGTCGAGCCTCTCTTCCAGGGATACGGGCAGCCCCTCTTCCTGCCGAAGCAGCTCGATGAGCGCCTGCAGGTGCTGCTGCATCGCCGAGCAAATCGTCTGGTTGTCACCCTCTTCCCGCTGGTAGTGCTCGGCGCAGCGGGCTCCGAACTGCCGGATGCTGCGGTCGGCGCGGTAGAGCTCAGCGGCCGCCTGCTCCCGCTCGCCGTCCTGGAGGTCCAGCAGGGCCTGGGCGACAGCGCGGTCGCGCTCGATCCAGGGCCACCACTTGAGGTAACTCCACTTCTCCTCTTCGGAGGCGCTGCTTTGCTCCACCAGATTCCAGATGCCGAGGTTGTGCTCTGCGTCGTCCCGCGCTTGTGCGTAGTCGCGAAGCTGGAAGGCGAAGTTGCGCCTTACGTAGTACTGCCAGGATTCCTCCCGGAGCGCGGTGACCTCCTCCTCCTCAAGCTGCCGATCGCCGGCGGCCGCCAGCGACAGGTAGTAGTCCAGCAGGGACTCCCGCCCGTAGGGGCGCTCGCCGTCCGGCCGGCCGCGGCGCTCGTATTCCTGGTTGAGCAGCAACTGGCCGCGCATCTCCCCGGCCGCCGAGAACACGCTGCAGGACTCGATGAAAGAAAGCTGCTCCCTGCCGTGGCGCTCCACCGTGCCGATCAGGAGGTAGCGGGGATCCCGATACAGCCGCATGAGCAGGGCCCTCAGCGGAGCGGCCATTTCCTGCTCACCGCGCGCCTCTGGCTCTGACATGCCACACCTCTCCTTCCCCGGCCCCTGTTCCTCAGCAGCGCGGCCTGGTGGGAACGAGCCGACACCACTCCCACTGCGCCACTGTCCGTGGTTGGGGTTCCACGCCTCTGGCGCCTTTCCCCTCTCACCGAAGAGGCCGGCGTCGGCCCCCGCGCCGCGAAGGAGAACGCGTTCCTGCGCGGATCACGCCTTCCCGCGCGCTGGCTTTCCGGCTACCGCCACCAGGGAGACGCCGACGGGGAAGTTGAAGCGCAGCAGCCACTTGCCCTCCAGACGCAGCAACCAGATGAGCGCCGTGTTCAGGAACCCAGGCGGCTCGATGAAAGCGGTGCTGGCCTCCGCGCCTCTCCTCCGGCAGGCTCTCTGCAGGAGGCGCAGGGCGGCGATGGGGAGCAGCAGCGCGGCGATCAACGGGGAGAGGCGCAGCACCTCCAGGCCAGCTTCCTGGAGAAGCCGTCTCAGCCGGGCGGCGCGGTATCGCCGCACGTGCTCCAGCGCCTCGTCGTGCTCGCTCCACAGGAAAGGGCAAGCAGGGACAGTGACCAGCAGGATGCCTCCTGGAGTCAGCACCCGCGCGAACTCCCGCACCGCAGCCCCATCGTCTTCGATGTGCTCCAGCAAGTCGAGAGCTGTCACCGTTTCCACGGACTCATCCGCCACCGGCAAGGCCTCCCCCAATGCGCGCGCCAGCCGATAGGGCCCGCGCTGCCGGCAGAAGCGCAGGGCTTCCGCGGATCGGTCCAGCCCCACCACTTCGCCGAATTCCTCCAAGGTCTTCAGGCTGGCCCCGGTCCCACAGCCCACATCCAGCACCCGCTTTGCGCCGGCCCGGTCGCCGGGAGAGCAGTGCCTTGCCAGCAGGTCGCGCACGATCGCCCTCCTGGCCACAAACCACCAGTAGGTATCCTCCAGTTGGAACATCTTCGCCAGTTCGCTAGTGCGCACGTGCTGTCTGGTTCCCCGGTTGGGACTGCGAGTCCCGCCTTACAGCGTCTCTTGCGTTGTCGTTGTCCCGTAGTTGTCCACGGAGCCGCCTTGCGATGGCTCCCCGGCCTGTTTCCCGCCCGCCTGGAGCGAGCGGGAAACTCTCTAGATGATGAGCATGGCGTCTCCGAAGCTGAGGAACCGGTATCTCTGCTCCACCGCCTCGCCGTAGGCGCGCAGGATCAGCTCTCGGTTGGCGAAGGCGCACACCAGCAGCAGCAGCGTGG
>Ga0315277_10001757_pt1 | contig 30898 bp, 26 predicted proteins | sample YL17G05_15_MG_FD_203695 | JGI IMG/M metagenome (GOLD analysis project Ga0315277, IMG submission 203695) | Sediment microbial communities from Yellowstone Lake, YNP, Wyoming, USA - YL17G05_15 | ecosystem: Environmental > Aquatic > Freshwater > Lake > Sediment | place: USA: Wyoming | collected...
CCGGAATACCTCAAACGGTTGTCAGGCAGGCCGCTGACCCCGGAGATCGACCTCGAGCCAGTTAAATCGAACCTTTCCCGGTCCGGCCTCCTTGCCCGGGCCAATGACCAGCTTAACGGAAAATTTATCCTTTTTGGTCAGTCGCTGGAATTGCCCTGGCCGATTGACTGGCAAGCCGATCCATTCAGCGGGAAAAAGACAGATAGTGCAACCCGCCTCTGGAAAGGATTGTACGGGAAAAATAATTCAGGCTTGAGAAATGTCTGGGAGTTAAACCGTTTGCAAGGGCTGGTTGACCTGGGCAGGGCCTACCGTTTGACCGTCGATGAACGCTATGCCAGGAAAGCTCGGGAGCTGATTGAAAGCTGGGCTTCTGCTAATCCCTATCTCCGGACAGTCAACTGGGCCAGCGCCCTGGAGGTAGGCATGCGGGGTTTTTCCCTTCTTTTTGCAGTGTCTTATATCGGAAAAAACTGTAAGATCCTGGATAATGACTTCAAAACCCTGCTCGCCTGTCTGTTCTACCAGCATGGAAACTACCTCGCCGGGCATTTGTCCTCCGGTTCCACAGGATTCAATCATGCTGCTGGTGAGGCGGCTGCGCTTGCCTCCCTGGGAAGCACTCTGACCGGAATGCCGGACAGCGATAAATGGCTGAATACGGGAAAACGGAACCTGGAAAAGTTTATTTTACTTCTTATCCTGCCGGATGGAGGGCCGCTCGAGGGGTCTCTTCATTACCTTGCCTTTGTCTGCCGGCTGGCTGTAATAGCAGGTGTTGTCAGCCGGAACAATGGCCGCACCCTGTTCTCAAAAGAGTCTTTGGACCGTCTCGCTGCTGCTTATCGCTTTCTCTGCTCGTCAACTGACCGGGGATTTTCGATCAGCGAATTCGGGGACAGCGATGACGCTTTTTTGCCTGGGCCAGCTTCTGATGATATAAAAGTTCGCTACCGGAGCACTCTGAACCTGCTCTGGCTTTTCCTGGAGAAGGAGCCTCTGGCGCATCAATTCGAGCCGGATGAGGAAAGCCTCTGTCTTTTCGGACCGCGCGCTCTCCTTGAGAAAAAAGTCAGCGAATCGCCGCAAAAGAGCAGCCTGATCGAGCGCTTCGATTTGAGTGGCCGCTACGTGATTAGAACTGCGACCGGTAATAAAGAGAAGCGATTTAAGTCCCCGGAAATTTTCTTCCGCTTCGAGTGCGGACACTGGGGGGATGGGAAAATCTTTGCTCATTCGCATGCCGACCGACTTTCCTTTTCTCTCTTCCTGGACGGCGTGCCATTCTTTATCGATCCCGGAACCGGGGCCTACCTGGCCGATAAAGGATTTCGCGAGTACTTCCGTTCCACTCTGGCTCATAACACTGTGGCTGTGGACAGCAGGTCGCAGGGGGAAGTTCTGGACTGTTTTCTCTGGCGCAGGCCTGTGCACTCGGTTATTGACCGGTTGGAAGAAAGCAAGGGCAAAGCCGTTATCGAGGGCACACATTGGGGATACACAAAAGGTCGGGGACATGAAAGCAAGGTGGTCCACTCCCGCAGGTTCACCTTCTTTTTACAGGAGGGCAGGATCGAGATCGAAGATAAATTCCTGACCAGGGGAGTACATGACGGCTGGATTAATTTCATTTTGCACCCGGGATGCAGCCTGGAAAAGACAGCCGACAGTGAAAACCCGGTGAGGATTCTGAATGGCGGAAACACGCTATTGCTCCAGCCTGATCCGGGTTCGCTTGTCAGCTTCCACCGCGGAGAAAGAGAGCCGCTTTTCGGCTGGTTCAGCCCGGGGTTCATGCGCTGGGAGCCTTGCTGGCAGGTTATCTGCCGGGTAAAAATCGAGGGCGAGAGCTCATTTACTACAGCTATCAGCATCCCCGAATGAAAATAGGAAGGTGACTGTCGACAAGTTCACCTTGGTTGACAGGAGTGCAATCTGATAACTATTATGTAAATAAGTTCAGTTTTACCAAAAATAATCCCCGGAGCTGTCCATGGAAAATAAGGATGTTCGCACCCACCCCCGTCGGGAACTGGAATTCGAGGTCGAGTATTCTATAATTTCAGGAATCGGGGGGTTGAAACTGATACAGAGCAGGACTATCGATTTCAGCGTGAGCGGAGCATGCATAGAGACAAGGGAACAGTTGAATAATAAGGACAGGCTTTCTGTACGCATCGAGGTTCCCGATCTTAATGCCTTTGAGATTAATGGAAAGGGGAAAAAGATTTATCAAAAGACAGTGATAATGTGCTATGGGACAGTATGCTGGGTCAAACCGTTGGACAGCGGGAATTTCAACGCCGGGATACGCTTTTCCGGTATCTCAGTTTCCAACGTTGCCTATCTTAAGAGACTGATTGAAGAGAAGTCGCTGAATGATAAGGAGTAAAGACTGGAAAGGAAAAAATAGTGAAACAGGTTTCTCTCGCCGATATCCGTCAGACTTATATCACCAGAGATAGCCTGGCGGAAAAGACAAAGGATTATTTAAAGATTATCGAATCATATAACTGCCGGGATGTCTCCCTGGAGATTGAAAATGCTGCTCTCCTGGTTATTGACATGCAGCGGTGTTTTCTCGAACCGGCTTTCCCTCTGTATACGGAGAACGGCCGGGTGATAATCCCGCCTCTTCAGTTCCTGCTGGACCATTTTCGGAAGAGAGGCCGGCCGGTTATTTTCGCCGCCCAGAAAAACTGGGGGGAATTTGTCGACCGGGGTCCGGTGCTGCGCTTCTGGTGGCCGCGGACACCCCTGGAAGGCAGTCCGGAGACTGAAATAATCGATGAAATAAAGCCACTGCCGGCAGAAAAGGTTATTGCCAAAAGAAGGTACAGCGCTTTTTACTCCACGGATCTCGACCTTACCCTGCGCTCCATGGAAGTGCGCCAGGTTGTGGTGGCCGGGCTTTTTACCAATGTATGCGTGGAAGCCACGGTCCGCGACGCTTTCATGCGCGATTTCCTTCCCTTTGTCCCTGCTGATGCCTGCGCTTCTTTCAACGAGGAACTGCATATCGGCTCCCTGCGCACTCTCGCCCTCTGGTTTGCCAAAATTTCAACAGCCGCCGGTCTTGTCGGCGACTGAGCTCTGATCCCGGAAGATAAAAAATTAAAGCCCTTCTCTTTTTATCTCGATAAATTAGATATATATGCTTTGGCTGTTTTTTCCGCCGGCCTGGTGTTGCAGCGAACCGGTTTTCGCTAACCTTGAGTGAAGGAGTATCAATGGGCTGCCCTGCTTGCAGTATAGATTACGATCGTATCGAAAGAGAGATTGAAAGCGGCCGGATTATCGATGATAAAACTCTGTGCGAGGAGTTGGAAAAGGAGGATTTGTTTATTACCGAGAGTGGGCTGGTGATCTATTGTCCATCCTGCCGCGAGACAATCCAAAGGCTGAAAGACAGAGTGGCTGCTGTCTTGCGCAAAGAGACCATCTCCGGCATTAAGGAACTCCTCGACCGGGCTTACGAGGAAAGGAAAGTGAAAAAAGCTGAGGAAAATAGTTGAAGAAGTGAATCAGGGAAGGGGCCTGTTGGTTAATAAAACCCTGCCGTTTTTGACCACCCTGTATATTCTCCCGCCGCTGGAAGCGACACTTCCATAGATGCGCATTAAACCCGAGACCTGCCGGATATAATTGTGGGTTTCCTCATAAGGCGGTACACCCCTGGTGCGATCTACTGCCTCAGGCCCTGCGTTGTAAGCAGCCAGGCTCAATCTGAGGTCGTGGTCATAGCGATCTAGCATCTCTCTCAGGTACCGTGTGCCTCCGAATATGTTCTCCTGCGGGTCGAAGGAGTTTTTCACTCCCAGATAGCTCGCTGTTCCCGGCATCAATTGCATCAGGCCGCGTGCGCCCTTGTGGCTCACCGCCCGGGGATTGAAGGCGCTTTCCGCATGAATGACGGCTTTAATCAGTTCGAAACCGACATTGTACTGCCGGGAAGCGTCAGATATATATTGGTCGTAACGGTTTTTATCGTAAGAAGATATGTAACGGCGGGACTGTACCGGATTATGAGCTTGATAACCGCCCGGGGAGTATCTTTTCAATGGTACAATCTTTCCCTTCTGTCGGTTGGCCAGATGGACTACCCCGTTTTGATCAACATAACTGTATATTTCGCCGGAAGCTGTCCAGGCATGCTGATAAAACAGGATAATGGCCAGAAGCAGAAAAAGGGAGATCACTCTTCCGCTCGACATTTTAATCCTCCGGACTCGGAAATAATCATCCTTATGATACCCTAACCTTGCTGATTTTTCAAGCACTAATTAATAGTTATTCGCTTTACAATTTTATCGGCCGAAAAGGCTTGGGACTTGATTTTTTAAGGATTCTTCGTTTCTTTACCGGCACCGGAAGAGGAGAGTTTTTCCTGACACTTTTTTAAGGCCAGATGGGCGGCGGTAAACCCTAAATTTACTTCCAGGGCTTTTTTAAACATGGCCTCGGCTTCACTGTAACGGCCCAACGCATAATAGGAATCCCCGGTCAGATAAAGAGCCATGAGGTGACCGGGATTTTTCCGCAGCAGTTTCCCGTAAGCTTCTATGGCTTTTTCATGCTGATTCAATCGGGTGTAAATATTGCCTTCATTATAATAGGCATCCTGTAAATCGGGATTTATCTCTAGAGCCAGAGAGAACTCCTTTAACGCCTGATCATACTCTTTCAGCTCCCTGTAAGCCAGACCAAGATAATAATGCGTATCGCCAAAACCGCTGTTGATAGTCAGCGCTTTTTTCAAGAAAACGACCGCCTCCTGGTATTTCCCCTGGTTTAAATAAAGCTGTCCGAGCCGGAAATGTGCCTGTTCGCAATCGGAGTGTCTGGAGATAATGTCCAGGTAGGTATCTTGCGCGCTGTCATATTGGGCCAGCTCAATCTGGCACAAACCGACACCTAATGAGGCTTCGAGAAGATCGGGCTTACGCTTCAATGCTATGCGGTAGCTGTCAATAGCCTTTTCATATTGGCCGCTTTTGCGGAAATCGTCCGCATCTTGCATGGCTTTCTTTTCTATCGGCACCTGGCAGGAAGAGCATAAGGCCACAAATGAGAGGACCTGAAAGGCTGACCTGATTTTCGAATTCATTTGAATTTTACCCTAGGAAAATAGGGATGACCTTCCGGCGCTTTGGATCAGCAACTTAGATTTTCAGTATTTAGTGCCGGAATATAGAGGCTGTTTTTTGAGCGAATCATCGAGGAGGGCGTCAAGTAGTACCCCGGCGCCGAAACGCACAGGATCGATCACCGGAAGCCCTGTTTCCCGGCTGGATTCATCAATAACCCGGCGGGCGGTAGATTCTTCCATTCCCCTGGTGATAAGGGATACGGCTTTGACCTTTACCGGTTTGACCAGTCTCATGGCTTCCTCATACTGGATGATATGCTCTTTCAAGGGCGGCAGGGGCAGATTGACAATTTCCGTGAAACGTCGGGTGGCCCGGTGGCACAGGATCAAAGCATCGGGCAGGCTGCCATGCATCAGAGAAAGGGTCACTCCGGAATACACAGGCTGGGTCAGCGCGCCCTGCCCCTCGACCACAATCAGCCTGGCTGTTTTATCCGCCGCCGCCTCCAGCACCAGCCGTTCCGCCGCTCCGGCGGTAAAATCGCTCAACACATGATCTACGGCAATTCCCCAGCCGGCTATAGCGATACCGGTCTGGCCGGTGCCACAGAATTTCGCCGTAATCCCCCGCTCATTCGCTTCCCGCACTATTTCCAATGATGTAGTCATCTTGCCGGCATTGCAGTCTGTACCCACGGTCAGGACAACCATTGCCGAAACCTGCTGCGCCCGGCAGCTGGCAACCTGGAGGTCGGCTGGCTCTTTGCGCAGATCGACTATCCTGCCGCCCCCTCTCGCCGCCGCTGCTGTAAATTCCTTGTCCTCGCCGAGGATAAGATGAAGACCGCTGACTACTTCCAGGCCCTTTTCCAGCGCCAGAACCAGGTATTTGCGCCATTCCGCGGGAAGGCCTCCTCCGGCAGGAGCGACCCCGATAACCAGGCGCTTGGGATTCAACTTCAGCGCTGCGTCGAGATCTGCCACTACGGGAATTCCGTGGCCCAGTCCGCTCACCTCGCTGCTGTCCCGGCCGGAGTTTTTACTGTCAATCACCGCAATAATAGATTCCGGAGCATAGCGCAGCAGGCCATAAGCTGTCTTGCATAGGCCGTCATCCTCGAACGCGCCTTCAGCAAGTATGACAGTAGGAATATTGTTCATCAGAGCGAAAGAGGTTAGATTTTAAAATTAATTTCAATTGTAAAAACGGCTTAAATTAATACAATTTCATATTTAGGACAACACTGTTTTTGCCGCACCCCTCCTTAATTTAATTGCTTTTTACCTTCCGGAACAATATATTGATTTGATTCCTGGTATCTTAACTTGAAGAATGGTTGATGTTAGACTAAACCGAAGAATAGTCTTTTTCAATTTTAGGAGGTAATATGTCGGGCCATTCCAAATGGGCGACTATTAAACGGAAAAAAGGCAAGGAAGACGAGAAACGGGGAAGGATTTTCACCAAGCTGATCAAGGAAATATCCCAGGCCGCGCGCATGGGAGGGGGTGATCCGGAAGGAAATCCCCGGCTGCGCTCGGCGATCGATGCCGCCAAAGCCAGCAACATGCCCAAGGAAAATATCGAGCGGGCGATCAAAAAAGGAACCGGTGAACTGCCGGGTGTCAGCTACGAGGAATCAGTATACGAGGGCTACGGGCCGGGCGGCATTGCCCTGTATATCGAGGTTATGACCGATAACAAGAACCGCACGGTAAGCGAAATCCGCCATGTCCTGACCAAGCACGGCGGCAACATGGGCGAAGCGGGGTGTGTGAGCTGGATGTTCACCCAGAAAGGCCAGATTTATGTCGATGCGGAAAAATACGATGAGGAGACGGTATTTCTGGAAGCGAGCGATCTGGGCGCTGAGGATGTGATTACCGATGGTGCGCTGTATGTAATCACTACCGCGCCGGACAAGCTTTCGGCGGTGAAAGAGGGTCTGCTGAAGAAAGGGATCGAGATCAAGGATGCCGAGTTTGCTATGCAGCCTTCGGCAACTATCAAGCTTGATGAGAAAGATGCCGAGAAAGCTTTGAAACTCATGGAGCTGATCGAGGAGAACGATGATGTGCAGCGGGTCAGCTCGAATTTCGATATCGATGAAGAAATAATGCGCAAGCTTGAAGGAGCGTGACCTGAGAGCTTTAAATTCCGGTGAAACTATCCTGGGTATCGATCCCGGCGGTGAAGTGATTGGTTTCGGTGTGCTGCGCCGCACTGGAAACATAACCCGCATGGTCGCCTGCGGAGCAAGCCGCGCCCGCAAGGGTGAAGATGTGGCGGAAAAACTCTGCCGCATATACAGTTTCGTTCGGGAACTGGTAGAGAAATATCGGCCGGATGTCCTGGCAGTCGAGGATATATTTTACGGAAAGAATGCGCAAAGCCTGAAATCGATAGGCCAGGTGCGGGGAGTGGTGATCCTTGCCGGGGCACAGGCCGGGCTGGCTATTCATGAATACAGTCCCCGTGAGGTGAAGAAAGCCGTGGTGGGGCGCGGGGACGCTTCCAAGGAGCAGGTGCAGAAAATGATTCAAGCCCTGTTGGGCCTCTCCGCTCCGCCAAAACCCCATGATTCCGCTGACGCTCTTGCCATAGCCATCTGCTATTCCCATCGACGAAAATCTTATTCATAGAGTCTTTCATTTTAGCACATACCAACATTTTTTAGATTTATTGATAGCCGCTTGTTTTTCAGGAGACAGGATACAGGAGTCAGAATATTTTCAAGGAATAATCTCAACAGGCTAAAATCTTTTGTACTCTGACTCCTGACTCCTTATTACAAGGAGCGTGAAGTAGTTTACATTTATATTGTTGTGCACATGCTTCAGTCTTGAATATTCACAACAGTTGAGGAAGCATGAATGATTTAAAAAGGATCAGATTCTATAATTGTCAAACCAGAGGCTGTAAAAAGCCCTTAAGCCTTGAGATTCTCTTTTGGGAGCGTGTAGAAGACAAGTAATTTCCATGATTGCCTTGATAGATGCACAAAGCCCTGGCAGGCCTTTGCGCGGCATTTTGCGCAGGCGACCACTGGTGAAGCGGGGTAAAAGACTCGACTGCCAGGATTAACCTTTGTTTCTTTTAGTTATGAAAGAAATGGTTTTGCTTCTTTTGCCACCAAAAGAAGTTTAAAATTTATCTTTACATATAGATGCAAACAATTTTATGCCTTGAATAGTAATAATGTTTTGTGCGTGGTTAGCAGCTTTTATTTTCAGGTAAAGTGATAATTATTTTAACCGCTAAGTATCTTAAAATGATCGCTCTCTTGGAAGGAAAATTACTTGAAAAATCCCCTGCCTCAGTGGTAATTTCCGCCGGAGGTGTGGGGTATCTGGTCTATACGCCCCTGAGTACTTACGACCGCCTGCCTGATCCAGGAGGAACAGTAAGACTCTATACTCACCTGCACGTGAGGGATGATGCTTTACAGCTTTACGGTTTTTCCTCCCGCGAAGAACGCCAGGTGTTCGAAAAGCTCCTTACCGTAAACGGTGTAGGCCCGCGGGTAGCCATGGCGATATTGAGCAGCCTGACTGTTGACCGTCTGGTATCCGCAGTGGAAAGCGGCCAGTCAGCCGGCTTTAACCGCGTACCGGGAGTGGGAAAGAAAATCGCCGAAAGGGTAATCCTCGAACTGAAAGGCAAGCTCGGCGAGTTTCTGCCGGTCGGGATGGTGACCGCGGGAGCGCTGACCGGTAAGGGCGAGGAAGCCCTGGCTGCACTTGTCGCCCTTGGTTATTCAAGGATGCAGGCTGAAAAAGCGGTGGCCAAGGCCATCGAGGAGGCCGGTGAGTCAGCAGACACAACTGAACTGGTCCGTAGAGCGCTGTCGCAGATGTGATTCAGTAAATATTTATTGTAGGGGCGAAGCGTGCTTCGCCCGCATTTAAAAGCAAATGGAAAATAAAGAACCCAAACGTATCGATTTGACCAGCCCCAGCGCCCTGGATGAGGAACTGAGTTTCGAGGGCAGCCTGCGGCCCGCTACCTTGAGCGAGTTTGTCGGCCAGCCCAGGCTCAAGGAGAAGCTCGAGGTATTTATCGAAGCTGCGCGCCGCAGGGGGGAAGCGCTCGACCACTGCCTTTTCTGCGGCCCTCCGGGCTTGGGCAAGACCACCCTGGCCCATATTATCGCCCGGGAAATGGAGGTTAACATCCGGGTGACCAGCGGCCCGGTGCTCGAAAAAGCAGGGGACCTGGCCGGCCTCTTGACCAGTCTCGAAGAGGGCGATGTCCTGTTTATCGATGAAATACACCGCCTGCGCAGCAATGTCGAGGAATACCTCTACCCGGCCATGGAGGATTTCACCCTGGACATCATGATCGACTCCGGGCCCAGCGCCAGGAGTGTCAAGATACCGCTCAAACGTTTCACCCTTATCGGCGCCACAACGAGAAGCGGCCTTCTTACCAGCCCCATGCGCTCCCGTTTCGGGGTGGTGGAGAGATTAAACTTTTACACAGATGACGAGCTGGAGGGGATTATCCTGCGCTCGGCGCGTATCCTGGAAGTGGAGATCGACCATGGGGGAGCCGCAGAGTTAAGCTGCAGGTCGCGGGGTACGGCGCGCATTGCCAACCGCCTGCTAAAGCGGATTCGCGATTTCGCCCAGGTGAAAGCGGATGGCCGGATAAACAAGGAAGTGGCCGCACGCGGGCTGGAGATGCTGGAAGTGGATGAGTCGGGTCTGGATGAGATGGATCTGGCGATCCTGCGGGCATTGATCGAGAAATACGGGGGACGGCCGGTGGGGCTGGGAACCCTGGCTGTGACAGTGGGCGAGGAGCCGGATACGATCGAGGAGGTCTACGAGCCGTTTCTGATCCAGCGCGGATTTATCAACCGCACTCCCCGGGGCAGGGAAGCCACTGACCTGGCTTACCGGCACCTGGGCCTCGAGCCCCCGGGCCGCCAGGTATCCGAGGGCCAGAAGGACCTTTTCGGCAATAGTATATAAATAAAAATATAATAATTTGAGGATAAGATGGATTTGGGTCAACTGGGCGGGAATTGGGGCCGCATCCTGCTTATTCTGGGCCTTTTTATCGCCGGTGTGGGAGCTTTTCTGGCTTATGGCCCAAAAATCCCCTGGCTCGGCCACCTTCCAGGGGACATTGTCATCAAGCGCGAACACTTCTCCTTCTACTTCCCTATCACCACCTGCATTATTCTGAGCCTTGTCTTAAGCCTTATTTTCAAATTATTCCGCAGATAAAAAGCTTCTTTTGTTCTTACTCAAAAGGAGAAAAAAGCGTTTTGGGGAGTCTTTGAGAGCGCCATGGTTTCTATTGCAGGCAAGCAGGTGGTGTTTTGGGGATGGGTGGGGAAAAAGAATAGGGCCGCTTTAACAAATTATCTTTTTATTCTTACCCTTTTACCTCCTTTAGCCGCGCTCTCGTAAACAGCCAGAATAATCTCCAGAGCAGCCCGGCCATCCCGGCCTGAAGAAATAGAGGGCACGCCGCTCAGGATTTCCTCGATCAGCGACTCGAATCCGGCTATGAATCCGTTGTTCGGAATGTATGACGGGAACTCGACCTGTTCCAGCTCCCGGAATCCGTCAAGACGCTTGCTGGGTCTGGAAAGCGAGAGCTGGGGCGGGTTGTTGCCAACCCGGAGAACTCCCTCGGTGCCCTGGAGCTCAAGCTCGAAAGAGAAATATTTGCGCCTTCCGCCGCCCTCGATAAATCCAAAAGCCCCGCATTTCATTCCCACCAGGGCCAGGGCCGTGTGTTCGATATTACTGGGACCGTGCGAGCGACGGACCTGGCCGATCACCCATTCCGCCGGGCCGCAGAAATAGCCGAAAAGGTCGGTCAGGTGGGTCCCGTCATGAAAAAGTGGCCCACCGCCTGCTTCCTCCCTGGAAACCACTCCCGGATCGCTGGACAATGCCTGGCCGATCAATGTGCGCACTTCCCCGATAACACCATCGCGCACCAGCTCGCGGGCTTTGAGAAAATGCGCCCCGAAACGCCTCTCGTGGCCGATAACAAGCGCTACTCCGGCCCTGTCACAGGCCTCGATCATCTGGTCCGCTTCCTCAAGTGTCTGCGAAATGGGCTTTTCGCAATAAATACCGCGCACCTTACCCGAAGAAGCCGCCTCGGTTACTATCCGGCAGTGGAGTGGAGTTGGGGCAGCCACAGTGAGGATGTCCACCTCGTTCTTTTCCAGGAGTTCCCGGTAATCACGGTAGAGGGAGCGCACTTTGAAACGCCTGCCGAATGAGCGGAGGCGCTCCTTATCCGGGTCCGCCGCGGCCACAATGCGGACACCAGGAATGGCCGCTAAAGCCCCGGCGTGAGTGCAGGGCTTGCCGCGCAGGAGATCAAGCTCGAGCATCCAGCCGATCCTGCCCGTACCAATTATAGCTGCGCTTAGTTTCTCCTGCCGTTTACTCATAGATTTTTTCCCAAAAAAGTTAACAATCCCCTGTTTTACCCTTTTTAATGGGGAATAACTGCTAATAATCTAATAGCAATGCTAAGCGAGTAAGTGAGAGAACAGATAAGACATTATGTTTTAATAAGGCAATGTTTTAGCATAGGGGCGAGGCGTGCCTCGCCCGAAAGGTAAGTGAGACAGAAAAAGGATTTGGGCGACGCACGCGTCGCCCCTATGTGATGTTTCAAAGAGAGGCCGGAACAATAAGCATAATATTATAGTCGAGCAATTGCGCTAAAAAGGCAATAATCTGGATAAAATTCAGGTAGAAATAAACAAATTAAGAATGAATTCAATGACCCTTTAAGGGTTGAATTCAAGCCACACCTTTTAGGGGTGGTTATTGACAATCAAAATGCCGGCTAAAGGGGCCAGAACATACTGCGCCCGCTCAGGCAGGGTGTGTGATCAAAAGTCAGTTCGATTTATTAATAATAAGTTCAAAATTGATATTTTTTGCTTTAAAAGGAGAAAGAAGGGCTGCGATCAGTCTTTTTCCGGGAAGAAAATATCTCCGGAATTGAGCGGAGAGCCGGCAAGGAGGTCTTTGGCATAACAAGCGCCGCGCAGGGAATTGAAAGGCCCGATCTCGGTCCAGGGCTTAAGGGCGATAAGATCGTCGAGAGAAACTTTTTCGCCCTGTTTAACATTTCGCTTGAGATAGTAGCCACGGCGGCCGACTGTGCGTTCTTTCCGCTCCGCTTCCGAGCACTTTTTCCTGCCGTCCCCGCGCATGGCCCCGGCAAGACGAACCTCCTCGACCATCTGTCGGAATTCCTCCGGCCCGAGACTCAAGGCATGATCAGGCCCTTGGGCTTGGGGGTCGTAGGTGAAATGTTTTTCCACGAGCACTGCACCCAGCACTGCGGCCAGGGCCGGAGCTAGAGTTCCCCGGGTGTGGTCGGAATAACCCACAGGGAGCTTGAACTTGCTCTGCATGGCGAGCATGGCGGTCAGGTTCACGGCATCCGGCGGGGCGGGATAGGCGCTGACACAGTGGAGGAGTATCGGAGTCCTGCAGCCGCCTTTTTTGAGCGCCCGGACACTCCTGGCTGCCTCGGCCAGGTCGGCCAGGCCGGTAGAGAGAATGACCGGCAGGCCGAATGAGCCAAGGCCTTTCAAGAGGGGCAGGTGGGTCATATCGCAGCTGGCGACTTTAAAAGCGCACACGCCTATATCCACCATTCTGGATGCGCCTTCGAGGTCGAAAACTGTGGTGACAAAGGGGATCTTGTTTGACATGCAGGCCCGGGCCACCCGTTCCATTTCCGGGAGGCTGAGAGCATATTTGTTGTAAAGGGAGTAGAGTTCCGGCATGCTTTCCCGGTGGACCATGGCCGTGGGATCAATATACTGGAACTTGACCAGTCCGGCTCCGGCCCTGGCGGCCAGCTCCACCAGCTTCAGCGCCTTCTCCACATCCCCGTCATGGTTCAGGCCCACCTCGGCCATGACCGTACAGGGCAGACCATAGCCCACCCGCACATAACCGTACCGCTCGCTGCCGATCCTGACCGGTTTCATCAAGCGCTTTTCACCGCGTAGAGGTTTTCGGAATAATCAGGCTCTTTAGTCGTGATTTTTATCGTCGATTGTACGCGATCACAGAGTGCAAACAGCTCCCCGCGCGTATCAGCCACAGCGATAAAATTGCCGAATTTGCCCATGTTGCTGGTCGGTGTCTTGTAAAGGTCGCCGACATTGTACATGGTAAATAATTTTTCCACTCCTGGCAAGGACTGTGCTTCTTTGATCCCCGCAATGCGGGTTATCCGCCCGGGAGAGGGGATGATCGCCCTTTCCGCGGCGACACGGTTGAGACTTGGAGTGAGATCGCCGGGGGCCTCTCCCATGGAGATGCGCAGGATCGCGGACATGAGATCGACTCCCGTGGCCAGGGGATAGGTAAACCCGCTCATATAACCTCCGGAGAGTCTGGCGGCCAGCTCGCCTATTTTCGCCCCTTCGGGGGTGATCTTGATATCGCCCTTGGCTGCGCCGATATCTATACCGAGCGCCCGGATACCCTGTTTCATGACCTTCACCGCTTCATCCTGGATTTTCCTGGACATGGCGGAGGGCAGGGTATGTCCGAGCTCGATAAAATAAGGCGATCCGCAGATTATCCGGTCGGCGATACCGGTGATTCTGATCTTGCCGCCCCAGACAAGGGCATCGATAGAAAGCTCCGGGCCTTCCATATACTCTTCCACAAGGAGCATCCCGCTAACTGAGGCGCGTCTGGCCTCGGTGAAAGCCTCGTCGACCTCCTTTTTGCTATTCAGGAGGCGCACTCCGCGGGCGCCCATGTTGTCCGCAGGCTTCATTACCACCGGCAGGCCGAGCCTGACCACTGCGCGGCGGGCCTCATCGCGGGTCCAGACATACTCGAAATCGGGCGAGGGGACCCCGTGAGAGCGCAAACAGTCCCGCATCTTTACCTTGTTGGTCGCCCTTTCGGCCACATCGTACCTGATTCCCGGAAGTTCAAGGGCCGCAGCGACAGCGCTGACCGTGCGGCTGGCATCCGTACCAACAGTCAGTACGCCGCGGATCGGTATCTGGTCGGCAATGCGCCGCGCGGTAAGCACGGAAAAATCTATGTTGCGTGTGGAAACCTCGAGGGCGATATCGGCCAGAACAAAGCCGGGTGCCCTGCGGTTGTAATCTGTGACCACAGTACGCAGGCCCATACGCCTGGCGGCTTCAATTAAAGGAACCTGCATGAGTCCCGCGCCGATAATTATTACTCCGGGTCTATCCAGCACTTCTTATTCCTTTCCCAAACCCGGGCAGAAGAATGATCGCTCATTCCCTGCCGCGAATACCGGCTAATGAGAAAAAAGAAAATTCCCCGCCACAGAAAGGTTTCTATAATCCGCAAAAGACTTCAGACATAAAAGAGCTTAAGACCTTTTTCAGCCTCTGGATCCCTCGTCCATCGACCAGCGACCATCCGGTCCTGGCGATACTTTCCCTGAGGCCTTTCTCCCCGAACACTCCCTCGACCACTACTTCTATGGCGATCCTGAAATCTAGATCGTTCGGAGGAGGGGTAACCAGAAGAGCCCCTTGCGAGGCAAAGCGGGCGGCATTAATGAACTGTTCCTCGTGCTGCGGCAGAACCACCGTGGGTACTCCGAGACACAGGCATTCGGACATAGTGATCCCGCCGGAGACAAAAGCCAGGTCACTCCGGTAAAGGAGCCTGGCCAGCGATGGAATGCTGCGCATGACCCTGAGCGGATGGTGCTGGCAGGAGAGGCTTTGAGACCGCCTCCCTGCTCCGTCGACCACAGTTATCCGGAAAGGCTCCCTGTGCCTGTCCAGAGTTTTAAGGATACGGGAGGTTATGCCTGACGGGTCGGTGCCGCCGCAGGCCACGATGATCTCGGATATGGCTTCTCTTTTTCCCGCCCCATTGCCGGATTTACCGGCCAGTTCATGGAACCGGGCATAAAAAGGATGGAGGATCGCCCATTCCGGCCCGAATCCGCAAAAGGCGGGTTCGCCGGATTCAGGCTGCCTGTCCTCAGGCCAGATGTGCTGGTCGATTAAAATATCAGCCATAGCCCGTCCCGCTCCCCTGTCCTCGAAATCGGCCACAATAAGGTCTGCTTTCTTAAGCGTACCGACCAGATCAAGAGAAGTGTCTTTCCTGTCCAGAACCACCAGCCTCGCCCCGCATTCCCGTGCCAGGTCGGTCAATAACCCGGCTTCTTCCTCACCGGAAATCCCGGCCGGAAGAAGGCGGAAATCCATCCCTTTTTTTCTCAGATAAGATTCGGCCAGAGGATTTGGCTGTATGGCAAATAGACTCACCTGACGGGTGAGATGTTCAGCCAGCATACAACAGCGGCTCAAATGTCCCAGGCCCAGCTCGAAAGAGCCATCACTGCGGAAAATTATCCCGCCTAAAGAATTAGCAGTCATATAGACCTCACTCAGGCAACAGCGTGGGCTAAAAATTTAGGCCTCCAGGAACGCTGGCGCACACGGGAATTGATCGAGACATATTCCGGATGTTTCTTCAGGAATTTGATCACTTCTTTGAGATTGACGATTTTGCCAGGTTTGTAGAGGTTATTGTAAATAATGCGTAGCAGGGCGAGGTCTTCCTTGGTATCCACTGTCAGGCGGAGGTCCGGAGCCTCAAGGTATTCCGGGGGATCGAGCCGCTTCACGCGGAAATCCCTCTCGTTTTCGTAGACATAACAGGTTACATGTTCGCGGTGATAGTTTTCTTTCCCGAACAGGAGCACAAAATCGAGGAGACTCGCTGGAAATACCTCGGCGCTCGTACCCAGAGGCATATTCCGGCAGCCGACTATGTCCCATTGGCCGCTTTTACATTCCTTGATACAGCGGGCCAGCATATGAGTGTCCACCAGAGGATTGTCACCGGTGGCGCGCACTATATAACGGGCAGGGAAGCGCTCGGCTGCAGAGTAAAACCGGTTAAGGACATTGGTATAGCTGCCCGGGTGGATTGCCGCGCCAGTTTCTTGAGCCACCTGGGCCAGATAGGGCGCTTCCTGCTGTGGGACCGCTAAAATGACCCGGTCTATGCCTTTGGTCGCCTTGAGCCTTTCGATAATATGGGCGATCATCGGGCGGCCGTGAAGATCGGCCAGTATTTTGCCGGGAAGGCGCTGGCTCTGCATCCTTGCCTGAAGAATTGCAATAACCTGATCCATGGTTATTTCTCCGCACTGAAGTAAAGACTCATGGGAACCTTGCGGTTCTCATAATGGGAAGTCACATCGCGTATATTTTTAAAACCCGCCTCCTTTAAATACTGGGCCATTGCCGAGGCATCGAAAGTGGTGAAATGATAGTTGAATGTGTAATCCTGTCCGCCAAAAAGCCTGTTGCGGGCCTCGGTGTAATCAATCCACCCTTCGACATAACCCGAGGCTATATAAGCCAGATTCGGGGTGATGATCAGTATGCCTCCCCGGGGTTTGAGCACCCTGTGCCATTCCTTGAGCACATTTGGCGTCTCCAGATAAGAGAAATGCTCGATTATATGGCTGGCCAGGAGGAATTCCACCGAGTTTGCGGCAAAGGGAAGCATTTCCACCCGACAGAGTAGATCCGTGGACTCAAGCCGCCGCACATCGCAGTGAAAATAACCCGGCTGCGGCCTGGTTCCGCTGGCCAGCTCCACTCTCATCCTTTTCTCCCGGCCGCTGCCGTATAAGCTCCGTCCTGAGTAAAATTCTGAAGGTAGGAGGCAAACACATCTTCCACTGAGATCATGCTCAGGCAGAACCGAATTTTTTCGCATTTATTGAGCAGGCACTGATCCTGGCATAGAGCCTCGGCATATACTATCTTTACTTGGGGGCCTGCAGGCCGCCAGGCCTTCTCGTTGCGCGGAGCCCAGACCAGAAGAGCCGGAATACGGGCTACCGACGCGGCCAGGTGAGCTGGGCCGCTGTTGTTGCCCACAAAAAGGGCAGACCGGGAAAGAAGCACTGCCAGCTCAGGAAGGCTCAGCTGGCCAGCCAGGTTGACTGCCCTCGACTTCATCAAAGCTTCCATCCTGGCCGCAGTCTCCGTTTCATCTGTCCCGTCATAAGTACGTTCCCTGCCGCCCAGGATAATCACTTGCTGTCCGGTGTAAAAGCTGAGCATATCCGCAAGCTCGGCAAAACGCTCAGGCGGCCAGTTTCTTTTCGCTGCCCCGCTCCCCGGATGAATAGCTATGGGGGGTTTGCGCCGCCAGTCGATACCGTGAGCGGCAAGAAGAAATTCTACCCGGTTGCGGAACCTGGCCGGGGTGCGGATCGAAAAATCGGGCTTATCAGGGGGGACTATAGACAGAATTTCCAGGAGATGATAGTTCCTGGCCAGCCTGTGCTCATCGGGCAAATTGGGTACCGAATCGGTGTACCAGGGGAATGCCTCACGGTCGATGCCGAAACCCATGGTGCGCTTTCCTCCGGCGGCTTTGGTCATGACAGCCGCCCTGGGCAAAAAGGAAAAATCGAGAACCAGATCGAATCCATCCGGGCCGCATATCGTGCGGACAAATTCGCTCGACTCCGGCTCGTTCTCCTTGTCTTTAGGCAGGGGCACCACTTTATCGATAAAGGGTACGGTACCGGCAAACTCAGCCAGCGCGGGCCAGACCATGCTGGTTACGGATTCACAGCCCTTGTGGGACAGGGCACTCAACACGGGCATGGATAGGATAAAGTCTCCCAATCCGTGAAGATTAAGCGAGAGAACTCGTTTTCCGCATCTATCGCTCATCCTTTTTTGTCCTCCGCCAGAAATTAAGCGCCTTGATTATCCAGTTCAGGTTCCCGGCAGTAACCGAGGCGGCAAAACCCCATTCAGGCCGCCCGATAACGACACCTGCCGCAGAAAGAAAGAGAACTATCTCTCTTTCGCCGCCCCAGACAGTGCCGCGCGAAAGAAACAAATGGTCGGCGGCGACCATGGCCTCAGGCATAGCAAGCCTTATCTTACCCGGTACAGCCTTTAGAAGAGATATCCCGCTGTAGTAACCCAGGTAAAGAGTCAGGGAGGCGGCCACGGCCCAGGCCAGGACAGTTTCCGGAAGACCCCTTTCGAGATACAGGAAAAGCCCCAGAGCGATAACCAGGCCGGCATCGAGGCTGCGCAGAACGATGAAACTCATAGAGGGCCTTCCCGAGCCGTTGGAAAGCTGCGCCGGGAATTCTGAGCCGGAGATAAAGAGCCAGCCGAGAAGAAAAAAGGCGATGGCAGGCTCCGCCTCGAGCCGGCCCAGGATATACAGGCACAGGGCGGCTGGAGCGACAAGGGACAAGAGGAGAGCTAGGCCGGCTGGAATTACCGATGCAGCAGATTTCAGGTCAAGAAGCCTGATGATTTCAAAGAGCGGCCGACTCTGCCCTTTGAGCCTTTCCGGCATTTTCCCGAGCCAGGAATTCCGCATATTTTTCACTCGGTCGAGTTTTTCGCACCTGGATGAGCTTAATCGCCCACCAGAAAGTTTCCAGGACAATCAAAACTGCCAGAGTGGCGGCAGGTTTTCTTAAGGCCACGCCGACAGCGAGAATCAAGAGGTAACTGTCATGGGTCAGGCCGAACACCATTTCCCTTTCGTAAAACCATTTTTCCACCCTGGCGAGGAAATTGCCTTTTGTTTCCGGAGTTCGGAGAATTCCCGAAACAAGCAGCGAGTCCATCGCCGTCCAGTAGAGGATATTCGAGAACAGGGCGGCGGCCATGAAAATCCAGGCGGTTTCTTTCCCGGTTCCGACTCTGGTTATTGACCAGGCCGCAGCAGAGATCAGCATCCAGTCGCAAAGCCTGTCGGTAACATTATCGAGCCAGCCGCCGAACCAGCTTCCCTGATGTTTAAGCCGGGCCAGTTCGCCATCGACTCCGTCCACTATGGAATAGAACTGTGCAGCCAGTCCCCCGGCCAGGAACTGGCCGCTGGCAATCAGGAGCGAGGCTGCGGCGGCGAGAAAAAGATTGAATAAAGTAACATGGTTGGGCCGCACCGGCAGGCCGCAGATAAGTCTGGTAACGAGTGCGCTCACTTTACGGTTGAAAAGACGGCTCACCACGCCGTCACGAGGTTTCACGGCGACACGCCACAGCCTTTTTTCCGCCTCGGCCAGGCTGTCAGGCTCATCCACATCCTGCCACATCGCTCCGCTGACATCGCGGTAGCCCATGGCTCCTTTACGGCACAGCACACGCACACCGTCAGAAAGGCTTTCCCTTCCGGCTGAGGAAGCCTCGGCCAGGGCGTAGAAAATAGACGGCGTGCAGTAAAAAACCCCTGTATCCACAGCATTGAAATCAGCAATCTGCTTGCCGATATTCACTATCTTTCCCGTCCCGTCCAGCTTGACCTTGGTGGCATCGTTAAGATCGAAGCAGGCACCGAGATTGCGGTCGACAGCCAGAAGGCATTGCCCGGGACAGGGTGGTTCGGCGGTCAGCAGTTCGACAAGAGCTGGCTCGTAAACATGGTCGCTCATGCTGAGCAGGAAAGCTTTTTCCCCTGAGAGAGCGTCTCTAGCGGCCAGGACAGAGATACCGTTCGCCTTTTCCCATTCCGGGTTACGAATGAACGTAAATTTGATCTTGCCTTCCAGGATCCGGGTAAGCTTCGCTTCCAGTTCTTGTGCCTGATATCCGGTCACGATGACCAGTTCCTCAGTCTGGGGGCAGGCGGCGACAATCCTTTCGATCACTGTCAATCCGCAGACCGGAATGAGGGTCTTATGGCTTCTCGGGGCCTGGCCCCGAAAACTGGAGCCTCTGCCTGCGGCGATAATCAGGGCTTTCATTAGTTCAACTCCGCACGGAATTATATTTTCTCAAGCTTTTATATTTTTTCCAGGCTTGACCGGCAAGCTGTTCGGCTTTCTCCACCAGATCGGTCAATGACTGGGAATTATCACCGTTATCGGTCAGGCGGGCAGCAAGAAGCGAGGCTTTGACTGCAAAAATCTCTTTCAGGCGCTCCAGTACTTTGTTGAAACCGTTTCCGGTATGGTTTGTCGTATTCAAGGAGCTTAGATAGGACTCCATGCCGGCGACAAGATTTTTCAGGTTTTCCATCCGTTCCGACCGTACCGATTCCTGATTCTGACCTGGTCCGGAGCTTGTCTCTGCTGCAGGCTCAAAATTTCCGGGAGAGGGAACCGCCCGGCGAAAAAGCTGATCCCAATGTCCTGACCCTCCGGCAAGGAAGGAGCATCCGGACAATTTTGCGGCAAGTTCCGTTTCGTGTCCATGCGCGCCGCGGGACTCCAGGGTCCGGGATATTTCCTCAGCCAGGGTGTCGGTTACGAGCTCGAGACTCTGGACACTGAGCAGAGCGGCATGCATGGCGTTCAATTCCACGGCGTGAATGTGGCGCGGCTCCTCGTTGAAATTCACCCGAGATTCGAGTCGGGAAAGTTCTAAAGAGCGATATTCAAGGAGCTCGGCGGCATGACTGGCCAGACGAGTCAGAAATTCCCCGGCCGTTTCCGGCAAGGCCCGCTTTGCGGCCAGGCGGCGGAGGCCCAGAAATTTCCATGCTGCCATGCGGACACCGGCTTTATGTTCTTTCATCTGTTCAAGGATACTGTCCAGGTGGATTTCCGCTGAACTGTTCATCCCATTGGTCCGGAAAAGAACCATGTCCAGTTCGGTCAGCACATCGGACCATAACTCGCGGTCTTTCTCCCTGATCCGCGCTTTTTCCAGAAGAGTTTTTTCTGCTTCCGCTCGAAGCCCGTCAAGCCGAATTTCGACTGCCCGGCAAAGGTCATCCGAGTCGGCTCTCAGGCCCGCCCGAGCGAGATCTGAGGCCAGGGAATCAAGCCGGGCCAGGTTTCGCTCCAATCGGAAAGTGAAAAGATCGGCAGCGTTAAGCATTTGCCCGGCTACTTCACCGGCAGACATTCCGGGGAATATTGACGGCCAGGAAAGATCGCTTTTAACCGGAGATTTTTCCTTACTTTTTTTCAGGCATTCCCATAGAAAAAGAGCGGGATTTGCTTGAACAGGGCGGATAAGACACATTTTTTCTGAAAGCTGGAGGCTGTCGAGAATGCTTTCTTCCAGATTGACCAGCAGGCCGCTGCTGGTGAGAAGATAGGAATGAGCGCCGCTCTTCGAACCTGGAACTATGCGGATCGATTCTGCCTGTCCCGGTTTTCGGAAAAGATCGGCTTTCAAACAAGCTTTAAGCTGAATTTCTCCCTCGGCGTTCCAGAGGGAAAGGGTCAGTTCGCGGTCATCAATAGCCAGGAATAAAGGCCCGCAAGATCCGGGAACGGTTTTGAAATGGCTGAAAAATTTCGACTCGTTTTCCCCGGCGCGGTCGAGCACGAATTGCCTTTTCAGGTCGCCGTGGGGATAGAGACAGACCACCCGCCTGTTCCAGGAGTCCCAGACAAAGACACATTCTTCCCCGTCACTGTCCGTTCCATTATCTATCGCCTGGGGGAACTCGAAGAAAATCTCCTGAGGCATCTGGGCTGGCTTTGTCTCGCGCCAGGCAATTTCCTCTGCCAGCAGGCCCCGGCGGCCTATCCTGCCGATGAAGCTGCCCCTGGAGTCGTAACGGCAGATACGGTGGTTTCCCCGGTCGCAAACCCATATTTCACTTGTTCCTTCTCTCTCTACCACGGTTACATCCCAGGGGCCGGAGAGTCCGTCGTTTCTGCCGCCGGCTTTATCGAGCTGCCAAAGGACAGCCCCGTCATCCGCTGAAAAGGCCACAACACTGTTGTTCCAGCTGTCGCAGACAATAAGGCAGTTCCCGAAAAGAGCCATTCCCCTCGGGCTGCGCAGCGTATCGTGGTCATTGTTCCAGATTTTGCGGCCGGTTTCCTTATCCAGGCAGTACAAGCCTCCGCCGCAGGCTTCGGCTGTAAAAATCCTTCCCCGGTTTTCATCGACCAACCCGGTCCAGGCCACCTTGCCCGTTTCACTCAGGCGGCGTTTTTTGCCCGGCAGAGCGTTGCTGAACCATTCCAGAGCCTGGAAAGCGGTGTTCGAGACAAAATATGGATTTGTCTCCAAGGCTAGTTTTAATGCCTGTTCCAACTCCAAGGGCGCGAACCCGGCGCCGATTTTTTCCGACCAGTAAGCGATAAACTTATCCGCTTCCCAGGCATCAGGACCTGATATCCTGCAGCTGCCGCCCCGGTCGGAAACACCCGGAATTCCGTTTATCTTCTTTTTCTTTCCCATATCTTTTCCCCGTGCCGGAAAAATGAATTCTTAGCCGGTCAGCTCGATATTTTTCTTGCCTTTTTTATCACTTTCCGACTGGTTATTTTTATCGTGGTTATTGGTTTTTTCCATTTCCCTGTTTTTCATCGCCTGTGCCCAGCTGTCCCGTATAGTCTTTAATTGCCCGGAAATCCTGCGGACCGGTTCAGGGTTCTTTTTCACATTAGCCTGGACCAGGGTGAAATGCATGAATTCGTATATACGGAAAAGGTTGAAGGCAATTTCGCCGCCTTTGTCAAGATTCAGGGAGGTCATCAATTCGATCATGATATTCTGGGTTTTGATCAGGTTTTTATGGGCCTGCTCGATATCATTCTGCTCCAGGGCCTTGATAGATAACTGGATAAAGCGCAGCGCCCCGTCATAAAGCATAAGGATCAGCTTTTCCGGCTTGGAGCTCATGATCTGCATTGTCTGGTAATCCCTGATCCCGCTATTCTTGGTCATCGACACTCCCCAACGGTATTAGTAAAGTATTGATTTTAACTATGGCCCTGAAGCTGTTCCGTGACATTCGGAGATTGCAGCCGGGGTATGATAATTATCTATCAACCGGTCCTGAGGGCTTCGGGCTTTCCGCTCCTGATTTCCTTTCTGTTCAGTTTATCCTCGGCAATCTTGCAGCCGAGAGCCAGCGTAGCCCTTTCAAAACGTTTTTTCAGAAGGCTGGCTGTCTGGTAAAAGCTGATAAAGAAAGCGCCGTAAAGACGGGCGGCTTCGACAAGAAACTCTTCATCCTGCGGGCGGCCTTTTATTTTTTCCCCCCCGCGCTGGAAAGTAAGCAGTCCGCCCTGGTTGGCGTTCTCCAGTATCTGGAGAATTTCGCCCTGATTGTAAATTTTATCGTATATTTTCTCTATTCCCCGGTAATCGGCTTGCGGGTCAGGACTCACCTTTTGATGGATGAGCCGGGAAAGCTCAAAACCTTCGTTAAAGAGCCGGGATACATTTTCTAATTGTTCTCCTGTGGCTTTCAGGAACTCGAAGACCTTTACCGCCTCTTTTTCTGATCTTCTCTTGCGGCATTGGCGGATAATTGCCCGGATGGGCCTTTCCTTGCGTGCATGACGCCAGAGGACTTCTTCCAGGGGAATGTTTTCCACCTCGCTGAATCCCACGCCGCCCTCGGTGGCGTTAAACACCAGAACTGCGGTCTCAAAAATTTCCCGGTCGAAGTAATGGCGGTAAGCCTCGAGAGCTTTGGATGTTCTGGTCGGCCGGCTGAATATATCCACGGCCTCGAGATTGTTCTCGCTGGACATGCGCCAGCGGTGGGTGTCGTCCAGAGTGCGCGGGTATTCGATTTCCCTGAGCCAGCGGGATTCCTGATAGGTGCCGTGGGCATAATAACGGCCGTCGCTGAACGACAGATCCTGCCCTACGAAAACGACAGGGTCGCAGCCCAGGCGGCATGCCAGATCGAAAGCGCCTGTGGAGATCGAACCCCAGGCTTTGACAATCCCGAAATCGCCCAGAACAGCGGCCAGCTTTTTCATCAGAACCTCGTCGAAGCTCATGATGAATTTATCGCCCCTGAACTCCGAGACAATACGGGGATGGGTCATTGGTTCGGCGACCAGAGCCGCTCCGGTTTCCCCAAGGTTTTCCATATGCCGGAAGTTGTTCTCGCTAGAATCGCCGGCAAGCACGAGGTGGGGCTTGACCCCTGAACGGTAGAGGGGACCGAGCGCTGTATCAACACAGATCAGGACAGCGTGTTTTTCCAGTACCCGGAGCACACCGATATTCTTGTCCAGGGAAGGCCCGGCTGAGATCACCACCCCCGGTACATTGCGGAAGCGGCCGAAAAGACACCTGATCGGCGGATTTTCGACCACGGCGGAAATGTTCTCCAGGGTATTGGAAAGATAAGTCTTCACAGTGGCCACATTGGTCAGGAAGTTGCCTCCTACGGTAATGATCCATTTGCGGCACAGCTCATCGAGCACCTGGAAATAGTCTCCGCAGAGCCTTACCGACGGGTTATGGGAAATGATAGTCATCCCTTCGAGCGAGATTACCCGGAATACTTCTCCGAAATGCATCGGCACCTCATTGACTTTCTCACCCACAGCCCAGACTATTCCCGGATTGTTGAACAAGTGGCGGAGATCTCTGAGCGAGAGGGCCACGAGAAAAATGGGAATCTGCGGCTCTACAATAAGCACATCGGCTCCGTCCGGCAGCTTTTCCATCAACCGGTCCACATGATAACCGAGGCCGAAACCGTAAACCAGGCAGGTGTTGCTGTTCTCCTTGAATTGCGTTTCCACAAGACGCTCGGCTTCGCGCCAGGGGTCTACCGTGCTGTGCAGGGTATAGGGACGGCCGCCAGCATTCAGTAAACGCACGGAGGGAACCCCGGATCCGGTGACAATCACATCCACCGCAGCAGGCCGCGTGTTTTTTAGACGCTCGGCCAGGTCGGGATTGACCCGGAAAAGGGTTTCCATGTTTGTTCTAAGGTAATCCATCACTCTTTCCCCGGGGACATTAAGCCGTACTTTTTATCAGATTGCGGAATCCGATCGCTTTCTCCAGCCAGGACTCAAGCAGCGGTACGAGTTTAAATTCCATAATGTCATAGATAAGCACAGTATCGCTTCTCTCCTGGGCCTGAAGTATGGAACGCAGGATTTCGTTGAATTCCACCATATTTGGCAACATTTGCTCCTGTTTCCCGGAGGTGCTCGCCAGAAAAAAGGCGATACCGTTCCATGCTGAAGAGGCTATCAGAAGACCGTCGATCAGAACTTCCAGATGGCGGTGGCCCTGGCTTTCATCCTCGCCCTGAAACAGGATTACACAGTCATTGACGGTATCGATCAGACCGGGCAGGTAACCAATCAGCGAGTCCAGCGTGTTGCGGGCCAGTTCGTGCACATTCCTGGTCTCCACCGCCAGACTCTCCAGGCCATCGATCTTCTCGGCGGAGCTGGCTTTTTCGCCTTTCTGATCCAGTGGTTTTCCATCCAGGATCATCGAGATAATGACTCTCTCCGGGGAAACCATCGACTCGAGCTTGCGAATCAGATCGGAAAGGGTCTCCGCACTGAATTTGGCAGTATCTATCTCTTTACCATCGAGTGTGAGTTTCATTCTTTTCCTGTCTCCCCCCGGTTTTGATTTTTACTTCTATCGGTCGTCCGAATTATATCAAAGATTGATTGACCGGTTACTATTTGTTAGCGGACTGGCCGGAATTGATAAACTGCTGCAGGGCGTTCTGCTGGCCCTGAAGCTTGGCGATCACGCTTTCCATGTTCGCAAATCGACGGCGCAGGCGATCTTCACGCTGTGTCAAGAGGTCCTCGAGACGGGTTATTCTCTCCTGGACACTGACCATCTCATCATAAATGGTTCCCTGCCCGTATTGGCCACCGGTATTGGTCTCCTGGCTGAGAAAACCGGTGACACCAGTGGCTTGGCTGAGCAGGTTGTAAAGTTTTTCGGCGATGCCTGCCCGTGTTTCTCCTTCCTCGCCGATAAACGAACCTCCACTTATGCCGAAACGGGTGGAAAGACGGTCCGTCTCACTGAACCCCGTGGCATCGAGGATTCGGATATTTGCCCTGCCGCTCGATTTTTCGCTCTGGAAAATAAGATGTCCGCTGGCATCGAAAGAGGCTTTGATATCACTGATTCCGTTCCTGGCCAGCTGATTGGTGATGATATTCAGAACGTTCGTTCTGCTCACGAGGCCGGCCGGCAAGGTAATAGTGGCGTTATTGACGCCGTTGGAAACCTGGAAGGTAATATCGTTAGCCAGAACCGTGTCCTCGTCATAAGCGATGGTACCCTTGACCGAGACATTGGAGAGCGACTGCTGACTGAACATCTTATAAACCGCCTGATCATCATTCTCCAGTGCTGCAGTCAGCTTGGAGTTGTTCTGGAGAGCGCTCTTTATCTCGTCGAAATCCGTGGAATCGGCTACCAGGACGCCCTGGTAATCGGCGTTGATTGGAGCACCGGGATCCCCGGTGGTTATACCCAATGAGGACAGACTGTTCAGAGTATCGCTGATATTGGTCACCCTGGTGAAAATGATATTTCGCAGTTGATCCTGAAGCATCTGGATGTTGCTGTCCCGGCGTATGGTCTCGTTTTTGTTATAGGTGTTATACTTATCCAGGCGCTGCACCAGTTCTTCGTAAGTCAGCTTGGAGCGTTCATCATCGGTGATCGGTTCCAGGTATTTTTTCTCATCCGTAGTCAAAGCAGCAGGATTGAGCAACTTGACTGTTTTGTTGTATTCCACTACCATGTGGGCAATGGCATCTATCGCTTTCTCCGTATCACCGGTAATCGAGATAGTGACCGGTGAATCGGAAACCCCTTGCAGCTGGTACGTAACGCCGGGGGTTATATCGTCTACAAAATTGGAGTTGCGCAGGTAATGGATATTGTCCACTTCGATATCGGCCTGCATGCGTTTGTTCCCCACATTACTCTGGCTTTTCGGGTTTTCGACATTCCTTATCGTGCCGTTGCCGTTCGACCCTTGCGTGAGGTGAAGGGCGGCGAGGAGGTTGCTTGTGTCGGAGCTCGATCCCACCTGGATATATTCCTGGGTCGTCTCATCGTTTACCTTCTGAATGAGGCTGATCCGGTTGGAGTTTGGATCGAGGACTGCTGTTACACCAGTGGCCGAGGAATTGATTTTGTCGATAATATCATTGAGGCTGTCCGAGGTGACATCCACCTCGATTGAGGTGCCGTTGATAGTGAAGACTCCGGAGGATGGCCGGACACTGAAACCGGCAAGGATCAATTCGCTTTCGGCATCGATTTTCCCGGCATCCGAGCCGGCTGAGTTGTGAACCCTGGTGGGGGCGTTGACCAGACCGAGTACTTGCAGGACATTACTCTGGCCGGCGGCTCCGGTATAACTGCCGAATCTGATTTCTCCGGCCTGCCCGGAAGCAGATGCCGTGGCCATGAAACGGTCGTTACCGGCTTCGTAATTCAAGGTAATTCCCTGATTACTGCCGTTGATCCGGGCGAGTACCTGGGCCAGGGTGATACCTTTATCTATTTCATCCTGAGTGATAGAGAGAGTAGTGTTGCCGACCTGGAATGAACCGGCGGTTATCCCCGATTCTTCGCCGAGGGAAAAAGCGCCTGCGGTATTGAGATCTTTAATTGCCTTATTCAGCCCGATTACTCCGCTTGCATCCACATCCAGGGCCAGGCCGGTCGCATAAGCGCTTTCAGTGATCCCGGAAACGCCGAAAAACTGGGTTTGCGTACTTTCTTCAATAGCGAGCTTTTCGCTTTTTTCGATCGCCAGACGCGCTGAGCCGGGATTAAATACGGCACCTGCGGATGCACCGATAACGGTCACACCGTCGATAAGGTCGGTCACTCCTCCCTGGCGATAGTCTTCTTTTGTACCGGAAACGACCCGGCGATCGGTAGAGGTCAGGCTGCCCCGAGAGTAGAAAGTGCGCACCATAGTGAAATCAGCGCTGTCTGTCGTGGCATCAGTGCTGGTAGCTGTCTCTCCCAGCCCGAGCACCTTATTCATGATGCCTTCGCTGGCGCCCAACTGGCTGAGAGTGACATTACGGCCGCCTTCGTTGGCCTCTATTCTCAGGTAGGCGGTACCTCCCGCACCGGCCACAATTTGCGCGGTCACATCGGGTACCGAATGGTTGATAGCTGCGATCAGGTCACTTACCGTGTCACTGCCGGTGAGCTTCGACCCGTCCTCCTTGAACACGGCGACATTGCCCGTAGCCCCGCCTGCATCCGGGTCGATCTCGAAGCTATTGAACTCTGTTACTCCTAAGTCATCAAGAGTGAGCCCCAGTATATCGCCGTCCCCGGCTGCGGCGGCCAGGTCTACGGAACCTGTTATACTGCCCGCCCGGCCGTTTGAGGAGACAATCGTAGCCGTGCCGGAGACCAGTTCTTCCGGCTTTACGGCGGCTTTGGCTGAAGCCGGACCAAGCCCTGCTGTACTGTCCGACCTGACACTGGCTCCGCTGGTTATCCCGAAAAGGCCTTCGGCTACCGCACCGGATAAGCCGACATCTACTCCCACATAGTTACTGGAGAGGAGGAGGACTTTTCCCCCCTGAGCTTCGTCATAGCTAAGCTGAACTTTAACAGAATCCAACTGCTGTTTGATTTTATCTATCAACTGGCCGACAGTTGTTGAAGCATCGAGACCGGTAATTTCTATCGGCGAGCGCGAGCCGCTGCCATCGGGGTCGATCTGCAGGGTGAAATCCCCGCTCAATCCCAGCGATCCCAGAGTATCGCTGAGGTTCATGGTTACACTGCCTTTGATCATGCCGGAGCCTGGAGCATTCAGATAGCTTGTCCCGCCGAGATTATTGATCCCCACAGTGTTGGTGCCTAAAATTCTGGCCCGGCTCAAATAGCGGTTGCTGGTCACAGTGGCTTCCTGGGCCAATTGATTGACTTTGACCCGGTGGGTGGTCTTGGCGGCGGAGAAAGTAGCCGTAGCATTGACTTTACTGGAGTCGCTGGAACTGACCGATCTGTTGGAAAAAGTGGATTCCAGGCGTAAATTTAAAGCCTGGTTCTGAAAGTTCAAAAGCTGGCTATTGACATTACGCATAGCCTCGCGCTGGAGACTGAGCAGCTCGGTTTTATTCTTCAACTTATCGATAGGCTGCTGCTGGACATCGATCATCTGCTTGATTATGGAATCGGTGTCAATTCCAGAGGCCAGTCCTGTAAAACTGATTGGTGCGGTCATTAATTGATCCTTATTAAGATTAAGCTTGGCCCCGATAGCCACCTTCAGGCCAATGCACATGATTGTAAAAGGCAGGTAATCGGGGTTGATTGTTCATTAATGGTTAAGGTGAAAAGGGCAAGAGTTATGCCAGCAGAAGGCCATGCTTCCTGCAACTTCATAGCAATTAATTAATAAGGCTTTAGGCGTTTATACCTCAGGGAAAATATCTTTGAGGTCGTCAGGTTTTTCATATTCCACAGGAATTATTTTCCGGTTTCTAAAAATTATTTTAAAAATTACAGGGAAAAAATTATCAGGTTGGGGAAAATATAATTCCTCATTATCTTCATCGGCAAAAGCTTACTGTATCTTTAAACCGCCAAAAAGGCGTAAAAGATGTAATTTGATAGCTTGTCAGTCCTGGCTGAAAACCTGAAACTAAAAAAACAATAACATCTCGCTCTCTATGCGGTTATTGTCCGGAAAGATAATATCCGCCTGAATCAGGCGGTGTCGGAGATCAATGTCAGGCTGGTTCAGAGTGTCTTGTTTTTCAAGTTTTGAATAATAGAACTCTTGATTGTCAAAAGAAAAACGATTAATCTATCAGAATCGGGTTTCAAGATTCTCTCGATTCCAGCCAAGTGGGAAAAATAGAATGATAGAAGCAAAGCCAGATCAATGAGTTCCAATTTTTAATATGGGGAATATTGCTTAATAACACTCATCAAGGAGGGTTCAATGCCAGAACTATCAATTAAAAAATCCGATCTAAAACGTATCCTTGATGAAATAAGCGCAACTCGTGAAGAAATCAGGCTTTTAAAATGCGCTATCCTGACACTAGCCCAAGTGCAATACAGTCAACGAGGAGCTCCCATGCCTGAAACTATCATAAACATGTTTAAAAACTATGCACTGGAAGATTGGAAAGAGTCCATGAAACCGGACAAAGAATGAAAGAGATAAGTACATTGCCAGGAGAATAAAAAGAGAGGTTCTCATTGGCAGCCAGGAAAATTTTCAGCAATGTTTTTAAGCTCGCGGTGGTTTAAGAATAACGTTATTGGGGGCAGGTCAGCATCCACAATGGATCTTGATCGCCAAATACAATTAAGGAGGCGCAATCATGGCTTTTGGAGTCTGGTGGATATGTCTGCTGAAAATAACTTCTGCAGTACCAGAACTTTTCTGAATATCCGGTCTGGCGTGAATGAAAACAGAAAAATGCAGCATGAAAGCTGATTCAGCAGGGAACATAACAGGCGGCAGATCTATCTTTAAGTTTCACCTGTCTGACCGTTTTTTGCGCGCCCGAATCAGGTAGCGGTTTTCCTGATCCACGAAAGTCAGGATTTCGAATCCGCTGTCTGAAAGTAATTGCCGCATCTCCGCTTCCTCGGGAAGCAGATCACGAGCCACATCGCCGCCGGCATTACAGTGAAGTTCGTTGAGTCTTTCCCTGCTGATAGGATGGGCGATTACGAGCAGCCCATCCTTTTTCAAGACCCTGTTGAACTCGGCCAGGACCGCGGCCTGGTTATCGAGATGGGGGAATACGCGGAAACAGACCACGGTGTCGGCGAACCCATTGGTAAAAGGCATGCACGCTGCATCAGCATGATGGAAAAAGGCCCGCGGGACGAGGGATTTTGCTTTCGCTGCCTCGAGCATTTTTTCAGAGATATCCACCCCGTAAACCCTTCCCCTGGCTCCCAGTTCCTCGAGGAGAAGTTCGGAGATCACGCCTGTGCCGCAGCCAGGCTCGATTACTATATCCCCGGCGCCGAGGCCCAGGTCTTTCACCAGTGCTCGAATTCCCTCTGTCACCTCCCCTTCGCCTTTATCCCAGCGTGCGGCCTCCCGGTCGAAAAAACGCTG
>Ga0315277_10001758_pt1 | contig 30884 bp, 29 predicted proteins | sample YL17G05_15_MG_FD_203695 | JGI IMG/M metagenome (GOLD analysis project Ga0315277, IMG submission 203695) | Sediment microbial communities from Yellowstone Lake, YNP, Wyoming, USA - YL17G05_15 | ecosystem: Environmental > Aquatic > Freshwater > Lake > Sediment | place: USA: Wyoming | collected...
CTTGACCACCTCACTGAAGGCCATAACAGAGAAACTCTGGGGACTCAACGTCAGTCCAAAGGTGTATGCCACCTTCCGAAAGACCATACTTGACTCGAAACGCGCACAAGGTTTGAAGTTCGACATAGTACCAGAAGCGCGCGAATTGGACAACAAGTTCAAAAAGGGAATCAAGGACGTGAGCACCGAGATCGCCTCTCTAGAAGAGAAGTTCAAGAGAATATCAGAGCAGGTCGACAGAAGGCTTTCAGAGCTCAACCAAGCACTTGTCGAGTCGTCATCGGCTTTGGCGGAGGCCATCCGCAAGTTGTCTTGAAAACAAACCATTCAAGTTCACATGCCCGATGTTTCGACCAGCGCGAGTGGGGTTTGATCAAGATGGAAATCGAAGCGATTGCTGGCGTGAAGTTCCAGCTCAAGGATTTCAAGTCGATGTTCTGCCAACTCCATTGACCTGAAACCCGACATCGTTTCTTTGAGTAAAGCATTGGGACACAGGACGACGCATAGGACCGAAAGGCACATCTCATACACCCTTGTCGTGGAACTCCACCGGCAGCGTTATCTGTCACGAAGGTGCATGCGATATGGGTGAGGAAATTGACGATGCCTCCGCCGATCGACTTGACGAGACCACGCAATAGCCTCGTGGGAGTCTACCTTGGGAAGCGATTTGACCGGCATAACCCACTAGCTCAGATTATGCTCATCGTACTAGTCGGTCTATTCCTTGCTGGTGCAGTGTTGATAACCACTGGGTTCTGGTATCTTGGGGTAGCCTCACTTGCTGCGATGATTTGTCTGTTACTTCTGATTCCAGTGTCCAGACGAAGGAATACCAAAGACAGTACATGAGTCACGGTGGGAACTCCTGCCGAATGCCTTGAACAGTCACATTTCGGAACCTGACAAGGGGCTTATGTCCTTCACCTTGCACAGCAAGCATGCGTCAACAGTAGAAGTTCTACGCCTCGACGAACAAAGTGCCTGGATTGGCTCGGACACCGCTTCTTGAACCATCGAAGTCAAACGGGGCATCAACCTGATCGCGTCGACCTCCGCGATTCCAGGTCTATCGTATCTAGCAGCAGGCGGAGGCGCCGACCGTTGCTCTCAACCTCATCATCCGTCAAAGTGCCGCCCTCAGGGCACAGACTGTCGATGACTACTTCGCCTTCTGGAGTCAGGTTGACTGGATAGAGGACACAGCCGAGCGGCCGTGAGGCATATTCCTTGCACCGTTTTCGATCATGGTCATAGAAGACGCAGTAAGCCCCGACATTTCGCAGCCTAGGAATCCCGTCGGCGCCCCGATAGGAGAAGTCATCTTTCTGGTAGCCACGGCGCTCCAGCCGAGCAACGTCCACATTGCAGAGTTCCATCTGAGTATCCTCGCAACATTTCTCACAATGTGAGCATCGCATTGAATCACCGAGACAACAAGGCTAATTAAAGCTTGGGCCCAAAGGCCGCAGTAGCACTACCGATGTAGTTCGCTGTTGTTTTCTCAGCAATTGCAGAAACGTTCAAGAATGTCGATGCCTTCCCGCCTTCGGAGAACACTCTTCAGAGCCGGGCATCCTCTAAATGAGGGTTTCCTCTAGCTAGGTTGTGAACACATGAAGGTCGTTGAGCTAGGATGCGGAGTCTGTGGGCTCGTGTGCGCAGAGCACCTCGCAAAGAATCCCAAGATTGACAGTCTGGTTCTAGCGGACGCGAAGACAGATGCAGCGGATTTGTTGGCCAGCCGCCTGAAGAAAGATAGTGTCTCTGTTAAGAAGGTGAACGGAACAGATCCAAAAGCTTTGAAGAACCTGTTCAAGGACTGCGACATCGTTGTTGCCACCATGCCCTGGCGGCTCAACAGGATTCCCTTGGAAACCGCTGCGAAGATGGGCACAAACTACATTGATTTTGGCATGCCATTGGACAGTACGGGCCCGGAATTCGACAGGCTTGACAAGATGTGCAGAGACGCGGGGATAGCAGCCATGCTCGGGATGGGCGAAGAACCCGGCATGTCCGACGTCTTTGCTATGCACGCCGCCAGCAAACTCGACAGGGCAGACGAGGCGCACACATACGATGGCGACACTGGGACGGTAGATGGGCTTGAGTTATTCTCACTCTGGTCTCCAGTGGACTTGCTCGATGAAACGAGCGTTCCTGCAGCGGTCTTCAGGGACGGCAGGATCGAGTTCATTCCTCCGATGAGCGCAAGGCAGATCTACGATTTCCCACAACCTCTAGGGCCTCTACCAGTCTACAAAACGAACCATGACGAGACTTACTTCATGCCGATGGGCATAAAGACGCTGAGGAATGCCTCCTTCAATATCGGGATCGACGACAAGTTCGCCAATATGTCCGTCACGCTTCGTAAGATGGGGCTCCTCAGCAAGGATCCGATAGATGTGAAAGGCACCAAGGTTAGACCTCTCGACGTCGTGACTGCGATGCTCCCAAGTCCAGCCGACCTCGCTGAGAAGGTAAAGGGACACACTGGCTTCGCGGTCGAAGTGATTGGTGAGAAGGATGGCAGGAAGACCAAGGTGAGGATGTTCACGACGATGTCCCACGAAAGGGCCTACGAACTCTACCGGACCAACGCGGGCGCGTACTACGTGGGGACGGGAGGCGCTATAGCCACCGAGATGTTCATCGACGGCGAGGTCAAGGACAAGGGGTTCGTGATTCCAGAGCAGCTGCCAACCCAGAGTTTCTTGTCTCGGCTCGGGCCAAAGGGCATCAAATTCAAGGAAGATATCATATCACTCTGAGCCGACGGCGGCCGCGCAGGACGATCATATGGCTACGCCGTTCCGCATATCCTGCAAGATGCCAGCCCACGCTTCTCGAAGTACCTCTGATGATAGTCCTCGGCAGGATAGAAGGCGGTGGCAAGGACTATCTCGGTGACTATCTTCCGGTGACGATAGCGGTCAGTGGCTTGTAGCTTCTCCTTCGAGGCGAGCGCCGCGGCCTTCTGGCCAGGCGAGTTGTAGAAGATCACGGACCGGTACTGCGAACCTACATCGGGACCCTGCCTGTTCACAGTCGTAGGATCATGTACGTCCCAGAAGACCGACAGCAGATCATCGTATGAAACCACAGCAGAGTCGTACTCGACCTCGATCGCTTCTGCGTGCCCCGTCCTGTCCGTGCACACGTCCTTGTAAGTGGGATTCTCGAGCTGTCCACCTGTGTATCCCACTCTTGCCGATACGACTCCTTTTACCTTGCGAAACGTAGCCTCGACATGCCAGAAGCAGCCCGCTGCGAATGTTGCCTTGTCGAATGTCATAGTGCTCAAATGGTTTTACGCGGAAGGCGTTCAAATAGGTTGTCCCAAAATCCTTGCGGGTTCTTCCCGCAGGGAGCATGGCAGACTGTTGGAGCGTCAGGGAGATGATACCCTGACGTAGCGGCCTCTCGAGAGGACGGCTACCGTCGCCTTTCCCTTGTAGATCGCGCTGAACTCTATGCGCTCCGGACACCGCTTGTCTGCACCGACCCGGAATTTCCCTTCACCGAGGTCGACCAAAGGCTCTTCATTTCCGTTGTACTGAATGAGCACAAGCGCTCCCTTCCTGAGGACCACTCTGAAGTTCGGGCCCCAAGGGTTATGCGATCTATAGTGACCGGGGTACGAGTTCCACGATCTCGGATGACTGAACGCCCTTCGCCCCTTATACGAATCCTTGGGATACCAATCCGCACCGTGGAAGGCCTCCGCTACCTTGCCGGCCTTGCGCGTGAACTTGAATAGGAACAGGCGATAGTCGAGGTGGTCCGCGAGGAACGTGTCCTTGTCCCGTTGCTCCAACGGAATGGTCTTCTTCCCTTCGATAAGATATAGCCGGTCGCGCCGGCTTCTGAAGGATACACGCTTCCCATCCAAGCGACGATACTCGCCTGCATAGTCGGAGGCGTTCTTCACGTTAAAGGAGTCTCTCGGCACGGGGAGACACGGGCGCCTCCTCCCATGGACCGCAGCGTTCAGCATCGTGAGCGTGTTCACGGCGATGTTGTTGGAGTCCACACGCGAATTGTTCAGCGTGACAACGCCAAGGCCGACGTCCATATCTGCTAGTATCTCGGAAATGAATCCTGACATGCCCCCCGTGTGACCGACACACGTATGGCCGTTGACAGTCGTGATTCCGAGCCCAAGACCGTAGTGCTCTTTCGTGATCGCATCTGATGAGTCCACGATCTTCCGGGTCAGCATCTCGAAGCTCTTCTGAGAGACTACTCGACGTTCTGGGCCCATGCCCTTGTTCAGAATCATCCTTACATACTTCGCCACGTCAGATGCGGTCGAGACTATCGATCCGTCCGCCGTGTCGCTCTCGAGCCAAGGTGAAGGCGCGAGCCTGCCGTTTCTCGGGAGCGGACGGTCGTCATGATAGGGGCCGTATCCAATGGGAAGGCGTTCCCGTGTGTCGTTCCAGATCACGGTTTCCGTGTCCTTCATTCCGAGCGGCTCCGTCACCCGCTCCTTGATGATCTGACCGTTGCTCTTGCCAAGGAGCTCCTCGAGAACGAGCCCCAGTATCTTGTAGCCCGTGTTCGAGTAGTGGAAGTATCTCCCAGGTGGTGTGGACGCACCGATCTTCTCAAGATCAAGGGCTTCCACGTACGCCGAAAGCGATTCGTCAGAGCCTAGGATGATGCCGGCGGTGTGACTCATGAGGTGCCGGAGGGTTATCGGCTTGAACCTAGTCTTGATCTTGAGCCAAGGCAGGTAGTCCGTCACTGGATTGTCAATGTCCAAACGCTCTTGCTCCTGTAGTTGAAGCAGCACGATGCTGGCGAACGACTTGCTTATAGACCCGATCTCGAACCTCGAGTCAGGGCGTATCGGTATCTTCCGCTCAAGGTCCGCATACCCGCCAGCATACACGTGCAGCAGACGTTCCCTGTTCGTGATCCCGACGACAACGGCCGGGACGCCAGAAGCTCGGATGTCCTGACGGATGAACAGATCGATCTTCCTGAATGCATCTTTGAACCGAGTCTCCATTTTCCAGATCCCTCTGATCAACCCAACAGCTTGGTCACGCTCTCGCCAAACACCTTCGTGTGGAAATCAACATCTCTCGCTGTTGTGTACGGCGATATCAGAGCCATGTTGTGGAAGGGAGTGAGCAGGATGCCCCTGTTCAAAGCCATCAGATGCATCAGCCGCTCGAGTTCGTAGTCCTTGCTGGCCTCATACTCTCCGCCGTTCCTTGGCGGCTTGGGAGTGTTGTGGTACTCTATCCTCACGCCGAGCCTTACGACGTGCCACGGGATTCCAGTTCCGTCGATGACATTCTGAACGCCCTTTTCGAACCGCTTCGCGAGAGGGAGCATCTTGTCGAAGTTCTTCTTCGTGATCACTTGCTTCAGAGTGGCTCTCATGGCTGCGACGGCTAGCGCGTTCCCCGTCAGCGTCCCGCCAAGGCCGCTCTCATCGGTCCCGTCGGATAGTATCCGCTCCATCACCCTGTCAGCAACGTACTGGCTTATCCCAAATGCGGCGATTGGGACTCCGCTCGCCAAAGGCTTTCCCATCGTGATGATGTCAGGCTCAAGACCATGTACGGCAGTGTATCCGCCGATGCCGCAGCATATCGTGTGCGTCTCGTCGATTATCAGGAGTGTCCCATACTTCCTTGTGATCTCCCTCAAGGCATCGTGATAGTCCGGATCCGGGAGGATGATCCCTCGGTTTGTCATGGCAGGCTCCATGAGAGCGCAGGCGACATCCTTCGGCTCAAGTGCCTTTTCGAGGGCTTCGATATCATTGAATTCAATGACTTTCGTGGTCTCGGCAGGATCCACAGGAGGTCCTATGTTCCCGCTCCTTGGCACGACCCTGCCATCTTCCAGGTTCACGAGCGTCTCATCCACGGTTCCGTGATAGCAGCCGTTCACCACGAGTATCTTGCTCCTCTTGGTCACGTGGCGCGCGAGTCGGATCGAGAACCTGTTCGCGTCAGTCGCGGTCATAGCGATCTGCCAGTAGGGGAGGCCGAATCGCTTTGCCAGTTCCTCCCCGACCCAGACAGAGTCCTCAGTCGGGAGCATCATCGTGATTCCTTTCCGGACCTGCTTGGTCACCGAATCGACGACGGGTCTGGGCGAATGACCGAACATGGACCCGGTGTCACCAAGGCAGAGATCGAGATAGCGGTGGCCGTCCACATCAGTGACGTATGCGCCGCGTCCTTCATTGACGAATATCGGGTACGGACCCGCCCATCTGACCATCCAGTTCATGGGCACACCCGCCAAGAGCGACTTCTTCGCCCTCTTGAACAGCTTCTTGGATCTCGGGTGATCCCGGACGAAGACCTTCTCCTCTTCAGACATGAGCTTCTTGATTCGGGAACGATTGATTCTGTTCAAATCTACTCCCTCTTTGTCTGTTGCGCGCGCGAAATCAACTCGAACGTACTAATAACCTGCTTTTGAAGCAGGCTACGAGAACCAAGGGATTCTCTTCAGGAGTCCGCTCGGACATGTGAAGATTAATCTATCCGTGTTCTTTTCTGCCCACATGGCAGCTCAGGGATTCGATTGCTAATGATGCCAAAACTTGCCATCGTACGGGAGCCCGGGGACTCATACTCGAGATGCATCTCCTGCCACCCGCTCAGACACACAATAAACGTAGCCAGAGCAAGAGAACAACACGCAGAGTACTGCAAGACCCTGGTAGATCTGGGCCTCGAACTGATACGAGTTCCCCGAGACGATGAGAACGCCGATTCGTGTTTTGTCGAGGACAACGCGGTGATTTACCGTGGCAAGGCGCTCATATGCAGGTTGGCGAGAGACAGTAGAAGAGGCGAAACCGGCGCTGTCGAGAGCATTCTCAAGGGCATGGTGAAGGTAAGACGGGCGACTGCGCCCGCGACGGTGGAAGGTGGCGACGTAGTCCATTTCTCAGACCGACTGCTGAGCGGCGTCACGCAGAGAACCAACAATGATGGCATCTCGCAGATGCGAGAATGGCTGGACGTGAAGATCGACACCGTGGAGGACCCGAGCATCGTCCACCTCAAAAGCTACGTGACCCACCTCGGCCGGGACTTCGTCATCTCAACGAAGAAGTACTCTAAGCATGCCGCCCTCAACGGCTTCACAGTGCTAGTAGTCCCTGAGGACGAGGGGTACGCAGCTGACACGCTCACTATCGGGGACACTGTTCTGATGGCAAGAGGTCATCCTAGGTCTCAAGCACTCGTCAAGAGCGCTGGGTTCAACGTGATCTCGCTAGATGTGGGCGAGATTGAGAAGTGTGAAGGCGCCCTGACCTGCCTGTCCTTGATACTCTGATGGATGCTTCCTGCCCGGAAGAGCACGTCAGCACCGTAATGTGCTACCCAGTGCATCCCATGCTCACAACAGAAGGTGACGAGATGAAAGACAGAGTCGAGGTAGGAGATAAGGCGCCGGAGTTCACGCTTAAGAACGAGAAAGGAGAGGATGTCAGTCTCAGGGATTTCATCGGCAAGAAGGCGGTTGTGCTCTATTTCTACCCAAAGGACGACTCCCCGGGCTGCAAGAAGGAGGCCTGCGCCTTCAGGGACAACTACGAAGCGTTCAAGGATGCGGGCGCCGAGGTCATAGGCGTCAGTTCTCAGTCGGAGGAGTCACACAGCATCTTCTCATTGAAGTTCAATCTGCCGTTCACTCTTCTTGTTGATGAAGGAGCTGGGGTCCGCAAGTTGTACGGGGTGCCATCATCGCTGGGGATGATTCCCGGAAGAGTAACCTATGTCATCGACAAGGAAGGGATGGTGAGGCACATCTTCTCGTCACAGACGAACATCGAGGGACATGTGAGCGAAGCACTCAAGGTCTTGAAATCGCTAACCTGATGTCGTTTGGCTATTCAGAACCCTTGCCGGGCCTTCCTGCGATGTTCCATATGACATCCTGCCTCGTGATTATCCCAACAACCTTGTTATTGTCGACGACCGGCAGCCTGTTGATATTGTTCTCCGCGATCATATGGATGGCCCTGTCAAGGGAGTCCCCGGGTGCCAGGCTTAGAACCTTCTGATCCTTCGGCAGGATAGCCGCTACCCTGCTCTCAGCGACCGCTCGGAGTGCCAGAGACAGCTCCCTCAACTCCTCTTTGTCTACAGTCTCTGGGTCGGCTTCCTGCATCGTGGACTCCCTCAACGACCTTGCCTTCTGGACTCTATTCAGCACCGCCTTGAAAATATCCGTCATGCTGAGAATGCCGACGAGAGCACCATTGTCGTCGACAACTGGAGCGCCCGAGATGTCCATCTCCATCAGCAGCAGCCAGGCGTCTTTGACTTCTTCCGAGGCCCGAATAGACACGACCTCCCTCGTCATGACGTTGTTTACGCTCATCCAGCGGCTGCGGGCCGCGCTTCCCTCCGCGAATATTCCTCCTCGCTACATCATGGTATCTCCCGGATGGATAGATTATCCTTTCCCAGGAAACCGACAAGAGTGTCAGAGGCCGACCCTATGGTACTTGAGCGCCTTCGGCACGTCAGTCGACGCCATAGACGAGGAGACTGTGACTTCCCTCCTACGGCACTAGCCGATAAGCCTGGGAGGTGGGTAGGTGTGCCCGCGATGCAAGAGTATGCAGGCAAGGAATTGCCTATTCGCACGTTTTTCGAAGCGATGCTGCGGAAGTGCCTGTCGGGCCTACCTTTGTTTCCAGTGCAGCCAGAGACCATGACAAGACGTATCAGTTAAAATATCAGACAAGTCAATACACCGTCGGGTTCCGAGGAGGGTCTCCTTGGATTGCATGGGGGTGCAAAGGAGTGGGAGAAGTTTTTGCAAGAAAGGCCAGTGGGTTGGTCCGTGAAGCCTCGCTGCTTGACACTTTTGGCATCGGATTCATGAACAACACACTTGGCGTGGGTATATGGACGATGGCTAGCTGGGGACTGTTCATCTCGCCACATGGCAACATGTTGTTGGGGTCTATACTGGCATCGCTGATGTGCATATTCGGTATAGCCTTTGTCTGGGGATTCCTGGGCGGCTCAATGCCGAGAAGCGGAGGCGATTACATCGCCAACTCGAGGATCATCCACCCCGCGGTGGGCATTGCGATGTCAATGACGAATGCCGGGTTCGTGATGACTTTCTGGATCGCAACTCTGGCACCGTTCTGTGCCGATCCTGGCATGACCTCGCTTCTGTCGTCGCTCAAGGCCGATCCGGATCTCATCAACTGGTTCACGACACCCGAGGCCATTGTTGTCGTCGCCACGCTGGTCAATGTATGGGGATTCTTCATCGTGATAACCGGCCTGAAGATCTACAACATGAACCAGAGGGTCATCATGCTCTTGGCCTTCTTCACCTTGATCGTGACTGGCATCGTGCTCACAACGAGCAGCCACACGGACTTCGTGAACGCATACGACTCACAGGCGGCAATCGATGGTTCGATGTCGTACGACCAGACTATCTCTACGGTCAGGGACATAGATGGAGTGAACCTGTCGGGACCTAAACCTGGCTTCGATCTTGGAGCGACTCTGGCGCTGTTTCCTGCTATAGCGTGGGCTACTGCGTACGGGTATCAGATCACTTTCATCTGCGGTGAAGTGAAAAGGCCGCAGAGGAACATCATCCTCGGACAAGTGCTCGCAGCGGTGATACCTGCAGTCTTCCTGGTATGGTTCTCATGGGGACTCGTCAATGTCATGGGACAGGACTTCCTGGGAGCGGTCGCGTACATCGACAATGGTGATGGCGGAGCGGCAATCGACAACTTCACGTTGTCGGTAGGCAGCAACACCTACAGCATGATATCTCTGCTGACGCACAACAGCTTCGTCCAGTTCTGCATAGGTTCGGTGTTCATATTCTTCAATCTGTTATGTATGCCGATTTCGTACATTGCCTTTAGCAGAGCTTCATTTGCCTGGGGAATGGACAGATTGGGGCCGATGTGGTTCACCGACGTGAACCCGAGATGGCATTCGCCCGTGAAGAACAGCGTCATCATGCTGGTCATGAGCGAGGTAGGCATCTTCATCTACGCGTACTGGGCGTCTGCAATAGATGCGGTGGCGATCGTCGCGCTCGAGGCAATGTCGGCATGGGGCGTGATGGCTGTGTCAGGCCTGCTGTTCCCGTACGTCAAGAAGGTGAGGACCATTTGGGAGGCGTCCCCGTACAAGTTCCATCTGGGGCCGTTATATGTGATGACGGTTGCGTCGATAATCAACCTGGCTTTCGTCGGCATACTGATATACTACTTCTTCACAGTGCCGGCGCTGGGAGCCATTTCGACTTGGGGTGCGGCCGTCTACATCACGATATGGATCTTCGGTCTGCTCTGGTACTTCCTCTGGGTTAGGCACTGGAAGAAGCAGGGAATAGACCTGAAGATGGCCTGGAAGGAGTTGCCTCCGGCCTGAAGTCGGACGGAGAACGCAAAAACCCTGGAGAAGAGGGCGGAACGGCCCTCTTCGAAAACCTTTTCCTTTTCAATTCATCATCTGATGAGCCTGCGGCCTAGAGCTTCGGAACTATCTCGTGGAGGTCGAACGACTTCTTGAAGACGAACATGGATTTCGGTCTCCACTTGTTGACCACCTTGATGTTGTCGTAGTCGTCGAAGTAGAGTATCATCCTGTAGTCCTCTGGCCTCTCCCCGCCTCTGTTTGCCTCCTTGGCGAGTGATCTCAACATCTTGTTGACGCATTCCTTAATCTTCTCCCTGTAGGGAGCGTACTGGTCCAGCGTTTCCTTCTCGTACCTGATGACCTTCTTCCTGATTCTGTAGTCGACCACTGTAGCATAGTTCATGGCGGCGACCACGACCAGGACCGCAATCATAGAGTACAGAAACGCGTGACCTCCGAAGGGGTGATTGCCCAGCACCTTTCTCCAAGCTGGCACGATCTGGATGGCAACGAAGCCTATCAGGACGATCAGACCCACTCTGTTGGCGATCTTGATCCAGGCGAGCGAACGGATCATCTGCTCTACGCCCGGTATCTTCAGAGGCATGTCAGCAATCTTCTCGGCAGCTGGCCGAGCTTTCACCCACATATCGTAGTGGTCCTTGAACCTGGTCTTCTTGAGCTCTGAAAAAGCCTGATCTATCCGGTCGACATCCTTCCTCTTGTAGGCGCGCGTATCGTCGAGGAAAGCTATGCACTGCGCCAGTTGCGAAACGGGGTCGACCTTCTTCTCCTTCTTCTTCGGCATCCGAGGCACCTGTGAACGCTGCCAGCGCAGTCAGTCGCAATGCCCTAAGTGGTTTATTAGGCTATGCGCTGGTCTCGGGAGAGACCTTGAGAGCGTCTGAACGCTCAGGTCATCTTTGACTGGGTCTCTTTGATTGCTTCCTCGAATATGTCGATGCCTATGTCCAGCTGCTCCTTGGATATGACAATCGGTGGCGCGACTCGGAACACGTTTCCGAACATGCCTGCGGTTATCATCATCAGGCCCTTTCTCCACGCCAGGCCCTGTATCTGTGGGACATATAGCGGCTCCTTGGTCTTCTTGCTCTTTACTATCTCGACTCCGATCATAAGCCCCTTTCCCCGGACATCGCCGATGATGTCGTACTTATCCCTCAGTTCGTTGAGCCTCTTCATCGTATGAGCGCCAAGCACCTTCGAGCGCTCGCAGAGGTTCTGCTCAAGTATCTCCTTCACGTGTGCTAGACCCGCCGCGACGCTCATTCCATTCCCGCCGAATGTTGATGAGTGCGAGCCTGGTCTCCAGACATCCATGATGCTCCTCTTCGCGATACAGGCTCCGAACGGAACGCCCCCGCCGGAGGCCTTGCCTGTGAGCAGCAAGTCAGGGATTACACCAGCAGAGTTGCATTCCCATATCTCGCCTGTTCTGGCAAGACCCGACTGGATCTCGTCCATTACGAGGAGGAACTTCTTGTCGTCGCACAGCTTCCTCATCCTCGGCAGGAATTCCTTCGGAGGGACTATGTATCCACCCTCGCCTTGAACCGGCTCGACGAATATGGACGCTGGTGAGTTTGCTGGACCTCCGAACTCAAGGATTCCCTTCTCAAGATAGTCGATGCAGAGCATGTCGCATCCAGGGTACTCCTGTTTGAACCAGCATCTGTAACAGTACGGGTAAGGAGCGAAGAAGAAGCCAGGCGCGTAGGGGCCGTGTCCGTACTTGTACTTCACCCTGCTGGCCATTGCAAGAGCATTGCCGATCCTGCCGTGATATGCACCAAAGAACGCGATGTGCTCGTAGCCCTTGGTGTAGTACCTCGACAGCTTGATCGCCGCCTCCACCGCCTCGGCACCGCTGTTGCCGAAGAATGTCGACTCAAGCGCTCCACCGGGAGATATCTTCGCGAGCAGTTCGGCGTACTCGGCCTCCTTATCGTAGTACGCGTCGTTCGCAAGGGAGTGAACTAGGTTGTCCGCCTGGTCCTTGATTGCTTGCACGACCCGCGGGTTCCCCCAGCCAGCATTCATGACAGATATGCCTGCTGAGAAATCCAAGAAGACGTTGCCGTCCGCGTCCATGATCGCTGCTCCCGAGCCCTTAGTCATGGTGAACTGGAATAGGCGGTCATAGGCGTGAGAGACGTACATCTTGTCCTTATCGATTATCACCTTGCTCTTCGGACCTGGCGGCGCCACCTTCAGCTTTGGCGCGTCTCTCGCCCAGTCCGCGACCCAATCCGGTAGACCTAGATCCATTTTAACCCTCTCAGTTTGAGAACCGTACGAAGATACGATGTTTTCGCATTCCGATAGGCTTACAATCGATATTAACATTGCGTGGAGAGCCAATCGCTTGCATACTGGGCCAGATGGCCCTAGTCTACCACTTTCCTCGTCTTCATCATGCAGTTTCGAACGTCTTACAGGATTTTCGATGGCAATTCCTTTTCGTTCAGGGGAAGGTTGCGCTGTTCTGCCCAATATGAGGGCGGATCCTTGTTGCGATGACCGGCATGTGGGTCCACCTTCGCGGAAATCGTTTGTTCAGACGCTGGACAATATGGTTAAATAGAAACGATTCATTTACACTTCGTCTCCAAAACCGGAGCAAACGAGGGGTAGATTTTGCGTCCGATAAGACTGTTCTTTGTCACTGACTTACACGGATCAGAGCTATGCTTTAGGAAATTCATCAGCGCAATCTCCATCTACAACGCCGATGCGGCCATTGCGCTTGGGGATCTCGCGGGAAAGATGGTCGTGCCCATATTCGATAACGGCAACGGGACCTACGACGTCAACTTCCTGGCTCAGGACATCCACCTGAACAACAAGACGGAGCTCGATCAGCAGCTAGTCAAGATCAACAACATAGGATTCTACCCCTTCATGACTGACAAGAAGGAAGCAGACCATCTCCGATCAAACCAGAATGAGGTGATGACCATCTTCCACAGGCTCATCAACGAGAGGATGCAGCACTGGATCGAGCTGGCTGATGAGAAGTTGAAGGACAGCAAGGCGACGATATTCATGGCTCCTGGCAACGACGACCCAATGGAGATGGATGCAATACTCGAGAGCTCCAAGGTCATGAAATCCGCTGCCATGAAGAACCTGGACGTTCTCGGCTATGAGATGATCACCATCGCCCACACATCCCCGACTCCATGGGACACCCCAAGGGAATGGAGCGAAGAGGAAATGACAAAGAACATCGACAAGCTCGCGGGAACTATCAAGAACATGGAACGTGCCATATTCAACTTCCATGATCCACCCTACGGAACGATGCTCGACTATGCACCGAAGCTAAGGGACATGCGCCAATCTGCGGGCGAGACGGAGCACGTCGGCAGCAAGGCAGTATCCGAGGCGATCACGAAGTACCAGCCGTTCCTAGGCCTGCATGGACACATTCACGAGTCTCGAGCTGCGCAGAAGATAGGTAGGACCTTCTGCGTGAACCCGGGGAGTGAATACGGGGAAGGCGTCTTGAGGGGAGTTCTTCTGACGCTCGCCGATACCAAAATGAAGAGCTACGTGTTTACCTCGGGATAACCGACTGTTTGAACAGTCATTCGATGTGAGGGATAAGATGACAGTACGTTTGCCGGCTGACATTCCAATGGAAGAGTATCCGAAGCCTGAAGTGTTCATCGACGAGGCCAATGTTCTGGTCGAGGAGGCCGGGAAGAAAGGTTACATGCTCAGGGTCATGGGCGGCATGGCCATCTACATGCACAGCAAGGAGTACGAGACGCTCTGGCGGAACCTCGCGCGCCTGGGCACCAAGGTCTTCACTGACATCGATTTCGTTGCGTACGGAAAACAGAGGAACGAACTCTATGATTTCATCCAGAAACGAGGCTACAAGACAGATCCACGGTTCCTCTATCAATTCGGAAAAACCCGGCACATATTCTTCGGCGGCAGAGTCCCCATGGTCGAGATATTCTATGACCAGCTGGAGATGAACCACACAATACCCTACAAAGGCAGGCTCGAGGTCGACACCCCGACCACGCCAGTCGCCGAGCTGATGATGCAGAAGCTGCAGGTCGTCAAGATCAACGAGAAGGACATCAAGGACCTCATCGTGCTCATCAGGGCGCACGATATCGGCACGGACGACCATGAAAAGATCAACCTGAATGTCTTCGATTTCGTGGGCTTGTTCAACGAATGGGGATGGTACTACACGGCGACGATGAACCTGAACAAGGTGAAGAAGTTCGCCAACGATTACCCGCAGCTCTCCCAAGAGGACAAAACAGTCGTTTCGGAGAGGGTCGACAAATTGCTGGCCTACATCGAAGAGAAGCCGAAATCCTTCAAGTGGAAGATGCGGGCGAAGGTCGGCACAAAGACGATGTGGTACAACCCGGTCGAGGACTGGTAGGCTTCGTAGCCTAGCGCGGAGACGTCCTGGCCTTCTTTGAACGCGCTCCTTTCGCCGCGAGTCTCTCCATCACCGCATTGACTATGAGCTGCGATGGACTACCCAGACCGACAGGATAGCATCGGCTCGTCGGAAAGATAAATAAAAAAAGAGGGGGGGAATTTGGCGTATACAATGTTGTGTCGGGCCTTTATAAAGCCATACGGCTGACACTGTTTCCGAGGCTCTGGCGCGAGCAAAAACTTATAATATGTCCTGTACGCGGCCTGGTCGCGTCGTCCGGCAGTTCAGGGGTCCGAGCCAGGTGCTTGTGATCCCTGGGAAACTCTTCTAAGGACCTTATAAAGGACGCGCGGTATCTCATCGAAGCTCGAGACCGAGTACATACGCCCTCCGCCACTCTTCGCGATATCTTCACAGGTTGCTGGTTGGCAGTCATGGCTCTCAGTCATGATCACGAACAGCCGCTTGTACGCGGCTGCGGCCGCTGTAGGGTCCGCCCCGACAGTGTAGTTGCCGTCGGTTATCAGTATCCCCACTTGATTCTTGGTGATTGAAAGAGAGAGCTCGTCCTTCCCCTTCCTGAGAGCGCCCTCGATGTTCGTGTAGCCACCGGCGTGGGCATCGAGCAGGTCGGAGATCAGGTCGTCCAAGCTCCTTGTCTGGTTGACACGCTTCAGCACAGTCGGTCTATCGTTGAACGTAATCAACAAATAGTCAACCGTTTTCAGCCTGAAAGCCAGGACGGCTATCGCAGCTGTGGCCATCGCCAATTTGTCGCCACTCATCGATAGGCTAGCGTCCAGGATCATAGCGATCGAGAGGCGTTTAGGCTCCCTTCGTTCGACAATGATATCCGACGGGGAGATATGCTTCTTCTCGACGACTTGGTCCAAGGTAGATTCCACATCTATCTCAGCGTCCTCGCCCAACCTGAACTCCTGACGAGACAGATAGGTTGGAAGCGACACTGGTCCTAGGAGCTGGAGAACTCTCCTTATGGTCGCCTTTATCGCAATCCTCTTGGCGAGCTCTATCAGAGTGTGGTCCTTCAGTATGATCCTGAGCTGTGAGTAGTTCTGCGCGATGGCCCATCCGATGTCGTCTGACTGTGTGAGGACTCCCGTGTCGTCCTCCTCGATGATCTGAACGAGGTCGGAGACATCCATCTGCTTCGACCTCTCTTCGTTCCTGGTTCGCTGCCTCTGCTCATCCTTCTTCTTGTCGTCCTCGAGAGGCCTACCGAGCGAAGGCGAGGGCAATTCGAAACACTCGCTGACGATCTCATCAATGACCTCGTCCGCAGTCCTCTTCGACTCCTCCCGCATCTCTATCCTCGTCGGGAGTGCCATGTGAGCGGACTTGCTGATCCCCTCATAGACATCCTTCGAGAAACTGCCGGCTAGCTGCGCAATGCTCATAGCTGCCCGAATGCTCGCCCCTCTTCTGATGTTTGGGTGATCCCTCGTGCTGCGGGCAATCCATACAGATCGCGCCACAACTTCGCTGGCCACCGAAGGCAGATTCTGCGCAACTATCTCAATCTCCTCCGCTTCCGGCTGATAGTCCAACAGCAGGAGTTCGAATCGGTCCGAGAGAGCTTCTGAAAGCGATGTCGTGGCCACGAACTCCCGCGGGTTCTGTGTGCCAATCACGACGAAGCCTCTCTTCGCCTTCACTGTGCCAATTTTCGGAATTTCGATAAGGCCCTCGTCCATCGCGGGCAGAAGGATGTTCTGAACGCCTTCCGGCATCCTGTTCATCTCGTTCATGAAGAGGACGCCTCCCTCACGCATCGCACTTGTAAGGGGCCCGGGGACGAATGCTTCGGCGACATAGCCCTTCTCCAGCACGATCGGGGGATCGAACCATCCGGAAAGCTTCTGCTCGGTGTAACGCTCGTCGCCATCGACCCTGAAAACTGGCCTGCCCAGATGCTTCGCCACCGCCACCGCCAGGATTGTCTTCCCTACGCCCACCGGTCCTTCTATCATCAGGTTCTTCCCAGAGCTGATTGCAGCCAGTGCGCGCTCCAGCTCACTTGTCCGGCCGACGATTCGGTTCTTACTTTGAATATCCTTCACGTTGTCGGAGATGGCCATGGTGTATTCCGGCTTGCTAATGAGAAGACTGGATATTAATCGTTTCCCAATTGGATGCTCGCGAAAGATCTCAGGGCGTGGGCAGTAGTAGGTTGAAGATGCTCCCTCGGGAAAAATCCTCGTAGACACGGTTCTCTATCCAGACCTTTCCATTGTACCTATCCATCAGGGCTTTGACGATAGACAAGCCCATACCAGCGCCCTTCGATTTCTGAGATAAGGGTCGGTCCGCTCTGACCGTCTTCCTGAAATCCCTGGAGAATACCTTGGCTTTCAAATCGTCAGGGATGCCGACACCTCGATCGATTATTCGCAGGTTGATGTAGTTCTTTCCCTCGAACTCGACTGCTTTGGTCTCCACGTCGATGATGACTTCCTCATGCTCGTCGTATTTGATGGAATTCGTCAGAAGATTGTAGATCACTTCGTCAAGGAAGGTGTCCGCAACAACCCACTCGTCCTGCTCAGGCAGGTTCAGGCGCACATTGACCTTCTTCCCCAGGAACGCATTCTTCGCCTCCGCAGCCGTCTGTCGAACGGATTTGGCCAGATTCATCGGAACCAGCTCTACGCCAGTGGTCTCCAACATCTGCGCAGATCTTCGGACGTTCCTGATTATGTGGAGCATGCTGCGGTTGGCTTCCAAAGCAGAAGACAAGTACTTGAACTGGACCGGTGTGAGAGTTGTGGTTCCCAGGACGATCTCGAGGTATGCATTCACCGGGTTCACCAGATTCCCGACATCATGTGAGAGCAGATCGAGGTACACCCTGACCTGGTCCTTTGCCTCGCCGAGATCCTTGAACATCGCGGAGTTCTCGATGGCGATTGTCGCAATGCTCGCGAAAGCCTCCATTGCCTCCATGGTCTCCTTGGTCGGTATCTTTCCATCGACAGGATAGTCCATCTGGATGTATCCCAACATCTTGCCCTCACGATCGTACATCGCGAAGTAAAGGAGATCGAGCTCGTGCCAGCTATCAGGGGTCTCCCTTGGTTTCATCACTCTGCTCGGGTTCTCGACAAAGACGAATCCAGCGCCGTCGCCCTGAGACTCTCCAGGAATGAAGTAGCCAGTCCTGGTGATTCTGAACTCCTCCTTGAAGTCCTGAAGAACCGTGTCCTTCAATATGTTGCTCTGACGGATGATCCGTTCCTCCTCGGCCGTGTATCCGGCAAGGGAATGAACGGTCAATTTGGCCGAGCCTTCCGTGAACATGGAGATACCGCCCTTCCTGAACCCAAAGGTCATGGTCATCGTCTCTGTGGCCTTCTTGAAGACCGATTCCAGATCATCTATCCTCAGAACACTTTGGATCAGCTCCAGCAGCCTGAGTATTCGATTGGTCTTGACCTCATTCTCGGAGAGGAGGTCGAGGGTCCTCTTGTACATCTTAGAGTTCTCGATCCCGACCGCAGCGATTCCGGCAAAAACCTCAATCTCTTCAGCGATCTGGCGCGAGGGTATCCTTCCGTCGTCAGGGTAATCCACCTGCATGTACCCGATGAGGTCACCACGTCTGTTCAGCAAAGCGAAGTAAAGAAGATCAAGTTCGTGCCATAACTCCGGCGACGGACGAGGCTTTACCGCTCCGTTTCTGTCACGTACTGCCACGAAATCCGAGATTGGACTCTCCTGCTTCTCAAAAGGGATGAAGTAGGTAATCTTCGATATCTTGCAGTCCTCCTTGAAGTCGGCAAGGATCTCATCGCGACCAAACGCGGACGGCGAACTGAGTATCTCTTCCTCTGCACTCGGGGAATACCCTGCCATGGCGTGATCTGTGAATAGCCCTCGTTCGTCATCTAAGATAGCGATGCTGACTCTCTGGAACTTGAATATCTCCTTCACCGACTCTGTAATCCTCCGAAGAAACGCGGTGATATCTTCGACATGGAGCAGTTCGACGCTGAGCTCGAAGGTCCGGGAGAGACTGTGTACCCTTATGTCGGCCTTGTAGTTGGTGTCCGAAGGCAGGGTGGGCGCTTCTTTCATTCGCCCGAGTATATGTTGGACGCGTTGAAAAAGGCTTTGGGCCGCTCACAAGAACTGGGCATCTTGGTGCCGGTTCTGTTGCATTATCGGGTGGTGACCTAAAGGTCCCCCCAGCAATGCCACTCGTTCCATTCGGCTCCGACCGTGCGGCCATCGTTGGCCTGTATAGGATCATCATCACGTCATGCTGGAAAGCGCCGGTGTCCTTGGACACACGTTCACATACTCGGTCACCGAGCTCAGACTGAATGGAACAGTCGTCGGAGAATCAGGGTTGAGCGCAGCGATTGCCAGCCACTTCGGAGCGCTGGTGGTTCTCGTCTCAGGAGATGCCCACGCGGTCAGACAGGCGAAGAACCTCATCAAGAACCTTGTTGGAGTCTCCACAAAGAAGGGCGTAGGACTCTACCCAGTGAGAACGCTCACACCTGACAATGCATGCGAGCTGATCAGGAAGGGCGCCAACGAAGCCTTGGGACTGGTCGGTGATATCGAGACCTACACCATCAAGAAACCTGTCATGATGGAGGTCGAATTCGAACGCCCTCTGATGGCGCAGTACGTATCGCGCATCCCCTTGGCAAAGCGGAAGGACTTTAGATCCGTGGCTTTCAAGGCTGCGGACATGGTCGGGGCGGTCCATGTCTTTGAACTGATGAACCAGGTCGCATCATACGCGAAGGACGAGGGGCCGCTCTAGAGAAATCGAGAAGACCCGGTTCCTTCTGCGGGAGAACTACGGCAACCACAGGCCGGAACAAGCCCCTTGACAATGCCATCTCTGAACCCTCCACAAAACTTGCCAAAGCGTTAAATCAAGAGATTGACATTTTGCGTTGGAGCAGTTCCACGGTGCCTAAATGAGAAGAGTCGATACCTTGGTTGTAGTCAGACCCTTGAAAGAGAGCGAACTCGATTCGATGGTCAAAGTCTGGGCATCATCTGGCCTACCATGCCGATCCAGGGGACGAGATAGTATCAGGGCCCTCAAGATACAGAGAAAGGCCAGGCCAGAATTGTTCATCGGGGCATTTGAGTATGGAACCCTTGTCGGAGTCGCGCTGGTCAGTGATGACGGGAGAAAGGGTTGGATCAATCGGCTCGCAGTTATGCCGGAGGCGCAGGGGAAGGGCATCGCTAGAAGGCTCATCCTCGAAAGCGAGAAAGCCTTGAGGGCTCGTGGCAGGAGGCTGTTTTGTGTCCAGATTGAAAGCTACAACAAGGCCTCGATTGAACTATTTGAAAGGGCTGGCTACAAGAAAGAGGACGACATATTCTACTTCACGAAGCGCGAAGTGAAGTCGTACTAGGAATCCCATTCATCCAAGCTCGAATGCTGCTACGCCAAAGAGCCTGTCGATGTGAGCGCAGTACCGCTCCTCCCCTCTTGTCATGAGGTGTGTTCGCCAATAGCGAACTCTCCTCATTGAATTGGCAATCTCCACAGCCATGGGGTTGTCCGGGAATACGCCCAGGAAGACGGTGCCATCGCCGAGTGATAGCACGGTTGCTTTGAACAGGTCCTCGGCGTCTCGCTTGGATCCAGACGAGCACACCCATGGCCCGAGATCGAATCCGGACAGGGTCGCTCTGCCAAAGGAGAAGCCGAGTATCCTCCCATCCCTTTGGATCTTGAAGGCGTTCTTAGGGAATTCATCGTGGAGGAGCTCAAGGAGTTGGGTTCTGTCATCTCCGAAAATCTGGCTGTCCATTTCTATTATCTCGGGCAAGTCTTTCCTAGCGATCAGACTGCACGTGGCCGGGGTCCTCGCCTTCCGATCACCGCCGACCGCAACATGGATACACGAGACCTCCCGGTGCGTCACGAAACCGTACTGACTGTAGAGACCGACGCCCTCATCGGTGGCGAACAACAGCATCGAATCCGCGCCGCGATCTGACATATAGCTGACCGCAGTCTTCAACAGCGAATGGCCGATGCGTCTTCCACGCACCTCCTTCGATACCACAAGGTGTCCGACGACACCAGTGTGACCATAGGTCACACATGTGATGAACCCGAGGGGCGCCTGATCCTCGCACACGAAACTTCCCTCAGGATCCATTCTGAGCATCCGCTCCAACTCCCCTCTCGTGTAAGACCAGCCCTCAGCGTTTGTCAGCGCAAGGGCGAACTCGAGATCCTCAGGTTCCAGTTTTCTGATGCGCAATATTCCACGGTTCCTTATCTCTGGCCGGCGCATCTATGAGGAGGTATTTCAGTCTCGCGTTCCGGGCGCCTGGCCGAGTATTCCGGGACAACTCAAAGGAGGTGCACGACAACCTTCTCATCCTTCTCAATCAGGTCGACATTAGCTGGGATGACTACATAGCCATCTGCAAATGCCATGCTTGTGATCGCCCCTGACTCCTTGAACGCGGGGTATGCCCGTCCGCCCTCCAAGCGCACGGTCAGGAACTGGGTCCGACCCGTAGTAGAGACGACCCTCTTTGCCATCTTGGTCTCCAAGGTTGCAGAAGCTCTGAGAGGGAGCATCGACATCTTCCTCAAGACCGGTGTGAGCAGTATGTACGCATTCGACAGGCATGCTGTGGGATATCCGGGCATCCCGAACAGCAGTTGCCTACCAATCGTACCGAACAGCGTCGGCTTTCCGGGCTTTATCGCGACGCCGTGGAATACAACAGTACCGTGCTTCTCGAGGACATCCAGCATCACGTCCCTCTCGCCGACTGAGCTGCCCCCCGAAAAGACGAGCATGTCGCAGTCCTTGTTCGCCTTCACCACCTTCTCCAGGTCTTTGATGGAATCGTCGACGATTGGAAGCCTCCGGGCTTCGCAACCGTTCGACTCAATGACGCTTGCAAGAGTGTAACTGTTTATGTCGTAGACTTGCCCAGGCTTGAGGTCCCGACCCAATCCTGCGATCTCGTTTCCAGTCGGAACGACAGCGACAAGCGGCCTGGAGTATACCGCTATCTCACCTCTGCCGATTGCCGCCAGGGCTCCGATCTTGCTCGGGTTGAGGATGTCCCCTCTCGATATCGCTGGCGTCCCGAGGGAGATGTCTTCCCCCTTCTTGGACACGTTTTGTCCGGGGTGAACGGAGTAGTAGATCAGGACGTTGCTTCCTTCGAGTTCAGTGTCCTCCACCATTACAACTGAATCTGCTCCCTTGGGCAACATCGCCCCGGTCGCAATCTCGGCACAGTGCCCCCTCGAGACCGACTTCTTGGGTACAGAGCCGGCATAAATGACCTCGATTCTCCTCAGCTTGACCGGCTTGAGCTTGGCCGCTCTGTATGTATCCGAAGCCTTCACGGCATATCCGTCCATCGCGGATCTGCTGAAAGGTGGGACGCTGACCCTGGAGATGACCGTCTCCGCGCAGACCCTGCCACTGCTCCCAAGTATCGGAACGGTCTCCATCCTCGTTACTAGGTGCGTACTCTTCATTGCAAGCCTGAGAGCTTCGTCCAGTTGGATGAGGCGCTTGATGGGCCTCATCTCTGCGCCTCCCAGACCATATGCCCCAGTTCCGGCGCAATCAACTTCTCGATCGCAAGTCTCACCGCCTTCTCAGAACCTGGGAGGCAGAACACTATCTTTCCCTCCGTGACGAACGCAGATGCTCTCGACATCAAAGCCGCGCTGCCCACTTGGTTGTAGCTCAGAGCTCGGAACAGTTCTCCAAATCCTGGAATGCTCTTCTCCTGGAAGGGGGTTACCGCCTCCAAAGTCACATCTCTCCTAGCAATCCCAGTTCCCCCGTTCATGACAACAGCTTGGATGCCAGTGTCCTCGATGAGCTCACGGAGAGCTTTCTGGATCTCCTCGACTTCGTCCTTGACGATAGTCCGCCTGACAATGCGGTGACCAGCTCTTGCCATAATGTCCGCGATAGCCCTTCCCGAGAGATCATCAACTTCAGTTCGCGTGTCGCTCACTGTGATGATCGCCAAGTTGACGCTCTTCGGCGCTTTGCTCTTGTGCTCCTCCACCGACATTCAGTCATCCCCCTTTGTCTTGCTGATAACCTTGATTCCCGAGATCTCCGTCCCAGGGTACTGGCCGCGAGCATCCTTTTCGAGGTACTTGACCATATCCCACGCATTCAGGAGCGCTGTTGTGACTCCGACAAGGGCTTCCATCTCGACCCCTGTCTTGTACTCAGCCGAGACCGTACATCTGCAGGCGAGCTTGCCGTCTTTGATCGCGATTTCCAGCTCGACCGCGGTCAATGGTATCTGATGGCACAGAGGAAGCAGCGTCGAGGTTCCCTTCGCTGCTTGTATGCCAGCGAGCTTCGAGGCTGTAATCACATCACCCTTCTTGACATGATTTGCTGAGATGGCCACGAGGGTAGATTTCTTGAGCTTCAGGGATCCTTCGGCAGTGGCAACTCTCTTGACGGAACCTTTACCGCTTATGTCGACCATCTTGGTCATGCTATAATGCCTCCCCTTTGACCCAACGGTGTCCGGACCCGGAGTACTCCTTCTTCCAGATCGGGGTCGTCTTCTTCAGCTCATCGATCACGAACTCACACGCTCGGAAGGCATCCTTCCGGTGCGCAGCACTGACCGCAATCACCACAATGACATCTCCCACCTTCAACTTCCCGACGCGGTGAGCCACGTTCAGCTTCGTGATCTCGAACTTCTCCGAAGCTAGCCCAGATATCCTGATGAGATCCTTCCTCGCGATGTCCATTGCAGACTCGAGTTCCATTCCCGTGACCTTCATTCCTTCTGAGGAGTCACGAACCGTGCCTATGAAGGTCACGGTCCCCCCGGCGGATTTGGATGCGACCGACCCCATCTCTTTGGAGACCGATATCGGCCTCTTCGATATCTTCACGGATGATTTCATGAATCATTCAGCTCCAATACGGTTTGCGCTTTCGAATCGCTTCCAGGAACAACTCTTTGAGCTGCTGGTCAGTGGCACCATGTCTCATAGATGTCAGGACATCCACCTCGCCGTTCGGATCAAGCAGACATGGTTTCAGCTTCCCATCGCTCGACATCCTGATCCGGGTGCAGTTGGCGCAGAACTCTGTGTTATGCATGGGCCTGACTACCTCTACGGTGACGAAACCACCATTGGCCCTGATCTTGTACCTTCTTCGCCTGTGGAGCTCGTTGACCGAGGTGTCAATCGATTGCCTGGACAGCGTCTCCTCGATGCTTCCGAGCGAAAAGAAGCGCTCTGTGAAATGATCCCCATTTGCGCTATCCCTATCAGCCTCATATTCAATCAACTGGAGGACCGCACCGACGCCGCCACAGAAATCGATCATTGATTGTATCTCCTCATTGTTCTCGCCCTTGAGGACAACCATATTCACCTTCACAGGGTTCAGCCCCGCACGCACCGACTCTTCGATGCCTCCGATGACCTCGGCCACCATTTCGACCCCGCATAGCCTTCTGAAGCGATCTGGGTTGAGGGTGTGCAAGCTCACATTCACTCGTCTCAGCCCCGCCTTTCTAAGAGGTTGTGCCATCTCGGCAAGATGAGAGCCATTCGTGGTCAGAGAGATTTCAGCCATGAGAGGCGATATCCTGGAGACGATTTCGGCGATGTCTCCCCTCAGAAGCGGTTCACCCCCTGTCAGTTTCACTTTTCTCACTCCGATCGAAGCTGCAACCCGCACCAACCGTTCAATCTCTTCCGGAGTCATCTCTCTGGTGGAAGGGCTTTGACCCTCTCTGTGGCAATGTGAGCAGGCTAAATCACAGCTCTGAGTGACAGAGAGCCTGAGGCTTTTCACCTCCCGACCGTGAAGGTCAATCGCAGGCCGCAGCGCGACTGACTCTCTTTGAGAATCTGCCGACATGCTCGAAAAGGCATATCGGCCATGGGCTATAATAAAACCTCCTGCGGATGCTCTGCTCCGCTACAGTCTGGCATCGTGTCGGCATGTTTTTATAAGACATTGCGAATACGAGCCAGTAGGAAAGCCTAGCTCAGGGATGGGGATGCGCGAGACTGCTACAGTGAGTGAGACCTCCAGGCAGATGAGTGAGGGCATCAGGATTCTTCCTGTGGAGGATGTTCTCGACATTCTTCGCCTCATCCTCAGAGTCGAGCCTCTTGATGTGCTGCTCCAGAAAATCGTGGACACGATTTCCGACGCTTTCGGGATCAAACAAGTCAGTCTCGGGGTTCTCGATGAGAAGACCAATCTATTCTGTCCTCGCGCACTCCATGGATTCCCGCCAGAGAAAACCGTTATGATCAAGAGACATGGCTACACTCTCGAGCGCATGAAAGCGGACCTCCGGTCAGAGCTCAGGATCGGACGCGGAAGCTACTACATCAGGACCGAGGATCAAGACATCGCGTACGACGATGAACTGGACTACATTGTGAATGCGGAACTTGTGGACGTCCCTCGCAGCTCTCCATCTGATTGGCACGAGATGGACTACATCGACTTCGTCATGACGGATAGGCTTGGCAACTGGATTGGATGGATAGAGATCGATGAACCTTCAGACAGAAAAGTCCCGTCAAAAGACGTTGTGGACAGGATCCAGATCCTGGCGGATCTCGCTGCGATTGCTATTGAGAATTCGAGAACCTATGAAGATGCGGTTAACGCGATGAACGATTCGCAGGGGTATCTGGACCTGATAGTCCATGACATAGGCAATATGGTGAACCCGATGCTGTACTACATGAACATGCTGACCTCTAAGGAGCTTCCTGAGGAAAAGCGGCTGGGTTACACGAAGAACGTTGTCGCTGTGGGGGAGTCAATAAAGAACTTGGTTGACAACGTCCGGAAGTTCTCGGAGGTCAAGACATCTGAGATCCCCGTACAAGAGAGATATCATCTCAAGGAAGTCGTGCATGAATGCGCTTCCGATTTGAAACGCAGTTTCCCCACGAAGAACATCGTCGTCAGGATGGACTGCCAGGAACCTTCGAGCCCGGTCATGGCAGACGGACTCATCCACGACCTATTCATTAACATCATGGGCAACGCCGTAAAGTACAGTCATGGACCGACAGCTGAGATGGACATCAAGATCATCGAGGGACACAGCGCTGTCATTATCAGGATTGCGGATCATGGGAGGGGGATCCCTGACTCCAAGAAAGATCAGATATTCTCGAGATTTGCCAAGCGACCCGATGGCATCAATGGCACGGGATTGGGGCTCTCGATCGTGTCGCTCCTGGTTGAAAGGTACAACGGACTGATATCGGTGGAAGACAGAATCCCAGGAGATTTCTCACAAGGGGCGTGCTTCCAAGTCTCCTTTCCAAAAGCCACGAATGCGCCTGATGAGCTGACATAGCCGTAGCCTTTGGAGATTCCCCGCAGGGCGGCCCTCCGCGAAAAGCCCGAAAGACATAAGCCCGTGAATCCAATCATCGATTCGCATGTCAGAGGCAATGAAAACGACGCCAGAACTGAGAGAGACGAGTGACTTCTCCGCAATGCTCAGCCTAGCCAGGGAGTCTGGCCTTGATAGCGACCACCTGACGGGCATAGTGAGCGCATACGGTTTCTATCTTGACGGCAAATTGGTGGGTTGTGCAGCGCTTAAGAAGGGCGACGATCAGTTTATGGTAGAGTGTCTGGCTGTTGCCGAGAGCATGAGAGGTAGAGGCCTCGGGAGGACCCTTGTCGCACGCATCGAAAAGGAGGCGAGGGCGAACGGCGCGAAAAAGCTCTGGGCGATAGCTCGCCGGCCGAGATTCTTCGAGCGAATCGGATATCGCGTCAGCTCTGCCAGCGATCCGGGTGCGCCGAAAAACGATGACTGCATGACATGCCCTCAATTCGGTAAGTCATGTTATCCCGCGATAGTCGTCAAGGATCTCTGACGTTCCGATGGCGAACCCTTCACCTGCGATATCTATGGCAGGATCGTGCGATTCATGACGAAGGGCCGATTCGTATAGAATCGGCGCAAGCCCGAACTCATTGGAGGATTCTCCGGCCCGCGGCTCTGGCTTCCTCCAGAGCGGTCTCTCTTCTCGCTTTCAAATCCGAACCGTCAGTGTTGCCCAGAAGGATCTCGCCAGCATACTCATAGTCTATGGCGGCGAAGAACGACTTCACGACATGTTTTGCCGAATCGAATACAATCGGTTTGGAAGAGCCAGCGCACGAGATGAACAGCCCCTTGGGCCTCCTCCGACCTTCGTATGGTTTCTTCTTCAGCACGTATTTCTCGTACCAGTAATACTGACATCTGTCGATCATCGCCTTGGTCTGCGCAGTAACACCCATGAAGAATATTGGGGAGGCCAGCACCATCGCGTCGACCTCCCTGATACTCTGAAAGATCCTGCCCATGTCGTCGTTGTGCTGCGCGCAGCCCGTACCAGAATCACATTCACGACATGCATCGCAAGGATGGATGTTCATACGGGCGAGATCCATGCGCTCGACAGCGTGGCCAGCCTTCGCAGCACCATCAAGGGCAGCGTCCAGAAGGGTCGCTGTATTGCCGTCGATGCACGGACTTCCAAGGATGCCTAGGACCTTCCTGACCATGATGTCACTCCAAGCAACGCGTTGCATCACAACAAAAGACCACGGATTATTTGTAGTTGCTGGGTTTCGGCCCCGCAAACTTAATTGGAGCGGCGTGCATTCGCCGGTCGGTATGGTAACCTTGGCAGAGAGAAGATTCGAGGGAAAAGTTGTCATAGTCACTGGCGGTGCATCTGGTATCGGCAAAGCAACTGCTGAACGATTCCTCGCAGAAGGGGCCAAAGTGGCAATAGCCGACGTCTCGAAGCTGAAAGGCGGCGAAGCCGTTAGAGAGCTCAAGCGAAAAGGCCACGACCCTCAGCTTCTGGTGGGCGATGTCTCGATCGCGAAAGACGTCAAGAGGATGGTTGCGCAGGCCAAGAGCAGATGGGGAAGAATCGACATCCTATTCAACAACGCAGGGATATTGGTTGAAGGGACCGTGGAAGATGTGTCCGAAGAGGACTGGGACCGCATCATGGCGGTCAATGTCAAAGGCGTGTTCCTGATGTCCAAGGAGGTGGTTCCTATCATGCTCGAACAGAAGAAAGGGGTCATCGTGAACAACGCATCTTGCAGCGGACTCGTCGGGGACCGGAACGCAATCGCCTACAACACTTCTAAGGGAGCCGTAGTGCTAATGACCAAATGCCTAGCTCTGGACTACTGTCAGAAGAACATAAGGGTGAATTGCGTGTGCCCTGGGGAGATCGACACCCCGATGTTCAGACAGGAGGCACGCGCGCGTAAGATGCCCGTCGAGGTGTATCGTAAACAGCTCAGCGAGTGCCACCCGATCGGAAGACTGGGTGTGCCAAGAGAGGTGGCCAACGCCGTGCTGTTCCTCGCCTCGGATGACGCGAGCTTCATAACCGGTACGGCATTCTCGGTCGATGGTGGGTATACCTGTCAGTGACCCGTGTGCCCCTCCCGAACGCCTGACTGTGAAGGGACCTCTATTCAGTGAATGCGAGCATGACCGCCTAAAGGTTTATGGGAGGTCACGTCATACTTCGCCCGGACAGGTTACGGGGGTCGAGGGAAGGTCGCTGTGGCCTATCGAGACCCTCACAAGCACGGAGGAATGAACTTGACATCACAGAAGTTGAAGGATTTGTTGAACGCGGCGATTGCCCGAGAGGTCCAGGTCTCCGTCCAATACATGTGGCAACATGTGCAATGGATGGGAGTCGACCACTACGCAGTAAGCGACAAGTTCAGGGATATCGCGGTCGAGGAAATGAAGCACGCGGAGAAGATCGCCGAGAGGCTCTGGTATCTAGGCGGCGTGCCAACTACGAAGCCCGCGCCGATCAACGTCGGAGGCGAGCTGTGGGAGATGGTGGACAACGACATCAAAGCGGAACTCGAAGCGATCGATCTGTACAAGAAGATCGAGAAGGTCGCGAACGCAGAAGCGGACCCGACCACGAGGTTCATCTTTGAGGAGATCCTTGAGCAGGAAGAGGACCACCACGATTTCTTCACATCCCTGAAAGAGAAGGGCAGGAAGAAGTAAAACCATCTGTCACAAATGTTGCGCTTCACCGCGCAACATGATTCTATTCCATTCCGAGGACTGTCACACTATTTGCCAGCTTCGAGAATGCGATGATGCGGGGAGGATAGAACAACTCCCCGGATAGGTGTTTGAACAGGTCGCTCAGGTGCTCTTCCGCTTCCTTCCGAAAAGCTTCCGCTTGAACGCTTTGATCTTCTGCCTCTGGATCGCCTCGGTCGCGTTCAGCTTCTTCGGGCACATCTCGACGCAGTTGAACTGAGTGTGGCATCTCCAGACGCCATTCTCGCTCTCAATTATGTCGAGGCGCTCGTCAGCTATGGTGTCCCTGGTGTCGACGAGGAACCTGTACGACTTCAGAAGTGCGGCCGGACCGAGATATCCCTGACTCAGCCAGGCCATCGTGCAAGCGCTCGTGCACGACCCGCACATGATACAGTCTATGGGTTCGTTGATCGGGACGCGTTCCTTTGGCAGCTGGATGTATTCCTTCTCAGGATATGGCTCCTTGCCAACGAGGTACGGCTTCACTGCCTTCAGCCTGTCGAAGAAGAGCGTGTAGTCGACCGCGAGGTCCTTCACGACCTTCTGGTGTGGTAGAGGGCTCAGAGCGATCTCACCCTTGCCAACGAACTGGCTCATCTGCGTCTCGCACGCAAGCCTTGTCTTTCCGGCAATCACCATTGCGCACGATCCGCAGACGCCCGCCCTGCAACAGAATCTGAACGCGAGAGTGCCGTCCTGGTGGTTCAGGACCTCGAACAAGGCGTCCAGGACGGTCAGCCCTGGCATCATCTTCACCTGGTATCTCTGCCAATAGGGCTCTTTGTCGGCTGTCGGGTCGAACCTCTGAACCTTCAGCGTCACTTCTCCCTCGGCCATCTTAGTACCTCCTTGCTTCGGGTTTGTACTTGGTTATCTTGACCGTGGAATACGTTATGACCGGTCCCGACGGCGAGTATGTGGCGACGGTGTGTCTCAGGAAGTTCACGTCGTCCCTCTCCTTGAAGTCGAGTCTGGAATGGGCTCCTCTGCTCTCCTCCCTCTTGAGGGCACCGACGATGATGGCCTCGGCAACGTCCAACATTCCTTCGAGCTCCTGCGCACGAATCAGATCAACGTTGTAGACCTTGCCCTTGTTCTGGACAGCAATTGCATTGTATCTCGCTTTGAGATCCTTTATCTTCGCGAGGGCCTCCTCCATGGGCTTCTTGTCCCGATAGATGCCGACCTTCGTGATCATAGTCTCTCTCATCTCTGCTCTGATGTCGGCGTGGTTCTCAGGCCCCTTCCTGTCGAGGAGAGCGTCTAGCCTTGCCTTCGCCTCTCGCATGCACTTCTGGACGGCAGCCTCGCCCTCCTTCTGCGTCTTCTTCGAGAGCACGTAGTCAGCGGCTACGCGCCCCGATATCTTGCCGAACACGACGGTGTCCAGGAGCGAGTTACCGCCGAGCCTGTTTGCCCCGTGAACGCTCACGCACGCGCACTCGCCAGCGGCATAAAGGCCCTTGAACTTTGTCGCGCCGAAGTTGTCGGTGTCGATCCCCCCCATGGTGTAGTGCTGCCCCGGCTGGATCGGCACGGGCTTCTCGATCGGGTCGACGCCGACGAAGTTGATCGCGAGGTCTCTGATGCCCGGCAGTCTTTCGAGTATCTTCTCCCTGCCTAGGTGCCTAAGGTCGAGATAGACGTAGTCTTTGCCGTCGATCCCCCTGCCCTCGTTGATCTCCGTCTGGATGGACCTCGAGACGATGTCTCTCGGCCCAAGCTCCATCACCTTCGGGGCGTACTTGGACATGAACCTCTCGCCCAGCGAGTTGATCAAGTAACCGCCCTCGCCTCTGGCGCCTTCGGTCATGAGTATGTTCGTCCCGAACAACGAGGTCGGGTGGAATTGGATGAACTCCATGTCCTTGATGGGCACTCCGCGTCTGTAAGCCGCAGAAAGCGCCGAGCCGAAG
>Ga0315277_10001759_pt1 | contig 30867 bp, 18 predicted proteins | sample YL17G05_15_MG_FD_203695 | JGI IMG/M metagenome (GOLD analysis project Ga0315277, IMG submission 203695) | Sediment microbial communities from Yellowstone Lake, YNP, Wyoming, USA - YL17G05_15 | ecosystem: Environmental > Aquatic > Freshwater > Lake > Sediment | place: USA: Wyoming | collected...
CCATGATGTACGCGATTTGGGATGGTGTCGGAATCCCCTTATTCGCGGCTCGCTACACCTATCGGCGACGGTGCGATTGAGTGGCGAAAGGTGTCGGAATCCCCTTATTCGCGGCTCGCTACACCGAATTTCATTCCACAGCTACGGTGTCCGAATCCCCTTATTCGCGGCTCGCTACACCATATCCCATCTCAATTCAATGCTACACAGAGGATTCACCCAAAAAACCATCCTAAAAACCACCTTCCAACCGGCCATCTAAGCCACGAATATGAAGATTCATCACCTCCGGGCTCGGGTTCCTCTCGTTGGTCCATCGGTCCGCCAAGGTTGTTCGAGCCTTATGACTCACGACGAGGTGACAAAAAAATCTACCAAATACTACCGGCTTTGTCAAGCCCATTTTCATTATTTTTGTGCTGGAAGCTGAATATCTCCCCAGAAGACACGTCCCAATACGCGGGCGGCGTTGTCATCGCTGTTTGCCTTAAAACCGCAATATTCGCAATCGAATTGCCGGCCCCGTTTGTTTTTGTTCCACCGCCCCCGATTCTCCTGTTTCTTCCCGCATACCGAACAAATCTGGGACGAGTCTCGATAAGGCACGGTAACCACGCGCATTCCCCGCTCGACCGCTTTTTCAGTCGCTTTGCGCCGGATTCTTCCGTAGGCGAAAAAGGCTAATCGTCGTTTTTTCTCTTGATCCAGCTTATCATACCCCGGAGCAGAAAAACCACGCAGGCTTTCAAAGACAATCAGATCGACGCCGGCCCGTTCCGCTTCCGTAATTACCTGCGAAACATTCAACCGCACCCAATCCCGGATCATCCAGCGGATATGAAGCGACAATCGGCGCATGTCATACGTCCCAAGTCCCACCGCATCTGTCCCCTCCCTCTTCTGCGCGATCACGCCGGCCCCTTCGGCCCAGCTTTTCAGATGCCGACCGACGTGGTCTTTGTCCAGCCCTTTTCTCTTGCCCGGCTCCACATAGTTTTCGGATTTCTTTCCACCCTCCTGATCAACCTCCGGCATCCTATCATACAGCTTGTCCATCTTGATGATTTTTAGAGGCTTTGATTCCAGCAGTTCTTTTCCCGCAAACAATCCCACGCTGGCCCCCCTATCACCGAGATCGACGGCCAAAATCCTAAGTTCCCTTTTGGGGTCGCCGGGAAAACCTGCCAGCAGTCGAACGCGCACGGCGTCCAGAAATTTCTGGTCCTGCGCTGCCCGTGGAAACTCCCGGCTGCGCAATGCGTCGATCTCATCCTGGCTTATCCTGATGCGCGACGGTTTATGGCCGATTCTGAACCTGAACCCCGCTCGTGCCCGCGTCCCCACAAAGTGGACCTGAACGCTGGTTATCTCCGCACTGTCAGGCAGGACATCATAATCGGCTGGCCACGGTTTGAATCCAAAAGATAGGTACTCCCCCTCCGCCATATCGTCCAGGCGCAGACGGAGCACGCACTTGTCAAACTCAATCGCATAAAAACCCTTGCCGAAGATTTTGGGCACAGGCAGAGTGCGACACGAAGGATAGCGGAAGATAGGTTTCCGCGGCCCGCTAAGATATTCGCGTCGCCATTCGCGATAGAGTTTTTCCTGATCGAGATACGATTGGGGTAGGTTTTCAAGAAGCTCGCGGTACTTTCCGCAATCAGCCGTATGTGGATTCCAGCAGCAATCGTCCTTATCCCCAAACCTCGTGCAATGAGGTATCCGTCCCCCATAACGCGTCAGGATTGTCTCCTCGTTAATCTCCATCGCTGGGAGGTATCCTTCCCACGCGTCTTCGAACCACCACTTCGCCTTCGGAAACTCTTTCCAGAGCTTTTCCAGTGCCTGCCGTTTCGATAGACGCTCATTCATTCTGACTGCCAGGTAACGCTGGGCGTTTTCAGCGAAAAAACGCTTGTGGTTATTCTGCTTCCACTTGTACGTCCCCAGAAAATCCTTGTATTTCTTGCATAAAGCCGAATGATTCTTCCATTTGTTCCCGCACGGAATCCGTTCACCCGCATATTCACAGTTATCCCGCATTTGTGTTAATCGTTCCCAAGAGCAGATACGCGGCGCTTTGATTTCAATACCCAATTCTTTAAAGATGTCGTTATACATCCGGCGTATATCTTCTGTCAACTCCGGGTGCTCCTTTTCCCATTCACTCTTTTCCTTATTCCACTCCTCCTGCCGCCGTTTCCAGCCTTCCAGACCAGTCAAATACTTGGCTATCCACTCGGCAGCTACCTTGAGCAGAATCATTCTATGGGGGCGGCTCATTTTCTCCAAGCGGCTCAGCATTCTTGCGGCGGTTGGCGTTCGTGGATGTGCAGCAACCGCACGGACCGAATCCATGAATGACGTGGGGAAAGACTTGCCTATGAGTGTTGATTCCTGTTCCCACCCGACTGCTGCTTCGAATACCGTCAATCGCAGCCGGTCAGACTGCCCTTCATCAACGTCAGGCATTGTCTTTTCAAGCCCTATGACAGATTCCCAGAAGGGCCTGGTTTCATCACCGCATTTCTTGCCTTCGGGCCGGAGGCCCATGAGCCATTGGCACAGTTCGGAAACGTCAACGTTGAACTGTTCAAAATGCCCGCGCAGCCGGGCCACGTTTTGCCTGAAGCTAATTCGGTCTTCTCCCGGCAGCCTCCGCAGTCCCCGCGCCAGCGTTCGTTCTTCCCGATACTTTGTTCTGGACATATCACTCTCTCAGACACTGAATTGTGATAGCCTTAAGATACCCAGCCTCGGCGGGTGGCCCGCGTCTTCGGACGCTGGATTACATTTTCCGAACTACCACCGGTTTACCCTGTATTGCGCTATTCTCGCAGGTGGTATGCCAAGTCATTATTCCCTTTAGACTTTGTCTCCCGCGTGTTCAATCTCGATCAAAATCACTATTAAGTCAATGGTTTTTCCGCCTTCAGCCCGGTAAATAGATCACATCTTATCAAGGGAGTTATATGTCTGTAAGCAAAAAACAACTCATCGCCAACCGGGCCAACGCCCAATTGTCCACCGGACCGAATACCGACGAAGGCAAGGACATCGCCGGCCAAAACGCCGTCAAACACGGCCTCTACGCCCATGACCTTGTCATAAATTCCCCCGCCTACAAGGAAAACCAGGAGGAGTACGACCAGCTTCTAACTTCACTCACCGCCGACCTTAACCCGCAAGGCCTTTTCGAGCAGTATCTTGTCATCAAAATCTGCAACTGTCTTTGGCGCTGTCGCCGCGCCGCCCGCGCCGAAACCGCCCACATCAACCGCCAGCTCCTCAATGTCGATCACGATGTCCGCGGCCACTTCGTCATCGCGCGATTCCTCAACAGAAATGAAGATGAATCGGCTACCGACGATTCCGAAGAAGCCCAACAACACGTCCGCTCTCTTATTATCGCCACCGAGTCAATTCCCGACCAACATCACGCCCTCAACATCCTCCGCTATGAAATGCGCGTCGACCGCCAACTCACTCGCACCTATCAGCTTTTGCGCCACCTTCAGGTACGGCGTCAGGCCCCGTCAACGGCAGGCGACCCCGAAAAAATAAAAAAACAACAAAACGAACCCATTTTGGTGTAAGGCATTTACCGATGGTCAATTACACGAAATTTTTCCATTTTGAGCATGGTAAAGTTACATCGTTTTTGCTCGGCGTATCGCCTACAGTTGGTAGGTCGGCGTTCTGAGCGGCGCCCCCAATGGGCGGCGCGAGTAACCCGACATCCCATTGATCCATCAATTGTCGGGTTTCTTGTCCCCGTGTTACCGGGGACTCGGAACCGCGACCTACCGATGCATTCGATGCGCAATATACTGATTCAAGGGCGGGCCAGCGCCGGTGACGTGTGAGCAGTGGCGGGCGGTTTGCGGCCCGGTATTGCATAAGTAGCGGGGAAGGAGAACACGGAACGGGCTCGTCGCGACGAGCCCCTACGGATGGGGACAAGGGCCAACAAATAAAGGGGATCATCAACGAAGGATGATCCCCGTGCCGTTTTTGTCCGCCGTCAAATGGCGGTTAGATGGTGGCTTTTACCAGTTTTCGCGATAGCCGCCGCGGCTGCGGCCTCTGAAACCCCCGCCTCCACGATTCTGATTCTCGGTCCGAGCCCTCGCCTGGCTGATGTTCAAGTTGCGGCCGTTGAGTTCCTTGCCGTTAAGGTCGGTCAAGGCCTTCTGAGCTTCATCGTTGGATTCCATCTCCACGAAACCGAAACCCCGCGACTCACCGCTTTCCCTGTCTTTGATGATGGTGACATTGGTCACCCGGCCAAATGCTTCAAACGCATGACGAAGATCGTCTTCATTGGTCTGGTACGACAGGTTGCCGACGTAGATGTTCATTAGAACTCTCCTGATTTGCTTATCCCGGAACGAATTTTTTGCAAACAAAAATTTCGTAACTCAGGATAACTATTCCTTACGCACTATTGCGTTAAAGTCTGCCGATTAACATCTCCAGGAATTGAGGAATCTCGCCAATTCTGACATAAATTAATGCGGACGACTTTCATGTTACCTTCACTCGTATATACGGCAGCCTTTGACAAAAGTAAACACTTTTCTTAAAAAAAAGCGGGTTATTTGGCTTTTTTCGGCTTTTTTCGCCGTTTTTGTCCCCCAGGTGGAGATAAGGATGCCGTTGCCGGGGGGGTGATTGAATGCCTCCATAGAAAAAGCTGATCGATCACGAGCATCCCGAAGGATGCAAAACAGGTTGTCGGCCCGGCCACGGAACGGGGGCAACGGTGCGGCGGGTCGGCGTCTTCGTCCGGTCACGCTGTCAAAAACTATGCGGTACCCCTTGTCAAGTCGGAGAAAATCAATTTATTGACAGGGATGTCGGCACCTTTGGATGGAACGAGAATGGTATGCATGAGATAGTCGTCAAGGTTTATCGTGGCAAGGGACTGGAGTCGGTGCATCACGGAGCGATCGCGGTGGTCAACACCAAAGGCGAACTGACCCACTACGTGGGCGAGCCGGAGTTTTCCACTCAGGCGCGGTCGGAGGCCAAGCCGTTCCAGGCGATACCGCTTTTGCGCACAGGAGCCGCCGATCATTTCGGATTTTCCGACAGACAGCTGGCGATCATGTGCGGCTCGCACACGGGAACGCCCGAGCACGTCGCGGTGGTCAAATCGAACCTGGCCGCGGCCGGGCTGGATGAGTCGCACCTTCAATGCGGAACGCACCCGCCGCTGTACTATACAGTCGACAATATTCTCCCGAAAGAAGGCGAGCAGTTCTCGCCGCTTCAGCACAACTGCTCCGGCAAGCATTCGGGCTTTTTGGCGTTGACGCGCTACCTGAATGAAGATGTCGACCGATACCTTGATCCCAAGAGCAAAACGCAGCAGTTGGTGTTGGATGCCGTCAGCGAGCTGTACGGGTATCCCCGGGAGAAAATCACGATCGGCATCGACGGCTGCAGTGCACCGGTGTTTGGGATGCCTCTGATGCGGGCGGCGGTGGCGTTTGTCCGGCTGGCCAACCAGGTTTCGAATGACCCGCAGACGAGGAAAATTCTGGGTCGGATCAAGGCGGCCATGACGACCTACCCTGAGATGGTTTCGGGGCCGGGCCGATTTGACCTGGCCTTGACCAGGACGTTTCCCGGCAACGTCGTCAACAAGGTCGGCGCCGAAGCGATTGAGGGGATCGGGTTAGCCGATCCGCCGCTGGGGATCGCGGTCAAGATCCTCGACGGCAGCCCGCGCGCGCTGTATCCGGTGGTGATCGAGGTTCTCCGACAACTCGGCCTGCTGGACAAGGTCGATATGACGCATCTGGAACCGTTTGCCGACCCGGTCTTGAAAAACTACCGGGGGTTGGTCGTGGGTCAGATTGTCACGGATTTTGAGTTGAAAAAGGTATAGGGTTAGCTATATTGCAGGGACTTTGACAAACGTGGGATGCATATGATACCGAAGAGACCAATCGAACCGTTTCGCATAAAAGTCACCGAACCGATCAGCCTGCTTCCGTACGAGGAACGGGTCAGGCGGATCGAGGCGGCGGGATACAACATCTTTCGGATCAGGTCGGAGGATATCTTTGTCGATTTGCTGACCGATTCCGGAACCGGCGCCATGTCGCAGAATCAATGGGCCGGGATGATGATCGGCGACGAGTCGTACGCCTGCGCCCGCAATTGGTTTCACTTCGAGGCGACCATCAAGCACATTTTCCAGAAGCGGTTCGTCCTGCCGTGCCATCAGGGACGGGTGGCCGAGAATATCCTCTTCTCGACGATTCTGAAAAAAGGCGATTACGTTCCCAACAACACCCATTTCGATACCACTCGCGCCAACACCATGCATAAAGGCGGCATCGCCGTCGATCTGCCCTGCCGGGAATTGGAAGACGAAAGGTCGAATTTCCCATTCAAGGGGAACATGGACACCGACCAGTTGCGGTCGTTTATCAAGAAAGTCGGCCGGGAGAAAGTGCCGGTGGTGGTGATGACGGTAACCAACAATTCGGTCGGCGGGCAGCCGGTGTCGATGGGCAACATTGCCGAGGTACGGGCCATCTGCGATGAGTTCCGTATTCCGTTCTTTTTCGACGCCGCTCGTCTGGCCGAGAACGCCTATTTTATCAAGAGGCATGAGCCGGGTTTTGCCGATCGGACGGTGAAATCGATCGCCCAGGAGATGTGTTCGCACGCCGACGGCGTTATGATGTCGGCCAAGAAAGACGGGCTGGCCAATATGGGCGGTTTTCTGGCCGTCAACGACGAGGAATTGGCCGGGCGGTTGAAGGAGCTGTTGATTCTCATTGAAGGATTCCCGACCTACGGCGGCATGAATGGGCGGGATCTGGAAGCGATCTCGATCGGGCTGTTTGAGGCTTTGCAGGAAGATTATCTGGAATATCGGATCGGGCAGATGGCCTATTTCGGCGCTATGCTCGAAGACGCCGGGTGCCCGATAGTCAAACCGACCGGAGGACATGCCGTTTTTATTGATGCCGGAAGACTGCTGCCACATATTCCACCGGCGCAGTTTCCAGGGCAGTCGATGACGGTCGAGTTTTACCGTCGCGGCGGCATTCGCGTGGTGGAAATCGGGTCGTTGATGTTCGGCAGTGTCGATCCCAATACGGGGGAGGTAATCCCGCCGAAACGGGAACTGGTGCGTCTGGCGGTGCCGCGGCGGGTTTACACCAATAGTCATCTGGAGTATGTGGTCGAAGTTGCGGCAAGAATCGCCCGTGACAGAGATAAACTGCGTGGGTACAAAATAGTTGAAGAGCCGACCTTCCTCCGTCATTTTACCTGCACCATGAAGGAATTGGCGGAAAATCCGGCTGGAGCGATTCCGAGATAGATGGGGAATATCAGGGGAATTGACGGCCGAGACACTTGTATGGGCGAATTCTCAGGGAGAGTCTTGTTTGTCGCTGATATTGCCGTTTGACCGCCAGGCTGTGAATTGAAATTCACTTTTTGACCCGATCAGTGTATAAGAGGCGAAGGGTGAACGAAAGCGCGGGGCGGCGGCGGCACGTGTAAGTGGTTGGCAGGTTAGAGATTCCGCGAAAACCAGCGGGCCGAGCGCGCAGATTGGCCGAGAATTTGCAGGACTGGAATGCAGGTAAAGATGTCTAATCTTCTTGACTTTTGGGAGTTAAATATTTAAACTGTAAGACTTAAAGGTCCGTTACGTATTTATAAGGAGATGCTATCGACACGTAGTTAAAGGGAAATATGAACTGAAGCGGCAGAAATCCGCGCCCTGCGGCGGGAGATTATAACCGCAGACTGAAAAGTGAAGAGAAGTACCCTTTAACGACGGTTGGATAGTACGTATCTGCGTCCAACCGTGTTATGGAAAAAGTCCGTAACATGGTTTTCTTTTTGAAAAAAAGCGCAACTTCTCGGCCACCCATCACCTCGGCCATCATTGTCGCCATGGCAGCCGTCCTGACCGGCTTGGTCAACGCAGCGCCCGGCGGCATATATTATCCCGATTTCGACGTTCAGGTAGTTTCGGATCGGCACATCATCCTGAAATATCGGCCGGTGCTTTCAGACGACATGGCGACGGTCGGCCGGGTGGAACCGTATATTCTCAACGGTCACCAAGTGCAGGGGCGTGTGGCGCTCATAGCAACACCCCCCGGCGGGGAGATCAGATATTCGATTTCCTTTACCCCGGCCGGGGTGATTCCGCCGACGTCCGGAAAAGAATACATCTCAGCCGAGACGCCTTTGGCCCTCGAGATGCCGCCGTTTGAGTCCCGAGGCCACCGGTTTGCCAGGTTGATCATTTTCCCAGAACGACTGGAAAACGGCGCCTTGGCGGTATACACCGATTTTGTCATTAACGTTGAAATTCTCGACTCGAAGATTTCGGCGGAAATCCCGACCCGGCTGTCGCGCCTCGACTCGGTCCTGACCACCATGGTGATCAATCCGGATCAGTTCTACAAATTCGGTGTGGCGGCGCGGCGGGAAGCCGCCCTTAAGCCGTTATCCGACCCATTCGCCGAGGCTGCCGTATGGCTCAAGGTGGCCGTCTCGGAAAGCGGGGTGACCAGGATCACCGGAGCGCAACTGGCCCAGGCAGGCGTTTCCCTGACCGGCCTGAGGTCCGATTCTCTTCGGGTGTTCTATTCCGGCGGGATCAACCCGCCCGAATTGCCCTCAGAGCCTGATCTCGTACTGCACCAGATTGCCATCCGGGTTGTCGACGGCGGAGACAATAGTTTCGCCTCCAATGACTATCTGCTGTTTTACGCCGAAGCGCCCAGCCGTTATGTTTTTGGCAATGGGGAACCGGCGTACGTGAAAAACAGCTATAACGATAAGAATTACTATTGGCTTTCGATCGGCGGTTTCCCGGGCACGGTGTCTTTGAGGTGGAATACGGCCGACGGGACGCCGACGGGGAGTCATGACCAGGTCGTTACGGCCACCCGCCAGCCGGTGCGCGCGGAGCAGGATCGGGTGATCAAGGTGGATAGCGACGGGCGCATGAGGAATTACTTCGACTGGTTCTGGTCAGATAATTCGGACGAGGTGATTTCGGTCAATCTCCCCAATTGCGTTGCAGGCGATTCTATAGACGTCAGGATGGCGGCGATTACGAACTACAGCAGCTCGACGGTCAAGCTCAATGGGAAGGAGATGTCACGCGGCTACATCGGCGGCGATCTCTATCATTTTTGGGATAATACGGGGGCCGCGACGCCGGGGATTAATACTTTCGCGATTCATCTTGCGACCAATCTTGGGAGGCCTTACCTCGACTACCTCGACATCACCTACCCGATGGCCCTTCACTACGCGGGGCGGCAGATGGAATTTAGTTCTGCCGGCAACGGCGGGTACATCCTCTATACCGTGACCGGATACTCACCGTCACACAATGTTCTTGAGATCACCGATCTCGATAATCCGGTTTTGGTGGCCGGGGTTGAAATCACGGTCGATACGGCTCGCTTTCAACGGCCGGTTCTGCCCCAGACGATGTGGCATTATGTTGTTTATGATCCGACCACCCTTCTTTCACCGGCGTCGATTGATCAAGTTGACCCGGGGCGCCTGCGGCAGGAACGGGATCAATATGACTGCATCGTCGTCTCGCCGCGGCGGTTTTTGGAGGCGCTGCAGGAGTACGCGACCTACCGTCAAAGCACCGGGGGATACCGGGTCAAGCTGGTGGCGGTTGAGGATATCTATGACGCCTTCGGATACGGGCTTGAATCGCCGATGGCGATCCGCGATTACCTGGGTTTTGCCTATCAGAATTTTGATCCGCCGGCGCCGTTTGCGGTTCTGTTGGTGGGCGACGGACATTATGATTTTCTGGACAATCTGGGTCTGCATCGGCCTTCCTACATCCCACCCTTTATATGGGATCAGGAGTCTTCCGCCGGGGACGACAATTATGTCTATTTCGGCCGGTATGGCTGGCTGGATTCGGATAGCAGTTATGTTTATCAGGCCGACCATGGCTGGGACATGACGATAGCGCGGTGGCCGGTACGCTCGCCGGAGGAAATTGCGGCCCACTTGGAAAGCATCAAACGATATGAATCTCCGGAAACAAACGGCAGTTGGCGCAGCCGGATCACATTTGTGGCCGATGATGAATTCAATGACGATTACACCGACGAGATTATCCACACGGCGCAGGCGGAAACGTTGGCGGTGTTTCATACTCCGGCCGAATTCGTCAAGCAGAAGATTTACCTGACCGACTATCCGTTCGCCTCCAACGGCGAAAAACCGGCCGCGACCGAGGCGCTTATCAACGCCGTCAACGACGGTACGTTAATCCTCAACTATATCGGTCATGGGTCGCCCGACGTCTGGGCCGCAGAGCACGTCCTGCGAAAATCGCGCGACCTGGGCCGGATGACCAACGTCGACAAGCTGACCGTGGTCATCGCCGGCTCCTGCTCCATCGGCTTTTTTGACGACCCCTCGCGCGAGGGGCTGGCGGAGATGATGTTCCGTCAACCGGCGGGGGGGATAGAAACGGTGTCCGCGACGCGATTGGTGTACGCAACCGACAATGCCATTTTTAATTATGATCTATACGACGGGATTTTTCTGGGACGGCTGAACGTCTGCGAGGCAACCTATGCCGCCAAGACGCTGCACCAATACTCGTACAATTATTCCCTGATCAGAAACGACCGTTCGTACGTTGTTTTCGGCGATCCGCTGGGCCGGATCGGGATTCCCGAATACCGGCTGCAATTCGACGCCGGGCTGGACAGCCTCATGACCCCACTTTCACAGTTTGCATTCGCGGGCTCGGTAGTTGATGATGACGGCAATCCGGCCGCGGTAGCCGGACAGTTGGACATTTCAGTATATGATTCCCGCATAGTCAGGCATCACCCCTTGGGGATGGGAGTTAATTATTCCCTGGGGGGGCCGTCGATTTTCCGCGGGGCGGTGCCGGTTGCTGATGGGCGGTTTGCGGGGAGTTTTATCGTTCCGTTGGATATTGACTACGGCGGCGCCGATGCCCAGATTATGGGATACGGCGCTTTCGGCGGCGTTTCGGCCATTGGTGGGATGGATTCACTTGCGATTGCTATGACGGCATCTTCGACGACGGATAACAGCGGGCCGGAAATCCGGTACGGATTTGAGGAAGTGCCCGATTTTGTTTCGGGCGACCGGATACCGCCGTACGCCACGGCAGTGTTGGAAATAAGCGACCAGTCGGGCATCAACCTCACCGGTGGTTTGGGGCACCGGATTGAGCTGATTATCGATAATGACAACAACACCACAGCAGACTTGACGGACCGATACACGTACGCCTCGGGCAGTTGCCGGACGGGGGAAATTCGTTTTGCCCTCCCGGAACTCAGCCCTCAGCGCCACAGTTTCAAGATTAAGGCTTGGGACAACGCCAACAACCCGGCAATGGTGGAGTTTGAGGCGACGCCGGCGCCGGATAGCCGTCTGGCGGTTTCCGGTGTCATGAATTGGCCGAATCCGATGGAGGAAAACACGGAGTTTTTCTTTGAGTTGTCGGAGACGGCCGAATGGGTTGAACTGCAAATATTTACGCTGGCGGGAAGGATGATTAAGAGTTTTCGCGCCGACAATATGCCGGTGGGGAGAAACCGGCGGTTTTCCTGGGACGGGCGGGATATGGACGGTGACCGCGTGGCTCAAGGTGTGTATATCTACAAGATTACGGCCAAAGGACGCCTTGGCGCAGGGATGCAATCGACCGATACTATGGCAGAGGCCTTCGGAAAGCTGATTGTGCTGAACTGAGAACCCTGGTTCAAATAGATACCTAAGTTGGGAGAATGACAATATGAAACCGGTTTACATCGTAGTGATAGTAACCGTCATCACCGCAATAGTGCTTCTGGCTGCCCCGCCTGCGGAAGCGGTCTCAAACGCCGCCGTCCTCTACCTGCGCGTGGCCGCCGGTGCGCGGCCGGCAGGTATGGGCGAGGCGTTTGTGTCCATCGCGGACGACGCCACGGCCACCTATTGGAACCCCGCCGGGCTGGGCAACGCGCCGATTGCGGGCAAGCTGGAAACCAAGGTGCCCCCTCCGGGGTATGGCGAGATCACCGACGCCGTTACCCTACCGGGGATCAGAAGCAGCGCCGAAACCTGGGTCATCGCCGGCAACCGGCTGGTCGTATTTGACGGCACCAGCTGGGGCGCAGGCAAGGTATATCCGACCTCCTCGGACCAGACCATAATAGATTTTGTCAAAACGATCCTCAATACTGATGATCAGACGGTGTTGAGGTCGATGGCCGACCAGGTCGTGGCCGCGAACTGCGTGGTGGCGGACAGCGAGATTTCGGCGTTCGCGCAATCGGTGCGGTCACATCTGCCCAAGGATTACGTTGCGATGGATGATCTGGAGCGGGGACTTGATACGCTGGCGGCCGGGTATCGTGCCTGTTTGCTCAACACCGAACGGTTCCGAGCGCTTCAGGGCAAGCTGGCCGAGGGGCTGAAGGACAGTACGTTGACGCCGAGCGAAGCAGATCGGATCACCTTTTCTCTGGAGCAGGCCTTGCTGCGATTTCTCCCCAGCCGGCTGGAAGTGCCGTACTCCGCAGGCATTGTCGGCAACCTGACCTGTTTGGGGGTGACGGGGAAATACGTCTGGGTCGGCACCGACGAAGGTTTGTACCGACGTTCGGGGGCGTCATGGGCCCGCTACTCCGTCGACGCGGGGTTACCGTCGGATACGATTCTGGTTTTGGCCGGCAACGGAGACCAGTTGTTGATCGGAACCGCCCACGGATTGGGTGGTTTTTTGCACGGAACCTTCGCTACGATCGCCGATGTGCCGGCGACCATGGTGACCGCGCTGAGCTTCGATTCTCCCGCCCTCGGGTATGCAGCCGTCGATGGCGTCATTTACCGGTTTGACGGCACCGCCTGGTCGAGCAGTGTTCAGTACACCGTCCGGATCGACGACACGATCGACAAAATTGTGGATCGGATCGGCGTCTATCGAACGCCCTCAGAACGGGAATATTTAATCGGTAAAATCAGGGAAATGAATTCGGCTGGCGTCGCCCCGGCGGCGGCCGTGCCCGCGGATTCGACCCAGTCGGCCATGGCGGTCGATCCGACCGCGGCAGCCGTAGTGGATTCGACGCCGTCACCCATGGAAACGCCATCGGCTGTCGCTGACACCACGACCGTTGATGCAAACAAGCCGACGTTGCCCGGAACTTCGCCGGGCGCGTCCCCGATCGATCCGTGGTTGGCGGAAGGAAACGTCATCCGGGTGCCATTGAGCCCGCGTCTGCCGTACGACGTGACGGCCCTGCACGCCGGGCTGTTCGGCGTCCTCTGGGTCGGGACTTCAAGCGGATTGTTGTCGTACGATGGGCGGACATGGTCGAATTACGGTTATACCGCGTTTCTGGTGCCGCAGACGGATTCTGCCGGGAACGGCGGGGCGATGTCGGCGATGCAAATCGCCCAGGAGTTCATGCCCAAGGGCGATACCGCAAAGGTGGCGGTTCTGGCGGCCAATATTGATGAGTACAACGAAATGAACGGTCAGCCGGCGGCTCCGGGGAGCACTGTCTACGTATACAGCCACAACACCGGGTCGGCCATCCATTCGATCGGAGCGGTGTTCGGCGATTTGTACATCGGCACCGAATACAGCACCGAAAAGAAGACGTCGTCGGGCTGGGAGCCGGTGAGTCTGCGGGACGCCAAGCATTCGCAGCTGGTGGCCGCCTACGATTATGCGGGTGAAGCCTATTTCGTTTCCGGGCAGAATATCACTTTCGAGACCAAGGGGCGGAGAGAGTTCGTCGCCATGTTCGTCAAGTGGCTGCCCACGCTTGACGTCGACATGTACTACGGATTCGCTTCTTATGTGCATAATACCCGGGGGTTGGGCACGTTCGGTCTCAGCTTTGTCTATCTCAACTACGGGACGATCGAATTCCGAGACGAGGCGGGTAATCCCCGGGGCGAGGGAAATCCGTTCGAACTGACCGTGGCGGGGTCATACGGGACGTCGTTGAACTCGAAGCTGAAACTCGGCGGCACGGTCAAATTCATCCACTCGCACCTTTCGGAAGTGGGCGCCGGTCAGGAACGCGGCGAAGGGATCGCCTCGGCGTTCGCGGTGGACGCAGGAATTCTGTATCGCATCACGGAGCGGATGCAGTTCGGATCGGCGTTGACCAATCTCGGTCCGGATATCAAGTACGTTGACGCGGCGCAGTCCGACCCGCTGCCGCGCAATCTGGCCCTGGGTCTGTCCTACAAGGTGTGGGACACGCCGTACAACCGGATCGTCGTCCAGGGCGAATTGAACAAGATGCTGACCGGTCTCAACAAGGGAATCGGCCGCGAATTTGAATATGCTATCCGGCATATCGGCGCCGAATACTGGTATTCGAATTTTATCGCCCTCCGGGCCGGATACGTTTATGATAAGGAAGGTGAGGTCAAGCATATCACCTTCGGCGCGGGGCTGCAGTACTCGGCGGCCCGCTTTGACCTGGCGTATATTCCGTCGTCGGTTGATTCGCCCCTGGCGAACACCCTGCGCATCGCCTTTAGTTTGATGTTCTAATCGGATGTTTGCCGGCGGCCGGAGACGGCGGCCGGCGGGACGCGCATCATCATAGGACGGTCATGATAAGAGCATGTACTCTTCTGATTTCCGCCTTGCTTCTGCTGGTCGGGCCCGTTCGGGGAGACAAATTTCTGACCATCGAGCGCCGCGAAATAGTCCCCGATAAACCCAGTCCGGAGGGGTGCCGCCGGTGCTTTACCACCGGCCGAGCCAAGGAGAACCTTCTCAACCTGAAACGGGACACGCCGTACGCTCTGCCCAAGGCAGCCCTCTCGGCAGGGGTCGTCGACACCATCACGATTCTGGCCGTGCGGGTTGATTTCACGTATGAGGATCCGGACGATCCCACAACGACCGGCTTCGGAGCGTTTGACCTTCGCGATACGGCCACGTTTTTGGCTCAGGAAGGACATGCGCTCGATCCGGCCCCGCACAACCAGCGGTATTTCGAAGCGCATCTGCGGGCGCTGGCGTATTATTGGTGGGTGACGTCAAACGGCAAGTTGCAGCTGGTTTATGAAGTCTGGCCGCGGGCGGTGGACTCCGCCTATCATCTAAACCAGACGATCGCGCATTATGGGGCGCAGGATCCGTCCTACGGTCTGGGCGAGTTTTTCCATGACGCCGTGGGCGCCGCCTACGCCGCCGATGGCGACAGCATCAGTTTCCGTGACGAGCGCGGCAAGAAGAAGGCGATTCTCATCTTTCACGCCGGGTCGGATCGGCAGACTGATCTGTCGTTTTCGTACACGCCGACGCCCAACGACCTGTTCACCGGTTTTGTTACCTTCGATGCGGCCAATCAGGTTGTTCTCGGCAATGATACCATCGTCGAAGGGACGATCATGCCGGAAACGATGACGCAGGACAACAGAATCACTGTCATGAACGCCGTCATGGCTCACGAATTCGGCCATCAGCTGGGACTGATCGACCTGTACAACACCGGCAGTTTCCCGTTCTTGACGCAGATGGGTGACTTTGCCCTGATGGACAACATGGGTATGAACACGGCGGCGTACATCGGAAATTACGGGATGGGGGCGTTCGGCACGGCGCCGGTTTTTCCCATGGCGTGGTCGCGGGCGTATCTGGGGTTTGACGACGTGGTCGAATACCGCCGGGGGACGTCGATCGAGCTGGCGGCGGTGAAGATGCTGACGACCGGGACCAAGATCGTCAAAATACCGATTTCGGCGACGGAATACTACCTCTTGGAAAACCGGCGGTCGGATGTCGACGGGGAAGTCGGTCTGCGCCAGGACAGCATGACCAATGTTATTCTGTGGCCGGCCAGGAAGGCCCCCAGCGGCGACAGCACCATCGCGCTGCGCGAGTTCGACCTGTTTCTGCCGCTTGGCTCGGCGGGGGTCGCCGTCTGGCACGTCGATGAGCAGGTGGCGGCCATGGATTATTTCCCGTTCGACGGCTTTTCCAACAATTTTGACGCCAACACGCTACAGTGGGACCCCAAGCGCCGGTTTGTCACCCTCGTCGAGGCGGATGGAATGATCGATTTCGGCGGCAACTACCATCGTGGGTTCGGTTCGCCGCGCGACCTGTTTTTTGCCGGGAACAACAGCATGCTCGGTTCTTTTACCAACCCGGCCACGATCGGCAACGACGGCGAATACACGCACATCAACATCACCAACGTTTCGGCGCCCGGGATGATTATGACTTTCGACCTTGATCAGGAGCGCCTGGCCGATGGTTTTCCGAGGCGGACAGCGATCCCGGTTGACCCGACCCTTTCGGCCGTCGCCGCCGATCTTGATGGCAACGGCAACGACGAGATCGTGACCGTCTCCGGCAAGAGGCTGCTGGCCATATCGGCCGACGGCGCGAGTTTCATCGACCCGGATGGTCGGTGGGACGGCGATCCCAAGAATATCGACACTATTTACAGCGCCATCCAGGCGACCACGGATGTAAATACCACGAAACCGGTGGATACGTCATTTGCCGTCATGCCGGTGATGGCGGACGTGACCGGGACAATCACGACGCCGCCCGTAGTGGCCCGATTCAATGACACCACTGTGGTGCTGGTTGGGACGAGCGGTGGATTAATCTATTCGTTCTTTCCCAACGATTCCGCAGGTGGTTCTTCCATCGACGGGCGGGCAGGGCTTTTCAAAGTGCGGGCCTCGGTGTCGTTCGGCGCTGTCAAGGCCATCGTCGTCGACACCCTCAACGATATCATCCACGGCCTTTATGCGGGTGGGCAGTTGGTTTCCGACGACTGGCACAGGTCGGGTCCGGTAGGGGGCATGACCTTTGACTTCGGGGGGACTCTGGTCGGAGTCTGCCGGTACCGCGACGGCATGGCGCTGGTGCATGAACGAGGCGATCACTCGATTCTGCACGTCACCCGCAACGTGCCCCTGGCCTGGATAGCCGATTCTCTCGTGGTCGACAGCGTCAGGGTGGAGGGTCGCGACTTTCATCCGCCGATTGCCACCGATTTCAACCGGGACGGCATTGACGAGGTGGCGCTGGTCTCGCGAACCGGGCAGATTGCCGTGTACAGTATTTCGCCCAATGGGCTTGAAAGCTATGAACCGTTGGCGGGGATGTCGACAGGCGATACCGCCGCCGCGGGGCCGACGGCGGGCGATTTCTCGGGCGACGGATTTCCGGAGTTGATTATTCCGGGAACGAATCGGGTGTACGCGTACGACCGCACCGGCCTGATGGAAAATGACTTCCCGATGGTGATCGACTATGGACGGCCGGGTCAGGTGGTCATCACGCGCCCGATTATTTCCGACATCACCGGGGACGGCCGACCCGATATCGCCGTGACCACACTCGATTCGCTGTTGCATCAGCGCACGGTCGACGCCTCCTACGTGGTTTATCCCGATTCGATCAATTACCCGGATTCGTCTATCGTCGTCGATACGACCCTGACCTATTACTATTATAACTATTTCAGCTCCGTGTATGTTGTATCGCCGGGCGAAACGCGCATCGAGGGTTTCCCGGTTTCGGCCGGGACGTACGCCATCCGTCGTCCGGGTCAGAACATAATCGGCGCGGGAGCGGCTCTGCACTTGAAGACAGGCTCCGAGGGACTTCTGGTCACGACGGGAGCCGACGGGTGGTTGAATGCCTGGCGGTGCGGATGGTCTGATGTCGGTTCGTTCTGGCCGATGGCCGGTGTCACGAGCGACGGCGGCGGGTATCTAAGCCTTGAAGCGCTGGGCGAGGAACGGGCGTCGGCGGAATTCGTTCCGGAGGCGCGCTTTTTCAGCTATCCCAATCCGGCAACCGGTGATGAAACGAGGATCCGTTTTTATGTCAATCAGGCGGCCACGGTGAAAATTACGATTTTCGACGCTCTCGGCGACAAAATCTGGGAGACACAGCAGGAGGTGGCTTCCGGCAACAGCACTACGGACGTGCGCTGGGAAGTGAAGGACGTCGCCTCCGGAGTGTATCATTGCCGCCTGGAAGCGACGGCGCTGTCGGGATCGCAATCTTATGTTGCCTTTAAGGCCATTGCGGTGGTAAAATAGGGAGGATGACAATGCCTCTGTGGAAAAGACATGCGTACGCCGTTGTTCTCGGCGCGATGGCGCTGGCCGTACCGGCGGTATCGATCGCATCGAATGCGGCCGCCGCGCGATCATCGGTGCTGCGTTCCGAAACGGTGAGACCGAGTGACTATTTGGCGGCCCTGGAGCGGCCGGTGGCGCCGTCCATGCAGGCGAATGACACCGCGGCGCGGCCGCCGAGCCTTGACATGGAGCGGAATGAGGCGGCGGAATCTAAGATGGTCAAGCAGAAGAGTCCGTTGAGAGCATTCATGTATTCCGCGCTGGTTCCTGGGGCGGGGCAGGTGTACACCGGTTCGAAGCTGAAAGCGGCCGCCTTTTTGGGGCTGGAGGCGCTGGCGTGGACGGGGTATTTCGTGTATCACGCCAAGGGAAACGAAAACACTGATGTCTATGAGGGTTTCGCCGATCAGCACTGGTCCGAAGTCAGGTACTCGGATTTCCTGGAGGACAACTTCGCCAACCATCCCCGGGATGATGATTCCGCCTTTGACAATTCGGGGAATCCATATTTCACCCATCATCTGCCCGACACCAAAACCCAGCAGTACTACGAGATGATCGGGAAATACGACCAGTTCGTGTTCGGCTGGGATGACGTCGACACGAGCGCAACGCCGCCACTTCTGCAAAACGTCCCCAGGGCGCAGTCGGCCAACCGGCAGCATTACGAGGATTTGCGGGACGATGCCAACCGGATGTACGGTCGGGCGACGGCGTCGTTGATCGTGATGATGTCGAACCATATTATATCCGGGGTCGAGGCGGCGCTGGCGGCGCGAAACCACAACAAGAAAGCGGAAGCGTACACCCAGAGGCTGACCGTCAGAGCGGTGACGGCCAGAGTAAACAATACCTATTTCCCCATGTTAACGGCGACATACTCGTTTTGATGATGATGAGAAGATTGACAAATATATTTGTTTGGGCGTGTCTGCTGTGGGCGGCGGGCATTTCTCGGGCGGAGGATATGGCCCCGCGGACTCCGCCGCTGGCGGCGCCGTTGCCGCCGGTGTCGGCCTCGCTGGCGCGCGGGGATACCGAGCCGGCCTCTCTGGACATGTCCACAGAGGAATCGCAGGAGGGCCAGGTGTCGCTGAAGAAGGCGATGATCTTGTCATTTATCCTTCCGGGGGCGGGACAATATTACGCCGATTCCCGATTCAAGGGTCAGGTGTTTATGGGTGTCGAGGCGGCCATCTGGTCGGCCTTCATCGGATACCGCGTCTACGGAGGCTGGAAAAAGGACGACTACCAGGCGTACGCCGCGGCACATGCGGGGGTCGATAATTCCGGCAAGAACGAAGAATTCTACGATTGGGTGGGGTTCTACAATAATCGCGAGGAGTTCAATCAATTCGGGCGTTTGTATTACCCCGACCGAGCCTACCTGCCGGATAACAGTTCGTACGACTGGCAGTGGCAATCGGAAAAGGATCGGTTGACGTTCAAAGAACTCAAGGACGCCTCGGAGACGGCCTTCCGCAATTCGACCTTTTTGATCGGGTTGGCCATTGCCAATCGGGTGATTGCGGGGATCGACACTTATCGAACGGTCAAGGCGGCGCAGGCCAGGGTGAGATCGCTCACGCAGATCGGCCCGTATATGTTCGCCGTCAAAACCAAAGTATTCGGCGATAATCCGGGAATCAAAGTGACGGTGACACGGAAGTTTTAGGCGCATGCGGGCGATAGGACTGGCCATCGGCCTTATTATCAGTATCGTCTCCTGCGCGGGACAGCGCCCCGGCCTCACGTCGGGCGGCCAGAGCGGGACGACCAAGATTCCCAGGCAGCTTGTATTCGAAGGGGAGATATCCGGCCGGGTGCTGGCCTATGATCTCCAACGCCCTTCCGGCGCCGTCGCGGACGCCCTGGGAAACATCTACCTCTCCGATACCGGCAATCATCGGGTGATAAAACTCGACCGGGACTTGATCCCGTTGAAAGATTACGGCGGCTATGGAAGCGGGGTCGGGAAATTCATCAACCCTGAGGATATTATTATCGATCGCGCTCTTAACGTCTACGTGCTGGACACCGGCAATCGGCGGGTGGTCCATCTGGACGCGAATCTCAATTACGTGGAGGAGATCATTCCGCAGGATGACCCAGGGGAGATCATTTCCAACGCGGCCAAACTTTCCGGTCTGCAGATATCGGCTTTGGGCGAGATCACCGTGGCTGATTATGACAACTCGCGTTTGATTCGATTGGACAACTTCAACCGGTTCAGCCGCTATATCGGCGATTTCGGCTATGGCCACGGGGCGCTTATGAATCCCTTGGGGCTGGCCGTCGACGCCAAGGGACAGCTTTACGTCGCCGACGCCGGCAACGGCCGCGTGGCCGTCTATGATGATTACGGGAATTACCTTCATGACGTCGGCGCCGACAGCTTGATTCGCCCGTCGGCCGTCACGGTGTCGCCCTATGGGACGATCTGGGTGGCCGACCAGGGATCGCAGTCGGTGTATGCGTTTTCTCCTTCGGGCGCCGTGCTTCTGCACATGGGTGGGCCCGGCCGCGACGATTATCATTTCCGCGACATCGAAGCGATCGCGATTTCGTTGGATGGGCAGTTGATCCTCGCCGACAGCGGCAACGATCGGATAATGATATATACGATTGTGTATGAGGCCGATCGTTAACACCGCCTCGCGCACGATGCCGCCGGCGCGTCTTCTCCTCGTCTGTTTTCTCGTCATCGTTCAGTGTCAAGCGGTTGCGGCCGGAAGGGCGGCGCGCGCGTTTTCGCCGGCCGGAGGATCAACCGCCGTCGAAACCGGCATGCGACCCATGGCGGCGGGGTCGGATTCAATATACTGCGGCGCGCGTCTGCTGGAACGCGACAAAGACTACGCCATCAACCCACAGACGGGCAGAATCTCATTTACGGCACCGCCCGATTGCGACAGTCTCGTCGTGATTTGTTTTCTTCTGCCGGAATGGATGACGGCTCCGGCCGGCAATCCGGTCCCGCCGGGCAAGCGACTGTTGCGGATTGAACCGGGACAGGACGTCCGCCCGATACCAGGCTCAACAACGCCGCAAAAGATCACTCTGTCGGGCAACAAATCGTTTTCGTTCAGCGTGGGGCGAGCCGGAGACGGAAGGTTTTCGCAGGGGCTCAATCTCGACTTCGACGCCCAGATGGCCGATGATCTGCGTCTGCGGGGGTCGATTTCCGATCGGATCGGGTCAGGAAACGACCTCGTTTCCGGAGCCGGAGGGACCACCGTTCTTTCGGAACTCGACAAGTATTTTTTCGAAATCGAGGGCCGGCGGGTGACCGGTCGCGGCGGCGATATCGGCACGACGGTCAGTCGTTATCTGCCGGCGAAGAGGATCAAGGGCGTGTCCGCGGGCTATTCCGGCGTGGCCTTGGGCGTGGCGGCCGATCTGGGGCGGCCGGCTGGCCGCTACGTCAGTCACGAATTGTCGGGCGTCGATGGGCGGCAGGGACCGTATCAGGCCGTGGGAAACGACGGGTTGCCGACCGGGGTCGTGCCCGGATCGGAGAAGGTCTATGTTGACGGCCGTCTGTTGGAGGGCGGCGCCGATAAGCATTACGTCATCGACTATCCGTCCGGGCGGATCACCTTTTCGCCGCGTGTGCTGATTACCTCGCGCAGCCGCATCGAAATTGATTTCGAGGCGTCCGGCGGAGATTATTTGCAGTCCATATATGACGCGACGTCCGAGGCGCGGCCGTGGGGCGGGAAATTGACGATAAGCGCCGGAGGGCGGCGCGAATCGGACGACAGGGATCAACTGCGGTTCGGGGAGTTGTCTCCCGAGCAGATACAGATTTTGGAGCAGGCGGGAGATTCGGCCTCGTCGGCGGTGACGTCCGGCGCGACGCCCGATACTTCCGGCAGCTACACCTTGATGACCGATTCAAGCGGCAGACAATATTTTCAGTATGCGGGCGCGGGGGCCGGTGATTATTCAGTGTCGTTCTCGTACGTTGGCGAGGGCAAGGGCGATTACCGTTATCTCGGCGATGGCGTCTACGAGTTTGCCGGTGCGGGACAGGGCGCCTATCTGCCGATTCGGCGACTACCGCTGCCGGGGAGCAATGACTTTTTCTTTGCCTCGGTCGGCGTGAATCCGTACCGAGGCGGGACGTGGCTGATCGAATATCAAGGCAACCAGCGCGACCGCAACTTGTTTTCTCCGCTTGACGATGGTGATAATCTCAGGAGCCTGATAGCCGGGAGCGTCACGCACGCCGCCGACAACATGACTGCACACGCTGAGATGCGGTATCGTCAGGGCGACTATGATCCGGCGAATCGTATTGAACGGCCGGATTTTCGCCGCCAGTGGGCCCTGCCGGAGGGAAAAGAACGGGGCGATGAATTTCGGTTGACGTCCGCCAATGCGTGGAAAGGCACGCATAACCGGCTGGCCGCGGATTTCGGGTACCTGGCGTACAAGGATAATCTGCGGTCGTACCGGATGGAAATGTCCGCCGGTCTGTTCGATGATAAGAGGTTCAGTCCGCGAGGGGAATACCGGCTCGGCAATTCCGAACGGGTGGACACATTCGGCGCGGATGGGCTTTATGAACGGTATGCGGCCGGATTGTCGATCAAAGCGATCAGGGCGGCGAGGCTTGAGCTGGACGCAGAACGCGAGTTGACCAAGGATCGATATGGGGCGCTACCCAGTCTCCAGAAATACGTGCTCTATCGCACGGCCCTATTTGTCCGCAACAGCGTGTTGGCTTTTTCGCGCCGGATCGAATATGAAAGTCATCGTCTTCGGTTCAAGGGTCCACAACAGGACAAGGTGGAACTGACATCGGAAGAGAGCGTGGGACGTTTCCAGACGACGCTGGCCGGGACCTGGGTAAACCAGAAGCGGCTTGATTCGGACCGGGACGATTATATCGAATGGCTGTACCAGGCGTCGTTCCGTTATGCGCCGCCATCGGCCTGGATGACCGTTCAGGCTGATTATCGGCAAAACCAGCAGAGCGCCCGATCATTCGGGTATCGATTCATTCGGGTCGGAAGCGGCGAGGGGGATTACCGGTTTGAGGACGGTGGCTATCTCCCTGATCCCGATGGTGATTATGTCCGCATCAGAGAAGAGCGGGGTGATCCGGCCTCGGTTTCGATCGGTGAGAAAAGCCATAACGTGGTCATCTATCCCGGACGAATCCCGGCTCTGAAAGAATACCAGGGAGTTCTGTCACAAGTAGCGTGCCGTCTGAGGACGGAGGTGTACGAGGAACAGAGCGGGCGGGATCGACGGCGGGTGTCATGGCTCCTGCCGTGGGCCAGCCGGTCCGGCGTCGAATATAATATTCGGCGACGGCGCGAAGGGTATACCCTGCTACTTTTCCCGGCATACAATTTCTACGTCATCAATCTCACGTACGGCAATGCCTTTGAGGAGCAGGAATCGGGCGCCATGCTGTTTCGGGCGGCGAAGGAATACAAAACGGAGCTCAAGAATCAATTATCGCCTGTAGTTCGAAGCAGTGTGGAATGGAACCATCGTCGCACGAAAGAATCGGGTATCGGCGTCAGCGCCATGCGGCTGATAGCCAACGCCTATGCCGCCAGCCTGACGGTGACGCCGGCGTCATTCCAGGTGACGCCTCGGGTCGAATACGTCCGGTTTACGGAAAGTCTTTTCGGGGGGAAGGGAAGCGGGATTATCGCGTCCGGGGAGACGATTTGGCGCCGTCCCAACCGGGGCGAAGTCAGGGGCACAGTCGAATTCCGTTCGCTCACACAAGAAAGCCGGTTTCGTCAGCCGGAATACTTGATAACCGAAGGCAGACGATTCGGCAAATCCGGATTGATCAACCTGGTTATCAATTACGACGTCGGCGGATCATGGCGGTTGACGGTGAATCTGACCGATCAAATCCATGAATCGCGTCCGGCCGAATTCGTCGGAAGGGGGGAGCTTGTTGCGCGGTTTTAAATGGCTGTCAATGGTTACGCTTGTGGCGTTTGGTCTGATCGTTTCGGGGAGAGGCGCGTCGACTCCATCGAGGACCGTGCAGTATGTAAACGGCGCGGTCGACAAGCGGCTTGCGGCTAATGTCAAGCAACTGGCGCACGACGGCAAAACCGCCGAGATCGCCGTCATCCTCGCCAAAGAGGGGTATCTGAATGGCAACGTTTCGGTATCCGGGGACACCATATATATCGATCCGGGGCCGTCTTTTCAGCTGGGGATGATTGATCTGACCGTTATCGACTCCGCCGGAGAATCGACCGGGAAGAAGATATCCGACTACCGTCATTGGCAGGCGACGGAAGCAGATTTCGGCCGCATCAGAAACGATTTGCTGAGGGCATATCAAGAACAGGGGTACTTCTTTGCATCGGTGAATACCGACCGGGTCGAGATACAGGGCGAGTTGGTGATGCCGGTCTTACGGCTTATCACAGGGCCGCTGGTCACCATCCAGCGGGTGCGTTTCAAGGGGCTGACCCGATCCCGGCCCGAATACGTCGCCGGACTGTCCGGCCTGCGTCCGGGATACCCCCTGGTTCGCGAACGCCTGCATGATGCGATCGCCAAGATCGAATCCGAAGGGTACCTGCGCGTGGATTCCCTTTCCGAACTCGCCCCGAGCGAGAATTATCGTGAGGCGGAGGTATTGTTCAATTTAACGGAATCGAAAAGCACGTCGTTCGAGCTGGGCGGCGGATACCTGCCGGGGCAGGGTTTACGCAAAGGGGAGTTCATCGGCCATGTCAACCTCGAATCGAAAAATCTCTTTGGAACAGGGCGAAAATTCGCCGTTCTCTTCGACCGCAAAGATGGGGCCTCGTCTCATACCGAGTTTCGTTTTGTGCAGCCGCTGTTTATTCCCGATCATTTGGAGGCCTCCGTGCACGTTCGGCAGATTGACTACGATTCATCCTACAACTTGTTTTCGGCCGAAGGAAGCGTGACGGTGGTTACCCGGGGGAATACGCGGCTGACCGGCGGTGTGTCGTGGGCCAAAACCGAACCTCAGCGATCAAGCCAGCCGCCGTCGCGAACGGTGGCCGGCACGCTCGGTTATGAAGCGACTGCCTTCGACGACGCGGCCAATCCATCGCGCGGGCGACGCATGAAAATTGGCGCCGCCTACTTGCGGCGGACGAGCCGCCCCGATACGTCGGCGACAACGACCAGCAAGGATGAAAGCACGTATGAGCTTGCGGTTGAAAGCTATCTACACCTGGGAGGACCTCTTGTCATTCGCGCCAACGTTGAGTCGAAAATCCGGATCACCTCGCGCGATCTGATCGATTATTCCGAGGAGTTCAAGCTCGGCGGCCTGGGATCGCTTCGGGGGTACCGGCAGGACGAGTTTGCCGGGAGAAGGACGGTTTTGGGCCAGGCCGAGTTGCGGTTCCGTCCTTCGGCGGCGCTGGCGGCGTATCTTTTCGGCGACGTCGGGTATATTTATGGAAAACGGCTGACGGCGCCGGGTATTGTCTTGGCCGAAGAAACAACCCGTGTCGGCTCGGGGATCGGGTTGTTTGTCGGCAGTCCCAGCGCCAGGGTGACCCTGGAACTCGGTTGGGGGAGACACGACCGGATCGACGACGGCAAAATACACTTGGGATTGGTGACGTTGTTTTAATGATAATCTCAATCAAGAAACACGCTGCGGGCGGATGATGAAAACGGTCTGGGCATACATGACGCTGATTCGCATCCCCAACTGCCTTTTGGCGATGGCGGCTGTGGGTGCGGGGCGATACCTGACTCCCGGCTCAGCCGGCCGGGGGATGGATCCGTGGGCATTGGCGGCGGCGTTTTTTGTTTGCGGTTTTGGGAATATCGTCAACGATATCTGCGATATTGACAGCGATCGTATCAACCATCCCCGCCGGGCATTGCCGTCGGGGATCATAAGCATGGATCGGGCGAAGACGGTCGCGTTTTGTTTTCTCATAGTCAGCTGTGGATTGCTCATTGTCTTGGACAATCTTAGCCGCCTGATCGTGATGGTCGGGCTGATTCTCGTCACCTGGTACAACCTGCGGCTGAAACACATACCCTATTGGGGGAATGCGGCGGTGTCGCTTCTGGGAAGTTTCGCGTTTCTCTTAGGCGGCGCCGGCGGCGGAATCGAGACGCTGATCGGTCTTCCGGGGCCGATGATTCCGGCAGTTTTCGCCTTCCTCATGCATTTCGGCCGCGAGATAATAAAGGATGTTCAAGATCGCGTCGGGGACAAGTCGATCGGCAGCAGGACCGCTCCGGTAGTTTCGGGGATGGCCGAGCCTATGTCGGCGGCCTATGCCGCGCTGTTTCTCCTTTGTGGTCTGGCTGTTGCCGTCTATGCGGCAGGATGGTTCAAATCCGCATATCTCTTTATAGTGATTGCACTTATCTGCCTGCCGTTATCGGTCATCGCTTTTTGGCTGGGTCTGCGCCCGGAGGCAGGCAAATGTCGAACGGCGTCGGCTATCATCAAACTCCAGATGGCCATTGGCCTGGTGGCCCTGATGCTGGGCAAGAGCTATTGATGGATGTGTCGGTTCTTGGCAAGGATCGTTTATCTCGTTTTCTGAGATCGTCCAACCGGCATTTATGGAGGCAAAAACCCTGCAACTCTTTCATGGACGGGAGAGTATAATCTCATTCATACGGCGCCAAATACCTTGACGGGTTTGGGCTCGGAATGTTGATTGAACAACTGCTATGGGAACGCTAAGAAGATTAGTTGCGCCGCTTTTTTTGCTCGCGATGGCGGGGCCGCCCGCTTTTGCCGCAGGAGGGGGAATAAGTATCTCAGCGGAAGTGACCGATGCCGCGATTGCCTTCGAGGGTGAAGACACACTGACGGTCAGCCTGACCTGGGAAGGCGAGCCGTTTCTGTATCAGATCGACGATTTCCCGATGCCGGCGGTGGAGAAATTCAAGGTGCTGGGATCGTCATCGTCGGTCGCAAGCAAGGCCGACCCGCAGGCGGCCGGCGGGGAAATAACCACCCGGACGTTTCGATATATTCTTGAGCCGACCGATTTCGGCACCGGCGTGATCAGTCCGCTCAACCTCAATGCCAAGAACCGGGTGACGGAGGCAGTGCAGGAACTGAAGACCGGCCGGCTGACGGTCGAGATCGCCAAGCCGGTTGCCAAGCCGGAAAGCAAGTCGGGGAAGACCGGCTACGTGATCGGGGGAGCGGCCTTGGTCATCGTCCTGGGCGCGTCCATCGCGGCCGTGATCGTTTTCAAACGCAAGAAAAGCGAAACGCCGCAAGTGGCGGTGGATGGGTATTACTGTGAGGCGTTACAGGCGATAAAAAGAGAAGCGGTGGCAGACAGGAAGCTGTTTTACTCGCGGGTGTACCGGCTGTTGTTGAATTATCTGGAAAAAAAACGGGGGCTGGAGTTATCGGGCAAAACGGGAGAGGAAATCATGCAGCTGGTCGCTTCCCTGGAAGATGATGCAGAACGAAAGCACCTGATGGCCTGGCTGACGCAGGCGCAGAAGGTGAAGTACCAGCCGGAGACGCCGTCGTCCGGCGACGTTGAAAACAGCTACAACGAAATCTATCTGTTTTTTGAAAAGAAGAACCTACACGCATAGACGGAGGACGCATGGACCTCGACATCAAGCAGATTCAGCAAGAGGTTGAAGCCAAGTCTCGATTCATTGAGGAATTGACCCGCGAAATCGGCACGGTCATTGTCGGCCAAAGGTACATGATCGACCGGCTGATGATCGGCCTCTTGGCGGACGGTCATATTCTTCTGGAGGGCGTGCCGGGGTTGGCCAAGACGATGGCGGTGCACACACTGGCGGCCTCGATTCGGGCGAAATTTCATCGCATCCAGTTTACTCCCGATCTGCTTCCCGCCGACCTGATCGGAACCCAGATTTACAATCCCCAAAAGGCGGAGTTCTCGGTGAGGAAAGGGCCGGTGTTCGCCAATATCATCCTGGCCGACGAAATCAACCGCGCCCCGGCCAAGGTGCAATCGGCCCTGCTGGAAGCGATGCAGGAACGCCAGGTAACCATCGGGGAGGAGACGTTCCCCTTGGACGAACCGTTTCTGGTTATGGCCACCCAGAATCCGATCGAACAGGAGGGCACCTATCCGTTGCCGGAAGCCCAGGTGGACCGGTTCATGTTCAAGTTGAAGATCACCTATCCCTCGATGGAAGAAGAGCGGCTGATCATGGACCGGATGACGGTGGGCAAGCCGATCGCGGTCGAGGCGCGGATCGATCCCGGGGACATCATCGCCGCGCGGAAGATCGTCACCAGCATTTATGTCGACGAGAAGGTCAAGGATTACATCCTCAATATCGTCTTCGCCACGCGGGAACCGGCCAAGTTCGGTCTGGGTGAATTGACGGAACTGATCGCCTACGGCGCCTCGCCGCGGGCCACGATCTATCTCAACCTGGCAGCCAAGGCGCACGCCTTCCTCAAGGGGCGCGGCTATATCACCCCCGAGGACATCAAGGCCATCGGTCACGACGTGCTGCGCCATCGGATCATCGTCACCTACGAGGCCGAGGCGGAGGAGAAGACCACCGACGACATCGTCCAGAAGATATTCGACACGATCGAGGTTCCGTAAGCCGCCATGGCGCCGAAAGACCTGATCAAAAAGGTGCGGCGGATTGAAATCCGCACGCGCCGGCTGGTCAACGACCTGTTCTCGGGCGAGTACCATTCCACGTTCAAAGGGCGGGGAATGGAGTTCGAGGAAGTGCGCGAGTACACGCCGGGCGACGACGTCCGGTTGATTGACTGGAACGTGACCGCCCGGACCGGATCGCCGCACGTCAAGAAGTTCAAGGAAGAACGGGAGCTTACCGTCGTGCTCCTGGTCGACGCCTCGTCATCGGGCCGGTTTGGGACGGTCGATAAGTACAAGGAAGAGCTGGCGGCGGAGTTATGCGCCCTGCTGGCCTTCTCGGCCATCAAGAACAACGACAAGGTGGGGTTGATCATCTTCACGGACAAGATCGAGAAGTACATCCCGCCGAAGAAGGGTAAGCCGCACGTTCTCCGGTTGGTCCGCGAAATCCTCTATTTCACGCCGGAACACACCCGGACCGACATTGCCGGCGCGCTGGAGTATTTCAACAAGGTGACCAAGAGGCGGTCGGTGGCGTTTCTGATCTCCGATTTTCTCTCCGACAGTTTCTTTACGCCGCTGCGGATCGCCAACAAGAAACATGACATGATCGCCATGAAGATATCCGACCCGAGGGAACTTGAGTTCGGCAACTACGGCCTGATGGAGTTGGAGGACGCGGAAACCGGCGAGGTGATGGTTTTGGACACCGCCTCCGGAGAATTTCGGTCGACGTTCCAGTCGCAGGTGGAGGAATCGACGGCGGGTCTGAAACGGTCGTTTCAGCTGATCAACATGGATTTCATCCAGATTCGCACCGACAAGCCTTACACCGTGCCGCTGATTCAGTTCTTCAAGATGAGGGAGAAACGACGCTGATGGCCGACTCAGGGAAACTGCACACCGCGCTTTTGGCGGGGGCGATCGTTCTGGCGGCGGCTTCGCTGACGGTGGTCGTCATGATCTATGCCGCGCTGCCGGATCAGCCTGACAAGGATATCGTGGCCGATGCCAAGCGGCTGGCCGGCGAACTGGCCGACAACAATCTCCCGGAAGCCGTCATCGAGGAATACCGGACGATTTTGGATCGCGGAACATTGACCGAGAGCCAACGGGGATCAATCTATTACTTGATGGCCAATCTGTATTTCAACGACGTCGGCGATTACGAAAAGGCCGCAGCGCATTACATCCGGGCCCGGGCGCTGGATGAAAACGCCTCGTATGCGGCCGAGGCGGGCAAGAATCTAATCACCTGCCTGGAACGAATGGGGCGGCGTCTGGATGCCCGCCGGGAACTCGACCGGCAGGTCAGCCTCGTACCCGACAGCGGCCAAAGCCCCGGAAAACTGGTGGCCAAAGTCGGCAGTCGGGATATCACCGTGGCCGATTTCAATCGGGCCATGGAAAGTCTGCCGTCCGACCTGCGCGCCAAGCTGTCCGATGCCAAGGAAAAACGAAAATTCCTCGATCAGGTCATCGGCCGGGAGCTGATCTATCACGCCGCGTTGCGTGAGGGGATGGACAAGGATCCCCGGATGCTGACAGACCTGAAGGAACTGGAGAAAGACTATCTGGTTCAATTCTACACGCAGCAGAAAATCGCCCCGACGGTCAGACCCGATTCGGCGGAGCTGAAGCTGTATTTTAGCGCCAACAAGGACAAGTACGGCGACAAGAAATTTGAGGAGATTCGCGACCAGGTGACTCAGGATTATATCGGTTATATCGGGCAGAAAGCCGTCAACGAATACATCAGTTCCCTGCTCAAGGCCGAGCCGGTCCAGGTTTTTGAGGAGAATCTCAAATAAATGACGACCGGGCTGACAAGATATATCAGGGTGTCCTGGGTGACGGCGGCGTTGGCCTTGTGGGCGTGCTTGATATCCGGCAATTTTGTCGACGCCGCTGACCGGATCGAGGTAACGGCGGCGGTCGATAAGCAGACGGCGTATATCGCGGACGTCATCGATTACACGATCGGCATCACCTACGATTCCACGATTCAACTGACCCCGCCGGCGGCGGGCGCCAACCTCGGTGGTTTTGACGTCAAGGATTATGATTTTGGCGAAGAGACGACGCTCAAAGACGGCCGGCGACAGCAGGTTCTTCGCTTTAAGCTGAGAACGTTCACGACCGGCGAATA
>Ga0315277_10001760_pt1 | contig 30853 bp, 21 predicted proteins | sample YL17G05_15_MG_FD_203695 | JGI IMG/M metagenome (GOLD analysis project Ga0315277, IMG submission 203695) | Sediment microbial communities from Yellowstone Lake, YNP, Wyoming, USA - YL17G05_15 | ecosystem: Environmental > Aquatic > Freshwater > Lake > Sediment | place: USA: Wyoming | collected...
CCCTCCTCAAAAAGTAGTCCTTCGGTTTCGCCTGTCGCTCGCGGCAGGAGCTTTTCCCGCAAATCGAACATCGGCGGCAAAGCCCTGCCTGAGCGTTCGTTTACATATTCTACCGGCGATTGCCCCGGCTCCTGGACGATATAGCGGAGAAAATCGGCCTTCTTTTCGGAGCCGACCGAAAAGATATGCCCATCCGTAAGAAGCCACAGCCTGAACGAATCGCCGGATACTTTGAAGCACGTGATTCGATACCAGTACAGTCCCGCCCGTCCCAGCGCCGAATCCGCCGCGATCTCGACGCTCTCGACCAGCTTAGGATGCGGCCCCGCAGGCAGTGTCGCCTTGTACACCGCTCGAACAGGCAGCTTATCCGCAGCCAATGAAGCCCGAGATACCACCAAAATGGCTAAGATTGAAACGGCCTTAAACAGATTTACCATGATTGCTCCTGATAAATGCTCGTATTCTCCTTATTATAATGCCCATGCCCTGGTTATGTTACAAAAACCGGTTCTTTTACCCCGCTACGATTATGCCAACTGCTCGCAAAAAACCCGCTGCCGCATTCTCAATTCGCTATTCAACGTCAGCGTTCACCTGCGCGAGGAACCAGCGGCCGGTGGAGTGGTTTGTTGGGCATGCTATTCATCAAGCGTCCCCTCTTGTTCAAGTTGCTTAAGGTAGCACTCCAGATTATCTAGAATCTTCTGGAATATCCGTGGGATGTACATCGCCAGTTCTGCCATATCAGGATTATCATGGCATGGTCCGCCGTGATATTGGCGCATATGAGAAAGGATATCTTGCCTCTCAGACTCCTCTATCTTGTCAAAGGGATCCTCCACAAAATGATTGTGATAATCAGAAAGATGTACAAAGGCACACCCAAACTTGTACACGGATTGTGTCCACCCCTTCAACTGCTGGGCAAAGTCAACCATTTCCCGATCGGTCACGTCCCGCCACCTGCCTTTGGGAGTCTGGACTTTCCATCTCTTGCCTCTGAGAGTGCATTCGATCAACCTGCGACGTTCCGTGAGATCCTTGATAGCAAGCAAGTAGATCACGTGTATCATGGAGTCTAACTCTTGCCGAAGAATCGAAAGTGCTGGACTCAATACTCCATGTGGACGGGAGAAACATTGTATTGCCCGCCGATTCTCCTCGGATCTATTGCGGATCATACCGCAGAATGTCTGTGTATTATTATTCATTATCCAATGCTCAACCCCCTTTTATATGGTTTCTAAATGTACCCGCTTTCGGGTCTTGGTTCCAGATAACACGCCTCTGGGCCGCTTTTCTAATAGAATATCAAATCTGTCTCGAAAGCTCAAGAGTTTCAGGTTTATTTTGAAAGTATTTCAGGCTCAATAGCGGAGGCGCGCCAGATTCGGCGAGACGATAGCCTGTAACGCCACCTGTGAATCTGGCCCGCTGCGCCGGATTTTCAACTTCGGCTGGGGGGTGATGATCTTAAAACAGGCTCGCCGAAGGCGATTCCATATCTCTTGTATTCGTCCATATTTAGCCGTTCCTGATGCAGGAGGCGACGTCCGTGCGTCTCACGAGGCAGTCCACTCATACCGAAAAGGCCGATTGCAGGGCCAAGAGTGCCCTGCGACGCATGGGCAAGATGCCCATGCCACGAGAAAACGGCTTCTCACGCACGCTCTGAGAAGCGCGCCTACTAGCAGTTCTCGGGTTTGGGGCCTTTTATGGATGCGGGTGGGTCGAGCTGGGTTATGATGCGGTCTTTGATTGACCATGCGGTGAAGAAGTTGCCGGCGGGGTTGTGGTGGCCTATCCGCAGAACGTGCGCTGGCCGAATCGGATCGACCGCCACGAGTCGAGGTTGCGATAGTGGTCGTCGTCCCAGATATTGAGAATGACGTGCCTGACGGGGTCGGCCTTTTCGACCTTCAGCATCCGCAGATATGCCTGATAGACGCCGTAGCCGCCGACGCCGTAGTTGCGGATCGGCTCCTGGATATGGGCGGCCAAGTATTCCTGCCAGGTCTCCCCGACAAATCCAGTTCAATATTTTGCGCGTTGACCGGCGTTGTCCGTACAGTACAATGCGTGCGGGTATGCAGGTTCACCGATGAATCTTGACCGCTCGAAACCGTAAGCGGGCGATAAGAAGGAGAATCAAAATATGAAGCGCCGATCATTTCTCAAACTAACCGGCGGGGCCTGCGCCTCGGCGATTTTGGGCTGCTCGGACGGCTTGAAGCGAAGGTCTTCGAGCGGCCTCGGACCGGGGTTCGGCGTGTCACTTGCACAAGGGACTGATGCCGGACTTGGCAACATCTCTATTGATCGCGAAATGCTGCAGAGCAGAAATCAGAACCGCTCGACGGTCGTCTGCCAAAACGGCGTTGTGTGCACGAGCCAGCCTCTGGCGAGCGTGGCCGGGCTTGACATTCTGAAGGCCGGCGGCAACGCCATCGACGCCGCCATCTGCGCCAACGCGATGCTCAGTGTCGTGGAGCCGATGAGCTGCGGGCCGGGCGGCGACTTGTTCGCAATCGTCTGGATCGAAAAGGACAAAAAGCTCTACGGCCTCAACGCCAGCGGCAGGGCGCCTTACAACTGGTCTCTCGAAGGCGCCGCATCGCTGGGACTCAAAGAGATACCGATTTACGGGTCTCTGTCGTGGAGCGTTCCGGGCTGCGTCAGCGGGTGGGCAGAGCTGTTGGAAAAATTCGGAAGCCTTAAATTCTCGCGCGTACTCGAAGCCCCCATTCACTACGCGAGCGAAGGCTTCCCCGTCTCGCCCATAATCGCCGGCTACTGGAGCGGCGTCGATGCCAAGCGATTTCCGACTCTCGGCAAAGTCTATGCGCCGGCAGGCAAGATTCCGGGATTTGGCGACGTCTTCAAGAATCCGGACTTGGCGCGCTTCTTCGAGATCATCGCAAAGGGCGGGGCGAAGGCATTTTATCAGGGCGAGGTGGCTGAGCGAATCGTCAAGTTTTCCGAGGAGCAGGGCGGGCGGTTCTCGATGCGAGACTTTCGAGAGCACACCGCCGACTGGGTCAATCCGGTAAGCGCGAATTACCGCGGCTACGACGTCTGGGAGCTGCCGCCTAACGGCCAGGGAATCGCGGCTTTGCAGATACTAAATATCCTTGAGAATTTCGACATCGGCTCGTTGGCGTCCAATTCGGCGGAGCATCTGCATCTATTTATCGAGGCCAAGAAGCTCGCCTTCGAAGACCGTGCAGTGTATTACGCCGATATGGAATTCGCCGATGTCCCGCTGAAGCAGCTTATTTCGAAGGAGTATGCCGAAGAGCGGGCGAAACTGATCGATCCGAATCGCGCGGCCCAGCAGGTCGAGCCGGGCAGGCTTTCAGGCCCTTCCGATACCATATACCTGACCGCGGCGGATGGGCAGGGCAATATGGTCTCACTGATCCAGAGCATCTATCATGGCTTCGGCTCGCAAATGGTCCCGGATGGGCTGGGCTTTGCCCTGCAGAACAGGGGCCAGCTATTCTCGCTCAACCCGAACGACCTCAACAAGCTGGAGCCGCACAAGCGCCCGTTCCACACGATCATCCCGGGCTTTATGACGCTGGGCGATAGGCCGGCCTTTTCGTTCGGCGTGATGGGCGGCGACTTTCAACCGCAGGGACACGCCCAGGTTCTGATGAATATCATCGATTTCAAAATGTCGCCGCAGCAGGCCGGTGAGCAGCCCCGAATAGAGCATTATGAAAGCTCCACGCCTACCGGAAAGAAATTGGTCGCTGGCGGCAGTGTCGGCCTTGAACGGAATATACCCGATGATATCCGCCGGAAGCTCAGCGATATGGGGCACGAGGTCCGCCCCGGCGTCGGCGCGTTCGGCGGATACCAGGGAATCTGGCGCCAGCCGAATCCGCGTCGATATTTTGCAGGCTCAGACCCAAGAAAAGACGGCTGTGCAGTCGGCTATTAGGTAGCCGGCATCCGGCGTTATTTGATGTGCACCAGGACTGCCCCGTCGGGAGGAAGGCCGATATTCTCGCCGTCGCCGGTGAGTTTGCCCACGTCGAGATATACTGATTTGTCTGCGTTTACGACCCGGCAGGAACTGACGGAGGACAGTGGGCACGGCAGTTTCCGAGGATTGATCTTTAAGAGGACCTTCTTCGGTTCAGCATCAAGATTACCCAGCAGGATATAGGTCTCACGGGCAGAGCTGTAAACAGCAGAAGCACAGTTTTCGCTATCAAGGGCGGCTGCTGCGTTCCGCCAGTCCTCGAACTTGTATTGCTCGATATCTCCCAGAGGCTCCAGGATTCTGTAAAGCTCGATTGCCTCCGGGCTTGCCGGCCAAGGGGCCACTCCTGTCAACAAGGCTTCAAGGGCCAAGAGCTTATGCAATCTTCTCGGCGCATTTTGGTCAATAATCCCGTACCCTATAACCCCTCGGCAGCGTGCGCCGACAAAGTCCCATTCGAGTGGTAAATCCTGCAACTCCGGGGCGGAGTCGGTCCACTTTTGGTAGCCCCATTCCATCCCGACGACATAATTCGCGAAGTTTTCAATAACGAACATCGGCACCCGCGTATTGTGAACAATGACCAAGCCATTCGGCCCGACGCGCTGTCTGGTCCACTCCATTAGCTCAATAAGCTCGTCCATATCCCAGTGACAGGCGAGCGATGGGGCGGGACCTCCTGCGCTGCCTGCGGAAGCGCCGCTATCGCCTTCAACGACGTGGGCAGGATTACTGCAAAGCAGGGCGGCGTTCCAGTCATAATACACCCCGTCGAGAGGATGATTCTTCAATACCCTGTCCACCGAAGACTTCAAGAACTCCAGCCACCCGGATTTGAGGCACATCTGCACGCCGAATTCGCTCCCTGCACGAAAATAGGTGTGGCTGATGGTTCCCTTTTTGTCCTTTCTTGCCCATTCCCGGCCGTGCCGCTGGAATTCTTCCGTGCTGGAGTGCAGCTCCTTGTTCGAGAAATACGTCGCTACTCTGATTCCGTACCGGTGACAGGCCTCAATAACCGTGTCGTACCTCTTCATATCTTCCGGCGGATAAGGCGGATACGAGCCGTCTCTCCAGAAAAGGCCGTCTTCGTAATAGTCGCCGTCGTTATGACAGTGCACAGTCCTTATGCCGGATTCGGCCCACCCTTTGACTGCATCTTCGGAGACCCAGTCGCCTTTATTCCTGTTGAAGCTTGAGTGAAGCCACGGCTTATTGGCGTGTCCCTCCAGGATGGGCATCCCGATATAGTAATCAAACCTGTAAACGCCTTTCAGCATCGCCGCCTCTTGAGGGACATTCAACGGGCAGATTGAAACAGAGACGCCGGCAGGGTCACGATTATTGTCGATATTGCACAATCCTTTACCACGCTGACCGGCGGATGGAAGATCCCACTGTGACAAGTTCGAGGAGACAAACCATTCGATCCCCTCAATTCCCTGGTCTGCAAAGACAAGGTACCTCGGGACGTAAGGCGTATTCAGAGGCTGATCAGGAGTCGCCCCGGCCTTGAGCTTCATCCATTGGCATATCCCGAATCCAAAGGGTTCTGCCCCTTCCTCTTCCGTGGTTCCCTCGCGGTAGCCGTAATCGGATAGGCTGGGGTCCAGCACAGTCGATAGCACGTTCAAATTCTTTATTCTCGCTGAATCGGCGGGGAAGTAGAACTCTTTGCGTATCTTTATGTAACCCCAACGATACTCATACATTGTCTTTATTTTAAGGCCTGAAATACGGTTGTCGCCGACAAGGTTGCACTCGACCGTCACGGTCGCAGTCTTCCTATTCTTGACTTGTACCACACGAGGTTCGCGATCTGCAAGGTCAGTTAAAACGATGTCGTTCCCATCTCTTATACTTGTCGTGATTGGCTCAACGAGGAGATTGTCAAGCCTGCCGTGGGTATAGCTTATTTTGGAGATAACTCCTCCTCTCTTGAGGTTGTGCTGAATAGTGTAATATGGGGTAGAAAGCGTCAGAATCCCGGCGTTGTCATCTCGCTGAATCGAGTATTCCTGCGGCCAGCAGCCGGGCGGATGTTGTTGAGACGGAGCAACGGCCGTAGCTTGAGCTGATGCCGACGGTACAACACACGTGATGAAAATACACATACTACAGATGAGACTTTTTGTCATACACACTGCTTTTCCTCCTGGATCTGTTTTCATTAGTGGTCGGGGTCCTTCTGCCGGAACATAGCCAATCCGGGATTTCGCACCTATTTCCATAAACGGCGTTATTGCACGCCACGATAGTTCATTATACCTGAATCGGACTCCAGAAGCTCAAAGGCGAACAGACTTCCGTTTCTCAGCTCGAATTCGAGCTTGATCTGTTTGCTTTTGATTTCGGCAAGTTTCCTTTTTGTTTCCTTTTCATCCGCCCAAAAGACCGGCAGTTTCGTGCCGTCGCCGGTGATCTTCGCGCAGTCACTGAAACGCAGGCCTTCGATGACATTACCCTGAGCGTCGCGCACCTGCACTCTGAGCGTCCCCTTCGATGCATCCGCATTGACAACCAGTCCGCGGGTTGCTCCCACCAGCAGTGGGATTGTCAGGAGTCTGCCGGTTTTCCCCGGCAGCGGCTTGCGGGCGACGTATCGATCCACGGGCATTTTCACAAGGCCGATCTGTCGCTCTCGAAAACGATTTGCCTTATGACCCTGCTTGTATCCGCCGTAATACAGATAGACATCATCCCCTACAATAAGCTGCTCATCGATCCATGCATGTGCACGGTCCCAGGTTTGCGGTTTCGGGTTGCGGTCAAAGAATACTTCCGGCTCGCGATGCCATCGCCTGCCGTCACGGGTCCAAGCCAGGGCCGTGAAGCCTATCCCATACGCGCCCGGCTCGACCAGCGGCGGCTCATCCGCCTTCAGGTCGTCTCGCAGAATCTTGACCATGCCGATCCGCAGTGGCCCACGAGTGATGAAGCCGGACATACCGTAGAACTGGGTGATTCCTTCGTCCTTCTCCTTGTCGGGTCGTAACACGTACCAGGGCTCCTCCCAGCTCACCAGGTCATTGCTGAAGCTTTGCTTAGTGACTCGCCGCTGACCTTCCCACTCGGGGTCGGTCGTGTAGGTGGAGATAATGGCCGCATAGCGCTTCCTGATGGGGTCCCAGGATATATTGTTGATGTCGTGGTCGTGCCTGAGCACTACCCCATCGACGAGCGGCTTGAAGCCAAGACCGTCGGAAGAAACCGCGATGCGCAGCCCCCCATCGAACCAGTAGCCATACTTGTATCTTTGTTCCGGGTCGGAATACTCTGGGCCCTCATCGAGGACCTCGGAGCCAAACTGTATGGCGGCAGGGTCTTTCAATATACGATGAGGCCGGAGCCAGTTAATGCCATCAAGAGACTCCATATATCCGATGTGCGACCGGTCTGCTCGCTGGTCGTCGCCCCAGCAGCCGTACCAGATACGGAAACGCCCCATCTGTCCGTCTCGAAGAATGGTGAAGTAGGGCTGAAAACAACGATCCCCCTCGCCCGTGACCAGCGGATTGGGCAGATTCGGGTCTCGCTTAGGCTGATTGACCTGCCTGACGACGTTCTCGCTTTCCTCGATCAGGTAGTCGTCCAACAGCAATTGCACACCCCGGCAGTGGTAGTGCGTCTGGCCGCCGGTATCCGCCACCGTCGCGGCAGGACCGGCAGCGATGGTCTTGACGTCGAAGGAGCCGCAACTCAGAACACAAGGGAGCATCACGCATAAGACACAGGTACGAGGAACGGTTTGCATAACAGGGCCCTTTCTCATATTTGATGTTAGCCACTGCAATTTTCCAGACGTTTCTTGAACGTGACGTGCCAAGATGATAGCATACGCGGCTGGTTTGGCAAGGGTCGATGCAGCTTCGACAAGGACAAAGAGCGGCACAAACAGCCCGTGCTCTGACGATAACAACCTCGAACGGAAAGGATTACCATGTTTCAGCACCCACGCATTACCGGCAAGCTAACCTTGTGTATGTGTCTCTGGATTGTCTTTCAGTTCTGCGCAAGTTCGTCGGCCTCGACGGATTTCTTCGTCTCTGCAAACGGCAGAGACCAATGGTCCGGCCGGATTGATTCGCCGAATAGTGACGGAACGGACGGGCCGTTTGCCACGTTGCAGGGGGCCAGAGACGAGATTCGTGAGTTGAAGGCGTCAGGGGGTCTGCCTGAGGGCGGCGTAACGGTTTGGATTGCAGGGGGTATGTATAGCCTTCAGCAGGGCTTTGAACTGTCATCGCAGGATTCCGGCAATGCAAAAACGCCGATCGTTTACGCTACGAAGGCCGGCGCAGAGGTGCGGATCAGCGGCGGCCGAATCGTGAGCGGATGGCAAAAGGTCGGCGATCCCGGAATGGTTGCACGATTGCAGCCGGACGCGAAAGACAAGGTCGTTCAGGCCGATCTCAAGGCCCAGGGCATCGCCGATTGGGGCCAATACAAGTCGCGAGGATTCGGTCGTTCCGCATCGGCGGCGCTGGAGCTCTTCTTCAACGACAGACCCATGAATTTGTCACGCTGGCCCAATGAGGGCTTCCTGAAAATCAGCGGCGTCCCCGACTCATTCAAGGATGAGCACGGAGGGACTATGGGTAAACTCGAGGGGGGATTCAACTACGATTCGGACCGGCCCAGCCAATGGGCCGACACCTCCGACATCTGGGTTCACGGCTACTGGGCCTATGACTGGGCCAACTCCTACGAGCACGTCGCCTCTATCGACACCACGGCCCGCCTGATCAAGACCAGCCCGCCTTACGGCAATTACGGTTTCAGGGCTGGCGGCGACGGCGGACGGTTCTTCTTCCTCAACATCCTCGAGGAGTTGGACACGCCCGGCGAATGGTTCCTCGATCGCAAGACGGGGATCCTGTATTTTTGGCCGCCCGAAGCGATGGAGCAGGCATCGGTCGTGGTCTCTATCGTGCAGGGGCCTTTGATTCATATCAAGGACGCATCGCACATCGAATTCCGCGGCCTGACGATCGAGTGCGGCCGTGCCGACGGCATCCGGATCGACGGCGGCTCCGACAATCGAATTGTCAACTCTATAATCCGCAATATCGGTAATTGCGGTATTTCAATAAATGGCGGATCGAATCACGGCGTACAGGATTGCACCATCAGCGAAACCGGAGACGGGGGCATCTCGCTATCGGGCGGCGACCGTAAGACAATCTCGCCCGCCGGCCACTTCGCCCGCAACAACCACATCCACCACGTCGCCCGATGGTCTCGCTGCTATTCCCCGGCCATCGCCATGTCCGGCGTGGGAATCGTCGCGGCCAACAATCTGATCCACGACCACCCGCACTGTGCGATTCTCTTTTCGGGCAATGAGCATCTCATCGAGAAGAACGAAATCCATCACGTCTGTCTCGAGACCGGCGACGTCGGCGCCATTTACACGGGCAGGGACTACACCTATCGCGGCAACATCATCCGGCACAATTTCATCCATCACACCGGCGGCGTCGGCATGGGCTCGATGGGGATATATATGGACGACTGCGTCAGCGGCACGCAGATATACGGTAACATCCTCTGGGGCCTTCATCGCGCGGTCTTTCTCGGAGGCGGGCGAGACTTCACCGTCCAGAACAATATCTTCGTCAACTGCGACCCGGCCGTCGAGCTGGATGGGCGTGGACTGAGCAAATCGCCTGTTTGGCACAATATGGTCTATGAGACAATGAAGCAGCGGCTTGAGGAGATGGACTACAAGCAGCCGCCGTACAGCACACGTTACCCGGAGTTGGCGGCCCTTGATGCGTTTTATGCGGTCGATGACGGGGTGCCGCCGGGGAATATTCTCGTGGCCAATAATATCTGCGTAGGCAGCGCCTTGCTAAAAATCACCTGGGGAGCAAGTGACGGGATGGCCCAGCTCCGCGACAACATCGAGAATATTGATCCCGGTTTCGCCAATCCCGGTAGCGGCGATTTCCGGCTGAAAAGCGATTCACTGGTATTCGAAAAGGGATTCAAGGCCATTCCTATGGAGACCATCGGGCGTATCGTGAAGAAGTGACCTTTCTACCCCATAAGCTATTCTGTTTCCTTGGCTTTTGCGTGTGCCGCCACTATCTGCTGCTGGACGTTCGGCGGGACGAGCTCGTAGTGGCTCAACGTCATCGAGTAGCTGCCCCGTCCGCCGGTAACGCTTTTGAGCTGGCTGTTGTACTGCTTAATCTCCGCCAGGGGGACCTGCGCCTTGATTACGATGAAATTGCCCGCGAGCATGTCCTGCCCGATGACTCTGCCTCGCTTCGAGGCGAGGTCTCCCGCGATGTCGCCCATGTTTTCCGCCGGTATTGTCACTTCCATATTCACAATCGGTTCCAGCAGCACCGGTTTTGCCTTTTGCAGGGCGTCGATGAATGCGCCCTTGCCGGCCGATCGGAACGCCACTTCCTTTGAATCGACCGGGTGGTACTTGCCGTCGTAAATCGAAACCTTGATATCCTGGAGGGGGAATCCTGCGATAATGCCGGATTGCATAACGTCGTTTACTCCCTTGACGACGCCGGGCTCGTACTGGCCGGGGATCGAGGCGCCGAAGATGTCCCAATTGAAATCAAGGGGCGGGTCGCTGTTTCGTTCGCCGGGCTCCACTCTTAGATAGACCTCTCCGAACTGTCCGGCGCCGCCGGTCTGCTTCTTGTGACGGTAGTGGCCCTCGGCCTTGGCGGTGATAGTCTCCCGGTACGGGATTTTCGGCTCTTTTGTCGTTACCGAGAGGTTGGAGCGGTTGTGCATTCTTTCGAGCATTATTCTCAGGTGCAGGTCGCCCATTCCGCTTGCCACCAGCTCCTTTGTCTGCATGTCGCGGCTGGTCTTGAAGCACGGGTCCTCTTCACAGAGCCTGTCTAAGGCCGCGCCGATTTTTTGCTCGTCGCCTCGTGCCGCGGGTTCGAGAGCGAGCGAGAACATCGGCTCCGGCGTCGGGGGCAGGACAAAACGGCCTGCCGGCTTGCCGTCGTGGATAACGTCGTCGGTTCTCAGCTCGTCAACTTTTGCGAGGGCTATTATGTCGCCTGCCGTGCCTGCCTCGATCTCGCTCGTTTCGCCGCCCTGACTTTTCAGGATGTGGCCCGGTCGTATGGACTTTTTCTCGGCGTTACGGTAGATGCCGGTATCTGATTTGATTGTTCCGCTGAAGATTCTGATTGAAGAGTATTTCATATTTGAGCGGGGGTCGAACCCGGTGCGGAAGACCAGTCCCGCCAGCGGGCCGGCGGGGTCTGCGTTTATCTGGATTACGGTATCGCCGTCCTTTAGCTCGGCGGGGACCGCCTGCGCCGGCGAGGGGGTGTACTTTGCGACGATGTCGAGCAGCTCTGTTACGCCGACCTCTTTGCGGGCGTTGGTGAATACTATAGGGATGATTGTGTCGGCCTTCAGGGCCTTGACGAAGACGGAGGCTATCTTCTCGGAGGCAATTGCCTCGCCGCCGAGGTAGGCTTCCATCAGGTCGTCATCGGCCTCGATAACGCTTTCGATTAGCTCCGTGTGCGCCTGGGCGACGTCCATTACGGGAGAATCGCCGGAGTCGTTATTTAAGCAGTCGATGACCGAAGCCTTGTCCGGTGCCGGAAGGTTGGCGCATCGGCACTGCGAGCCGAACAATTCCTGGATGTTCTTTATCACCTCGGGGATATCGATGTTGTCGGCGTCCATCTTGTTTATGACGATTATTTTGGCCTTGTTGGCCTTCGTCGCCAGCTCGAATGTCCTTCGGGTGTTCGTCTCTATTCCCGCCGCTGCGGAGATGACTATCAGGGCTGTTTCCGCCGCTGGGATTGTCTTTATGGCCGCGCCGATAAAATCGGGGTAGCCGGGCGTGTCGATTATGTTTATCAGCTTGCCGCCGTGGTTTACGTGGACGATTGACGATTGTATCGAGTGCTGATGCTCCTTTTCTTCATCGTAGAAGTCGCAGACGCTCGTTTTCTCGTCAACGCTGCCCAAGCGATTTGTTGCGCCTGTAACGTGCAGAAATGCCTCTGCGAGAGATGTTTTTCCACTGCTGCCGTGCCCTAAGAGCACGATATTACGGATGTCGCCTATATTAGCCACTTTTGCCGGCCTCCAAAAAGCCCACTTTATGCGATTCGCTTCGGGTTTTCCCGAAAAAATCTATGTTACAGGCAATCAATATGGTCGGCAAGGCTTTTTTGGGGTGGTTTTTGGCTTATCAGCCACAAAAAAGGCAGAAAACTTCATAAAACCAGCCGCGACCGCACCCCGCCTCCGACCGTACGCCGCGTCCACTCCTGTGACCGTCCCCTCTGTCATTCCTGCGAAAGGCCTGCCCTGAGCGAAGCCCCCCAGAGGGCGAAGCCGAATGGGCAGGAATCCACAACCCTTAGCCGCCTCCTTCTAACGGTTGCGCCTCTAATTGGGCAGGACAACACGAAAGCCGACGTAGTATTCGCCGCGATTGTACGGCCCGCCGCCGCCGCGGTACACAACGCGGGAGCACCACGCACTATAGTTCCAACAGCCGCCGCGAAGAACGCGATACGAACCACTTATCGGACCTGTCGGATTATCCGTCGGACTGGAACTGTAATACGAATACGAATACCAGTCGTTGCACCACTGCCAGACGTTGCCCGCCATATCGTAGAGACCATAGCTGTTGGCTGCAAAACTGCCCGCAGGAGAAGTGTAGGGATATACTCCGTCATTCCAGGTCGGATGGTAGCCCTGTGTTAGGCTTACATCGTATGAATCAAATGGGTGGCCTCCCGACCAATAGCTGTAGTAATTCGCCTGACTGTGCGAGATCGTATCGCCGGAGGGAAAACGCGTGCCGGCAAGCCCGCCTCTCGCGGCGTATTCCCATTCGGCCTCGGTAGCAAGGCGATAACCCTTCTTTGAGAAGTCGCAGTCCCAGGTTGAGGGATTATAGCACTGCTCCTTTCCTTCCTGCTCGCTTCGCCAGTTGCAGTGAGCAACGCCGCCGTACCACCTTACCTCAACCATCGGGTCGTTTGACATATCCCTGCCGGATTTTGTCCGCACGCGGAAAACGCCTCCTGAGTAGTCGATCTGGCTGTAAGAACTGCTTGTTGACGTGTCGCAATACGGATAGCTCGTCTCCGAACCGGCTTTATAGACCGCGCCGCTGGTGACTGTAATCAGGCCCTCAGACATGGCGGAGTTAAGGTAATCGCAGTACTGCCGGTTGGTTACCATGTACTTGCCCATACAAAACGAACCCACAGTCACTGTGTGAACAGGCAATTCATCGGGCCAACCCCCACCGAGGTTATTCCCCATCTGGAACGTCCCGCCTGCGATATATGCCATATCATTCGGCACATAGGGACCGCTGGTAAGCCACTGATTTGCCATTACTGCAACGTCGTTGAAGTCGGTCGCCGGCCAATCAATGGCAATAAGTGCGAAATCGTTAAAATCAACAAAGCAGTCGCCGGTAAGGTCAGCCGATGGACAGGCCGCAACGGCAAAGCCCCCTGAAGCTCCAATCACAAAGAAAGAGATGAGAATAGATGAAGTCTTGCACCACATGTTCTGTTCCTCCAATTTTGGCGTTCATTCCGTGCTCATATCAACGCGGCGGCGAAGCCGGTCACTTTGAAGCACTCCTGGTCGCCACAAGCCACATAATACCAAATTCCCCGTAAAAATGCAAGCCCGATCAGCCAAGCTCACCATGACACGATGCGATTGCGTTTGCAGGAAAATCTGATCACACCTGTTTTGAGTTGACTTGCGGGGCGATTTGGGTAAAGTGGTTATTCCCTCTTGAAATCTGAAAAGCTGGGGTGTTAACCACAAGGAGACTCTAAGTGGCTTATAAGTGCGTTGTGCTGATTAAGCAAGTGCCTGATACTAAGAGGATTACGGGCGACGTGATGAACGACGACGGGACCGTCAAGCGGTCCGCCCTGCCGGCGATATTCAATCCGGAAGACCTCAACGCCCTCGAAATGGCCCTGCAGATTAAGGATCGGTTCGGGGGGCATATTACCGTTATTACGATGGGTCTGCCGGCGGCGGCGGCTATCCTGCGGGAATCGCTCTATCGCGGGGCCGATGACGCCATCCTTGTGACGGATAGGCGCTGTGCCGCGAGCGACACCCTGGCGACGAGCTATATCCTCAGCCGCGCGGTCCGGAAGCTCGACTACGATATCGTTCTATGCGGCAGGCAGGCGATTGACGGCGATACCGCACAGGTCGGCCCCCAGTTGGCCGAAAAACTTGGAGTTACCCAGATCACCTACGTCGAGCAGCTTATCGACCTTTCGGACAGCGCCATCACTGCCCAGCGGAATATCGGCAACGGCTGGCAGCGGGTTAAGGCCGCGCTGCCCGTCCTTCTGACGGTCATCGGCGATGCAAATGAGCCGAGGGTCGCCGCGGCTAAGAAGATGATGAAATATAAAAAGGCAAGGACGCCCATCGAAATCAGCGAACTGGTCAAGACTGAGAATCCCACTGCCGACGACACGGAGACCGCCGAACTGGTTAAGCTGCGGGCCAAATCGCTTGAGGAAAAGGCCCTGCTCATAAAACAGTGGGACCTGGATTTTTTAGAGGCGGACCTGAACTGGTGCGGGATGAGCGGCTCGCCCACGAAGGTGCACCGGATTCAAAGCGTTGTCCTCACGGCCAAAGAGAGCAAGGACATCCAGCCCACAGCCCAGGGCATTGCCGATATGATACATGAACTCATTGAAGAAAAGACAATAGCGTAGAACCATGACGACCGAGCCGAATAAAGAAGTCCACAAGTGCCTCGTGTGCGGGAATGCCATTCACGAACCCAAAGCGTCTAACTACAAAGGAGACCACATTCATGAGTACTCCTGTCAGAGATGTGGAGACTACTTGTTGGATAGTGGCGTAAACAGCCTCCTTCCTTACATACTTAACAACGACCTCAAAAAGATCGGTGTTCTGAGCCATTGGATCCGGACAAAACACGAATCGATACAACCGGATGAGCAGGGCCGTACAGAAGTGATCATTCTGGACGAGAACTTGGTAGAAAGCATCATCAAACGGCCTCTTCCTTCCCCCGTTGAGCAGGCGGACAACGTCATCCGTTGGCTTGGGGAGAACTGCGAGAATACGGATGCCAGGGGACAAGAGGTTGGCCTTCAACCAGCAACCCACATGAGCATCATGGGAGCTACAACGCCGAACGAATTTCAATGGGTCTTGTGGCATCTTCTTGACACGGGAATTGTCCAGGGTCGAAAATCAGAGACCATAGGGGCCAAAGGGGAGGCTCGCGTGACTCTATCATTTGACGGATGGGAGCACTATGAGCAACTGAAACGAGGAGCCACAACCAGTCGGAAAGCGTTCATGGCTATGCAGTATGGTGATGAACCATTGGACAAAATCGTCGAAGAAGTTTTTAAGCCAGCAGTCCGAGAAACGGGCTTCGACTTGGTGAGGGTTGACGACACCCAGCCAGCAGGCCTCATAGATGATAGACTGAGACTGGAAATTCAGACCTCCCGCTTTCTCATAGCAGACTTAACGCACGAGAATAGGGGCGCATATTGGGAAGCCGGTTATGCTGAGGGACTTGGAAAGCCCGTAATCTACACTTGTGAGAAGAATAAATTCGATGAACTGAAGACTCACTTTGACACAAACCATCACTTAACCATTCCATGGGATGCTGTCAATCCCCAAGAGGCCGGCGAAAAACTCAAAGCAACAATTCGTGTGACTTTGCCGGATCAAGCAAAACTCAGCGACGATTAAGGATACTGTGATATCCGATATACGACATACGAAATACGAAATACGAGATACGCATTTATGATTGATGTGAACAGGAAAGGCGAGGTTTGGGTATTTGCCGAGCAGCATGGCGGGCGGCTGGAAGATACTCCGCTGGAGCTGATGAGCAAGGCCCGCAAGCTCGCCGATACGCTTGGCGTGAAACTGGCGGCTGCTCTTTTGGGCGACAAGGTTAAGCCCTTGGCGAAGAAATTGGTGCGGTATGGCGCGGATAAGGTCTATCTGGCCGAGCATCCGCTTCTTGGGCAATACCAGACCAATAGCTACGCCAAGGTGATGTACGACCTTATCCATAAGCACGAGCCGCAGATCGTCCTCTACGGCGCGACTGTTACGGGGCGCGACCTTGCGCCTCGGATCGCCAGCGCGACTAAGGCCGGGCTGACGGCGGACTGCACGGACCTGCAGATCGGCGACCACACCGCCGCCAGGGACAACAAACTCCATAAGAATCTGCTCTTTCAGATACGTCCCGCTTTCGGCGGAAATATCGTTGCGACGATTATCAATCTGGACCGCTGGCCGCAGATGGCGACGGTTCGGGAAGGCGTGATGCCGATGCCCCAGCCCGATGCCTCGCGCAAGGGCAAGATTATCGAAGAGCCGGTGGAGCTGGTGGCGGAGCATCTGCCGTTGGAGATTCTCGATGAGCACAAACGCGCCAAGAAGGTTGACCTCAAGGCCGCAAGGATTATCGTTGCCGGCGGAGCGGGCCTCGGCAGCAAGGACAACTTTCAGCTTGTCTGGGATTTGGCCAATTGCCTCGGTGCCGCCCCGGCGGCGACCAGGGCGGCGGTCGATTTGGGATTCATCGACCACGATCACCAGGTCGGCCAAACGGGAACGACGGTCAGGCCGAGCCTCTATGTTGCCGTCGGCATAAGCGGGGCAATCCAGCATCAGGCGGGAATGGCCCAGAGCCAGAAAATCGTCGCCATAAATAACGACCCGGATGCTCCCATTTTCCAGGTGGCGCACTATAAGATACTCGGCGACCTGAATGAGGTTGTGCCGATGATGATTAAGGCCATTAAAGGAAAAACACTTTAGCCACAAAGACACAAAGGCACAAAGAAGATAGGAACTAAATAAAAAGTAAAACTTCGTATCTTAGCGTCTTGGTGGCAAAAAGGAAATGGGTTATGGCGAATTTTTTTAGAGATAATAATGACATTGAGTTCTTGTTCAGGCATTTCGACCTTGCCGGTCTGGCTGAGGTGTGCGAGGAGGGATTTCGCTTTGCCGATGAATTCGAGCATGCGCCTCGAAATACCCAAGAGGCGATTGAGAATTACGAGATGGTGCTGGATTCTTTAGGCCGGCTGAGCGGGGACTTCATCGCACCCCGCGCCGAGGACGTGGATCGGCAGGGCAATACTCTGAATGAAGATGGCACGGTTACTCGCCCCAAGGGGACGGTCGAGGCTTTGGAAAAGCTCGGACAGGCCGAGGTGATGGGCTTCACCCTGCCGCACCGCTTCGGCGGGCTAAACTTCCCGAATCTGATTTATTCGATGGCCATTGAGATTGTTTCTCGCGCCGATGCGGCCCTTATGAGTATCTTCGGGTTGCAGGGTATCGCTGAGACGATCAATGCCTTCGCCTCGGAAGAGATTAAGGAAAAGTACCTGCGGCGGTTTTCAGACGGCAAAGTCACCGGCGCGATGGTCCTGACTGAGCCGGATGCAGGCTCCGATTTGCAGGCGGTTAAGCTTCGCGCATTTCAGGATAGCCGGGGCAATTGGTTCCTGCACGGCGTCAAGAGATTCATAACGAACGGGTGCGGGGACGTCCTGCTGGTCCTTGCCCGCAGCGAGGCGGACCGCAGCGGCGGCTTGGGCCTGAGCCTCTTTGTATGCGAGCAGGGGCCGACCGTCCACATCCGCCGGCTGGAAGACAAGCTCGGCATCCACGGTTCGCCCACCTGCGAGATATTCTTCGACAATACGCCCTGCGAGATAATCGGCGAGCGGCAGAGAGGGCTGGTGACTTACGTTATGAGCTTGATGAACGGCGCGCGTATCGGGATAGCGGGACAATCGATGGGGATTGCCGAGGCGGCCTATCGCGTCGCCCGCGACTATGCCTCGACCCGTAAGCAGTTCGGCGTGGCGATTGAGAAGCTGCCCGCGGTCCGCGATATGCTCATCGATATGAAAATCGCAATCGAGGCCGGGCGGGCGCTTTTGTACGAGACTTCGCGCGTTGCCGATTTCGAGATCGCCTATGCAAAACAGTCGGAGGGGGATTCCGGCCCGCGCGGCAGTGACAGCGCCGATAAGGCCAAAGAAATTAAGCACAACGCGCGGAAGTACAAGAGATACGCCTCGCTGCTGACGCCGATGAGCAAATACTACTGCTCGGAGATGTGCAACGCCGTCGCTTACGATTCGATCCAGGTCTTGGGCGGCAGCGGCTTTATGCGGGATTATCCCGTCGAGCGACACGCCCGCGATGCGAGGATAACGACTATTTACGAGGGGACGAGCCAGTTGCAGGTCATTGCGGCGGTGCGCGGGGTTTGCAGCGGCACAGCGGAGAAAATTCTCGCCGAACTGGCCGAGCTCAACTACGACGACGAAATCAAAGACCTGCTTGCCACGCTTGCCGAGGGAAGAAAGCTTCTTGACGATACGATTCCGCTTGTGAAGGAATGGGGCAACGATTATATGGACCTTTACGGGCGGGCGCTGGTCGATATTGCCGTCGATTTGATAAATGGGTATCTGCTTTGCGGCCAGGCGAGCACGAAGGTGAAAATGGATGTCCCTGTGGCCGAGGACGGAACTGGGCGGAACGGGCGAACGGTATCGATGAAAGAACGCAAGGCAATGGTCGCCCGGCGATATGTCACTAAGAACGCGCCGAAAATCGCCGCACTGGCCAAGCTGATTGCCGCCGGCGACAAATCGACGTTCACCAGTTACGAGGCCATTATAGGCCCGGTGCCCGCACAGTAAGGGATGAGCTATGCTAAAGGCGGTCATATTCGACTTTGACGGGGTCATTACCGATTCGGAAATCCTGCATTTCCGCGCCTTCAACGCGGTTCTCAAGCAGCACGGGGTGGAGCTGACGACTCAAGAGTATTACAAGTCGTACCTCGGCTTTAGCGACGTGGATTGCTTCAAATTCCTCATTGACCAGGGCCGGCTTAAGATCGGCCAGAGCCAAATCGCCGCCCTGACCAGGCAAAAGACGGCCATCTTCGAGCACCTTGCCAAGAACGAGGGCAAGCTCATCGAGGGCGTGCGCGATTTCCTTGCTCTGTTGTCGGCGAGTAGTATTCCGATGGCTATATGCTCCGGGGCGCTGCTGCCGGAGATTGAGATAACGTTCGAAGACGCGGGCTTGCGGGGCTATTTCGAGGCGATTGTCTCCGCCGAGCAGGTCAGGAAGGGTAAGCCCCACCCGGAGGGATTCCTCCTGGCCCTCGAAAAACTCAACGCCAATCGCAGACAAGCGATTCGACCGCAGCAGTGCATCGTGATAGAGGACTCGAAATGGGGTTTGCAGGCGGCCAGAGCCGCGGGAATGCACACCGTCGCCGTAACCAACTCCTACGCCGCCGCCCTGCTCGACGCCGAGAAAATCGTCGCCAACTTGGCCGACCTGACCCTCGAACATCTGCAGCAGTTATGCGCGTGAGGGATGTCTCCGCTATGGGACAAGCGTGAAGCGACAAGCAATGAGGCAGGGAGAATTAGAGAAGTGCTGCGCATTTTCTGAGTTTCTTCTTCATCCGTCCTCGGTTCTCCGTCGTCTCTCGTCCATCGTCTGTCGTCCGTTTTCTGTCGTCCGCCCCTCTTTCGCTTCACGCCTGCCCCTTAGGGGCTTCACGCTATACGCTTCACGCCCATATCGCGTGGGTGAGCTTTTCTTCGTTTGTTTCGAGCCATTTGGTCTTGCGGAGGATCATCTTGAGGAAATCCAGGCCGGAGAGGTTGCCGAAGAATCCGGTCGCCGCTACGGGCAGGACTGCCTCGGCTATCATCGTCTCTATCATCAGGTCGAGCAGCGAATCTAATTTGTGTTTATCCAGCTCGACAACTTCTCGGTATCCGGTCAGTACCTCGATAAGCTTGTGTTCATCGAAGTAGTCGGGCCATTCGGCGGGATTGGGCCGCCCGCCTACTATGGAGAATTGCAGCATCGCGTTGGCAAGGTCGGTAATCGGCGGGGCTATCCTGACCGAATCGAAGTCCAGCACGGCCGCGATGCGGTCGCCGGCGAAGAGCATATTGCCCGGATGCCAGTCGCCGTGAATCACCTGCTCATCCCACGAATCGAATCCGCGCTGGTTGACCAAGCTGCTCGAATTATTATACATGCTCATCAGGCCCTCGGCGGCGGCTTGCATCTGTTTATCCGGCCCCGCCAGCCTGTTCGAGCCTAAGGTCTTGAGGTGCGAGCGGACAGCGGCTGAATCGTGGAAGGACGCGCGCGGCGGCTTGGGCTCGCTGGCGAAATCGACCAACTGCTTATGAAGCGCAGCCAATTGCCTGCCTGCATCGAGCGTGGCCTCCGCCGAGCCGTTATACCGGTTGCCTGAAACAAATTCGAACATCTCGTAGATATGATGATCTATCTGCAAAAATGTGCCGTTCTCATCGCGAGTGCGGACGAGCGACGTGGCCGGGTAGCCGGCTTGGGCCAAGTGATCCTGCACCGCGTGGGCAAACGCGACGCGACTTAGGTCGTCTTTGCCGCGAGGCCGACGCTTTAAGAAGAACTTGCCTTTTTCCGACACAACCGCCATCTTCGGCGTAAGGCGATTGCCGGCAGAGACTGCCTGCGCCTTATGCACTACGCCGATATCATAATGGCTGAGGACCCGCACAAGCTCCTCAGGAGAAAAATGCGCGCCGCCTCTCGGCATAAACTCCTTTTCCTGCCGTAATGACAACGCGGCAAATCAACCGTCAATCTTCACAGAACACTACACTAAGGAATAAGCCCGCAAAATACGCCATCGCCGCCAGGCGGTCAAGTGTTTCTGGAAAAAGGGAGTGCAAGCCGATCAGCAGCGGCAAAAGGTCTGGAATACAATATGGGGTCCGGGTATGATAATATGCAAGAGTCTGTAACGCCGGGTGTGTAGATTACCCCCTCCCCCCTATGGGGCAAGCTCACGGTCGGTTTTTCATTGGCTTGGTTTTGATGAAGGGTTTTTCTGATGAAGCGGGTGTATTTTTTGTGTCTCATATCGTTGCCGGTTTACGCGTTCGTTATTCCTCAAGGTTGTGCACTTAGCCAGTCCGACGGCGAGGTTTTGAAGAAGGTTGTCGATGTCGGTGATGCAGGCGAAAATCTGCTCAAGGACGATGCGTGGAGGGGGTGGGAGAAGGGATTCGAGAAGCAGGGGGAGATATTTGTCTGCGACAACGGCGGCGATGCGCAGGCGCAACGCGGCGCGTCTCAGAGCGTGACGTTGAACCAGACCAGGCCGGAGCCGATTGTGGCCGTCGCGTGGAGCAAGGCTGAGGGGGTAGGGGGCGGGCGCGACAGCGATTATTCGCTCTATCTTGATTTGATTTATACGGACGGCGCGCCCCTGTGGGGGCAGATTGACAGTTTCAATGTCGGCAGTCACGACTGGGAGAAGGCCCAGGTTGTCGTATTTCCGGAGAAGCCGGTGCGGGCTGTTTCGTTCTATATGCTGCTGCGGCGGCACGCGGGCAAGGCGTGGTTTCGCGATGCTGAGCTGCGAGTCGTGAAGCCGCCGAGCGGCGCATCATTGTTCGACGGCGTGGCTGTTACGCCGGTGCGTTCGGCGATAGAGGGATTTGCGGTCCGCGACGTGAAGGCCGGGTCGGACTTTGTCGGCATCAAGCGCGAGGCGCTCGGCCTTGAGCTTGAGTATCGGACGGAGCGGCATAAGGATGCGGATTTTTATGATGTTACGCTGTCCGACCCAACCGGCAAGGACAGGGCCGTTACACTGATTTATGCGGTCCCCGTTGCCGGCGACGATTGCCTGTGGCTTGAGGAACCGCGTCGCAGTTCGAAGGTCGAGCCTGGACGCGAGTACCTGAATACGTCAAGTTTTGGAGCGGGGGCGAATGGTCGGCTTTCCCGCTATCCTTTTGCGGCGGTGGCCGTCGGCGGTAGGGGGGTGGGGCTTGGGATTGATATGTCTATGCCCGCGTTTTTCCGCGCGGGATACAATGCCGGGACGAAGGAGCTATTTATTGCCTATGATATCGGTCTTGCCGCGGAGAAGCCGACGGCGAAGCTGCGTTTATGCAAGTTTGAATTCGATCCGAATTGGGGATTTCGTTCCGCATTGTCGCGGTACTACGGATTTTTTCCGGAGCATTTTGAGAGACGCATCGGTAAGCAAGGGCTGTGGATGCCCTTTGCGAAGATTAGCGAGGTGAAGGGGTGGGAAGACTTTGGTTTTGCGTTCAAAGAGGGGGATAACGAGACGAAATGGGATGACGAGCACGGCATAATCACGTTTCGATATACCGAGCCGATGACGTGGTGGATGTCGATGCCCAAGGGGATGGCTCGCACGATGGAGTCGGCGGTAGCGGAGGCCCGGCTGCTTGCGGATGAAAAGGGCGACGTGCATGCCAAGGCGTTTTTTAGCAGCGGCTATCACGACGAAGCGGGTCAATTTCCGGCTCGGCTACTCGATACCCCGTGGTGCGACGGGGCGGTATGGAGCATCAATTCGATGCCGGGGATAGCGGGCGAGGTTACCGATTTCAAGAACAAGTGGAACCCAGAGCTTCGTGAGAAGCTGTACGGCCCGAACCGCAGCGCCGATCTGGATGGCGAATACATCGATTCGAGCGAAGGATATGTCACCGATGAGCTTGACTTTCGGCGCGAGCACTTTGCGGCGACTGCGACTGCCTTGACGTTTTCCTTAGATAGCCGCAAGCCTGCAATCTTTCGCGGTCTGATTGCCTTTGAGTACATACGTGGGATTGAGCGTGACATTCACGGGATGGGCAAGTTTATGATGGCCAATGCGACGCCGATCGGGCTTTGCTGGCTTGCGCCGCTGCTGGATGTTATGGGTACCGAGACCGACTGGAATCCGGGCGGGCAGTGGCGGCCGATGTCGGACGCCGAGCTGCTCTATCGCCGGGCGATGTGCAAGGGCAAGCCGTATTGCTTTTTGATGAACACGCGGTTCGAGGATTTCTCGCATGAGCTTGTCGAGAAGTATATGAAGCGGTCGCTCGCTTACGGGACGTTTCCTGGCTTTTTCAGCCACAACGCCTCGCAGGGCCACTATTTCACCCGGCCCGAGCTTTATGAGCGGGACAGGGATTTGTTCAAAAAATATGTTCCCTTGTGCAAGCTCGTGGCCGAGGCGGGGTGGGAGCCGGTGACTGGGGCGCATTCGAGCGACGAGCACGTGTATGTAGAGCGGTTCGGCCAGCGATACTTGACCATCTTCAACGACAGCGACCAGCAGCGGACCGTAACGATCACCGTAGATGGGAAAACGCCGACAAAGGGACTGGAGCTGGTGAGTGGGGGGGCGGTGGATTGGCTGAAAGGCAAGGCTACCCTAACGCTCGGCGCCGAGGACGTTGCTGTGATTCAGTTGGACTGACCTGGTTGCAGTTGGGGGCAGGGGTGTCTGAATGGCAGTTTAGCGCCGGGCCAGAGGCCTTTTGCGGGATGGCTCAGGGCGGCGTATTTCTTTGCCAGGTCGATAACTGCATCGTTGCTATCATCCACGTAGAGTTCGAGCCAATGGCCGGGGGCGCCTTTTTTTGCTATTAGAATTCCGGCGGCGAGCCGTCCCCTGTGGTCGCCGCCGGCGCAATCGCCGGCTATCAATGCCGCCATAAGACGGTCGGCGAGAGTCCCTTTTGTCTGTTCGTAAGCCTTTGCCATGGCAAAGACGACTTCGGGGCCGGTGAGTGTGTTTCCCTGACAGGCGTAGTATCTTCCTGAGATTGCTCCCCACCATATTCCGGAAGTGTCGGCGTTAGCGGGATTTCGGTTGGCTGCTCTGCCGGTCATATCGATGACGGCCAGTTGTCGCTTGTCGCGGTTGGAATCGTCGCGGAGCAGGTCGGCGAGGACCTGCTCGGGGAGCTTGCCTTGTTCGAGCATATCGAGGGCGGGTTTGCCCCAGTCAGGATTGTGCCAGTGCTGGGTGCAAAAGGCTCCGACGCCTGCACGGACGTAGGGGACGATTTTGCCGACGGCGGGGTATTTGCTTGCAACTGCTGCGCCGCAGACGCCGGCATTCGGATCGACGGCCACGATTGAGAATGTGGCTGAAATTTCTTGGGACGAATAATGTCCGGTCTTAGTCGAAGTGCCGGCCGGATTGCAGCCGCCCAGAAGGATCATAACGGCGATCAAGATGAAACGTGCGCCGATAACGCTGAAGGGCGGATGTCGTGTTAAGCCTATGGTTATCATCGGCTTTGCTCGTCTTGACGGCGGATCGATTCGTTGTTTTGAAGCAGGTTCGGGCTACTATCAAGGTTACCAGTGCTTTTCGATCAGTTCGATCAATTGGGGGTACTTATCGTCGGTATCGCCGAGTTCTGCTTTTAGGTCCTTTAGCGTTTTCTTGAGGCCTGCCTGCACCCTGCGGTATGCGGCGTGGTCGTAGAGGTTATTTAGCTCGAATGGGTCGTGTTTTAGGTCGTAGAGCTCCCAGCCGACTTTTGCGGGCGTTTTTTCGGCGTCTTTCACGTCGAGCGGCAGTCCGTAGAAGAAGACCAGCTTGTATCGATCGGTTCTTATTCCATAGTGTGCCGGCGTGCTGCCGTGCTGCCAATATCGATAATACATCGCAGTTCGCCAGTCGGTCGGGGTCCTTGCCCTGAGGTTGTCGCGGAAGCTTCTGCCTTGCATCTCGGCCGGCGCGGTAATGCCTGCAAAGTCGAGAAGGGTGGGGGCGAAGTCGGCATTGATGATGATGTCGTCGTTGACGGTCTGCGGCCTTATCTGGGGGGGGTAACGGATGAGAAAAGGCATTCGCAGAGATTCCTCGAACATCCATCGCTTGTCAATATAGCCATGCTCGCCGAGGAAGAGGCCCTGGTCGGAGGTGTAAATGACGACGGTATTATCTTCGAGTTTTTGATCACGGAGGAATTCGAGGATTTTTCCGACGTTTTCGTCTATGGCGGCGACGCATCGGAGGTAGTCCTTGAGGTATTTCTGGTATGCTGCGCGGGTCTTCTGCTCCTGGTCCATGCCCGTCGTATCGAGTTTGCCGGTGGGGTAGTCGTCGTTTTGCATTTGCTGGAGCAGTAGCCCGTCGATTCGCAAGCCGTATTCTCTTGAGCCGGGGGAGCGATGATTCAAGTTTTCCCAGAGGCTTTCGGGTTCTGGGATTTCGGCGTCTTTGTACATCTCGGCGTGTCTTTCGGCGAAATGCCTGGGGGCCTCTGGGCTGTTGAATTGTGTCATCAGGAGGAAGGGTTTCTTCTTATCGCGTTTCTTGAGCCATTCAAGAGAGAGGTCGGTTATGACGTCGGTTGAAAAACCTTTGTGGGTCTTGAAACCGGAACTATCTTCCATGCTATGACCTTGACCTTCTTCTTCACCATACGGGTCGCTTGTTAGGTTGGCTTCGGCCGGCTGATTTGGGGCAGGTGGAGCTGTCTGGTTGGGATCATTCGGATGGTTGGGGTCAGTGGGCGAGTTGGGGTCGAGCTGCAGGTTCGAGCCGGTTGCGGCATTTGGGTCTATGACCTGGTTGGCGTCGCTGATCTTCCCGGCGTTGCTTTGTGTTCCGAGGTCTTTCTTATCAGTCGCCTGTTTCTCCGGGGGTTTTTCTCTCATTGCAGGGTCGTGGTATCTGCCCCGGCCCGGGAGGATGTTCCAGTGGTCGAATCCGGCGGGGTCGGATTTCAAGTCCCATTTTCCGAATAGTGCGGTCTGGTACCCTTCGGTGCGGAGGACCTTGGCGACGTTCTGTTTTTCCGGGTCGAGCCGGTCTGCGAGGGTATAGACGCCGTTGACGTGGCTATATTGGCCTGTGAGAATGGTGGCCCGGCTGGGAGCACAGATGGGATTTGTGCAGAAGCAGTTCACAAGGCGGGCGCCCTCGGCGGCAATTCGGTCGATGTTGGGCGTTTTGGCGACGGCGCTGAGTCGTGAGCCGTAGCAACTGACCGCGTTGGCGGCGTGGTCGTCGGCCATAATGAACAGGATATTGGGTCTGCCGGCTGCCCGGCGTGCAAGAGACAGCGATTGCGGCAGGGCGACTGCCGCAGCGCCGGCGGCGATCTCTTTCAAGAACCGGCGTCGGCTCGTCTTCGTTACTTTCATAAGAGCAGGTCCTTAGATTGCGGACTATCAAGCAGCTTTGGGCTTCCGGGCGGCAATTACTCACGAAACGGCCGGTGAAAAAAGGCCCGATATTGTATCGGCACTTTTAGGTGGCGGCTTTGTAGTTTTTTGTCCGTTGCGCTACTTGCTGCGTTTGGGTTATGGTTATATCCCGGTTCCATATGAAGGCTGCTTTTGTCCGATACATCTATTTATTCTATGGTAATACTATGCATTATGAAACACAATTCTTTTGCAGATTTGGGGTTTTTGCTTGCCAATGGGCCTGCATTCTGGCAACATACACATTCTGCTCGACGTGGTAACGTTATATGGTGTTTTTCCAGGTCAGGAGGCAGTTCTTGTTCTTAATATGAGCATTTAATGTGAAATACGGCTCCATACATTGTCAGAGACGCCTTTACAGGAATATGTTAGATGATCTACAAAGTAATCGAGAAGAACGAATTTAAGAAACTCATAAACGGCATCATTAGCCAGAATGAGACATTCGGACCAAAAGAGGTTGACAGACGTCAGGACGGCACTGTGGTTTACCAGTTCAAGGAGGTCAACTCTTTCGACGAGATGGACCTTGACTATACTGTCACGTACTCGTCCGTGAAGAACTTTTTTTTGCCGTTCCGCGAGGAGCTCTCCCGATTCAAATTCTCGGATAACGACTGGGAGCAGGGTATTGAGTACAGAGTCAATCCGCGGGCAATTGTCGGGGTGCGGGCGTGTGACATAAACGCCCTGAACATCCTGGATAGAATCTTGATCGAAGGGACTTATCCTTCACCCTATTACTTGGCAAGAAGGAAGAACACCTTCCTTGTCGGGATGGACCACGAACCTTTGCCGGATTGTTTCTGCCAGTCTCTCCGGCAGGACACCGTCCACCGCGGCTTCAATCTTTTTTGTACGGACATCGGAGATCGCTACTATCTGACCATAATGTCGTCAAAGGCATTCCAGTTTCTTAAGAACGTGAACGTCAGCGACCCAACAAAGGACGACGACGTCAAATTCCTCGAAAGAAGAAAGTTCATCAAGAGCAAGTTTAAGGCCAAAGTTGACGTTACCGCACTTCCCAGCGTTCTCGACATAGAATTTAAATCACCTGTCTGGACGAAGTGGGGCGACATGTGTCTGAACTGCGGAACATGCGCTATGGTTTGCCCGACGTGCTACTGCTACGGGATGGAGGAGAGCATAGACGTTGACCTGAAGAGCTCGCACAAGGAGCGCGTTCAGTATTCGTGCAATCTTGTTGACTTCGCCCAGGTGGCCGGTGGGCACAACTTCAGACCCCTAAGAGAAGACCGGCTGAAATACAGGTTCTATCATCACTATAGGGGGTTTGCACAGAACGCCGAAGATCCGATCTGCGTCGGGTGCAACCGTTGCGGCAGGGCGTGCCTGCCGGGCATCAACCCCAAACAGGTCATCGATGAGCTTCAAATGGAGAGCTGAGATGGTTTACAGAATACCTAAGCAAGATATAAACACCGAACCTTTCATGGCAAGGCCGCCGGACTATAACCGCAAGGGAGTTGTCATGAGGACGGACAAGGTTTACAAGGCCGAGATTATCAACATCGTTGCCTTGACGCCGCTTGAGAAACTCTTTCGTCTGAAAATACTGGACGACGTTGAGCGGCAGATATTCGAGTTCCGACCGGGGCAATTCGTTATGCTCGAGGTCCCCGGGTTTGGCGAAGTCCCCCTCTCGATAACAAGCTCCAGCAACAACAAGGAATACATGGAGTTGTGCGTGAGAAAGGCCGGCAGGACCACAAACGTGCTGCATCAGGCTCGACAGGGCGCCAAGGTCGGCATACGCGGCCCGTTTGGAACATCCTTCCCGATGGAAGAAATGGCGGGCTGCAACATTCTCTTGGTCGCCGGGGGCCTCGGACTGGCCCCGCTTCGTGCCCCTATCTATTGGGTCAGCGAGCACAGAGACGAGTACAAGGACGTTTATGTGCTCTTCGGGGCAAAAGACCCCAGCCAGATGCTCTTTACATATCAGTATGAGGAATGGACAAAAGTCAACCACATGGAATTGCTTACTATCGTGGAGAAGGGCGACGCCCAGTGGAAGGGCAAAACCGGAATGATAACCGAGCTGTTCAAGGATGTGGCCATTGACCCCGACAACACCTACGCCATTGTCTGCGGACCGCCCGTAATGTTCAAGTTCGTCTGTCACCATCTCGATGGGATCGGAATTCCAATGAACCGTATGTATGTTTCTCTCGAAAGGCGAATGCACTGCGGGATGGGCAAGTGCTGCAGGTGCATGGTGGGTTCGACGTTTACCTGCGTTGACGGCCCGGTGTTCGATTACTGGTCTGTTTTGAATCTCAAAGAGGCTATATAGGAGCTTGCTGTGAAATACCTTGGCATACAACCGCAAAAGATCAAGATAGGCGTGTTCGATTTCACCTGCTGTGAGGGTTGCCAGCTGCAGTTAGCCAACAAGGAGGACAGCCTGATTGATTTTCTTTCGCTCGTGGAGGTGATAAACTTCAGGGAGGTGTCCTCGGCTCGCGGTCAGGATTATGAGATTGCCCTCATTGAGGGAAGCATCTCCCGCAGCGATGAGGTCGAAAGGCTCAAGAAGATCAGGGCAAAAGCGAAGGTGCTTGTCGCCCTCGGCACCTGTGCATGTTATGGGGGCGTCAATAGCTTGAAGAACAAGTATCCTCTTGACGACGTTGTCAAGACAGTCTATGGAGGTCTTAAAGTCGAGACCCTGCCGGTAAGGCGAGTCTCCGAGGTGGTTAAGGTCGATCTGGAGATCCCCGGCTGCCCCGTATCGAAGAGCGAAGTCGAGCATATCGTCGTCAGCCTGGTCACGGGCGACCAGGTCAAGTTCCCGAAGTACCCTGTCTGTGTAGAATGCAAGCAGAAGTTGAATACTTGCGTTGTTGATCTCGGCCAGATATGCCTGGGGCCTATTACACGTGCCGGCTGCGGCGCCGTCTGCACAACGGGCAAGACCTCCTGTCTGGGATGCAGGGGGCCGGCTGAAGCTCCAAACTATGGGCCTTTATTCGAAGTACTGCACGACAATGGCCACACCGACTCGGCCATCCGCGAGAGATTGGGCTTCTATAACGCTTTCAGTGAGGTGTTGAAGAATGAAAGTTAGTATGAATATCGATGTCCACCATTTGACGCGAGTCGAGGGCCACGGCAATATCCACGTTAAAGTGGCCGACGGCAAGCTTGTTGAGGCTAAATGGGAAGTTGTGGAGACGCCGCGCTTCTTTGAGGCTATACTGCGGGGAAAGCCGCATGAGCTCGCGCCTTTTCTAACGTCCAGGATTTGTGGTATCTGCTCCATAGGCCATACGCTTGCGAGCCTCAGGGCCATCGAAAGGGCTATGCATGTCGAGGTGCCGCCGACGCCACAACAGCTTCGGCTCCTTGCAAAGCACGGAGAAACGCTTGCGAGCCACTGTCTGCACATCTTTTTCCTGGCTGCGCCCGATCTGCTCAATGTCGATAGCGTCATTCCTCTTACGCAGTCTCATCCAGCGATAGTGAATATAGCGCTGCGCCTTAAAAGCCTCGGCAATGACATGTGCGACCTGATCGCCGGCAGGACGACGCACCCTGTCAGTATCGTCGTCGGAGGGCTGAGCAAGGCGCCCGAAAAGAAACAGCTCCAAGCGATTAGACAAAGGATTCAAGACTGCCTCGGCGACATAGAGACAACGGCAAAGGTCTTCAAGACGCTGAGCCTGCCGGACTTTGTCAGGGAGACGGAGTTCGTTTCCCTTAAGGCCGATGGTAGCTATCCCTGGATAGGTGGCGACCTGATCTCAACGGACGGCGTGGTGAAGCCCGAAGATGAATACCTTGCTATGACAAACGAATACACCGTTGATTTCTCCACGTCAAAACACGCCAAGCTCAGCAGGAATTCTTTTGCAGTCGGCGCCCTGGCGCGATTCAACAACAACTACGCGTTCCTGTACAAACAAGCGAAAGAAACCGCTGATGCCTTCGGTCTGGTGCCGGTGAACCATAATCCATATATGAACAATATTGCGCAGCTTGTTGAGTCTCAACATGTTATGTTGGAATCAATAGACATTATCGACGAGCTGCTGGATAGCCCTCTCACGGATATTCGAGCGCCCTATAAGGTCGTGGCGGGCGAGGGCGTCGGCGCAGTCGAAGTGCCTCGCGGCATACTCTATCATAACTACATCATTGACGATAAAGGCGCAATCACAAAGGCAAACTGCATCATTCCCACCACACAGAACAATGCCAACATTCACTACGATCTCGCCGACCTCGTAAAGCAGGAAGTAAAGCTCGGCAGGACCGACGGCGAAATCACCAAGCTCTGTGAAATGCTCGTCAGGGCCTACGACCCCTGCATCTCTTGCTCCGTACACTGATGCCCCGCGCACCAGGAGGAATTGTAAGTCCTCTTACGGTCCCCCGCGGTTTACGTATGCCGGCGAAAGAATGGGGCGTGCGGTCATTGGCGGCATAGAGGTCATTGTGCTCGCCTGCCAAGTGGCGAGGCAATGCGAGATTGTTAATCCGGGGCTTTCGCCGGCGGTTGAGGCGGCAGTAAAGCCAGCCGCTGAGCTGCTTGCCAGCGAGCAGTTTCACTGATATCAGGGTCGCCCCGCGGCAACCCGCGGTTCGTCATCTCTGAAAGCGTGCTGGTTGTCAAGCTTGCGCTGCCTACAATTTACGGTTAAACCCCGAAGAAGATACCCGTACATGCTGTTGCCTTAAAGCATTAAATCCAAAGTA
>Ga0315277_10001761_pt1 | contig 30852 bp, 35 predicted proteins | sample YL17G05_15_MG_FD_203695 | JGI IMG/M metagenome (GOLD analysis project Ga0315277, IMG submission 203695) | Sediment microbial communities from Yellowstone Lake, YNP, Wyoming, USA - YL17G05_15 | ecosystem: Environmental > Aquatic > Freshwater > Lake > Sediment | place: USA: Wyoming | collected...
ACTTGTGCCGCCTGCACCGGCAACGTCGATAATGCGAACTCCCACATCGAGGAGTCGCCGGGCCACCGACATCGAGATGCCCGCTCCGATCTCCTTGACGATGATCGGTATGCCGAGCTCCTTCACGAGCCTGCCAATGCCGTCGAGAACTCCCCTGAACTGGGGGTTTCCTTCCGGCTCGAGAAACTCTTGAAGTGGATTGAGGTGAACGGCGAACGCGTCCGCGCGGATCAATTCCGCAAGCTTCTTCACGCCCGAGGCCTCTTTCAGCTTCGCCACCTCTGCGCCCCCGATGTTCCCAAACACCGGTATGTCCGGCGCAACCTCCCGGACCACACTGAACGACCGGTGGTGCTTCGAATCCTCGAGAGCCTGCCGCTGGCTGCCGACGCCCATCGCAAGTCCTTTCGCCGCACAAACCTCTGCGAGCTGCCGGTTGATGCGGATCGCATCGCGATACCCGCCGGTCATGCTCGAAACGATGAGGGGGAACGACAGCTTCTTGCCGAGGAAGGTCGTCGACGGATCGACCTCAGAAAGATCCAATTCCGGAAGCGCGTTGTGGAGGAATTCCCATCGTTCAAACCCCGTGGTCTTCCCGCGAAAGGAAACATCCTTCGAAAGTGTGATTTCCACGTGCTGCTGCTTTCGGGAGGACGTGCTGGTGGGTTTCATACGAGCCCGGATTTTTTTGCATAATAGTGAAATGACCTGCGAGAATCAAGGTAAGAGAAGGAGGACCGGTCCGGACGCGCTGCGAAAGCGTGCGGAGAGCGCGTCTGTTCTTCTTTGTTTTCTTTCAATACTTTCCTATCTTAGTGGCGTTTGAACCACCAGTAGACTTCGGCATGCGAGCAATTATACCCGTCGCAGGCGTTGGTAGTCGGCTTCGACCTCACACGTACACGATCCCCAAGGTCCTGATCAACGTCGGCGGCAAACCGATTATCGGCCACATCTTGGATCGTGTCATCGAGAACGGGTTCGACGAGGCGACGATCATCATCGGCTACCTCGGGGACCAGATTAAGGACTACGTCCTCGGCCGTTACTCGATCAAGGTGGATTTCGTCGAGCAGGAGGAACGGCTGGGCCTCGGCCACGCGATTTATCTCTCCCGGCATACGATCTCCCGTGACCCGATTTTGATCATCCTGGGCGACACCATCTTCGACGTGAACCTCAAGTCGCTCACAGCCAGTGAGCACTCTGTCCTCGGCGTGAAAGAGGTCGACGACCCGAGACGGTTCGGCGTCGCCGAGACAGCGGACGGATATGTCACGAAGCTGGTCGAAAAGCCGGCGGAACCGAAGAGCCGGCTCGCCGTCGTGGGCATCTATTATGTCACGCACCCCCGGCTTCTTCTCGACAGCTTGAAGGACCTCATGAAGAGGAATGTCCGGACCAGAGGAGAGTTTCAGCTCACCGACGGTCTGCAGCTCATGATCGAACAAGGGGAGAAGATCAAGCCGTTCATCGTCGAAGGATGGTACGACTGTGGAAAGCCGGAGACCTTGCTGTCGACAAACCGTTACCTGCTGGAGCGGCAGACCCCATCGGCTGCGAGACCGGGTGTCCTGATTCAACCGCCGGTGTTCATCTCGCCGAAGGCAGACGTAAAGAACTCCGTCATCGGACCCTACGCGACGATCGCGGAGGGCGCCTCCGTCGAGAACGCCATCATTCGCAATTCCATCATCAGCGAAGGCGCCACCGTGGCCAATTCGCTCCTGGAAGACTCCATCGTCGGCAACAACGCAGTCCTCCGCGGGAGCTACAAGCACGTCAACATCGGGGACTCATCGGAGCTGGAATTTTACTAACTGCAGCAAAGTACCCGGTCCTGCGGCTCAGATCGACGCGCCCCGATTCTGCGCTCCGACCGCACAATCAACGAATCGTACGAACCTTTTGAGGGACACAGCATGAGGTATCTGTTCACATCGGAATCTGTTTCGGAAGGACATCCGGACAAGATTTGCGATCAGATTTCCGACGCAATACTCGACGAGCTGCTGAGGCAGGACAAGTATTCACGCGTGGCGTGCGAAGCCTTCGTCACGACAGGCATGGCCCTTGTGGGGGGCGAGATCACGACGAAAGGCTACATCGAGGTGCAGGATGTCGTCCGCGAGGTGATCCGCAGCATCGGCTATACCAAGGCCGAGTATCGCTTCGATGCAGATTCCTGCTCCGTGATGTCGACGATCCATGCGCAGTCTCCGGATATCGCCCGCGGCGTCGACACCGGCGGCGCGGGTGATCAAGGCATGATGTTCGGCTACGCATGCTCTGAGACGCCCGAACTGATGCCCATGCCGATCATGTATGCGCACAAGCTTGCGCTTCGACTTTCGAACATCCGAAAACGCCAGCCGAAGCTGATGCCCTATCTGCGACCGGATGCAAAAACCCAGGTAACGGTGGAGTATGACGGTTCGAACGTGCGGAGGATTCACACGGTGCTAGTCTCAACGCAGCACGATCCCGATGCCACGCAGAAGCGGATCCGCGAAGATGTCATCCACCATGTTGTTAGAAACGTCATCCCGCACCACCTGCTCGACCGGAAAACGCGGTACCTGGTCAATCCCACCGGCCGGTTTGAGATCGGCGGACCGCACGGCGACAGCGGCCTGACGGGAAGGAAGATCATCGTCGACACCTACGGCGGACGCGCACCGCATGGCGGCGGATCGTTCTCCGGCAAGGATCCGACGAAAGTCGACCGAAGCGCGGCTTACGCTGCTCGCCATCTCGCGAAGAATATTGTTGCAGCGGGGCTGGCGACTGAATGCCAGATCCAGGTGGCCTACGCGATCGGCGTGCGGGAGCCGATTTCGATCGACGTCCAGAGTTTCGGCACGGGCGTCATCCCCGATCAGGAAATCGCAGGGATCATCATGAAAGAAGTCGACTTGACCCCGCGCGGAATCATCAAACGTCTCGACCTCCTCCGGCCGATCTACCGCAAGACCGCCGCGTACGGTCACTTCGGGAGGGACGAGAAAGAGTTCACGTGGGAGAAGCTCGATCTTGTCAAAACGTTTCAGAAGGCCATTCGTTGACGATCGACGCTTGGCAGTTGTCGACTCGTGACTGGAAACTTCAAACTTTCAACTCGGAACTCGATGGTTATGAACGAGAAAAAAGGTCTCTACAAAGTGAAGGATCTCTCCCTTGCCAAAGGGGGAAAGCTTCGCATCGAATGGGCGGAGTCGCGCATGCCCGTCCTGACGGCACTGCGGGAGAAATACCGGAAGACAAAACCCTTCAAAGGATTCACGATCGCCGGCTGTTTGCACGTCACAAAGGAGACGGCCGTTCTCGTGAAGACTTTTGCGGAGGCAGGCGCGGAAGTAAGCTGGAGCGGCTGCAACCCGCTCTCGACGCAGGACGACGTCGCCGCTGCTCTCGCCGCCGATGGCATCTCGATCTTCGCCTGGCATGGGATGAACGTCGATGAGTTCTACTGGTGCATCGACGAGACGCTGAAGTTCAAGCCGAACCTCACGCTCGACGACGGTGCCGACCTCATCTTCACGCTCCATAACAGGCATCCGGAGCTGATCCCGAATGTGATCGGTGGGACGGAGGAAACAACCACCGGCGTGAAGCGCCTGCGGGCGATGGCAAATGACGGTGCGCTGAAGTATCCCATCATCGCCGTCAACGACGCCGAAACGAAGTGGGATTTTGATAACGTGTACGGAACCGGTCAGTCGACGCTCGACGGCATTCTCCGCTCGACCAGCGTGCTGTTCGCCGGGAAGAACGTCGTTGTGGCAGGATTCGGTCACTGCGGCCGGGGCGTCGCCCTGCGCGCCAAAGGCCTGGGTGCGAACGTCATCGTTACCGAGGTCAAGGCGACAGCGGCTTTGAAGGCGATGCTCGAAGGGTGCCGCGTCATGAAAATGGACGAAGCAGCCAAGATTGGGGACGTCTTCATCACCGCGACAGGCGTGAAGGACGTGATCATCGAGCGCCATTTCAAGCTCATGAAGGACGGCGCCATCGTGTGCAATACCGGTCACTACGACTGCGAAGTGAACATTCGGGATCTCGAGAAGATCAAGAAGTCCGCCCGCGAGGTGCGCGCGGACAACGAAGAGTACGCGTTGAAGGATGGACGCCGCATCTACCTGCTGGCGAAGGGACGGCTCGTGAACCTCGCGGCCGCCGAGGGCCATCCCTCAGAGGTGATGGACATGTCGTTCGCGAACCAGTTCATGTCGCAGCTACGCCTCGCCGAGTTGTACAAGAAGGGGAAGCGGCTTGAGAACAAGGTGCACGACATCTCCGCCGAGCAGGACCAGGAGATCGCGAACTTGAAGCTCGGGACCATGGACATCCGGATCGACAAACTCACCCCGGAACAGGTGAAATACCAGAGCGACTATTCCGCCGGTACCTAGTCAGATTCTCGAAGACCTGGAGCCGTTGGAGGATTCTCTCCCCAGGCATCTTGCGCGAGCGAGATGCCTTTTTTATTTCGCAAACTACTAAAGGACATAGCCCCCATCCACCTTTCTACGGCCTCGTAACCTTGCCGTTCTTTGCGACAAGTGCCGGAACCTCAGCGATCTTTCCCGCGCAAGCACTCGGCTAGCTCCCCCTTTTTCACTTTCAGCTTAGCCTTCCCATTTCTTGGAGTTCTTTCCGACAAACGCCATCACTCCGGCTGCGGAAGTGCCCTTTCCGCTGGAAAACCGCATTTTCGACGTGGCACGACCTATGACTGTATGCTCATATAGTCATTTACTTATTAAACTGTGAAGGAGGGAGTTCCCATGCCACAGTCGTCTGCTGAACTGAAAGCTCAAATGCTGGCAGCACTCGCGCATCCAAACAGGATTCGCATTATCGAGCATCTACAGAGGGAGACGCGGTGCAATTGCGAATTGGGGCCGGCTCTCGACCTCGAGCAATCCAACCTCTCCCGGCATTTGAAGGTGCTTGTGCAGGCCGGGATCCTCTCATCCTCGAAGGAGGGACTCCGAGTGAACTTCAGGGTAGCAGACGCGCGTGTCTTCAAGATCCTCGATCTGGCTGATGCACTTGCCAAACAGAGCGTAGAGATGCGTGCCGAAGCACTCGAAGAGGCCTAAGCACGACCAAACTGGTGAAATCAGAGAAACGAAAGACTATGACGATCAAGGTGCTTGGTCCGGGATGTATAAACTGTAGAACGCTTGAACGACGTACCCGAGAAGCGCTTGCCGAATTGAATCTCCAAGCAGAGGTCTTCAAAGTGGAGGACCTTGACGGGATCGTCTCATACGGTATCCTCCGCACTCCAGGCTTGGTCATCGATGAGAAAGTTGTGTTTCAAGGGGGTGCACCGCCGGTTTCCAAGATCAAAGAACTCATTGCGAAAGCGAAAGAAGGGACGATGCCATGAAGGAATGCGTCGCGGCCCGGCACTCACGCTGTTTCTCACGGGAAATGCGCTCAGCCTGCCGAGCATGCTCGTTCTGTTTAGGGTCATGGGAAAAAACAGGCAGCCGCGTACATCCTTACCATCATGATTTTTTCGGCTTTCGCAGGGATACTGTTTGGCGAACCTCTGTAAGATGTGTCGAACAACGGAAAGTGAAGTATGATCATCAGGATCTTAGGCAATGGATGCAATAAGTGCAAAACACTTGAACAACGGCTTATCGCTCTGAAGGAAAAGCACGGCCTCTCCTTTGAGCTGCAGAAGGTTAGTGATCTGGACGAGATCGTGAAGGATGGCGTGATGATGACACCTGGACTCGTTTTTGATGGGACCCTCAGAAGCGTCATCACGGTGCCGAAAGATAATCAGTTGTTGTCCTGGATAGAGGAAACCTCAGCATGAAACATTTGGACACTTTTTTGCGCGTCTGGGTCATTGTTGCGGTGTTGATAGCTCCGGTTCAGGAGTTAATTGGGCAGACGAAACGCTCCGCGGATCCTCCCCCGAAACCCCTCGTCACGTTCATCGAGCTCGGATCGGTCCGCTGCATCCCCTGCCGGATGATGCAGCCGGTGATGAAGTCGATCGAACAAAAGTACGGCGATCAGGTGAAGATCGTCTTCCACGATGTCTGGACGCAAGAGGGGCAGCCGTATGCTTCCCACTACGGCATCCGGTTGATTCCAACCCAGGTTTTTCTGGATAAGAACGGAAAGGAGTTCTTCCGGCACGAGGGCTTCTTCCCTGAAGCAGAAATCGACAAGCTTCTTCAGAAGCACGGATTGAAAATCCGAACTGGAGGTTAACGCATGCTCGAGAGCATCTTCACTTGGTTGACAACGGCCTTGAGTGAGCAGTTCGGCATAGCGCTCGTGGCCGCGTTGGGATGGGGCGTGGCCAGCATTTTGCTCAGTCCATGTCACCTCTCCAGTATTCCCCTCGTCATCGGATATATCAGCAGTCAGGGACGGGAAGGATTGAAGCGCTCGTACTCGCTTGCTCTCGTGTTTGCCCTCGGTATTCTCATCACGATCGGATTGATCGGAGCGATCACCGCTTCCGCAGGCCGGATGATGGGAGACGTCGGTGTGTGGGGCAATATTATCGTGGCCGCCGTGTTCTTTGTTGTCGGCCTCTATCTCATGGATATCATCAGTCTCACGTGGGGTGGGATTATCCCGAATTCGCTCCATGCTCAGGGCTGGAAAGGCGCATTGCTCCTCGGGCTTGTCTTCGGCATTGGACTTGGCCCGTGCACGTTCGCCTATATGGCGCCGGTGCTCGGAGTCGTGTTTAGCGTCGCGACGACGGACCCGTTGCGGGGACTCTCACTGATCGCGGCTTTTGGGGTAGGCCATTGTGCGGTCATTGCTGGAGCCGGAGGAGCTGCGGGGACTGTGCAGAAGTATCTCAACTGGACGGAACAGTCGAAAGGGGCGACATACTCAAAGCGAGGTGCGGGTGCGCTCGTGATGTTGGCTGGTGTGTACTATGTTTACACGGCATTTTGAGATCAGTGCATTGGAATCAACTCATGCTATGCGAAGGAAATTTTGTGAGAGCGTTCCCCGTTTCAGCGACTCCCTCTCGAGAAGTCATATTGATCGTATCCGAAAGAACGGAGGTGCCTTATGCCGGGGTCATGCTGTGCAAAGCCGGTAGCAAGAATCATCAGGGTAGCGGATTTTGAAGCAGGTCTCGTTGGCCTGGATCAAGCCCTTCACAATGTACACATCGCAGGTGTCAACGGTGAAGAAGAGATCAAGCAGGAATTGCTGCGGTGGATCAGGGATTTTGGCAATTACGTCTCTCCATCGAGAGAGAATGATTACAAACAAGCTCTCTTGCGTGAATACAAGATCTATGTGGTAAGCCTTCAGCGCGAGGCAAGACAAGAGGACGCTCACTCACAGAAACGCTAAGTCCGTTTGATTCGAATACTCAGAAGAGCGTGTTCATCGAAAAAGAAAGGAACTCAAAATGAAAAAGGCAATCTTGATGTGTACATGCAGTTTCGCCTGTCCAAGTATGAAGGACATCAACTTTGGAGAACTCTCAGAACGAATCCGGATGGAACTCCCGCACGATTACATGCTTCTTCACCCGCGTCTTTGTGAGGAGAACGGGGAAAACCTGATGACGGATCTCCTGAGGGATGGCGTGGCATACGTGACACCGGCGTGCAAGGAGGAAAAACAGAAGAAGCTGCTCCGCGACGCGTTCCAGCGGGCGAACGTGCAGATGGACAGCAACTGGAAGCCCGTCATGATTTCCTTCAAGAACACGCAGCAGGCATTCGATGACATTCAGAAGGCGCTTGAAGAGGTGAAGTGATGGCGTCGGGCACATATATGAACATCCCGCGGGAGAAGATCCCATGGTATCCTGTGATCGACGAGGATCTCTGCACCAATTGCGGAACCTGCCTTGAGTTCTGCAGCAATGGCGTGTTTGCGCTTGATGATATCCACACGAAGGTGGTCGCGCCGTACAATTGTGTCGTCGGCTGCAGCGCATGCGCGTCGGAGTGTGAGTCGCAGGCCATCCGGTTCCCTGAGAAGCAGGAGCTGGTGAACGCTCTTCGAGAGCTGCGTGCGCACTATCAACCTCAAGCAGGTTGATGTGGCCCGGTGGCTTGAGGGTTCGATATCTCCGTTCATCACCGAAAGATAGAGGACCAACGATGGCAGAGCCCGAAGAGATCTTGAAAACAAAGAAAACTTTAGCCCTGATCGGGGCATCGCAAGATATGCTCAAGTACAGCTGCGAGCTGCTCTTCACGCTCCTTGATGCCGGATATGCAGTGTACCCGATCAATCCCCGGTACGAGAACATCGAACAAATCCGGTGCTACGCGTCGCTTGCAGAACTGCCTCAGAAACCGCAGGTAGTCATTATCGCGCTCGCCCCGCAGAACGCCGAGAAAATGATGGAGTCGGTTGCTGCGCACAGCATCTCGACTCTATGGCTCCCCCCCGGCTCGTGGTCCGAGGAAGCAATTGCTAAGGCCCGGGCTGCAGGCCTCGAGGTTCTCTTCAACGTGTGTCCGATTGGCACGCTGCGAAGGATGAAGGAGGGAAAAGTCCCGTAAAGCTGATCCTCACGCCCGGAAATCCGAACTGATTGGCGCCATGACATCATTACTGATCTGTTATGTATTGGATTGACAACATTCTGTGTGCAACAGACTTCTCCCGATCCTCGCGCGAGGCGATCCGGGTTGCGAAATTCGTCGCCGGCAAGCTCGACAGCACGATGACATTGCTGTACGTGGATGAATATGATCAAACATCGCCGGGCCACTTCGTGAAGGAGGAAGGGAAACGCGCCCAATCGCACCTTGACGCTCAGCGATTTGCTGAACAAGAGTTTTCGAGGATCATTCAAGACCTGGAGTTAGATCCAGCGCGGACACGCACCATGGTGCGGTTCGGTGCTGCGTACAAGGAGATTGTCTCTGAAGCTGAAGCTGGTCGCCACTCGATGGTCGTGGTTGCGGTGCACGGAATCGGGTGTTCGTCGGCACATCTGATCGGACGGACAGCCGAGCGGGTGGTGCGATTATGCCGCGCACCGGTTCTCACGGTGCGCCCCCGCGAGACCGTCATACCAGGCATTCAAACAATCCTCTGCCCCACAGATTTCTCTGAGTACGGTAACTATGCCCTCCCCTACGCCATTTCCTTGGCGAAGCGATTCCAGGCAAAGCTCATCTTGCTGCACGTGGCAGATCTCGCTGTTTCGGATCCCGAGCCGCTGCGCAGCCGATTCCCGGACCTTACGATGTATCACGAACAGGCTGACGACGTTGTCATTGAGCGACGGGTGGGGCGGGATGTAGAGCCCGAAAATACTATCGTCCGGATTGCAGAAGAGGAACCCGCAGATCTTGTTGTCATGGGAGCGCACGGCGCCCGTGGTCTGCGGAGAGTGCAAATCGGAAACACAACGGAGGATGTCATCAGGCGAGTCTCTATGCCTGTGCTGTCGGTCGCTCATCCGATCCACAAAATGATCTTTCCAGCGCGGTTCCGTGAACCGTCAGAATGTAAAGAGCGCTAAGAGTGGGAAGTTGCTGCGTGTGAAACAGCATGCACACGAACGATGAGCTCACTTGGAGAGGAGAGAATTGAGCAATGGCGAAAGATCTGAGCAGCCAATTATGGCACGGCGTGCCAAGAAGAGAAATTCCATGGTTCCCAACCATAGACAGCGATGCCTGCATCGGATGCGACCTGTGCTATTTGAGCTGTGGCAGGGAAGTCTTCGAGCGGGACGAGGAGAAGCGGGTAGAGATCGTCGAGCGACCGTTCAACTGCATGGTTGGATGTTCGACGTGCCAGACCGTCTGTCCGGTTGAGGCGATCTCCTTCCCCGGCAGGGATTTGATCTGGAAGGTCGAGAGGGAGCATCGGATTTTCAACATTGTGAAGAAGGAAGCAAGAGAAAAGCGGGAGAAGATCCAGATGCAGCGACAGCGGGCGGCCGCGGAGGCTGAGCTGGCAAAGACCGAGAGGCGCGTCAAGGTCGAAGTGGCGGGCCAATTTGGCGAGAAGAGATTCCTCGTGCAGCTCGATGCCATCGTGGCCCGAAAGCCATTCGATATTGTGAATTTCCGATTGGAAATTCCAACCCTGAAAGGTCATTGGGAAGGCGCACCGGGATTCATGACGTTCGAAGTTGCTGCCGAGAATGAAGAGAACGTCTCGGGCTTCATGAGCGCAGTGCGGGAGTTGATTGCTGAAAACAAACTGGTCCTCGTGAGTGAGACGCGGGTATCATAGGATCATCTTTTGTCCAAGAGTCATTGAGAAAGAAATCTTGCCGTGAAATCACTGATTACCATAAGCACCATCATAATTCTCAATCTTGTCCCCCCTGGGGCAGTGGCGCAAGGACTTTCCACCCCCAGGCAATTTTCGCTTGACGATGCTGTGACGGTAGCATTGCAGCGGCACCCGGTACTGAAAGCCTCCGGCTCTCTCGTGCAGGCGGCCCAATACCGGGTCGATCAAGTCGTCAGCGCCGACTATCCACAACTCTACTTCAATACCTCCTTCACCCGCTGGGACTGGGTACTGCCGAACAAGAAAATCTACCTTGGCGCCTCGCTGAATGACATCTTCGCGGAATTCGCAGTTCAACAGCTCGTGTACAACGGCGGCCGGACTTCCATCCAGTCCGATCTCGCTCGTAATCTTGTTGACGGGGAACGCGTGAACAACCAGCGGCTTCAACAGGGCATTGTGTTTTCGGTCGCAAGGACATATCTCCTGCTGATCAAGGCGCAGCGCATCGTCGCCGTGCAGGATCTGACGATCGCCAATCTTCGTGACCACGTCGCTACTGCGGACCTTCTCTACCGCTCCGGCAAAGTCTCTCAGCTCGATGTCCTCAAGGCACAGACGCAGCTTGCTCTCGCGAACGAAGAGTTGGTCAAGGCGAAGAACTCAGTGACCATTCGCCGGCAGGAGCTGTTCGGAGCGATGGGGGTCGATGCGGCGTTTGATTTCACAACCGTTGATCTCACGGAAGCGTTATGGAAGCGCGAGCAGGCGCAGTCGCTTCAAGAAGACTCCCTGCTCTCCATCCTGAAACGTCATCCTGATTTGCAGCGGGCGGCATTGGATGTTCAGGGACGTGAGCAGGAGATCTCCCTTGCACGGACGGACTACTACCCATCGGCCTTCGTCAGGGGAAGCTATAACTGGGAGGATAGTCAGATTCTTCTGGGGCACAAAAACTGGAATGTCGGCATTGGCCTGTCAGTTCCGCTATATCAAGGTGGGGTGACGCAGGCAAACGTGGACCAGGCAACAGCCCGCGCAGAAGCTGCTCGCGCAACAGGGGATGCGCTCCGGCAAAGACTGGAGGTCGCAGTGCGCACAACCTTGACGACGCTCGACGATACCCGCAGCCGGGTTCGCAGCGCGGCAGAAATTGTGCGCCTCGCCGGCGAAACCGAGAAGGTTGCGTCGTTGAAATACCGGACCGGCAAAGGAACAAATCTCGACGTCCTCGATGCCGAAATCGTGTTGACAAATGCCCGCATGAGCTATATCCAGGTCCTCACGGATTATGCTCTCGCGGTCGCAGAATTGAATTTCAACCTCGGAAGCACCGAGGTACCATTTCACGAGTAGACAGGTCGAACAATGAAAACCTCAAGAATCGTCATTCCAGCCATGGTATTCCTCGTTTCTCTCAGCTTCATGGGGGGATGCCGGCAGGAAAAGGCTGAGTCACAAAAAGCAACTAAACCGAAGCCCGTTCTCGTACAGGTCGTCGAAGTGAATCCGCAACCCCTGCAATCTACAGTTGAGGTCGTAGGAACGATCGAGCCGAAGGTCTCGGCAAAGATCATCGCACCAACGGACGGAGCAATCGAGGAGTTATACGTGAAAGAGAGCGACCTCGTCCAAAAAAATCAGGTGGTCGGCGTACTGAGCTCCGCCGATCGGCTTGCTCTTCTCGGGGAAACTCAAGCGAGACTTGAACGCGTGAAATCCAGGACTTCGGCGAACCCTCCCTCGGGCAACAACGAAGAACTGCAGCGCGCAAAAGAAGACCGTGAATATGCAGAACGTCTCTTCCTTGGAACCCCCATTGTTTCTCCCATCAAGGGGCGGGTCATCGACAAACCGGTTGAACTGGGAAGCGTCGTTAGCGCCAAACAGCTCTTACTCACCATCGCTGACCTCAATCAGCTTATCATACGCACCGCGGTCTCTGAGCTTCTTCTACCAAAGCTTACAGTGGGCCAAAGGATTGCGATCCGACTGGATGCGTATCCGGACAGGCAATTCAGCGGCACCATCTCCCTTATCAGCCCACAGGTAAACCCGGCAACCCGCACGGGTGAAATCGAAGTGCGTATTGCCCGCCTGCCGGACGGGCAGGCAGACGCAGCAGGCAAGTTCAAACCGGGAATGCTCGCGACACTCACCATCGTCGCCGAACGAAAGCAAAATGCGCTCGCAATACCGAGTGATGCCATCATCGTCAACGCGAATGGCCAGAATATTGTGTTCGTTGCTCAAGACAGCGTTGCTCATCAGCGTGTGATCATGGCCGGCCTCATCACAAAGACGCACACGGAAGTCCGGGAAGGGTTGAAGCCCGGCGAGAGGATCATCGTGATGGGGCAGGAATTGCTGAAAGAGGGAATGCCTGTGAAGGTGCAGGAACAGAAGAAAGTGACGAAACCCACTGCAGGCGCGCGGGAAGGTGTGCGATGAAACTCTCAACCACAGCAATCAAGCGTCCGGCTGCAACCATCATCCTGATGGTTGCGATTGCCGTCGTCGGCATTCTTGGCTACAGTCAGCTTCCCACGAACCTGTTGCCGGATATCACGTACCCCCTTGTGAAAGTCTATGTCACCTGGCGGGGCGCCACTCCAGAAGAGATCGAAGACAACATTGCCAGCGTCATCGAACGCAAGATGGCGACGGTCGATGACCTCGACTATCTTGAATCCCAAAGCACAGAGGGCTTGTATACGCTTCTCGTTAATTTCGACTACAGCGCCAATCGTGACATCGCGTATCAGGACGTTCTCGCCAAAATGGGATTGGTGCGAAAGCAGCTTCCGAAGGATGCCGAAGAACCTCTCATTATCAAAGCCGATCCTTCGCAGCTGCCCGTGATGGATTTGCTCATCACGTCCGAGAACATGAACCTCGTGAAGCTGCGGACGTGGGTGGAGAATTATCTTCAAGATCAATTCGTCTCTGTCTCAGGTACCGCAGGCACGGACGTGTCGGGCGGATTGAAGAGGGAAATCCGTGTTCATCTCCATCCGGCAAAACTTCAGGGCTACGGCATCACAGTTGACCGGGTACTGCAACGGCTGAGAGACGAGAATATCGAGTTGCTCGGTGGCAGGGTATCTTCCGAGCGAAAAGACTTCATTGCGCGCACCGTGGGGGAATTTCAGCGCGTAAGTGACATTGACGATGTGATCCTACAGACGAACAAAACCGGGTCAACAGTCAGGCTGAAAGATGTTGCGACGGTGAGCGACGCGTACGCCGTTCAGCGCGTCAAGACAAAGCTCGCCAATACGGAAGGAGTCAAGCTCTCGATCTTCAAACAGGCTGGTGCGAACACAGTAGAAGTGTCCGATCGAGTTCAGGATCGCATCAGGGAGTTGAAGCACATGCTTCCGCCGGACGTAAAGATGGAAGTCATTTATGATCAAGCGGAATACATCCGCGCCTCCGTGTCCGGCGTACGCGATGCTGCACTCATCGCCGCCCTCCTTGTTGTCCTCGTCACTGCCTTCTTCCTCACCGGCTGGCGAAGAGTACTGATTATCGCCCTCACTCTTCCCGTCACCCTCCTGGGGACGTTCTTCTTCATGAAAATATTAGGATACTCCATCAACATTCTCTCCCTCGGTGGATTGGTTGTTGCCATTACGGTGTTGCTGGACAATGCTGTTGTTGTCCTCGAAAACATCACACGTCTTCAAACGGAAGAAAAAGATGAACGCACCCCGGTTCAGACAGGCGCAACTCAAGTATCCGGCGCAGTGCTCACTGCAACGCTGACGTTTATTGCTCTCTTCCTTCCGTTCCTGCTTGTTCCCGGACTAGTGTCGCTTCTCTTTCAAGAATTGATCATCACTGTTGCCATTACGATTGTTCTCTCGTTGCTCGTGGCGTTGACCGTGACACCCTCACTGACCGCGCTTCTGTTTCCGGAGGGTAAGCCCGTTTCAGCAAAGCAGGGTTTTATCGGCCGGCTGGCTGAAGCGACGATGAGGTTGATGAGTGCCGTGTACCGCCCCATGCTTGCCTGGTCGCTCCGATTCCGATGGATCGTGATGGGAATTGTGCTTGCACTGTTTGGTGTCGGCGTGTTCTTTCTTCTCTCCCTTGGCTCCGAGTTTCTTCCGCCGGCCGACGATGGCCTGATTACCGTGAAACTCAAGATGCCCACAGGAACGTCGGTTGAACAGACTGACCGGGTCATCGCACAACTCGCGGAGTTCGTTCAGAAACAATCGTCCATCCAGCGCTATTCAACACTATCGGGGGCTAAGGTTATTGGCCTCGTTACCTACGAGCTGGCAAACGAAGGGGAGGTCGACATCCAGCTTGTGCCCCCCGCAAAGCGCGCGATGACAACAGAGGAGTATGTAAAGCGGCTTGGACCTGTCATCCAGCAGCAAGTGAAGGCCCCCGGAGCCAGGATTAAAGTCTTCCACACAAAGCTCAAAGGACTCCGGAGCATCGGCGAATTCGACATCGAGGTTGAGCTCCTCGCTCCACGCACCGAAACAATGGAACGTCTCTATGAAACGGCTTCCGCGGTCGCCGGGCGCATGAAGTCGCTTCCCGTCCTCACGAACATCGACGTCTCGATCGACATAACGAAGCCTGAATATCAGGTGATGGTCAACAGAAAACGGGCGATGGACCTCGGACTCAATGTCAATCAAGTGGCAACCACCGTGAAATCGATGGTAGACGGCACCGTGCCGACGTCGTACAAGGAAGAAGGCTATTATTATCCGATACGTGTTGTTCTGAACGAACGAGACATGACAAGCAAGAAAGACATCGAAGACATCGTGCTTTTCTCTCCCAATGGGGGCATGGTGTTTCTCCGAGACGTTGCGGCGGTCGTCCAGGCATCGGGACCGCTTGAGATCGACCGGAAGGACCAGGCGCGAATGATCAAGGCGACGGCAACAGTGGCAGGCGGCTCGGTTGGAGAGGCAACGGCAAAAGTACAGCAGGCTCTTGCGAATTTCCCGCTTCCCCCCGGCTACACGGCCCACTACGGCGGACAATCACAGATGCTCGCGGAGAACATGAATGCCATGATCCTCATCCTTGCCATCGCGATGTTCTTCGCGTATGTGGTGCTGGTCGTAAACTTCGAGGATTTCATCAAACCGTTTATGATTTTGATTCGTGTCCCACTCTCACTCATCGGTGTTTCGCTCGCGCTCTGGCTCACGAATCAGGCCATCGGCGTTACGGTCATGATTGGGTTCATCATTCTCGCCGGCATCGAGGTGAATCAGGGAGTCATTCTTATCACGTTCATTGATGAGCTGCGTAGCAAGGGACTCGGGTTGCAGGATGCGATCATCAAGGCGGCAACAGTTCGCCTACGTCCCATTCTCATGACGGACGTTGTCGGAATGTTCGGCCTTCTCCCTCTTGCACTCAGTCTTGGCGAGGGAACGGAGCTCTTAAAGCCGATGGCAATTGCCGTCATCGGCGGATTGATCGTTGGGCTCTTATTGGTCTTCCTGTTCATGCCCCCATTATATCTCATTTTCGAACATCGAAAAACACAACCACAAATACAGGAGCAACAATCATGAAATCGTTCACACGTTACCTCATACTCTTCGTCAGTTCATTGTTCATATCGAGCATTGTTTTCTCGCAAGAGAACAGTTTCGACAAAGATATCCACCCGTGGCACAAGAATGCAGTCATGACGTGCGGTATGATGCGGGATATGAAGACATTCGATCCGCAGAAGATGCTCTCAAATCTGAACGAGCTTAACGCCGAGCTGAAGACCATCTCGGAAAAGTATCTCAACAATCCGCCCAAAGAGTACGCCGCCGATCCGCTGTGGAAGACGTACTTCGAGGATCTCGCGGACAACATCCGCATCGTGCGGGAACGGATCGAGCGCAAAGAGTACCGGCTGGCACAGAAGTATTGTGGACAGTTCTGCGTGACGTTTGGCAAGATGCACAAGACGAACGGACGTGTCACACTGACGGACATGCTCTTCAGTCTTCGTATGGAAGTGAGAAATGCGCAAGACATGGAGAACGCCGGCAACAAGCAGGGTTCGAAGGCACACGTCAACACGCTGGCGAAGCTTCACGAAAACATTCAGCATCAACTCGCTCAGCCGGCAAATGCAAAACTTAGCCAACTTCAGCAATCGCTCATGGCTGCGTACGACCAATGGGTCGCAGCAGTGAACGCTGGCGACAGCAAGAAGGCTGAAGGTGCGTTCACAACGTTCATGAATGAGTTTCCAAAGCTCTACGGGGCGACATTCTAACAAACAAAAAAGGACACAACAATGTTTACACTACCAGAATGGACATTTGAATTCCACGGGCATCGTTGTCCGTTTATGCCTATCGGCTACCGCATGGGCACGTTGATGCTCAAGACACTTGGAGTACCGAAGGCGCAAGATCACGACTATTTTATGTTCTCGGAGCTTGGGGTCGGTCATCCGCAGACGTGCATGATGGATGGACTGCAGGCATCCACAGGTTGCACGTACGGTAAGCTGATGATCGAGCGTCAAAATTTCGGAAAGCTCGCTGCCACGCTCTGGACGCCGTCAAACGGTTCTGTGCGGGTTGCCGTCACACCCGAATTTACCGACATGCTGGGGAAGTATGAGTTCTTTGATTATCGCAAGAAAGGGGTCGAACCTTCGCAGATTCCTGAACCCGTCCGTCTTGAAGTCATTCAGAAGGTCCTCGCTTCGACAGAGGAGGAAATGTTCTCCGTGAAGCTGCTGCCCGACTTCCAGCACAAGAAGATTCCCGGTTCGTTCAACAAAGCAAAGTGCGAAATGTGCGGCGAGTACGTCTTCGAGCGCTATCTGCGCAGGAAGGATGGCAAACTCGTCTGCATTCCGTGCTCGGCTATGTGGGGTGAACCGCGAGGCGTGTGGGAAACCCTATGAACGCTGAGGCAGCTCACCGATGATCACGGCCAAGGAACTCAAGAAATCATTCGATCGTGTGCAAGCTCTAGACGGAGTATCGTTCTCAGTGGAGCGAGGGGAGCTCTTTGGATTCCTCGGCCCCAACGGCGCAGGAAAAACCACTACCATCAACATCCTGACGGGGCTTGCCAGGCAAGACTCAGGATCCATCCGGATTGGCGGCGTCGATTGCACGAACAATCCCAAAGCGGCACAACATCTTATCGGCGTCGTCCCGGACGAGAGCAACCTCTATCCAGAGCTGACGGGCTTTGAAAACCTTTGCTTCTCCGGAGCGCTCTACGGCATGAAAAAGCATGGTCGCCAGACGCGGGCGCTTGGACTTCTGGACGCGTTCAGGCTGACTGACGCTGCGGACCGCAAGTTCGCCGGTTATTCGAGGGGCATGAAACGGAAGCTCACCATCGCCGCCGGAATCATTCACCGACCTCCGATTCTATTTCTTGATGAGCCCACGACCGGCATTGACGTCGCCAGTGCCCGTCAGATCAGGCAACTTATTGGTGATCTCCACCGTGCCGGCACTACAATTTTCCTGACGACGCATTACATCGAGGAGGCGGAACGGCTGTGCAACCGCATCGCCTTCATCGTGTCAGGGCAGATCGTCCGGATCGACACTGTGGCCGAACTCTTGCAGCCAATCCACGAACGGCACGTCATGATGTTTTCCGTTTCCCGCTTCTCGATAGACTTGATCGGAGTTCTCGCATCTACCTTTCCCGCTCTAGGGTTTGACACGCTCGCAGAGAACAATCAAATCCGCGTCGAATCGGACGTACCGATCCAGGTGGGCCCTCTGGTGAGGTTCTTCGAGGAGCGAGGGATTGAAGTAACCGAAGCCCGTAGAATCCAGCCTTCACTGGAAGATGTCTTCGTACGGATAACCGGCATCGAAGCAGATGCTATGCGGAGAGAGAAAGAGAAGGCGGGAGGCAGCGTATGAGACGGTGGATAGCCTTCTGGAACATCGTCATCAAGGATATGCGGGCGTACTACCTCAAGCCCCCGAACATCAGCTGGGGGTTGATCTTTCCTCTCGCGTGGACGGGGATGTTTTTCATCAGATCCGGCAGCGGCCTGGACAGTGTGATGTCGTTGCTCCCGGGTGTTGTTGCACTTTCGATCCTGTTCGGCACTACCTCAATGCTCTCTGTGACCGTCACGTTTGAAAAGAGGAACCGCTCGTTCGACCGATTGCTGCTTGCGCCGATCCCGCTGGAACTGCTGATGCTGGCCAAAACGGGCGGAGCGATACTGTTCGGCGTGGCCAACGCGTTCGTTCCCATTCTTCTCACACTGTTCCTAGCCGATTTATCACTCGTGAGCTGGTCTGCTGTGGTTCCGGCCATCGTTCTGATATCGGTCGTTTCCGCCTTCCTGGGTCTGTTTATCGCGGTTTCCGTGAGCGAGGTGTTTGAAGCCCAGACGTTTTCCAACTTCTTTCGTTTTCCGATGATATTCCTCTGCGGTTTGTTCTTCCCTATCGAGAGGCTACCATCGTTCCTTCGCCCACTCTCATATGCGTTGCCTTTGACGTACGGGGTGGACATTCTCCACGGATCAATCCACGCAGGAAACAGCATGTCGTTACTCCTTGACTTTACCCTACTTGGCGTTTTCTGCATCGGCCTCTTCGCCTTGAGCCTGCGAAACGTCAAGAGGAGGTGGATCCTATGACGATGATCGCAGGCATCATCACCTTCATTTTTTCCACGCTCCTCACCATTGCGGGAGTCGGTGCCGCCTTCATTCTGATTCCTGTGTTCATCGCGCTCGGCGTCGAGGTGCACACAGCGATGGCGACGGCACTGCTGCTGAACGCGGTTGCGATGTCCGTGGCTTCGGTCAAGTTCGTCCGGAGCGGGATTGTGATCTGGAGGGTCGCGGTGCCGATCCTCATCGTTGCTTCCTTGCTCTCTCCTTTCGGTGCATGGGTCAGCCACAGTCTGGATCGTGAACTGCTGCTCTGGTTATTCGTCGGCTTTCTGGTCTTTGCAGCAGAAATGATGCTTTTTTATACGCCCCGGGCGAGGGAAACGGCAGCAAGCTTCCGGGCTCTCATCGGTGTCGGGATGGGCGTGGGGAGCGTTGCCGGATTCATCGGGGGATTGCTCGGCGTGGGTGGGGGGAATATCGTGGTTCCGGCGTTGGTCGCTCTCGGCTTCGATCCGAAGAAGGCATCGGCCACGACTTCGTTTGTTGTCATCTTTTCCTCACTCGCCGGATTCCTCGGCCATCTTTCGCTCGCCGGTATGGATTACGGATTGTTGGGTTGGACGGTAGCAGGCTCGGCCGGAGGCGCGGCACTCGGCTCGTGGCTCATGGTAGACAAGCTGAAAGGGCGCCAGGTCAAGATCATCATCGGCCTTGTGCTGCTCGGCATCGCAGCGAATATGGTGCGGGGGCTGATATGAATCGCAGCCCGTGTGCACTCTCGCTGGTGCTTGCTCTTCTCAGCGCGTTCGCGATATCCTCACGTGCCGATGCTCAGGCGACATGGGGCGGCTATGTGCAGACCCGGTTTGCCACAGACTACCGGAGCTCATTGGGCTTCTCGATTCGTCGCGCGAAGCTCTACACCGCCGCTGTGGCCCCGTTTGACACCAATCTCTCCGCGCGGATGCAGGCAATCTTCCGGTGGCAAAATGCCGGAACGCTCACGTTGCAGGATGTGTACGCTGAGTATCGCCTTCCCTTCATCTCCTTCCGTGCGGGACAATTCGTTCCCGAGTTCTGCCTCCAGCGCCTCCAGCCCGATGCGGCGATGCCTGTGGTTGAGCGCGCTCTTGTGGTCGACGCCCTCATCCCGTCAGCCGAAACCTATGCGCGGGACATCGGGGTTCGGATTATGCTCCACCCGTCCGGGCCATGGGGCTTCTCGCTCGGCATGTTTAATGGAAACGGAGGGAATCAGGCCGGAAACAACGATTGGCGCTTCCTCTACGTGGCACGACCGACATTCGATGTCATGCCGCTTGACAGCGTTCATGTGCACGGAGGCTTGTCGCTCGCCTATCGGAACAAGACGGGCTTGACATTCAAGAAGATATTCGGGATCACCGTTCCGTTCACAGGCGACGATTTCCGTTGGGGGGCAGAATGGCTCCTCTCTTCGACTCGATGGCGCCTTCAAGGGGAATACCTGCAAGCCAACCTCCGTGCAGAAAAGGCCTGGGGATACTACATCATTGCCAATGTGCTCCTTGATCCAACAAACGAAATAGTCGGTCTTGTTGAACGGTTCAATGATCTCGATACCACAACTCCCGATGCCACCTGGTACGGGATGGGATGGAATCACTACTTTGCGGAGAATCAATTCAAGGTTCAGTGCGCTGCTCGGACACAATTCGTCTCCGGACACAATCAGTATGCGACGACGATTCAGTTGCAGACGTTCATTCATTAGGAAGGCGATGTACCCGCCGAAGGGTGGGTGAGGGCGGTTAATACCGCGCTCGGACACTCTACGTTCGAATCTGGATTGAAAATGGCGAACGATCATATGCATGAGGCAATTCCATCCAGCGGGAAACGGCTGGCTGCCGCAACAGTCCTCAATCTTCTCATCACCGTGGCAGAAGTCGTTGGAGGGATCCTTGGCGGCAGCCTGGCGCTTCTCTCCGACGCGATGCACAACTTCAGCGACGCTGTGGCTTTGGTCATCAGCGGGATCGCCATGCGGCTTGCCCGTCAGCCCAAGACAAACCATTATACGTTCGGCTTGAAGCGTGCGGAGATCCTCGCTGCAGCGTTGAATGCAGCTGTGCTTGTGCTGATCAGCGCGGGACTTATTCGAGAAGCGTATGACAGACTTTCGTCTCCCGAGCTTCCTTCTGCCGACCTGATGATTGTGATCGGCGCGATCGGACTTGGTGCCAATGTGGCCGGAACCCTTCTCTTGCGACAGGACGCGCGAAAGAATCTCAACCTGCGCTCTGCCTATGTTCACTTGCTGAGCGATGCGCTCTCGAGCGTCGGTGTGGTTGTGGGGGGCATCGCCATCCGCCTCTGGTCGGTTGCTTGGGTAGATCCGCTGATCACCGTGCTCATTGCGCTCTACGTCCTTCGCGAATCCTATGCAATCCTTCGACACACGACCAACATCGTGCTCATGGCGACGCCCTCATCCATATCGATCGACGAAGTTTCCATGTCCATTTGGGCCCTGCCTGGAGTGCAGGACGTCCATCACGCGCATATGTGGCAGATGACGGAAGAGGACGTCCATTTTGAAGCTCACGTCACGGTGGAGGATATGCCGGTCAGCGCAACCGAAAAGCTGCTGCATACGATTGAAGAGAAGTTAAACGACAAATTCCATATTCGTCACGTCACGATCCAGTTCGAGTGTGACCGATGCGAGTCACGGTCGCTGCTCGCACAGTAAATTTCAGCTGTAGTCAAAAGGAAAGGAGCAAAGGAAATGAAAATCGCGATCGTATCTGATGACGGGATGACGATCAGCCAGCACTTCGGCCGCGCGGCATACTACGTCGTCGTGAGCGTCGAAAACAATCAAGTTGTCTCACGAGAAAAGCGAGACAAACTGGGACACGCTCAATTCGCCAACGAGCCACACGACGAGGGCGCCGATCCACGTGGACATGGCTACGGCGACGCCGCACAATCACGGCATGTGCGGATGGCATCCGCAATTGCCGATTGCCAGGTTTTGCTCGCTCGCGGGATGGGCGCAGGGGCATACGATTCAATGCAGGCCGCAGGGATTCGTCCCATCGTCACCGACATTCTGACGATTGACGCCGCTGTGCAAGCCTACCTTGAAGGCCGGCTCCTCGATCATGCAGAGCGGCTACATTAAAACACTGCAACGACTGTCGTATTGCCAACGGAGGTACCTATGCCCCACAAAGCCATTGCCGATAAGAAATTTGCCTTCCTCGGCGCGGGCATCATCGCCGGCGTGTTCATTGAAAGACTCCTGAAAGCAGGCATTACAAGGCCAGACCACATCGTTGCCACGGATCCTCGAGAGGATCGCCTCGAGGAATTGAAGAACCAGTTTGGAATCCAGGTCCACACCGAAAACAAAAGAGCGGCTGACTTTGGAGACATCGTCGTGCTCGCGATGCCGCCGGGCGCGGTGAAAGCGGTTCTTTCGGAAAGCTGCCAGGCGGTTCACGAGGAGCAGATCATGATATCGCTTGCGGCTGCCGTGCCCACGTGGCTCATCGAGAGCGTTCTCTGCAAGCCGGTGCCGGTTGTCCGTGTCATCCCAAATACGCCCTCGCTCATTGGCCAGGGTATGAACCCGTACTGCCTCGGCAAGCACGTCTCTGAGACGGCACTTCCATTGATCCTGAGTTTTCTCGATGTCTTCGGAAAAAGCCTTCGGTTGGAAGAGCGCTTGATGAATGCCGCCACGGCCCTGACTGCGGTGGGGCCGACCTACATCTTCCCAATCATCAAGACCCTCCGCGATGCCTCGATAAGGCTGGGGCTCAGCGAGGAGGACGCTCAGATGGCTGCCGCGCAAACCGTCCTCGGCGCTGCAAGCCTTGTGCTCCAAACCGGCAGGACGCCTGAAAACCTCAAGATGATGATCGCGACGCGCACCCTGAAGGAAGCGGATACGCAAGAGCTCTTTGCGCACGCCGTTGCGGATGCCTTTGCAAAGATCTCAGCAGCCGAGAAGAAACTCACGGAGTGATGAGGAGGCAAGAGTATGCAGCGAATGTGCTCAAATAGTGGGGCGCCGAAGCGGGTGCAGCTACTGGCTACAGTGCTCTCGGCGTTGGCTTGCGACAGGCGCATACAGCTCGTGGAGTTGCTGTGCAATGGAGAGCTTTCTGAGAAAGAGATTGCTGCAACACTGCAAGCGACGCAGGCGACCGTCTCGCATCACCTGCATTGCCTGAAAGAGGCCGGTCTTGTGAGTGTGCGACGAAAAGCGAACTGGAGGTTGTACTCCCTCAAGCACAACCAGGTCTGCCAGATCCTTTCGAGTGCCCAAGAATTGCTGAAGGAGGAGTCCAAACGTGAAGGATAAGAATTCGACCGGGAAAAACACTGGAGAGGACCATCCAGAGTACCGCAACACGTGCGGGGAAACTGAAGATTTTCCTTGACAAGAGGGCAAAGTCTGGCTATCTTGTATGCCAAGAAGGGCATATAAGCATATACTTGCTCGGAGGATTGAAGATGATACAGGAGAGCGAAGTCTTCAAGGCGCTGGCTGACGAGACCCGGCTGCGAGTGCTCAACCTGTTTTTCCTGTCCGAGGAATCCCTCTGCGTATGTGAGATTGTGGATGCGCTCAAGATTCCCCAATACAGCGTCTCCAAACATCTCATGCTGCTTAAACATGCGTGTCTCGTCGACGTGGAAAAGGAAGGCCTTTGGGGGTACTACCACCTGAAAAAGGATGAGCCGAAGAACCGTCCGATCTTTGCCTTCCTGAAGAACTATCTGACCGGGGAAACATTCGAAACCGACAGGCGGAATCTTGAAGTCAGGCTGCTCTTGCGCGAAGCGGGGAAATGCGTGGTCGGCTTCGTCCCAGAGCGGGAACTGCTCAAACTCATCAAAGAGAGAACGGCGGCGACTCCATGACGAACGACAAAACTCTGGACGCACGAACACGCGAGCTCATCGCCGTCGGTGCCTCCATTGCCGGCAACTGTCTCCCCTGCCTGCGCTATCATTTCGCCGAAGCGAGAAAAGCGAGCTGTTCGCTGGACGAGATTCAGGAAGCTATCGAGCTTTCCAAGATGGTGAAGCAGCGACCGATTGATGACATTAACAAATTAGCATCTGATTTGATTGAGCGTGAGCGAGCAGCAACAAAAGTGTAACACTTACTGAGGGATACCTTATGCCGATATATGAATATCACTGCAGAGAATGCGGACATTATTTTGACGTATGGGCAACAATCGCTGAGAAAGAGAAAGGCCTCGAAATCGCCTGTGAGAAATGCGGGAGCAAAGAACTGCATCAGGTATTCGCAGGCATTTCCATCGCAACCGGTGCGTCCGTCACGGGAAATACCCGGTTCGGCGGCGGTGGGTGCGATCCGAGCGCAGGTTGTTGCTGAGTCTTGACCGCTCGTGTAAGAGCATGCAAACGTAATTCCCAGGATGTTTCAAACGCACTGAAGAAAAGGATGATATGAACACAACAACCGACACGAAATTGGTGACCATCGAAATCTACGATCCACCCATGTGCTGTCCCAGCGGCTTATGCGGTCCTTCGATCGACCCGGCCCTCCTGGATATCAATGAAGCGATCTTGAGACTCAAAAAAGATCATGACGGGAAGGTCACCATCGAGCGCTATCTGCTGACGCAGCAGGGTCCAAAATTCATGCAAAATCCAAATGTCCTTGCACTGCTCAAAAGCCACGGTGTTGAGGTCTTACCGATCACAACTGTCAACGGCGAGGTCATCAAGCAACAGGCATACCCATCGTACGACGAGCTGAAGTCAGTCATAGGAGAACGGGCGAATGCAAGAAACTAAGTATCTCTTCTTCTCAGGAAAAGGCGGCGTCGGTAAGACCACGATGGCATGTGCCACCGCCGTCCATTACGCCGCGCAAGGTCTGCGAACGTTGATCATCACAACAGATCCCGCCTCGAATTTGGCCGACGTCTTTGAAACAGAAATCGGACACAAGATTACTCCGCTCGATGTCCCCAATCTCTGGGGGATGGAAATCGACCCCGACAAGTCCACGGAGGAGTACCGTGAGCGCATCCTTGCTCCCATGCGGGTCGTGATGCCGGTTGATGTGATGAAGGTGCTTGAGGAACAGTTCAACTCCCCGTGCACGACAGAGATCGCTTCGTTCGACCGCTTTGTTGATTTCATGGTTGCAGAAAAAGGAGGTAAAGGTGAACCGTATGATGTGGTGATCTTCGATACGGCTCCCACGGGACATACGATCCGTTTGCTTGAACTTCCTGTTGATTGGAGCAAGCACATTGAAGAGAGTGCCAAGGGAGGCGGCAACACCTGCATCGGTCCTGTAGCATCTATTCAGGAGAACAAGAAGAAGTACGACGAGGCGACACTACTACTCGGTGATCCAGAGCGGACCACATTTATCTTCGTCCTGCAGCCTGAAGCGACGTCACTCTTTGAAACAAGCCGTTCGTCGGAGGAATTGAAAACTATCGGTGTCAAGAAGATTGAGCTGATTGTGAATGGCATTCTTCCCAAAGAAGTGTGCGAGCACCTGTTCTTTGTGAAGCGGTTCGAGATGCAGCAGAAGCATCTGGAAGAGATCGCAAGACTCTTTCCGGTCCCGCAGCGCCGTATGCTTCAGCGGGACGGAGAAATCAAGGGGGTGACTGCTCTTCGGAACATTGCCCACGATCTTTTCCCTTCGGATGGCCAGTCCGGCTCATATCGCTTACAGAGATCTGCAGCCATCGTCAGCGATGCTCAGCTGCCCCCTGTTGCAGATGATATTCTCGGCCTCATCCGGCCAAATGGCCGGACGAAGGCTGTGTTTTTCACCGGAAAAGGTGGTGTCGGCAAGACGACGGTGTCCTGCGCTGCGGCGTTTCATCTTGCTTCGGAGGGCTACAAGACCCTTCTGCTGACCACCGACCCGGCATCTCATATCGGTGAGGTGCTTTCGCAGCATGTCGGAGATGCGATCCGCCCAGTGGAGGGTGTCGGCAACTTGTACGCTACGATCATCGATCAGCGGAAAGCGTCGGAAGAATATAAGGCGAGGATTCTCGCTGATGCCGCTGCGAAATACTCTCCAGACATGCTCATCGCCATCCGTGAAGAGTTGGAGTCTCCGTGCACGGAGGAAATGGCAGCCTTCGACAAGTTCATGCACTACGTCGAGAGCAATGAGTTTGAAGTTGTGGTGTTTGACACGGCTCCCACCGGACACACACTTCGGCTGCTCCAGCTCCCATTCGACTATAGCGATCAGGTCGGTTTGATGGTGACAACGAGTGAGAGAAGCGCTTCAGCAAAATCTGAGACACAACAACGATTCGACCGCATCATTGCCCGGATGAAAGATCCCGGGCGCTCGGTGTTTGCGTTCGTGGTCTATCCGGAGTCAACACCGGTCGTCGAGGCGTACCGTGCAATGCTCGATTTGAAAGCGGCAGGAATTCCAACACAGTTCGTTGTGGCCAATCAGGTTCTTTCGCCCGAATACTGCACGAATGAGTATTTCACTCGCCGACAAGCAATGCAGGCAAAGTACCTCAAGGAAATCAGAGGGCATTTTCAGCTTCCGATGGCGGTGATGCCATTGCTGGAGACTGAAATCAAGGGACTTGCGATGGTCGAGCGTGCAGCGCAGGAGCTGTTTAAGAATGAAACGTTCAGTTACGCTGGAGAGCAGACCGCATGAGAATCCTTGTCCTGTGTACCGGAAACTCCTGCCGCAGTCAGATGGCCGAAGCGTTCCTCAAGTCCTTCGATTCGACGCTGCAGGTCTTCTCTGCGGGGACGAAGCCGGCAGCTGCCGTCAACCCTTTCGCCATCACGGTGATGAAGGAAGTGGGTGTCGACCTCTCAAACCGCCGGCCGAAGGATGTCGGCGAGTTCCTCGACCAATCCTTTGACTATGTCATTACCGTCTGCGACAATGCGAAGGAGACATGTCCGGTCTTCATCGGCCACGTCAAACATCGGCTTCACTTTGGCTTTCAGGACCCTGCCGACGCCACCGGCGCGGACGATGAGGTGACGGCCGTGTTCAGGCGCGTTCGAAATGAGATCAAGGAAACGTTTCAGCAGTTCTACTCCCAAGCAGTTTCCCGGCGGTGAATCATATGAATGGCGTTCGAAGGCAGCTTTCGTTCATCGATCGGTACCTTACCCTTCTGATCTTCCTCACGATGTCTGCCGGCGTTCTGCTCGGTTATCAATTCCCATCCATCGCCGGCTTCTGGGATACCTTCAAGTCGGGGACCACAAACATTCCGATCGCCGTCGGACTGATCCTGATGATGTATCCGCCCCTGGCAAAGGTGCGCTATGAGGAGCTCCCCATCGTCTTCAAGAACGTCCGTCTCCTCTTCCTTTCTTTGGTTCAGAATTGGATCGTCGGCCCGATCGTCATGTTTCTGCTTGCCATAATCCTCTTGCCTGACAAGCCCGAGATGATGGTCGGCGTAATCCTCGTCGGGCTTGCACGGTGCATCGCGATGGTTTTGGTCTGGAACGACCTGGCGAAAGGCGACGCTGAACTGGCGGCCGGGCTCGTCGCGTTCAACGCGCTCTTCCAGGTTTTGCTGTATTCCGTCTACGCCTACGTCTTCATTACCATGCTTCCCCCGCTGTTCGGACTGAGCGGCGCAATCGTCAAGATCTCCATCGGCGAGATAGCGTCGACCGTCCTCATCTATTTGGGTGTTCCGTTTGCCGCGGGGATCACTACCCGAGCCATCCTCGTCAGGCTGAAGAGCAAGGAGTGGTACCATCGGAGCTTCATCCCCAAGCTGTCGCTCGTCACGCCGCTCGCCCTCCTGTTCACGATCTTCGTGATGTTCTCACTCAAAGGTGAGTTCATCGTCCAGCTGCCTCTCGACGTGCTTCGAGCGGCAATCCCCTACTCAATTTACTTCGCCGTGATGTTCTTCATCACCTTCTACTTAGCGCACCGGATGGGAACACCGTACGCCAAAGCGGCGACCGTGTCGTTTACTGCCGGAAGCAACGACTTTGAACTGGCGATCGCTGTTGCGGTTGCAGTCTTCGGCATCAACTCCGGCGTCGCGTTCGCCACTGTGATCGGGCCACTCGTGGAAGTTCCGGTTCTGATCAGCCTGGTCAACGTATCGCTCTGGTTCCAACGAAAGTACTTTGCCGAGGCGGGGCAAGCCGGCGCGTGAAATCCGCTTCACCGTACTCAGATTCCCGACGTCTTCGAGTCTTCAGGAATCTCTCTTCTCAAAGGGCATCTCGGAAGCGAGATACCTTTTTCGTTTGACTTCAATTGACAAACAGACAAAAAAAGAATAAGATGGGTTAAGTACGGACCGGCGATGACCGCTCCGTGAATTGCGAAGCGTTCCTGGCTGCGTTCACAGAAAGCCTCGCGGTCATCCAGGCGGCAGGAACTGAGATCGTCCTCACGTTCTCTCGGGTGTTGCACGCTTGGCCTCGCCTGTCATTCACGACCTATCCGCTGACGTCAGTTCAGTTACCGGCGGGGTTATGTATTTGACGCTGACAACAATTCGATCGACCCCACTAACGATGAAAGGAGCACTCCTATGGCTAGAGTAGCACGAGAAATGGTAGAGAAGGCAGGGGTCAACGTTGACCAATTGGTGGAGCTGTTGGTCAAGAATGCCGCTGCCGAACTGACCACCTTTTATTACTACACGATCCTGCGTGTGAACCTGACCGGACTGGAGGGCGAAGGGATTAAAGAGATCGCAGAGACCGCACGCATCGAAGACCGCAATCACTTCGAGGCGCTGGTGCCTCGGATCTACGAACTCGGCGGCAAACTCCCGGATAGCATGAAGACCTTCCACGACGCCTCTGCCTGTCCGCCCGCCAACCTTCCGAAGGATCCGACGGACGTCAAGGCGACGCTCAAGGTGCTCGTCGAAGCTGAGCGGTGCGCGGTGCGGGGATACAGCCATATCTGCAACCTGACTGCGGGGAAGGACCACCGGACATACGATTTGTGTCTCGCCATCCTCAACGAGGAAATTGAGCACGAGTCGTGGTTCTCGGAGTTCCTGGGTGAGGGCCCATCCGGACACTACCTGCGACGGGGTGAGACATCACCGTTCGTATCCAAGTTCCTGCGGTAAGTTCGACATCTGGCGCGGGGAGATCCGAGACAGAATTGGATCTCCCCGGACGCCGGCCGACAGAACGGAAGTACTCACGGAAGGTGAAGAAGCGTTCCTTTACGAAAAGAGAGCTTCGTCGACGAAACGGCAAGCATGGTGCACGGGCGTTCATTGCCTACGAGGGAAAGATATATGACGTATCTCGAAGTTTCCTTTGGCAGAATGGGAAGCACCAGGCCATTCACGACGCCGGTGCGGATTTGACCGGGAGTTTGGTTGAAGCGCCCCATGGTGCGGATGTGCTCAAAAAGTTTCCCATCGTTGGATCACTGAGAAAAGACTAGCCCGAAGGGTTAGATGCACAGACAGTTGCCGACTCTCCTAGACCGTCTCGACCCTCGGTTCCCCCCTCTCCGTATTGGCCTAGCGCCGGACTCCGGAAGAAGAACGATAACACCAACACCTGCGAGTTCACTATGAACCCTCCATCGATGAGAAGGCTGCCGGTTCCTCTTTTAGCGCTCGCCTGCGCATGTCTTTTCACTGTTCAACTTCACGCTCAGAACGCTGCTCAGGCCCCGACTGCGTACGAGCGGCAGGAAGTCATGATTCCGATGCGCGACGGCATCCATCTCCACACGGTCATCTTCACGCCAAAACAGCAGAACCAGCCGCTCCCCTTCCTCCTTCTCCGGACGCCGTACGGCGTGAGCCGCACCCCTGCGCCGGATCGGAGGGAATACCTGAAGGATCTTGCCGACGAAGGGTACATCTTTGCATTTCAGGATATCCGCGGCCGATATGGGTCGGAAGGGACGTTCGAGATGCAGCGGTTCTCACGGGACAAGCGCGACCCGAAATCGATCGACGAAAACACGGATACCTACGACACGATCGACTGGCTCCTGAAGAATGTGCCCAACAACAACGGCCGGGTCGGCGCTCTGGGGATCTCGTACGGCGGCTGGCTCACGGTTATGGCAATGCTCGAGCCGCACCCCGCCCTGAAGGCTGTCTCCGAACAGGCCACGCCCGCCGATATGTTTCTGGGCGACGATTTCCATCACAACGGCGCTTTTCGCCTGAGCTATGCTTTTGAATATGCGTTTATGGAAGAGGCGTCGAAGGTCGATACCCTGTTCCCCTTCGACAAATACGACACGTTCGAGTGGTACCTCCGGCTCGGACCGCTCTCGAACGCCAACGAGAAGTACTTTCACGGAAAGCTCCCGACGTGGAATGATTTCGTCAACCATCCAAACTATGACATGTTCTGGCAGAGACAAGCGCTGCCATACCGGTTGGACGCACCGACCGTCCCGATCATGCATGTCGGGGGCTGGTGGGATCAAGAGGATCTCTACGGACCTCAGAAAACGTATGAGGTGTTGGAGAAGAGGGACACAAAACACTTGAACTACCTCGTCGTCGGTCCGTGGAACCACGGGGGGTGGGGGCAAAGCGAAGGCAGGACGCTCGGGAGGATCGCGTTCGACACCGCGACCGCGAAGACGTTCCGCGAGAACATCCAGGCTCCCTGGTTTGCCTTCTACTTGAAGGACAAGGGCACGGGCAGCTTCCCCGAGGCGCTCACGTTCCAGACCGGATCCAACCGCTGGCAAACGTACGACGAGTGGCCGCCGAACAAGAACGTCACCACGCGCAATCTCTACTTTGGCGCCGATGGAACCCTGTCGTTCGAGGCTCCGACCCGATCGGACGCCGGCCAGTTCGACGCCTACGTATCGGACCCTGCCCATCCTGTCCCCTATCGATCGCGTCCGATCGAAGAGACCTACGGCCCCGGGTCCCGATGGTACACGTGGCTCACGGAGGACCAACGTTTCGTCCACCTTCGACCGGATGTGTTCAGCTGGGAGACCGGGCCGCTGAAGGAGGACGTCACGGTCACGGGCG
>Ga0315277_10001762_pt1 | contig 30847 bp, 23 predicted proteins | sample YL17G05_15_MG_FD_203695 | JGI IMG/M metagenome (GOLD analysis project Ga0315277, IMG submission 203695) | Sediment microbial communities from Yellowstone Lake, YNP, Wyoming, USA - YL17G05_15 | ecosystem: Environmental > Aquatic > Freshwater > Lake > Sediment | place: USA: Wyoming | collected...
CGAACGCGTGCGGGAGATCTTCCCCACCTGCCCGATTGTGATCGCGCGCCTGAGCGCCTCGGTGGCCTCGCTGCTGGGACCGCGCGCGCTGGGATTGGTGGCCTACGATATGCCGGCCGCCTGAGGCAGGGAGGCTTCCTATGCCGACGGGCATCGTCACCGACAGCACGGCAGACATCCCTGCGGCTGAAGCCGAGCGACTGGGCATCCAGGTCGTGCCCGCGGTGATCGTGATGGACGGCACGGCACTGCGCGAGGGCATCGACATCACCCGCAGCCAGATGTACGAACGCATTCCGGATCTCGCCCGTCTGCCCACCACCGCCGCGCCCTCCAGCGGCACGTTTGAGGAGGCCTACCACCGGCTGTTCGATCGCGGGGTAAGCGAGATTCTCTCAATCCACATCTCCTCCAAGTTGAGCGGCATGACAAATGCAGCAATGGTGGCCGCCCAGAAGTTCCGCGGCAAGGTGCATCTTTTCGACAGCGAACAGGTCTCGCTCGGCCTGGGATTTCAGGTGATGGCCGCGGCCGAAGCAGCCCTGCGCGGCGCGACGGCCACTCAGCTGCTCCAGTTCCTCGATCAAATCAAACCCCGCGCGCAATTGATTGCCATGGTCGATCGTCTGGAGAATCTGCGCCGCAGCGGGCGGATCTCCTGGCTGCGCGCCGAGCTGGGCAGCCTGCTGCAAATCCGGCTGGTGGTCACGGTGGCCGAAGGTACGGTGCGCAAGCTCTCCGAAGTGCGCACGCGCGCCCGCGGTCTGTTGCACTTGGTGGAGGTGGCGCGCAGCTGGGGCGTGATGGAGCGGTTGGCTGTGCTGCATGTGGGCGCCGAGAATGAGGCCCGCGGACTGCTGGAGCAACTGGCAGCACTCCCCGGCCTGGAAGCCGTGTTTGGCGCGGGCGCTCCATGGCTTGTTGAAGCCACGCCGGTGATCGGCATTCACACCGGTCAAGGAGCGGTGGGGCTGGCGGGCATTCGGCGCGCCTAGCCCCGCCATCCGCCGTCGGCAGGCGGTTCCCCGCGTATAATCCATCTTCATGAATTCTGCCCTCGAACGACTCAGCAAAATCATCAGCCTTGAGGCCGAACGCGGCTACGACAACCGCGCCGTGATGGGCGGCCTGGAGCGCATCCTGGAGAGTTGGACGCCAGAGGCGCAAGCCGGGGGTCTGCCGGCGCGTGCCATCCAACTTGTGGAGAGCCGCCTGCGCGATTACGACCGCCTCTCGCCCGCTTCGCGCGAAGAAATGTTGCGCGGCCTGTGGCACAACCTGAGCGGCACGCAAGCGGCGGAGCCGGCCGCTGGGTCGGTCCCCGCCCATGCGACCCCTTCCCACCCGCCGATGGCGGCCTCGGCGCCCGCCCCCGTGACGGCAGCTGCTGAGCCCGCCGCTCCCGCAACTGAAGGCGCCCCCTCACCCTCTCCAGCGGAGCACGCCCAGCCTCAGCCGCCAGGCGAGCCGCCGGCGGGCGATCTGTCGGCGCTCAAGTCCCCGCTCACCGTCATCAAAGGGGTGGGGCCTCAAACGGCGCAGACTATGGAACGCCTTGGGCTTTTCAACCTGGGCGATCTGCTGTGGTTCCTTCCGCGCCGCTTTGTCGATTATTCGAGCCTCAAACCCATCAATCGGCTGTGGTATGGCGAGGTGGTCACCGTGATCGGTGCGCTCGACTCGGTCGAGACTCGCCGCACACGAGGCGGGCAGCGCGTCATCGTCGAAGCCGTGGTGAGCGACGGCAGCGGCGCGCTGCGCGTCACCTGGTTCAACCAGCCCTGGCTAGCACAGCGCTTCCGCAAGGGAGATATGCTGGCGCTTTCCGGGCGCATCGATCAATACCTGGGCCGCTTGACAATGACCAGCCCGGAGTGGGAGCTGGTGGAGCGCCAGCAATTGCACACTCGACGTATCGTCCCAATCTACAGCCTGACCTCCGGCCTGTATCAAAAATCGATGCGGCGCATGATGGAGAGCACCGTCCGCTACTGGGCCCCGCGCATGCCTGAGCCGCTACCGAGCGATCTGCTCAAGAATGGCGGGTGGATGGGGATGAGTGCGGCGCTGCAGCAGGCGCATTTCCCGGACTCATGGGAGAGCCTGCGCGCGGCGCAGCGCCGGTTGGCCTTTGACGAACTGCTGTGCCTGCAAATCGGCGTGCTGCAACAGAAGGCCGATTGGGAGCAAACGCAAGCCACCTCGTTTTCCGCCCCGGAAAACCTGGTCGACTGGAAATCCGGTTTGGACTATGCGCTGACGGCGGCTCAGGAGCGCGCCCTAGGAGAGATACTGGCCGATCTGGCGTCGGGTCGGCCGATGAACCGCTTGTTGCAGGGTGACGTCGGATCGGGGAAAACAGCCGTTGCCGCCGGCGCGGCGTATGTCGTGGCCTGCCATCAAGGCCAGGTGGCCATTCTGGCACCCACGAGCATCTTGGCCGAGCAGCACTTCCGCACCTTCACACGTTTCTTGACCGGTGAGGCGGACAACGCCGGCGAGTCTTCGGTCTACCCCGTGCGGCGTGACGAGATCGCGCTGCTCCTTGGCGCAACACCCGAAGGCGAAAAGGCCGCCATCCGCGAGGGTCTGGCGTTGGGCAAGATACGCGTGGTGATCGGTACCCACGCGCTACTCGAACCGACCGTGAAATTCGCCCACCTGGACCTGGCGGTAATCGACGAGCAGCACCGCTTCGGCGTAGAGCAGCGCGCCGCACTGCGAGCTAAGGGCGGCACACCGCATCTGCTGGTGATGACGGCCACTCCCATCCCGCGTTCGCTCGCGCTGACAGTGTATGGCGATCTGGATCTGGCGCTGCTGGATGAGATGCCCCCGGGTCGCGAGCCGACCACGACGCGGGTGATGCTGCCCACCGAGCGCGAGCGAGCCTATGCCTACATCATTGGCCAACTGCGCCAAGGGCGACAGGCCTTCATCATCTGCCCGCTGGTTGAGGAATCTGAAACGACCGAGGCGGCATCGGCCGTGGAGGAACATCAGCGCCTGCAAAAAGAGGTGTTCCCCGAATGGCAGCTGGGCTTGCTCCACGGCCGGCTGAAGGCGGATGAGAAAGAGAACGTGATGCGGCGCTTCCGCGACGGCGAAGTACATGTGCTGGTGAGCACCTCCGTGGTGGAAGTGGGCGTCGACATTCCGAACGCCACGGTGATGATGGTCGAGGGAGCCAACCGGTTCGGGCTGGCTCAACTGCACCAATTCCGCGGCCGCGTAGGACGCGGGCCCTATCCGTCCTCGTGCCTGCTGGTTGCCGATTCCGAGAACGAGGCTGACAATGAACGGCTGAAGGCGATGGAGGAGACCCACGACGGTTTCATCCTGGCCGAGCGCGATCTCGAACAGCGTGGACCGGGTGACTTTCTCGGCACGCGGCAATCTGGATACGCCGACCTGCGCCTGGCCAAGCTGACCGACCTGCAACTTATCGAGCAGGCACGCGCTGCCGCCCGCCGGCTGTATGAGGCCGATCCGCGCCTTGAGCGTCCGGAGCACCAACTCTTGGCCGAGCGACTGGCCGCCTTGTGGATGCCCGGACAAGGAGATGTGTCCTGATGGTCCGCGCCGTCTTCCCAGGAACCTTCGACCCGATCCACCACGGCCACATCGACATAGCCCAACGGGCCGCGCGTCTCTTCGAGGAAGTGGTTGTGGCGGTGTACGACCGCCCGCTCAAAAGCCTTCTCTTCAGCCCGGAAGAGCGGCTGGACCTGGTGCGGCGCTCACTGGCGGGGCAGGACCGCTTTCGGGTGACCGGTTACAGCGGCCTGACGGTGGAGTTTTGCCGCAGTATCAACGCCCAGGTGATCGTGCGCGGGCTGAGGGTGTTTTCGGATTTCGAACACGAATTCCGAATGGCTCTCGCCAACCATCGCCTGGCGAGCGGGATCGAGGTCATGGCGCTCATCACTAGCGAGGAACACACATTCCTTTCATCGAGCACCGTGCGCGAGATCGCCTCGCTGGGCGGCGACGTCAGCAGCATGGTGCCGCCGCATGTAGCGGCCGCCCTCACCCGCCGGTTTGACGAATTGGGCGAGGAAGGTCAGCGCATCGTGCCCATGACATCTTTGCGCGACTGACCGCTTTGGTCCTTGGGCCGCGCGGCGCGCACGATAGGGCGCCGAATTGACGGCCGATACAATTCAGTGTACGCTTGCATGGAACGTTGCAGGCGGTCGGTGCAAGGCGGGGAACCGTGACAGTCGCCCGCCGTGTGCCGGTGAGTGCCCGCCACGTATCCCTTGTGCAGGCCCCCGGGTCGGAGGCAGCCATGGACATCCTTCACCTCGTCGATCGGTTGGAGGAGCTGTTCAACAGCGGCCGGCATTTTCCTTTCACCAACGACACGATCGTCAACGAGGATCGATTCCTCGAACTGATCGACCAGCTGCGTGTGACCATCCCCGAAGAGGTCAAGAAGGCGCAGCAGGTGCTGGCCCAACGCGACCGGCTTCTTGCCCAGGCTCAAGAGGAATCGCAGCGAACGGTTGAGCTGGGGCGCCAGCGGATCGAGACGCTCGTAACGCAAGACGCGATCACGACCGCCGCCCAATCGCGCGCCGAGCTGATCCTCGCCCAAGCGCGCCAGGAGGCGGAAGGCATGCGCCGGGACGCCGACGAGTACGTGCTCGAATCGCTTTCCAAACTCGAAGCCGAAATCGCCCACCTGCTCTCGCAGGTGCGCAATGGCATCGCCAAGATTAACAGCGAACGTGGGGGTCTCACCCCGCCAGACTTCCCCGCAGGCAAGAGCTAGCGCCGCCACGCCTGATCGCCGGCGCCTCCTTCATCCCTCGCGCGACTCAATTGAGTGTCGGAGCAGGACTCTCATTACGCCGGGCATCGTTGCGCGAACGACCGCGCAATGTGCTGCCGCGCCTCATCCTCTGCGACCGAATTGGCGTTCGAGCAGGTCGACCGAAAGATGGATCATCGTCGGCCGTCCATGCGGGCACGTGCGCGGTGAGTCGCAGGCCTCCAGACGCGAGACAAGATCCTCCTGCTCGCTGGAGCTGAGCGTCTGGCCACCCTTCACCGCCACCCGCTTGCAGATGCGTGCGATGAGGCGCCGCTCCTTTTCGCGGGCCAGGGGCGTTTCGTCTTCCTCGAATTCCTCAACCACCGCGCGCACCGCCTGCACCGGATCCGCCCCCTGCACCAGATGCGGCACTGCGCGCACCTGGAAGCTCGAGCCGCCAAACGGTTGAATATCGAAGCCGAGGCGTTGCAGCGTTTCCAGTTCGGCCTGAAGCAGGCCGGCCTGCGCGGCCGGCATCTCGAAGATCACCGCAGCGAGCATCGGCTGCGAAATGCGATGTTCATCCCGCTCGCGTAGGAATTGTTCGAACAACACGCGTTCGTGGGCCGCGTGCTGATCGATCAGGTACAGGCCATCGGGCCCTTCGGCCACGATGTAGGTCGTGCCCACTTGGCCGATCACTCGTAGAAGGGGAAGGCGGACCTGCGGCAGCACCACGCTGGCGGGAAGCGAGGGCAGCGCGGGCGGCGCACCGGAGCCGATTGCGGGTGCTGCCTGAGGGGACGATCGATCTGGCCAGGCGATCGCCGCGGATGGCTCAACGTGGGCCACCCACCCCGCCCCGCGCCAATCGGAGGCGGCCGCGGCGACGCCCGCGCCTGAGTGCATGAGAGTGCTGCGCAGCGTGCGCTGCACGGCCGAGAAGACGCGTTCCGCGGAACGGAAACGCACCTCGCTCTTGGCCGGGTGAACATTGACGTCCACTTCTTCCGTGGGCAATGTGATGAAGACCGCCGCCATCGGGTAGCGGCCGACCATCAAAAGAGTATGGTAAGCCTGAACAACGGCCGCAGTCAGCGCCGCATCCTGAATCCAGCGGCCATTGACGAAGAGGATGATCTCCTTGCGGTTGGAGCGAGTCAGACTGGGCGGGCTGGCAAATCCGCCGACGATGATGTCGCCCGCCACGGGCAGTGGCTGAAGCTCGAGCATCTGCCGCGCTTCGTCGAGCCCGAACACGCTGGCCAAGGCCTCGCGCCTGTCACCGCTGCCGCTCGAGCGCAGCGCCGGCCGCCCGCCAACATCCAGCGCGAAGCGCACCTGGGGGTAAGCCAGAGCGTAGCGCGAGACCACCAGTTCGATTTGGCGTCGCTCCGTCAGGTCGGACTTGAGAAACTTCAGGCGCGCGGGTACGGCAAAAAACAGATCTTCGACGGTTACCGTGGTGCCGGGCGGCGCACCGACAGGTTGAACTGCCCCACCACGGCCCCCCTCAACATGCACCTGCGCGCCCTTGCCTTCGTCCGCGCTGCGGCTCGCCAGCGTCACGCGTGCGACAGAGGCAATCGAGGCCAGCGCTTCGCCGCGAAAGCCGAGGGTGGTGAGGTGTTCGAGGTCTTCGGCCCGCGCCAGTTTGCTCGTGGCGTGTCGCTCGAGGGCCAGGGTGATTTCGCCCGAGGGGATTCCGCGGCCGTCGTCGGTGACACGAATGCGCCGAGAGCCGGCGGCCTCAATCTCGACGGCGATGCTCCGCGCACCGGCATCGAGCGCGTTTTCGAGCAGTTCCTTGACCACCGAGGCCGGCCGCTCGACGACCTCGCCCGCGGCGATCATTGCGGTCAGCTCTGGCGGCAACAGGCGGATAGGCATCAGGACTCGAGCACAATGAGGAAGAAGTCGATACCGGCGGATTGCGCTTGAGGCTTGAGAGGCGCGTGCCCGCGGCAGGCCAGGCCGCTACTCGCCAAACTCAAGTTCAAAATCCGCCTGATCATTCCAGGTTTCGGTCGGGACCAATTCAATCTCGCCGAACAGCTCGAATTGACGGGCCACGACTTGGCGCCGCTTGACCAGTTCCAGCATCGCCAGAAAGGCCACCACCACTTCCATCTTGGTTTGGAAGCCTCGGATAACCCGGTGGAAGGCAGCTTTCCCATCGGCGCGGATAGCATCGGCGATGCGGCGGATCTGTTCGCGAATGGTTACCTTGGGCGCGCTGACCATCAGGTTGAGGGGCGGCAGCTCGGGCGCGCGGGAGAGCACCGTGGCCGCGGCCCGAGTCAGGTCAGCGAGGGTCACCGTGCTCAGGTCGAAGCGCGGCGGCACGCGCGGGGGCGGCGCCAGGCGAACGTAGCTGCGCAGCCCTAACTGCTCGCGGTAGTGAAGAAATTCGGCCGAGCGCTTGAAGGCGCGGTAGAGGCGCAACAGGCGCGCGAGCTCTTCGCCCGGATCCTCTTCCCCCACTTCGCGCTGCGGCGGCCGCGGCAGCAGGGCCTCGCTCTTGATCTGCAGCAGGCGGGCGGCAATGACCAGGAAGCCGACCACTTCTTCCAGGCGGCGCTCCTGCATCGATGCCAGATAGCCCAAGAACTGGTCGGTGACCTGGGCCAACGCAACACGCGTGATATCCAGCTCGGCCCGCTCGATGAGGTGCAACAGCAAATCCAGCGGCCCCTCAAAAACGGGAAGCTGGACGGTATAGCTCGGATGGCTCAGGATTGTCTCGGGCATCGACCGCCTCGGTTGAACTCACCCGATTATACAATGCCCCTCGCACCTCGCCGCATAGAGCGATTCGAGCCGTGGGTGCGGACGGGGCGGCGAGCGCATTGGCTACCCCAAGCCTCTCGACCCTCGCCCCATGCTTCGCGGCGGGCGCGGCCGTAAGGCGTGACCGGCGGGCAACACCCGCGGCGGTGGGCGGTCGATCTCGCCGGACATCCGAAGGCTTCCCACACGAAGGCCCATGGGCATGAGCATGCAACGCGCGGGGTCCGGCAAGGACGAATGGACTGCGGGAGACGTGACCGATATCCCATGTAAGAGACCCAAAACGGCGGCACAATGGGGCCACGCTCGCGCATTCGGGCGGGATCGGCTTTGCCAAGGGGCATACATCACGACCACAGGGACCCGCAGGAGTACACATGCCGCAGCCAATTCATGTAAGCGAAACCGATTTCGAGACTCAGGTACTGCACGCGCCGATGCCGGTCGTGGTGGATTTCTGGGCCCCATGGTGCGGGCCGTGCCGGATGATCGCCCCGGCTTTAGAGAAGCTGGCCGAGGAATTCGACGGCCGGTTGTTGGTGGCCAAAGTCAACACCGACGACAACCAGAGCCTGGCAGAACGATTTGATGTCCGCGGCATCCCGACGCTGATCTTTTTCCGCCAGGGCGAGCCGGTGAACCGTCAGATGGGGGCCCTGCCGGAGGCGATGCTGCGTGAGGTTTTTGAGACCTTCCTGACGCCGACGGCCTGAGGCAGGCAAAGCAGCGGCACGAGGCGCGTGCCGGGGGCGGGGCTGCCGGCTGTCGCCGGTGGGCAACGGCAAACCGGGTCTGAGTAAGTCCAGACACATGTGAGACAGGGCAAGTAGACAGAAATACGCATCGGGGTCATCCTTGGGGTGACCAAACCAACCAAGGAGCGAACCCCGATGCGCTTCGTGACTCTACCACGCGCCTTCCCTGGCCTGCCGGCCTAGGGCAGGCTACTACCTCGCGCGCCATCGCCTACCCCGCCTCTCGCCCAAGGGGCAAGAACGTCTGCGCATGCTCTCCGCCTGGCAGGCGTTGCGTCGCCAGGGGCTGACGAGCAGCCAAGCCAGCCAGACGCTCGAGGTATCGCGGGCCACGCTGTTCCGCTGGTCGAAGCGGGTTCGTCAAGAGGGGGTGCAAGGACTGGAGAACCGCAGCCGGCGTCCCAAGCGTTATCGCCATCGCCGCTGGGGTGCTCCTTTGGTGGCCAAGGTCCAGCAGTTGCGAGAAACCTACCCGGGTTGGGGAAAGGACAGCTTGGCGCTGCTACTCGAACGAGAGGGCCAGCCGACTTCGGTCTCCACCGTGGGGCGGATCCTGAGCTACTTGAAGCACAGGGGTTACCTGCGTGAACCGCTGCGGCGAGGGCCCCGGCATCGAAAACGCTATGTTTCAAGGCCATTCGCCATCCGCAAGCCCCGCGACTACCCGGTCATTGCACCTGGCGATCTGGTCCAGCCTGCTGCGCGGCCGCTAGCGCAGATCGACACCATGGATGTGCGCCCAATACCTGGCCTCACTTACAAGCATTTCACCGCCTGCGATACCATCTCGCGGTGGAACGAGCTCGAAGTACACAGCCACGCCACAGCCAGCACTGCCGCGGGTTTCCTCCAAGGCGTGCTGCGCCGGATGCCTTTTACCGTCAAGGCCATCCAGGTGGATGGTGGATCAGAGTTCAAAGCTGCCTTTGAGCAGGCCTGCCGACGCTGCGGTGTGCAGCTCTTTGTCCTGCCGCCCTTCTCCCCGAAACTGAACGGTCGCGTCGAACGGGCTCACCGGACACACCTGGAAGGCTTCTACGACTACTACGTAAGGAGACCTTGGACTCGGCCCACTCAATCATGCGCTGGCACGCTGGCAAAGGACCTACAACCATGTTCGCCCCCATCGGGCGCTTGACAGGCGCACCCCGGCCAGCTACATTCGGGCCTGCCACCCCCAGCTGGCCCCGAAACTGTCTCACATGTATTGAACTCATACAGGGTCTTGCTGGCAGGCGACGAATGTGCTAGAATCTCACTAGGTTCCTCTCGGTTGAGGTCGTTGGGTTAAGAAAAGTGGGTGTCCCCCACTTTTCTGCGTAATAGGCGGCCATTCGCCCCTGGACGGAGATAGAAAGAACAATGAAAAGCGAGTTCATCTTGGCCTTCAACGAGGTGCTGGAGCATTACGGCCTGCCTCGCGAGGTGGTGCTCTCAGTGCTGGAGACGGCGCTGGTCAACGCCTATCGCCGCGCGGTCAATGCCTCCAACGCACAACAGGTGGAAGCCAAGGTCGACATAATCAAAGGCACAATTCAGATCTTCGCCGAGAAGGAAATCGTCGAAGACGTTCAGGATGAGCGCACCGAGGTCACCCTGACCGATGCACAGTTGGTGGACCCAAAGGCCGAGCTGGGTGGACTGATCCTGGTGGAGAGCACGCCCAAGGACTTCGGGCGCATCGCCACCCAGACTGCAAAGCAGATCGTCCATCAACGGCTGCGCGACGCCGAGCGCGACAAGCAGTTCGACGAGTGGTCGGCGCGCAAGGGCGAGATCGTCCACGGGACGATACAAGCGGTGGGCGCGCAAGCGGTGACCGTCACCCTGGGCCGCGCCGAAGCGGTGCTCCCCAAGCGCGAGCAACTACCCACCGAACGTTATCGACCGCGCGATCGCATCCGCGCATATCTCTTGGACGTTTCGCGCACGCCGCGCGGGCCGCAAATCACACTCTCGCGCGCCGATCGCAGCATGCTGCGGCGCCTGCTCGAAGCGGAAGTGCCCGAGATCTACCAGGGCATGGTCGAGATCAAAGGCATCGCCCGCGAGCCGGGCATCCGCTCGAAGGTGGCGGTGACCGCGCTGCAGGCCAACCTCGACCCGGTGGGTGCCTGCGTAGGCATGCGCGGCGGGCGAATCCAGGCCATCGTGCGCGAGTTGCACGACGAGAAGATCGACGTCATCGAGTGGAACCCAGACCCAGCGGCTTTCATTGCCAAGGCGCTCAGCCCGGCGCGCGTTGCCGGCGTGTACCTGGATGACGACCCGCAGCGCGGCAAGACCGCCCTGGTCGTCGTCTCTGAAGACCAACTGAGCCTGGCCATCGGCCGCGAGGGTGTGAACGCGCGGCTGGGGGCCAAGCTGACCGGATGGCGGATCGACATTAAGAGCATCCCGGAAGCTACCTCCGACGCGCTGGCCAAACTGACCAGCGAACCCGGGCTGGCGGAACTCGCCGAGCAGCACGCAGAGCTGGTGAAGCCGGTGAGCGAGGCCTTGGCCAAAAAGGCCGAAGGCCGCCCGCTGCCGCCTGAAGACTACCAGGCCATGGAGCAGTTGGTCAGCCTGGTGGAGTCGGCCCTCTCGCAACAGCGGGAAAGCCGGCGCAAGGCACAGGCGCGGCGACTGGCCGAGATCCGCAAGAACATCCCGCAGCCGGCGTACGAGATCCCCCTCAGCGAGATTGGCCTCGACGAACCGCTGGTGGCCGCGTTGACTGCGGCCGGCCTCACCAACATCGCTCAGGCCTTCGAACAATTGACGCTCGACCCGGACTCGATTCTGGCGCTGCCCGAAGTCGGCGCCCGTAGCCTGGAGGATTTGCGCTCACGGCTGCAGACGGCGATCCTTTCGGCGAAGGTGGTTGAGCCCGCACCCATTGCGCTCGAGGTGGCGGCGGAGGCTCCGGTTCTGGCAGAAGGTGCGCCGGAGGCGGCACAGGCTGCGGCGGTGGAGGGTGCACCCGCGGAAGCTGTGGCGGAGACGACGGAGGCCGGCGAGGCCCCCGCCCTGCCCGGCACCCTGCCTACCGGCGAGGCCGTTGAAGAGGAAGCCGAGGAAGAAGAGGGCGGCACGGGCAAGAAGAAGAAAGGCAAGAAGAAGAAGCAAGTCACCCTTGTCTTGGACCCGGACCTCGGGGTGACCGTGGCCCATCGCACGCGCAAGGCCAGCCGCCTGCGCGAATGGGATCCTCCGGAGGAATAGGCTGGCGGCGAGTGCCGCCCGGCGGACGCCATGAGCCTGCGGCGCAAAGGCGCGCCTCGCACCAAACACGTCGCCCAGCGGACTTGCATCGGCTGCCGCGAAGTGCTGCCCAAGCGGACTCTGATGCGCGTGGTGCGATCGCCGGATGGGCTGCGGCTTGACCCGACAGGCAAGGCGCCTGGCCGGGGCGCGTATCTTCATGACCGGCGCTCGTGCTGGGAGCGCGCACTTGCTAGTGCTCTTGCGCCGGCCTTGCGAACGGAATTGACCGCGGACGACCGTGAACGCATGCGGGCGATCCTGGCTTCTTTTCCCGTGGAAGAAAGTGACACCGCGCGCGGCACGTGAGCGCCTGCGATGACCATGAGACCGTCCCCAGCGCAACCCAGGCTGCCCTGCCCGCCACACCCGTGCGCGGTTCGGGGCGCACCGAAAGCGAGCCGGGTTATGCCATAAGCCAGGACGCCTCAGGCGCGGGAGCTCCCCCCGGTCCTCGCGGACGCCGGACGGACGCGGTCCCAAGAGGAGGAATGGGATGAGCGACAACGGACACAAAGTGGTGGAACTCCCGGAAACGCTCACCGTTCGCCATTTGGCCGAGCTGATTCACGTCAGCCCGATCGAAGTGATCAAGCAGCTCATGGCCAATGGCGTGATGGCGAACATCAACCAGCAAATCGATTTCGATACGGCGGCGGTCATTACCCAGGAATTGGGTTTTGAAGCGCGCCTGCACAAGGTAGAGTTGGAGGCACCGGCCGCCGAGGCTGAGGCGCCGGCCTGGCGCCGCGCCATGGAAGCGGAGGACGCGAGCCAGTTCACCCCCCGGCCGCCGGTGGTGACGATTCTCGGGCACGTCGACCACGGCAAGACCTCCCTGCTGGATGCGATTCGCAGCACCGACGTAGCCGGCGGCGAGGCGGGCGGCATTACCCAACACATCGGCGCCTACCAAGTGCAGCACAAGGAGCGCCTGATCACGTTCCTCGACACGCCCGGCCACGCCGCCTTCACCGCCATGCGCGCCCGCGGAGCGCAGGTGACCGACATCGTCATTCTGGTGGTGGCCGCCGATGACGGCGTGATGCCTCAAACGCGCGAAGCCTATGCCCACGCCAAGGCGGCGGGCGTACCGATCGTCGTCGCTCTCAACAAGGTCGACAAGTCGAACGCCAACCCCGATCGAGTGAAGCAGCAACTGGCGGAACTCGGCTTGACGCCGGACGATTGGGGCGGCGATACCATGGTCGTGCTGGTGTCCGCCAAGAAGCGCAGCGGTATCGACGACCTGCTGGAAGCCATCGTGCTCACCGCCGACAACACGCGCATCCTGGCCAACCCGGCCGGGCGGGTCATTGGTAGCGTCATCGAGGCGGAACTCGACCGCGCCAAGGGGCCAATCTCCACCCTGCTAGTTCAGAACGGCACGGTGCATGTGGGCGACGTTCTCGTCGCCGGGACGGCGCACGGCAAGATCCGCGCGATGTTCGACTTCCGCGGTCAGCCCATTCAGGCGGCCACGCCCTCCATGCCCGCCACCGTGCTCGGCCTGGGCGATTTGCCGCAGGCCGGCGATGTGATCGAGGTGCTGCCCAGCGACCGCGAAGCGCGCACGCTGGTCTCACAGCGCAAGCTCTCCGCGCGCGAAGCGCAGACCCAGCCCAAGAAGGCGTTGAGCCTGGAACAGGTTTTCGCCAAATTCCAAGCCGGCGAGGTCAAGGAACTCAACCTGATCCTCAAGGCCGACGTGCAGGGATCGCTCGAGCCGATCGTCTCCTCGCTCACTCAACTCGGCAATGCGGACCTCAAAGTGAACCTGCTTTACGCCGAAACCGGCAATATCACCGAGAACGACATTATGCTGGCCTCGGCCTCGAGCGCGATCGTCATCGGGTTCAACGTTCAGGTGGATCACGCCGCCCAGCGTGCCGCCGAAAGCGAACATGTCTCCATCCGTCAATACGACATCATCTATCGATTGATGGAGGACGTGGAGAAAGCGCTCAAAGGCCTGCTGGGGCCGGAGAAGCGGGAAGTGGTGATCGGGCGGGCCGATGTGCGCGCTATCTTCTCCACTTCGCGCATGGGGAAAGTCGCGGGATGCGCCGTCCGCGAGGGGGAACTGCGCCGCAATGCGCGGATTCGCGTAATGCGCGGCAGCCAGAAGTTGTTCGAGGGCGAGATCGCCTCCCTACGCCACGAGAAGGAGGACGTTCGCGAAATCCGTCAGGGCTTCGAGTGCGGCGTGGCCGTCAAGGGATTCGAAGGCTTCCAGGCGGGCGACGTTCTGGAATGCATCGTGATGGAAACGGTTTAGGTCCGATGCCAAGCGTTGCCCGCGCTCAGCGCCTGGCCGAACGCATCCGCCAGGAGATCGCCGACCTCATGTTGCGCGACCTGGTGGATCCGCGATTCCAGGGGCTGTCGGTCACCGACGTGCGGGTGGATCGCGAATTCGCCTTTGCCGACGTGCACGTGAGCGCGGTCGAGGCGGATGCGAGCCGGCGGGCGGAGATCCTCAAGGCCCTGGAAGGCGCGCGCGGCCACGTGCGCCATGAACTTGCGGCGCGCATCCCGCTGCGCACATTCCCTCAGCTGCGGTTCCACTGGGACCCCACGCCGGAACGCGCTGAGCGGCTGGAGGGTTTGATCGACCGGCTGAAGGATCCTGGCGAAGGCACACGCCCCGCGGAGAATCATGGATAAGGGGACCGTCGAGCGTGCGCGGCGTGCGCTGCACGAGGCCGGCCACATTCTCCTGCTGACGCACGAACGCCCCGACGGCGACGCGCTCGGGTCTCTGCTGGGCATGGCCTGGATGCTTCAGGCGGCGGGGCGCCGCGTGAGCGCCGTGAGCCGCGACGGTGTGCCCGCCTCATTCCGCTTCCTTCCGGGGAGCGAGAGCGTGTTGGACACGCTGCCGGCCGCGGCCGATGTATGTCTGCTGCTTGATTGTTCGGATGCCAACCGCATCGGCGAATTCGCGACGCCGATGCCGTGCCCCGCATCGGTCAACATCGACCACCATGTGACCAATACGCTCTTCGCTGAGGTCAATCTGGTGGATGCCGAGGCTTCGGCGACGGCCGAGCTGGTATGCGAACTGGCCGAGGCACTTGGCCTGGCACTTTCCCCGCAGGCCGCTACCTGCCTCCTGACGGGCGTGGTCAGCGATACGCTCGGATTCAGAACCTCAAACGTGAGCCTGCGCACGATGGCCAACACGCGCCGGCTGATGGAGGCCGGAGCCAATCTGCCCGCACTCGTCGAAGCCAGCTTGTACCGGCGCAGCTTCGCGGCGACGCGCTACTGGGCGGCTGGGCTGGCCCGCCTGCAGCGGGACGACACGCTGGTGTGGACGGCGCTCAGCCTGGCCGACCGCACCGCGGCCGCCTACCCCGGGCGTGACGATGCAGACCTGATCAACATCCTGTCCACCATCGAAGGGACGGCGGTGGCTGTGATTTTTGTCGAGCAAGACCTGGAGCGCACCAAAGTCAGTTGGCGGGCACGCAATGGGGCAGACGTCAGCGCGCTGGCCGCCCACTTTGGCGGAGGCGGCCACCCGGCAGCTGCGGGCGCAACCGTGCAGGGCACACTGGACGACGTGCAAGCGCGGGTTATCGCCGCGACACGCGAGTGGCTGCGCGGGCACACTCCTACGCTGCCCGGCGGAGGCTAGTCGGTGGCTCGGCCTGCACTCCTTATTGTCGATAAGCCCATCGGCCCCACGTCGCACGATGTGGTCAATATGGTTCGGCGCGGCACGCACATCCGCAAGGCCGGCCACACCGGCACGCTCGACCCATCGGCCTCCGGCGTGCTGGTGGTTCTACTCGGCGGAGCCACCCGCCTGGCCGAGTACCTCCTCGAATCCGACAAGGAATACGAAGCCGTCGTACGTTTCGGGCAATCCACATCGACCCACGATGCGGCCGGGCAAGTTACGGCCTCCGGGCCGGTGGCCTTCACGGGCGATGCGCTCGAACAGGCTTTGGCCTCCTTCGAGGGAGAATCGCTTCAGACGCCTCCTGCCTATTCGGCGGTCAAGATCGAAGGGCGCAAGGCTTACGAGCTGGCGCGCAAGGGCGAAGTGGTCGATCTCGAGCCGCGCATGATTCGCATCTATCGCATCGAGCTGCTGGGCTGGGAGGCGCCGCAGGCCCGCATCCGGGTGCGCTGCTCGCGCGGCACCTATCTGCGCTCGCTGGCGCGCGATTTGGGCGAGCGGCTGGGGTCGCCAGCGCATCTGGAGTCGCTGCGTCGCCTGCGCCTGGGCCCCTTCACGATCGACCAAGCCATTGCTCTTGACGAACTGCACGCACGCTTCGACCCGCCCACCTGGCCGAGCATTGCGTTACCGGCCACGGCCGTATTGCAAGGCTGGCACCTGCTTGAACTGACCCCCGAACAGGTCGCCCAGGTGCAGCGCGGCATGGCCATTGAAGCCGCCGACGCCAAGGGGAGGGCCCAGGCGGTCGACCCCGATGGCGAGTTGGTGGCCATCGTCGAGGCCGATGCCGAGGGGCGGCACTGGCTGCCGCGAAAAGTCCTGACCGAAGCTTGAGGTTCGATGCAGCACTTCCCAACGCTTGACGGTGTCCGATTGCAGAAGGCCTTCTTGGCGGTGGGGTCGTTCGACGGCGTCCACCGCGGCCACCAGCACTTGGTGCGTTCCATGGTGGCCGAGGCTCATGCCCAAGGGGGCACGCCCACCGTGCTCACCTTCTTTCCGCACCCCTCGGTCGTCCTCGGCCGGCGTTCTTCCACGCTATATCTCACGACGCCCGAAGAGCGCGCCGCGCTGCTGGCGAAACTCGGGGTGGAAGTCGTCATCACGCATCCGTTTACCCTCGAGTTCTCGCATACGAGTGCGACCGACATCATCTCGCGCCTGGTTGCCGACCTGGGGATGCGCTCGCTGTGGGCGGGGATGGATTTCGCCCTGGGTCACAATCGGGAGGGCGGTCGGGAGTACCTCACTCGCGCGGGCGCCCAATTGGGCTTCGAGGTGCACATCGTCGACCCGCTCATCGAAGATGGGGCGCCCATCTCGTCCACCCGCATCCGGCTCGCACTGAGCGAGGGTGACATGCCTGAAGTCAGTCGCTGCCTGGGACGGCCCTTTGCCCTCACGGGTCAAGTGGTCCACGGCGCGCAACGAGGGGCATCGCTAGGCTTCCCCACGGCCAATGTGGCCGTGTGGGAAGCGCGGGCAGTGCCCGCGCGAGGCGTTTACGCCACATGGGCCGAGGTGGGCGCGCGCCACCTGCCGAGCGTCACCAACATCGGCGTCCGCCCGACGTTCGCCGGCCAACCTGAGGGGCAAGTGGTCGAGACTCACATTCTCGATTTCGATGAAGACCTCTACGGTCAGCCTCTGACTGTGAGCTTCGTCGCTCGGCTGCGGGCCGAAGCCAAGTTCGCCAGCGTGGAAGCGCTGCTGCAGCAGATTCGCGCAGATATCCAGCAGACCCGCGTACTCCTGCGCAGCTCGAGTTGATCGTGGTGAGTCTTCGAGCCCGCCCGACAGCGAGGCGGCCGCAGTGCGAACCCGGGATTCCGCGCCAAGGACCGTCAGAGAGGGAGGGGCCATGAGTGGGCAGGACCGGCGCGTATATCTTCTAAGCCCGCGTTCGCTTTCCCCAGAGACCATCGCGGTCGCCTTCGCCAAGACCTCCCGCTCTCCAGAGTCCTTCGACGTGATCGCCTCCGCGCTGAGTGATGAAGCTTCAGCCCAATTCCACGAACGTTGGGTGGTGGGCTACGGCCACGCCTCGGTGGCCGAACACGCCGTTCTGCACATCGCGCTCGAGAACATCTCGCGCCTGGCCATTGAATGCGTCGAGTCCAACCGTCTGGCATCCTACACCGAGAAGAGCACGCGTTACCAAATGTGGGATCGCACGGCCTTCGTGGTGCCCGCGGAGATCCGCGGCTCACCGCTCGATAACCTGTATCGGCAGACGTGCGAGCTTCTGCTCGATACCTACCTGCAATCGCTCGAACCTCTCAAGAAGGTGGCTCAGTCCGCATTCCCGCGCGAGGACGGCGAAAGCGAGGCGCGCTGGGACAGCCGGATCCGTTCGCGCTACGTGGATGTGGCGCGCTACCTCTTGCCGAGCGCGGTCTTTGCCAACGTGGGTGTGACCCTCAACGCGCGCGCGCTCGAGCATGCCATTCGCAAGATGCTCTCCCACCCCTTGGGCGAGGTGCGCGACATTGGCGAAGATGTGCGCCAGGTTGCTCAGCGGGAGGTACCGACCCTTGTCAAATATGCCCAGGCCAGCCCCTATCTGAGCCGGCTAGCGCAGACGAACCCCGGACTCATGAAGCACGACATCTCGGGCGGGGCTGAGGCGGAGGCCTTCGGCCCGGCGGGGGGCATGTTTCTGCGCCATGCGGATGCAGCCGCGGAAGCGCGTGCGCTGGCAGCGGCCGTCGTCCGCACCGAAGGTCTGGCCTATTCGCAGGCGCTCCGCGCGATGGAGGCGTCACCCGAGGCACGCCGCGCCGCCGCTCAGGTGCTGTTGGGGGACATGGGGCAATGGGATCACCCCTCGCGTGAACTTGAGCACGTGACCTACACGGTCGAGGTGGTGGCCGACCAGGGGGCCTACTTCGAGGCCAAGCGCCACCGCATGCTCAGCCTGACCAGCGCGCCGCTCACGTGCGAGCTGGGCTATGTCACACCGCGCTGGATGGCCGAGGCCAACCTGCTTGACAACTACCGCCGGGCTATGGACGCGGCGCGTGACACCTACGAGAAGATCGCCCGCGAGAACCCGGCCCTCGCCGGGTACGTCGTTCCCAACGGGTACCTGCGGCGGTTCTTGATGACTCTCAACTTGCGAGAGACATTTCATCTGTGCGAGCTGCGAGCGCGCCCCAGTGCGCACTTCGCCATGCGGGTCGTCGCATTACATCTCGCCGAACTCGTGCGCCAGGTCCATCCCCTGCTCGGCGGCTGGATGCGTCTTGAAGACCTGCCCGACTGGAGATCCCTGGAGGCCGACTGCTTCTTGCAACCTTGACTCTGGAGTTGCATCGACGGGCCGGACGGCATGCCGAGGAATCAAAAGCGGGCGAGGCCTCCGCCGAGGAGACCTCGCCCGCTGCTTTTCGCAACTGTCCGACGACTGGCTTGCGCCTGGCGCAAGCCCCCCGCCCGCCTATTTCGGCGAGCGCGAGGCGATGTACTTGACCGCCTCACCCACGGTCGTAATCTTCTGTGCATCCTCGTCGGAGATTTCGGCGCCAAACTTCTCCTCGAAGGCCATGATCAATTCCACCAGGTCGAGCGAGTCCGCACCCAGGTCCTCGCGGAAGCGGGCAGTCTCGGTTACCTTTACAGACTCAACGCCCAACAGCTCCGTAATGATCGCGCGAACAGATTCAAACGTGGCTTCTGCCATCAGAGTATCCTCCCTTGTGCGGACCACACTGCCGAGATCTGTTCCGGAAATGCCAGAGGGTGTATCTCTCGGGTCCAGGCGGTCGACTGATTCTAAGCGCATGCGCGGTGCGGGTCAAGGACGGGCAGCGCTGTTTGACACCCCTCCGACCGGCTGGTAACATGCATCGGACGGCTGTTTAAGGAACACCAGGCCATGCCCAAAGTTGCGCCGACTGCCTCGCGCAAGGCAGATCACATCCGCATTAATCTCACGCAAGACGTGCAATCTGGGCTGACGACCGGCCTGGAACGCTATCGCTTCCTGCATCAGGCCTTGCCGGAGCGCAACCTGGATGATGTGGACCTGAGCACCGTCTTCCTGGGCCACGAGTTGCGTGCGCCTCTGCTTGTCTCCTCGATGACCGGCGGGACCGATCAGGCGCAAGCCATCAATCGCGTGCTGGCCGAGGCGGCCGAACGCACTGGCATCGCCATCGGCCTGGGTTCACAACGCGTGGCGCTCGAAGACGAACGCGCCGCCCGCACCTTTCAAGTTCGCGATGTGGCTCCCACGGCCATGCTGCTGGCTAACCTGGGCGCCGTCCAACTCAACCACGGGGTGGGTGTGTCAGAGTGTCAACGCGCGGTCGAAATGATCCGCGCCGATGCACTCATTCTGCACCTCAACGCCTTGCAGGAGGCGCTCCAGCCGGAAGGCGACCACGACTTCTCAAACCTGCTTTCGAAGATCGGCCAGGTTTGTCGCGCCCTGCCAGTCCCCGTTGTGGTCAAGGAAGTGGGCTGGGGGATTTCGGTCAAGGTGGCGCGCTGGCTGGCCGATGCGGGCGTGGCGGCCGTGGACGTCGCCGGGTCGGGCGGCACCTCCTGGTCGCAGGTTGAAATGCACCGCACGAGCGACCCGGACGTGGCTCGTTTGGCAGGCGACTTCGTCAACTGGGGGATTCCGACCGCCGAGGCTTTGGTGCAATGTCGGGCCGAGTTGCCGTCGCTGCCGTTGATCGCCTCCGGCGGAATCCGCAACGGCATCGAAGCCGCCAAGTGCATTGCCCTCGGCGCAAACCTGGCGGGCAGCGCCCATCCCTTCCTCAAGGCTGCCTCCGTGTCGCTGGAGGCCACGATCAAGGAACTCCGCCTGATGACTCTGCAGATGCGCATCGCCATGTTCGCCGCCGGCGTGGGCTCAATTGCAGAATTGCAACGCACACTCCTGATCAAAGAGTAGATCGAATGAGCCTGGTGCAAGAGATGCTGCCTGCCGTCGAACAGGAGCTGCGCGAGGCCGTCCAGCGCTGCGGCTCGCGTCTGGGGTCCGATCTGTCGGAGATGTTGACCTATCACATGGGGTGGTCCGGCCCGGGCGCGGGCTTAGCCGCGACGGGCAAGCGCATCCGGCCCATTCTGACGCTGCTCGCTTGCGGCGGCGTGTGCGGCGACTGGCGCCGCGCGCTCCCGGTGGCCGCCGCGGTGGAATTCATTCACAATTTCTCGCTGGTGCACGACGACATCCAAGACGAAAGTCCGACTCGGCGGGGTCGCGAGACGATCTGGAAGCGCTGGGGCGCCGCTCAGGCGATCAATGCCGGTGATGCGCTTTTCGCGGCCGCCTCATTGGCAATCTTGGAAAGTGAGCGCGGAGCGCTTGCGTCGGCAACTCGGGCCGAGGTGCTATTGGTGCTCAGCCGCGCCTGCCTGGAATTGACTCACGGCCAGTTCCTCGACCTCAAGGCAGAAGACGTGGCCCAAGCCTCGCTCGACTTCTATTGGCAGATGGTGATGGCCAAAACGGGCGCGTTGATCGCTGCCGCGTGCCGGGCAGGTGGCCTTGCCGGCGGAGCCTCCGCCGCGCAAGCGAATACCCTGGCGGACTTCGGACTGCACCTTGGGCTCGCGTTCCAGGTTCGAGACGATGCGCTCGGGCTGTGGGGAGACCCGGCGGTGACCGGCAAGTCGGCCACGACCGACCTCGAGAGCCGCAAGAAGAGCCTGCCGATTGTGTTCGGCCTCGAGCGCTGCACGGAATTTCGGGCGCTGCTCGCCGAGCCGTTTACCGCGGCACAGGTCCCGCGGATGTTGGCTGCGCTTGAGACGTGCGGCGCTCGCACATTCGCATTGGCCGAGGGGGCGCGCATGACTGAACGCGCTTACGCCGCCATCGGGGGTGCTGCGCTTCTGCCTGAGTACGACTCGGCGCTCAGAGAGTTGACGGCATCGCTGCTGACGCGCGAAAAGTGACTCGATCGCGAGGCTCAGACAAATCGGACAAAGACCTGGTTGGCCAGCAGGCGGCCGTGTTCCGTCAGCCGCAGTCGGTCCGGTTGCGCCTGACGTTCGATCAGCCCGTGCGCGAGAAGCTCATCGATTTCGCGCCCGAAACGCCCGTCGGGCGAGACGCCAAATCGCTGCTTGAAGTCTTCCACGGGCACCCCTTCCTCGGTGAGCCGCAGCCCCAGCCACATCGATTGACGCATGGCCTCGTCGTTCGAGAGTTTCTCGCTGCGCGCCGCCGCGCGTGAGAGGGGCCAGCCACGTGACGGCCCCGAACTCATCCGGCGGATGTACGTCGCAGGAGCCAGGACGTTGGAATACCTGCGTCCGTTTACGTAACCGTGCGCTCCGCCTCCCACTCCGTAGTACGGCAAGTTGCGCCAGTATTGAAGATTGTGCCGGCTCGCAAAGCGCCATACCTCCGGCCCCGCCGACCGCCGCGCCCAATTGGATATCTCGTATTGGGCGAAACCGTTCCGCGCCAACCGTTCCCCCGCTTGCTCGTACATCTCGGCCGCCAGGTCATCATCCGGCGCCGCGACCCGCTCGGCGCGGACTTCGCGGCCCAGTGGGGTCCCGTGTTCAAGCGTAAGGGCGTAGAGGGAAAGGTGGTCGGGGTCGAGGGCGAGCACGCGCGTGAGCGTCTGCTCCCATGTATCGAGCGTTTGACCCGGAATCCCATATATCAGATCCAGGCTCAGATTCGCGAACCCGGCGGCCCGCGCCCTGCGGACGCTAGAGACGACCAGGTCGATCCCGTGTTCGCGCTCGAGCACGGCCAATTCGGCGGGGTGAATGGACTGGACTCCCAAACTGATGCGATTGATTCCGAGGAGTAGCAGTTCCGACAGGTACTTCTCCGTCAACCCGTGGGGATTGGCTTCCAGAGTGATCTCCGCATCGGCCTCGATCGAGAACGAGTGACGGATGGCCCCGACCAGAACGCCCACCTGACTGGCTGCGAGCAGCGAGGGAGTCCCTCCGCCGAAGAAGAGGGTGTGCACCGAGGGCCCATCCCCCTGGCTGCCGACCTCGCGAATCTCCTTCGACAACGCCTCGACGTAGCTTGGAATGAGGGAGTCCAGGCCGCTGTAGGTGTTGAAATCGCAGTAGCCGCAGCGATGCCGACAGAATGGAATGTGCACATACAGGCCGTGCATGCGGCGAGTTTACCACTCGATCGCGGCCTCCCCCAAAATTCCCCAAACGAATGCAAAGTGCAGCGTGGACTGTGCTAAACTTGCATGTTTGTGCGATGAGCCCCAGTAGGCCTGGCGCGGACGCCCCTCCCGCCACGTCCTGGGGCGCGAAGCATTCGGCCCATAACTCGCCCCCGGAGGCACGTCCAGATTGCCGCCGGCCGGCACGAAAGGCATCGATGGACGACGTCACTCTCATCATCGGGCTGGGCAACCCTGGTCGCGAGCACTCCGCGACGCGCCACAACGTCGGGTTTCGCACCGTGGACCATCTGGCCCACAGCCTGGCCCTCTCCTTCTCGCGCCAGCGATTCGAGGCGTTCGTTGCAGGCGGAAACCACTTCGGCCGCAAAGTGATTCTGGCCAAGCCTCAGACCTACATGAACCTGAGCGGCGGATCAGTCGCGGCGTTGGTTCGCTTCTTCCACGTTCCGTTCGAGAACCTGCTGGTGTGCGCGGACGACATCGATTTGCCGCTGGGGACTTTGCGACTGCGTCCCTTTGGGGGTTCGGGCGGTCATCGCGGGCTGCGCTCGATCATAACCGCGCTCGGCAGCCAGTCGTTTCCTCGCCTGCGCATTGGAGTGAGCCGCCCGCCGGGTGTGATGGTTGCGGCGGACTACGTCCTGCAGGACTTCGATCACCAGGAGCAGATGGAGGTGGCCGCCGTCATTTCGCGTGCGAGCGATGCATTGCGCACCGTTCTTGAGCACGGGCTGGATGCGGCGATGACGGAGTTCAACGGCGACCTGCGGACTGCGGCGGGGGGCAGCGAGTGAATCTGAGCGGGCTGCTCCCGGCCATCGAACAGCTTGCTCCCTTCGAAGCCGTGTTGGCGCACCTCCAGGCGGCGAGTTCAACTTCGCCTCGCCCCGCGGGGCCGGCTGCCCTGGGGCTGCTGCGCGCCGCACGCCCGGCGCTTGTGGCCGCATTGGCAGCGCGCTGGCCGGCGCCCGTGTTCGTTCTCGTCGCGCGCAACGAGCGCGCGCTGGCTGTGCGCGACGACCTCGCCGCCTGGAATCCGCAAGCCCGTGTGCTCAACTTCGCCGAGCCCGCAACACTTTTCTACGAACCCCTGCCCTGGGGCCCGCGCACGATTCGCGAACGCCTGGCCACACTGGCCTCTCTCGCAGACTACAACTTGCCCGCGCGCGAACCGCGCGCCCCGCTGGTTGTGGTGGCCTCGCTCCGCGCCTGGATGACCCCTACCCTGCCGCGGCAGGACTTCCTGCGCGCCTGCCGTCAGCTGTCACCCGGCGGGGCGGCCTCGCTCGATAACCTGGTCCGCACTTGGACTGAGGTGGGTTATGTCCACGAACCGTTCGTGCTCGAGCCCGGGCAATACAGCCGGCGCGGCGGCATTCTCGACGTGTGGCCGCCTGCTGAGCCTTCGCCCGTGCGTATCGAGTTCTTCGGCGGCGAAATCGACACATTGCGCCGCTTCGACCCGGGGACTCAACGATCGACCGAGAAGATCGGCACGGTGAGGGTTGCACCTGCGCGCGAAGTGCTCGAGCGCGACCTCGCCGCTCGCCGCGAGGCGGCACCCTCCGATTGGCCGACGGTCAACTCGGGCGCCGATACCACGGAAGCGCCCCTCGCGCCGGGCCCCGAGTTCTACGCTCCTTGGGTCTACCCACCGGCTAGCGTGTTGGACCATCTCCCGCCCGGCGCGCTGCTGGTCTTCGACGACTACCAGGAAGCAGAAGACACCTCGGCCGAATGGGAGACTCAGGCGCTTCAATTGCGCGCCGAGGCGGAGGCCGCCGGATGGCTGAATGCGCGCGCACCCATGGCGCATCTCACCTGGGATCATCTGCGCGAGGCGACCGAATCGCATGCGACGCTCGTACTGGCCTCTTACCCCGAGGCGGCCGTGCAGATCCCGCTCGGCGAAGCCTTCTCGCCCGGCCCTCGCTTCGGCGGGCAGATCAAACCCCTGCTCGATCATCTCGAAGAATTGGATGATTCCTCCGCGCGCACAATCCTCGTGTCGCGTCAAGCGGCCCGCCTCGCGGAATTGTGGAGCGAGCGATCTGGAGAGGCACCCCGCGCGCTGCTTGCCGACGAACAGGTGATCGAACTGCCGCCTCCCGGCGCGGCAACCATGACGACCGGCGGCTTGCAGGAAGGGTTCGTGGTTCGCCTGGCAGACGAGACGACCCTGCACCTCTTGAGCGACGGCGAGATCTTCGGTTGGGTTCGACCTGAACCTCGCCGCCGTGCGCGGGCCGCGGCACTGCCTCCGGAAGCCGAGTACGCCGATCTCAATCCCGACGATTTCGTTGTGCACGTCGAGTACGGCATCGGGCGATTCGCAGGCCTGGTACGCCGCACGGTGGAGGGCACCTCGCGTGAGTACTTGCAGGTGGAGTTCGCCGGGGGCGATCAGGTTTTCGTTCCGGTACATCAGGTGGACCGCCTCACGCGTTATGTCGGTGCCGACGAACATCCACCCACACTGTCGCGGCTCGGAACCGCAGAATGGGGACTGGCCCGCGAGCGGGCGCGGCATGCCGTCGAAGATATCGCCCGCGAGCTGCTCGATCTGTACGCGCGTCGCCAAGCCGCCCAGGGAATCGCGTTCGGCCCCGATACCCCATGGCAGCAGGAGCTGGAAGCCTCGTTCCCTTACGTCGAGACCGAAGACCAGCTTCTGGCCATCCAAGCCGTCAAACGTGACATGGAATCCACGCGGCCGATGGATCGCTTGATCTGCGGCGATGTGGGCTATGGCAAAACCGAAGTCGCACTGCGCGCGGCATTCAAGGCCGTGATGTCTGGGCGTCAGGTGGCGGTGCTCGTGCCCACCACCCTGCTCGCCCAGCAGCACGCGCTGACCTTTGCCCAGCGCCTGCTACCCTTCCCGGCCCGCGTGGAAATGCTCTCACGCTTTCGCACGCCGGCCGAACAGCAGGCTGTGCTTGGCGAATTAGCCGAGGGCCGGGTGGACGTGGTCATCGGCACGCATCGCCTGCTGCAACGAGACGTGCGCTTCAAAGACCTCGGACTGGTGGTCATCGACGAAGAGCAGCGCTTCGGAGTGGCTCACAAAGAGTATCTCAAGCAACTGCGCACCGAAGTGGACGTCCTGACTCTCACGGCCACGCCCATCCCGCGCACGTTGTACCTCTCACTCACCGGCGTGCGCGACATCTCCACCATCGACACCCCGCCCCAAGAGCGCCTGCCTGTCGTGACCAGCGTGGGTGCCTATTCGGAGGGCGCGGTGCGCAAGGCCATCCTGCGCGAGCTCGATCGCGGCGGGCAGGTGTTTTACGTGCACAATCGCGTCGAGACCATCCTCGCGGCACGCCAGCGCCTGGAGCGGATCATTCCCGAAGCGCGGTTGGTTGTCGCCCACGGCCAGATGCACGAACACGAGTTGGAGCGAGCCATGGCCGCTTTCTTGGCCCGCGAAGTGGACGTGCTTCTGTGCACCTCGATCATCGAGTCGGGCCTGGATATCCCCTCGGCCAACACGCTGGTGGTCGAGCGTGCCGACACCTTCGGCCTGGCCCAGCTTTACCAATTGCGCGGGCGGGTCGGGCGCAGCGCCATGCGCGGCTACGCCTACTTCTTCACCGAACGCCGCCATCGTCCCACGCCGGAGGCGCACGAGCGATTGCAGACGCTGGCTGAACAAACCGAGTTGGGCGCCGGGTACAGCATCGCCATGCGCGATTTGGAGATTCGCGGCGCGGGCGAGATCCTTGGCGCGCGCCAGCACGGACACATCGCCGCCATCGGTTTCCACCTCTACACGCGACTCCTGGCCCAGGCCGTCCGTCGCGCGCGCGATCAGCGCGAGGGCGTGCTGCCCGGGCTGGAAGCTGGCCTGGTCAGCGTGGACTTGCCGCTGAACGCCTCCCTCCCCGACGACTACGTGCCCAGCCGCGAAGCGCGCGTGCGGCTCTACCGGCGGATGGCGGACCTGACGCGCGAGGGCGAGGTGCTCGCCCTGGCCCAGGAAATGGAGGATCGCTTCGGTGCGCTGCCGGAGGCGGTGGAGCACTTGCTCTACCAGCTGCGCGTCAAGGTGAAAGCGCTGGAGGCCGGCGTCGAGAGCGTGTCGATGGAGAACCGCAACTTGGTGCTGCGCCTGTACCTGCCGCAGGGGCTTGAGCCCGCTGAAGTTCCGGAAGGGATGCGCTACAGCCGTGCTGCGTTATACATTCCCGCCGCCGTCCCGGCCACGGAGTGGAAGCCCACGCTCACGCGCGCCCTGGAGTGGGTGCGAAGGTGGAAAATCTCGGCCGCTCCACCGGGCGGATAGCGACCGGCACCCGGCCGAGGCGCGCGGGGATGACCCGCCTCTTGCCCGCAGCCAGGTGAATACACCGGCTGCGACGCGCCCACCCTTGGGACAGCCCCACAAGACGGTGAGGCTTGCGGGGCGTGCGGCCCGTGCTTATAATCGTCTGAGACCGTGGCGCTCTCCCTGCACGGCGTGAAGGAGTCTTCCCTCTGGCCACCGATCCGATGACCGCCCCCCTGGGGCCAGCGCGCACTGGTACCGCCACGCTCAGCCAGGGGACGGTGCTCGAGAGCCGCTACAGCGTGCTGCGCAAACTCGGGCGTGGCGGGATGAGCGCCGTCTATCAGGCGCGCGACCTGCGCTTCCCCAACATTACCCGCCTGGTCGCGGTGAAGGAGCTTCTCCACTCGAGCCATGATGCCGCCATGCTGGAGGCCGTGCTTTCGAGCTTTGAACGTGAAGCCAACCTGCTGGCCACGCTTACTCACCCGGCCATTCCGCGCATCTACGATTACTTCACCATCGGCGAGCGCTCCTTCCTGGTGATGGAGTACATCACCGGCAGGGATCTGGAGGGCATCCTCGAAGAGGCACCGGACGGCCTGCCGGTTGAGAAGGTTGTCGGATGGAGCATCGAGCTGTGCGATGTTCTCCACTACCTGCACAATCACACGCCGCCGATCATCTTCCGCGACATGAAGCCCTCCAATGTCATGATCGATGAGAACGGCATCCTGCGTCTGGTGGATTTCGGGATCGCCAAGCTTTTCGCACCCGACCACAAGGGCACGATGATCGGCACCGAAGGTTACTCACCGCCCGAGCAATACCGCGGCGAGGCCGGTCCGCTTTCCGATGTTTACGCCCTGGGCGCCACGCTCCACCACCTGCTCACGCGGCGCGACCCGCGCCTCGAACCTCCCTTCACCTGGGGCGACCGGCCCATCCCTCAGCTTCGGCCGGAGGTCCCACCCGCGGTCGTGGCGGTGGTGGAGAAGGCTTTGGCCTACGACCCCAAGGCGCGCTTTGCGGATGCGCACTCGATGGGCGAGGCACTCGCCCAATCGATCAACACGACTGTCGCGGTGTTTGCGGCCCCCCAGCCCGTGGTGGAGGCCCCAGGTCGCTCGAGCATCGCCGACCAGCCCGGCGCCCCCAAGGTGGAATGGGTTTTCAAGTGCGAAGATGAGGTGCGCGGCACGCCTCTCCTGGCGCGCGACTTGCTGCTGGTCGGCGCTTACGATAACAACCTGTATGCGCTCAACGCCGAGCGTGGGGAGTTTCAGTGGAAATACCCCACCGAGGGCGGCATCCCCGGGCGGCCAGAGGTCGGCGACGACACAGTTTTTGTCGGCTCGGAAGACCAACGCCTGCACGCCGTCAGCCTGCAGACTGGGCGCATGATGTGGACGTATTACACCGAGCGCCCGATCCGCGCCTCGCCGCGGGTGGCGGTGGAGCACGTCTTCATCGGCTCCGACGATGGAGCCCTGCATGCGGTCCAGGCACTTACCGGCCGGCGGGTCTGGAAGTGCGATACCGGAGCGCCGGTTCGCTCGACAGCTCTTGTGGTGGGTGACCGCATCTACTTCGGCAGCGACTCGGGTGACGTTTATGCGCTCAGTTTGCGCGGCGAGATCAAGTGGCAGTTTCATGCTAAACGGGCGGTACTCTCCTCGCCGGCTGAAGCCGACGGCATGGTCCTGTTCGGTTCGGTGGACTGGGTCTTGTACGCCGTGGATTCGACCTCCGGCTGGGTCATCTGGCGCTTCCGCACCGGGCATTCCATTGTCTCCTCGCCGGCCATCGCCGAAGGCGTGGTGGTCTTCGGCTCCGCCGACGGGCGGATATACGCGGCCGACTTGCGCACCAGCCGCGAGCGCTGGCGCTTCGAGACGGAAGACCAGGTCACCGGGACGCCACTTATTCACAAGGGACTTGTCTATTGCGGCTCAGTCGACGGCTATCTATACTGTCTAGAGTTGGCCAGCGGCCGCCTGCGATGGAAATTCAAGAGCGGCGGTCCCATCACGGGTGCACCCGCGGCCAATGAGACCAGTGTCTTTTTCGGTTCGAGCGACCACACAATCTACGCATTGTCAGCCAATGTCTAAACCAGCCGAGGCCTCATCCTTGTCTCCCGACACTCCACCCCCCTCCGCCGACGCCCCCGGGTCCGAGAAGACGGCGGCCCTCTCGAGCGGACCGCCGATCTTCCACGTGGGCATCGGCCACGACGTCGGCCGTGTACGCACGGCCAACGAGGATTCGCTCATCGCGCTCACCGGGCTGCAGCAGGCCGACAGCACCCTGCCCTATTTCGGCTTGTTCATTGTGGCCGACGGTATGGGCGGGCACGAGCTGGGCGAGCGTGCCAGCCGCTTGGCCGCGCAAACCTTCGCCCGCCATGTGCTGACCCACTTCACCACACTCTGGCTCGGCGGATCGGGCGGCGAGGAGCAGTTATCCATCCAGGAGATACTGGAAGGGGCAATGATCGCGGCCAACCAGTCGGTGCTGCGCCACTTCCCGGGCAGCGGCACGACCCTCACCGCGGCGCTGATGTTCTCCAGCCAGTTGTTCCTAGCCCACGTTGGCGACAGCCGCGCTTACATGGTGGGGTCGGAGATCAAGCAGGTCACCCGCGACCACTCGCTGGTGCAGCGTTTGATCGACATCGGCCAGATCACCCCGGATGAAGCAACCCGCTTCGCTCAGCGCAATGTCTTGCTGCGCGCCATCGGGCAGACCGACGAACTCGAGCCGGAGTTCCTGACCCTGCCCTGGGAGCCGGGGGCGCGCCTGATGTTGTGCTCCGACGGCCTGTGGGGCCCGGTGGACGATGCGCGCATCCAGGAGACGATGGCCAACAGCGACACACCGCAAGCGGCGTGCGATGCGCTGGTGCAACTGGCCAACGCCGCCGGCGGACCCGACAATATCTCTGTCATTTGCGTGGAGCTGGCAGGCCTGCGATGACCAGCGCTGCCCCGGCCGAGCCGTTCGTCGTCGACCTCAACCACAGCCGGACTGCGCTGCAAGTGCACACCGAGGCGCAGGTCCTCTACACGCACATCGCGGTCCGCCCGCCGGCGCGCGACGACGCGGTGCCCGCCCCGCCACTGAACATGTGCCTGGTGCTGGACCGGTCGACCTCCATGACCGGCGAGCGCCTGGATACCGCCCGCTCGTCGGCGGTCGAAGTCATCCGCCTGCTTCGCCCGCAAGACCGATTCGGCCTGGTGACTTTCAGCGACAAGGCCGAACTCCTCATCCCCTCCGACGCCCACCTCTCTCCGACCGCGGCCAACAGCCGCCTCTCGGAAATCCAGACCAGCGGTGCCACCGAGATTCTCAAGGGGCTACGGGCCGGCATGGAAGAGGTGCGTCGTGGGGCGGTCGGCGGAACCATAGACCACCTGATTCTGATCACCGACGGCCGCACCTATGGCGATGAGCAGGCATGCATGGACCTGGCCGACGAAGCCGCGCTCGAAGGTATCGAGATTATGGCCATCGGGGTGGGTGAAGCGTGGAACGATATCTTCCTGGATGCATTGGCCGCCAAGACGGGCGGCCAAGCGGTCTACATCGAAAACATCTCCACCCTGAACCGGATGCTCAAACAGAAGTTCCGCGAACTCGGGCTGGTCTACGCCGACCAGATATCGTTGGTTATCGACACTGCGCCGGGCGTCATGCTACAGTCGTCCTTCCGCACCTCGCCCGCGCCCACGCCGCTGCCAGGGGGGACGACGCTGCGGCTGGGTTCGCTCTTCAGCGGCACGAGTTTGTCGCTGTTGTTGCAGTTCGTCATTTCCACCATCCCCGAGCCGCTGGCTTCCTTCGAGGTGTGCACGATGCATTTTGGCGCGCATCTGGCGCAGACCAACATGCACCTCAAGTCCTCGTTGGCACTGTCATTCCCGGTGCTCAAAGAGGCCGCACCCGCGCCGATCTCGGGGCAGTTGCTCACCGCGGCACGCAGCGTGAACCTGTATCATTTGCAGGAGAAGGCGCTGGCCGACGCACGTTCGGGTGACTCCGAACTCGGCACGCGGCGGCTCAACCGTCTGGCGACCCAGCTGTTGGAGATCGGGCAAGGAGAACTTGCCCAGTCGGTGATCGCCGAGGCTGAAGCGTTGGCCCAGGATCACAAGCTGACCGAGCGCGGGCAAAAGCGAGTGAAGTACGGGA
>Ga0315277_10001763_pt1 | contig 30838 bp, 23 predicted proteins | sample YL17G05_15_MG_FD_203695 | JGI IMG/M metagenome (GOLD analysis project Ga0315277, IMG submission 203695) | Sediment microbial communities from Yellowstone Lake, YNP, Wyoming, USA - YL17G05_15 | ecosystem: Environmental > Aquatic > Freshwater > Lake > Sediment | place: USA: Wyoming | collected...
ATCTGCTGCGTTGCCGCTCCTCGACGATGTGCATCGACATCGCCTGCGTCGCGGCGCCTTGCATCTGCCCGCCCGGCGCGCGCGCCAAAGTGGACCTGTTATTTCGTGACAGACCCTTAGCTGAATGGGGAATCAGTAGGGGACTCTAACAAGGCCTCTACGGTAGGCGAATATCAGCAACTCCAATCGATCGCCTACGCCGACCTTTTCGAATATGGAAGACAGGTGATGACGCACCGTGGTTTCGCTGATGTAAAGCCGCTCCGCTATTTGTTTGTTTTTCAGCCCCTCGCCCACCAGTGCGACGACCTCGAGTTCGCGGTCGGTAAGCTTGGCAACTTTGTCTTCCTCCCGCTCTACTCTGCCCGGCTTGGAAGCGCGTCTCAGATCGACGACGAGGTTCGCGGTGAGAAACCGATCCAGCCAGAGTTCTCCGGCATGAACACGATCGATGGCCTTGAGCAGAAAGTCTGTGGAAGTTTCTTTTAACAGGACGCCCATGGCGCCGAGGCGGACCGCCCTCAGGTGCTCGTCCCGATTGTGAACGCCCGTTAATATGATGATGCGTGTGTCTTCTGCAACGGAAAGAAACTCAGGAACGGTGTCTGCACTGTTCTCCTGGCCCAGCATAAGATCGAGCAAGATGATATCGGGCTGCTCTTGTTTGGCCATTGCCAAGGCATCTGCTTTGTTTCCCGCCTCCCCGATTACTTTCATCCTGGACTGACTCTCGACGAGCATTCGCAAACCCGCGCGCACGATAGAATGGTCGTCTACTAAGAGAATGCGGATGGGTTGGTCCGACCGTGTTGGATTGGACATGAGCTTCTCCGGCTACAATGGGACCTCGACAACAACTGTGCTGCCTTCTTTCTCCAGCAGCCTCACACCGGCGCTGCCTCCCAATGCCTCCGCGCGCTCTGTAATTGAACGAGGCACGAAGGGTTCGGCAGAGAATTCCGCGTCACCGATATCGCTGATCCGCAAAATTAGCCTGTCGTCGCTGCAGGCGATTCCAATCTTAGCTTTCATCGAGGGGGTGTGCCGGCGGATATTGCTCAGACCTTCGGAAACGATCTGCAAAGCCTCCGCGGCAAGCCGGTCGTTCACTGCAATCGTGCCCTCCGTCTCCACGTCGATTGCGATGCCTGTAGCGTCGGAGAACTTCGCCGCAAAGCGCTTCACTGCCGACACCAGATCGTCCTCCTGCTCGGCCTGCCCTTTCAAGGCGCGGACGTAACAACGAAGATCTTCAATCGCTTCCGCGTTGATGTCAAGCAGGCGATTGATGTCCTCGAGTGTGAGGGATTTCGACACCAGTTTCTCCCTCAGTGAGCTGAGCCCTAGGCTCAGTCCGATGTAAGGTTGAATCACGCTGTCATGCAAGTCGTGGGCGATTCTCTTCCTTTCGGCCGTGCCGGCTTCCGTAGCCAGGCGGTCTACCAGGCGAATGTTGTCGATCACCGGCATTACCTGCTCGAATATCTGCACGATGAAATATATATCGGATTCCCCGAACAGCGGCTTGCCGGCGGTGAGGAAAATGCGTCCGATCAATTCATTCCTGTAGCGAATGGGCACGGTGACAAAGCACTCCGCGTCCAGAGTAGTCCCAAGCCTTTCGCTCGCCTCCCTCCAAGCCATCATGCGTTGCCCCTGGACCACGTCGTATTCAAAATGGCGCACCGACTGAGGAAACAGTGAATAGGATCGATTCTGGTGCACGACTGCGATCTCGTCCGGCACGGAAGACAACTGCGATGCCAGATTGCGTGGGATAGACTCGGCCCTCTCGGCCCTTCCCGGCTTCAGGCGATCCGCGCGCCGGAGGTGAACCTCCTTGTCGTCCAAATCAGCCATCACCAGCATACAGCAGTCGGCATCGTAAAAGGCTCTCAACTTCTCCATCAGAGAACTGATCGTATGCGCGGCGCCAAAGCGAGGATTTGAAATGTGCGTGACCTCTGCCAGCAACGCCAGCCGCCGTTTCAATAGTATTTCGAATCCTCCCCAGTACGAGACCATACCTCCCAGGACAAGCAGTGTCACAGCTGGAATGAGCAGATGATCCAGATCGAATCGTCTTGCCCGCATCTGTCCGGCCAGCAGAACCACCGTGTATATTAGCGTTGAGACCACCGTCACGCGCATGGCCGCGGCCAGTCCCCAGCGGAAGGAAGCGACAAGAAAGGGGAAAAAGAGTCCGAAGAAGAAGAGACTGCTACGCTGGCTGTTGAGCATTATCAGCATGGCAAACCAGCACATATCCGCCCAGTGCTCCCAGCCCGCAACAGCGCCCACCAAGGGGCTGTGTTTCACCGTGAGAATGTACAAAATGGCGCTATAGATCAGGTAAAGGAGAAGGATCCCTTCCGTAAGATTAAACAATTGCCCAGTCACCCAGGCATCAAGAAGGACCAGAAGCGAAATGGCGGCAATTAGCAATAGGCGCACGGAAGGTATAATGCGGCTTGGCATCATCCGTGTATCGAACACACGAGACTGCTTGTGCTTGCTTTCCGCGGTCTGCATGGTAGAACACCTCGCGATCTGGACATTCGCGTCCGGTTTTCCACTCCAGTTGACCCTACGCTCTCGATATTAAGAGAGCTCACGCACAAGATGACCCACTGCTCCATCTCAGGCGCTGTATTCTAATATCGTGCAGAAGCGAAATGTTATTAGAAACTTCGTTGGGCCCTCGAGAGCCTGGTGCAAAAGTCTCAATCAAAAACTCGGAATCGTATCTGCAAAATTCAATTTTTGCGAGAGTCTTGCCCTGACTGCCGGATCATAATCAAGAATTGAATTCTGCAGATACGACCCCCTCTTCACAGGAAGCGGACATCGTCGACGGCCAGGGTGACGGCTCCGAAATCCTCTTCGACAAGACCCGTCAAGACATACGGGCGGGAGCGGTTGAGCATGTGGCAGAAGCGGGCGTAGGTCTGCGGAAAAAACGTCGTCTCGTAGAGCGCGCTGGTGTCCTCGAAGCTGATAAACTCCATCGGCTCGTCCTCCTTGGTCGTGACGACCTTCCCCGTCACCCACCAGCCGATGGTGGTCACGCGTTTGACGATATATTTGTGGAGGTCCGCGCCACGCACATGCTTCAGGCACGCCAGCGGCTCGCGGTAGAGCGTCAGCGGATGCCGGCTGATCAGGAAATCCAACGTCTCGAGCTCATGCTCCAGGACCGTGCGCGCGCTGTACTGCGGCACCTGCGGGGGTGCGATCGGCTGCATATCCTGAAACAGCGATCGGGCTATCGGGTGACGCGACGCGCGCGCTTCGTGCCAGGCCAGCGCTTTCCAGATCATCTCCGGCCGCGTTGCGCCGCCCGAGATGCTGTCCATGGCGCCCGACTTGATCAGAATCTTTGTATCCGACGGGTCGATGTCCGCACGGCAGAGAAAATCCTCGAGGGACGCAAAAGGCCGCTTCTTCCGCTCCTCCAGGATTGCCTCCAGCGCGGCTTCGCGCAGCCCTTTGAGCTGCATCAATCCCACGCGAATGCTCTTGCCATTGCCCCAGTACTCCTTCCGGCTGTCGTTCACGTCCGGCAGCAGCACCTGAAGCCCCATCCTGCGCGCTTCCGAGACATAAGCAAAGGGAGAGTAATAGCCGCCCCGATTCGTAAGGACTGCCGCGATGAATTCAGCCGGGTAGTGCGCCCGCAGATAACAGGACTTGTAGGAAACCAGCGCGTACGAGGCCGAGTGAGGCTTGCAGAAAGAGTAGCCGGAGAAGCTCATGATCATTTCCCAGACTTCGTCGACCACCTCGCGGGAAACGCTACGGGCTGCGGCTCCACGATAAAACATTTCCTTATAGTCCTCGAGCCTCTTCCCTGTGCGCTTTTTCGACAAGATCTTCCGCAGGAGATCGGCGTCGGACGCGTTGAATCCCGCCATCGCCATGGCAATTCGCGAGACGTCTTCCTGATAGACCATGATGCCGTAGGTCTCACGCAAGACTTCGTCCATGATCGGATGCAGCGACTGGTAGGCGCCGCCGCGCAGACGCCGCACGTACTCGCGGATGTATTTGTTGGCCGCGGGCCGGATAATGGAGCTGTGAATCACAAGATGGTCGAAATCCCCCGTCCCGCATTTCTGCTGCAACTGCCGCATTGCCGGGGACTCGACGTAAAACACTCCCACGGAGTCGCCCCTGCGGATGAGATCCTGCGTCTTGGGATCCGTCGTGGGATCCCAGGTGTCGTAGTCGATCACGACTCCGTAGTTTTCCTTGATCGCCGCCAGCGCGTCCCGGATCACGGCCAGCGAGCGATTCCCAAGGAGATCGATCTTCACCAGGCCAGCATCTTCGGCCTGGTCTTTCTCCCACTGGATGACGCGCACGCCCTTGGGCGCCGGCTCCATCGGCACGTAGCGGTCAATCCGGTCGGGCACGATGACCACGCCGCCGCAATGCACCGACATGTTGCGCGGGTATCCCTCGAGCTTCACCGCCAGGCGGACGATCTCGGGCCAGGGATCCTTCAGATCCATGTCCTTGTAAACGGGATCATGCTTGATGAAATCCGGCAGGTAGTGGATCGACCAGTAGTATCCCATCCGCTGCGTGACGGCCTTGATCTCCTGCTCTGGCAGGCCGTACACCTTGGCCACCTCCCTCACGCCGGCGCGCGCGCGAAAGCCGACGTGGTTGGAGATCATGGCGGTTCGGCCCGCGCCGTACTTGCAGAATACGTAATCCAGGACGTCGTCGCGCTCGTCCCAGGGAAAATCGATGTCGATATCGGGCGGGTCGATGCGGCCCTCGTTGAGGAAGCGCTCGAAAAAGAGATTGTGCGTAATTGGCTCGACGTGCGTGATCCCCAGACAATAGGAAACCAGGCTCGCCGCCGCGGATCCGCGGCCACAGGTACGGGCCGACTGCCGGACGATGTCCTGCACGACCAAGAAATAGGATGCGAAGCCTTTGTCCTTGATGATCGCCAGCTCGTGCTCCAGGCGTTTTACTACCGAGTCCGACAATTCGCCGTAGCGGCGCTCGGCACCGCGGTAGCACTCTTCGCGCAAGTGCTCGAAGGCGTCCGACCCATCGGGAGTCTCGAAGGCGGGGAAAACCAGCTTCCCGATGCCGAGATCGGCGGAGCAGTCGCCCGCGATCCGAAGCGTGTTCTCCAGAGCTTCGTTCAGGTGCGGATACCGGCATGCCATGACATCCGCCGGCTTGAGCCAGCGGTCCGCGCTTGCCAGCTCTTCCGGCGGGATGCGCGACAGGCAGGTGTTCAGATCGATGGCGCGCAGCAGGCGATGCATCGGGAAATCGGAAGGATCGACGAAGTAAACGTCGTTGGTCGCCGCCACCGGTATCCCGCTTTTACGTGAGAAATCCAGCAAGGGTGGTTCCGCCTTCGGGTCATTCAGCTCCACGTAAAGCCGGGATGTCCCGTTCTGTTTGCCGAGGGCGCAAAGTAGCGGCAGGTGATCGCTGAGAATAATGAGATGCTCCCGATCTCCCTCCAGCGCCCGGGTCAGGCAGAAGTCCGGCTCGAGCCGGCGCCGCGTGATGAGCCGACACAGCGTCGCGTACCCTTCCCGGTTGCGCGCCAGCAGAATGGCCCGTTCCGTTTCCGTGCGCAGCTCGGCACCTACAATCGGGCGCAGGCCGCGCTCGGCGGCGTACTGGAGAAACCAGACCAGGCCATATACGCCGTTGACGTCGGTCAGCGCCATCGCAGGCATGCCGCGCTCCAGCGCCGCATCGACCAACTCCTCGATCTTGCTGGCCCCCCGGCAAAACGAATAATTTGAATGCACGTGCAGATGAATAAACATCTCTGTGCCCAGAAGCGTGAATTCGCGCTCTTCTGCCAAAAAACATTGGACACGGATTCACACTGATTTACACAGATTAGACGAGCCTTTGCTGCCACTGCATGGGCCGGCGCTTCGCGCTGCAACGTCTTTGGCCGGAGGCAGCCCATGTGGTGGCAGCAAAGGCTCGTCCAACCTGTTGCAAGAGGAGATCAGTGTGAATCTGTGTGAATCTGTGTCCATTTTTTTAAATTTATGAAGCCTTTCTCAGTATGGTTGCTCCATAACGTCGGCGTAACATGTCCAACGCGGATTCCAGCCGCGCCTGCTTTTCCGGCTTCGGGTCGGTAAAGAGCTCAAGCTGGACTGAGCCGTGCGTGAGATCCATCAGGCGGAGGTGCAGGCTGCGCACGCGCGTGCGCCTCGTCAGAGTCCGCTCGAGCAGCGTTACCGCGCGCGCGTAGAGCGCCGCCGTCGACTGGACGGCAGGCGCGAGCTTTTCCTTCCCGCCGTCCTCCCGGTAATCGGAGTATCGGATGCGCAGTTCCATCCGCCCGGCGCGCTGCTTCTCCGCGCGCAGCTGTTCTCCCGCCCGCTCGCATAACTCGAACACCATGCCCTTCAGCAGGCCATAATCGTTGCTGTCCTCGGGCAGCACCTTCTCCTGATCCACGGCCGGCACCGCACGCTCGGGATACACTGGCGTGTTGTCGATCCCGAGGGCGCGCTGGTAAAGCACGAACCCCAGGCGGCCGAACGCAAGCGTGAGATGCTCCAGCTTCATCAAGGTGATGTCGCGGATGATCCGGATGTTGAGCTCCCCGAGCTGCTCCTGGGTCTGGGGGCCGACGCCGGGAAGCAGACGCACCGGCAGCGGCGACAGGAACGAAGGCTCGTCGCCATGTGGAACGTCCTGCAACCCCACGGGCTTCGTCACCTCCGACGCGATTTTGCTCACCATCTTGTTGGAAGCTACCCCGAGGGAGGCGTCCAGGTGAAGCCGCTGGCGGATTTCCCTCTGGGCGCGCCAGGCCGTGTCGCGCGGCGGGCCGAAGAGCCGCTCGGTGCCGGTAACGTCCATGTACGCGTGACCGTAGCCCGAGGGCTCCAGCACCGGCGAAAAGTCCTGGAGGATTTTGCAGATCGCGCGGGACGCACGGGCATAGAGCGGCTCGTTGGGAGGCAGGACGATCACATCCCTACAGTATCGCACCGCCTTGGCCAGAACCATTCCCTTGCGGACGCCCGCCTGCCAAGCCTCCGGAGACAGCGCCGTCACCACCGAGCGGGACGGCCCGACGGGAGCCACCACCACCGGATGGCCGCGCAGGTCCGGGTGAACTACCCGCTCCACCGCCACCGCAAAAGCGGTAATATCAACGTAGATGATTTCCCTTTCCATGAGCGATCCGGATTGACGATTGACGATTTACGATTGACGATTTCATTCACTCGCTTTTTCCAATCGTCAATTGCTTCACTTAACGCTCCGACAAATCATTGACTCAACAGCTCTAACAAAGTTTGGGCGTTGATGGCGGCCTGTCCCCGCCACGGATTATTCATCAAGACCAGTACTTGCTCGCTTTCCTGCTCCAGGCGGCGGATCTCCGGAACTGCGGCCGCAAGCTCCACCCGGCTGTACAGGTAGTCGTGCTGGGCAGAGCCGTCCCCCTGGATCCAGCGTGAGTGGTTTCGCCCCTGAAACCGCACATAAGCCAGACTGGCTGTGGCGTAAAAGAAGGTCCGCTCCCTCAGGCTTGTCCCGCCATCGACGCACGCAAGTGCTATCTGCTGATTTTTCAAATGGTTTGCTGCTTTGGGAGTCAGCCAGCCCGGGCAACCGAACTCCGCTATCAGCGGAATTCTTTCGAGGAAATCTCGGAGCCGGCACAGGCGGTTGAAATTCTCGCGGATGAAACCGAATTCGGGCGGAAATTGCGCCAGAACTCCGGCCAGTTGGCCCGCATCCTTCATGGGCCAAAGAGCTGCGGTGAATTTGCGCGCCAGTTCGGCGTTCTCCGGATGGTCCTCCACCAGGCGGAAAGGGGCACGAAAGACAAACCGGAAAGCCCCACTCGATCCATCGATAAGTTGTTGAATTGTCACTGTTTCAGGTATCCGGTAATGTGTGAGGGCAAGTTCGCAGCAGCTAAAGTGCCGGCAGTAGTAATTCAGCCAGAGGCGTGGATCGAGGTTCCTGGGATAAAATACCGGCACCCAATCGCGGTACTGAAACCCGGTTGTCCCCACGAGGATCATGCCTCTAAAATAGGTGAAAATTAGGTGAAAGTCAAGCTTGCAGAACGAGGGATTGTAGCCCGAAAAAAGACGGCCACGAATTGCACGAATTTCACGAAGGCTCGGCAGGACACGCTCCTGCCGAGCCGGGCCTCACCCAACGGTTGGTGTAATTCGTTCAATTCGTGAGATTCGTGGCCTGTTTTTCCCCAAATCCGCAATCCGCAATTGGGTTATGAGGATTTGCGGAGTGACTGGACGCGCACGAGGACGACTCCATGGCGCGGGACAGCACTCTGGAATTGCTCCTCGAAGGTGCCAAGATCCTTCTGCCGCCAGAGGTCTCGAACAACCTGTTTACCGCGGAGGGCCAGATCGTCCCACTTAGCGGTCACAACGGCTTCCTTGTCGCCCCGGTTGAACAATCCCACGGCCTTTGTTCCGTCTTCCACGTCCTTTGCCCACACTTCGAGGCTATCCACCCGCGCCACGCGCCGGCCGGGCCGGCCCAACGGATCTTGATCTACCTCGAGGACTTCGTCGTTGGTAAGCAGGCTGAGAGTGAAATCGTCAAGGCGAGTGATGTCCCCGCTGAAGATCAGCGGTGCGGCTACGAGGCACCACAGCGAGACGTGGCTGTACTGTTCGTTCGGGGTAAGCGGCGTCGGCACAGTCTGGCCTTTCCAGTTGCTCAGGTAGCCCAGCAGCAGGTAATCCGGGTCGTTCCAGCCGCCCGGGCCCCCGTACTTGTGAAGCTCGCGCTGCGCATAGACGTCGAAGCCGTCCCGGAAGAGAGCCGTCGCGATGCCCTCGAATGTCCCCCCGAGGTCACCCGCCGTGCGCCAGCTATGGCCTCCGACCTCCTTGCCCCATTCCCACACATTGCCCATGCCGTATTGGCAAAGGTTGAGAACGACATCGCGGTTCTGCTTGCGCAGAATCTCGCTGATAAGCCGGCAGGGCTTCTGCAGTTCGGCGCGGCTCTTGTCTTTGGCTATTTTGTTGTAGGTGCACCAGTCATACTTGAGAAAATCGAAGCCCCATTCAACGAAGCGCCGAACGTCCGCCTCTTCGTGTTCATAGGCGCCGACGTGTCCAGCGCACGTCCTCGGACCCGGCGAAGTGTAGATCCCGGCCTTGAGTCCTTTGGAATGAACATAGTCCGTCAGCGCCTTCATGTCGGAAAAGCGCCGGTTCGGGTTTACCTTGCCCTGAGCATCGCGCGGCTCGCCGCTCAGCGTCGGATCGTTGGAACCAAGCTTCACTGCCCAGCAGTCGTCGATATTCACGTACATATAGCCATGGTTGATCATACCGCTGCTGACCATCGCGTCGGCCGCATCCCGAATGATTCTGTCGGTGACGTGGTTCTCCCAGACGTACCAGCTGTTCCATCCCATGTGAGGGGTCAGTGCCAGTGTGTCGCCACAGACGATCTTCAAGTTCCGCCGCGCCGTGCCGGCCGCATTTGACGCCTGGAGGGTGACAACGTATTCGCCCCTCTGCTGGATCGTGCCCGTAATCTGGCCGGTGCGGGATTCGAGCTTGAGGCCCTTGGGCAGGTTTTCTGCGGCGAAAGTCATCGGCCGATCGCCTGTGGCGGGAATGGTAAAGAGGAAGGGCGATCCGGGCCTCACTCCAAACACTCTCGCCCCGTTGATGCGCGGCTTAGGGGACTCCTTGGGAGTGAGAATCACCGCCTTTTCCCTCGAGGGAGTATTTCCTTGAGTCTCACTGGAGACCGATGAGACCGGCAGCAAAGCGAAGAAAACGATGGAACAAATCAGACGAAATGGGAAGGTCATAAGGACTCTCTTCTGATGGGAACACAAAGGTCTATCTATCGCGATCGGAGATATCAGACAAGTGAATTCACAGCCGCGCGGATGAGGCCTCAGTTCAGCTGGGGTAGGCTCAGGCAATCCGATGGAGCTCACAAGGCAGCTCGCGGCCGCTTGGCAGGACTTTTTTTGCACGCCATTGCTTAGAGGCACGTCGAGCGAGCAACATGCACGTGTGCGGAACGCGTCCGCAGATCCTTCAAACCTCAGCGTCAACGCAGCGGATTTTCCCAACGCAGCGAGTGAAAACGGGCAAAGTCCCCGTCAGTTGAGCAGAGTATGAGGCCATGCTCGATGGCGAGGGCAGCCAGGTGCGCATCAGGAACAAGATTCGATCGGCCGCCGACCTCTGTCAGGAGGGGCTCGAGAATCTGCCTATGCTTCTCTGTAGGTGCAGGTATCCAGACTGGATCACAATCCAACCAGCTATTGACTTGCTGCCAGGCCTTTGTCATCAACAACGGGCGTTCAAAGATACGTGGATTAGTTGTAAGGCGCAGGAAACCGAGCAGACATGGCCAAGGCAAGCCCACTGGTGCAGCGCCATTCAACCGTTCATCCAACCAGTCCCTGGCTCTTGAGTGCTGTGGCAAGGATTCGATGTGCGCGTAAACCAACAGGTTCGCATCGACCAGAATCATCGGAAGCTCTCACCTTCCGCTACAGCCAGCACTTCAGCGACATCATCTAGGCTCCCCTGCAGGCAACGCCCGAGAGAAACCGACGGGGTCCGATAGGGCTTATGGAGCTTCGCCGGTGTTATTACCTTTCGGAGTCCCTCCCGCAAAGCCTGGTTCACGATTTCTTTGAGGCTGGTTCCCCTCTCTTTGCGCACTCGTTCCAAGAGGGCAGCTACGTCATCATCAAGGCTTAATGTTGTCCTCATACATCACAACATAGTTCCTCTGATGATTTGATGTCAAGCTTCGATGCGTTTATTGATCCCCGGATCGGACAGCCACCCCTTTCGGAGCGGCAAACGAGTAGCGGCCCGACGCCACCTCGAATACAGCCGATCTGCTTTCCATGCGTAGGAAACGCACGCCGGCAGCGCGAATGGCCCGCTTGCGGCTCTCGGTGACGTCTCCCGCGTCCTTCGCGGGCACCCAGAGCGTTGCGGTAGTGTTGGGCGGAACGGTCACATCCCAGAGAAATCGGCCGTCCTGGATTCTCCAGTCGCTTACGATGAGGCCATGGGGTGATTGGTGCGAAGCCTTGGCGTACTGCAAATCGCCCGTCACGTGAGGACGCATCAAGATGTGCTTGAAGCCCGGCTGTTCCGGATCGGGTCCAATTCCGGCGAGATACTCATAGAACCAGGTGATCAGATCTCCCGCCAGCATGACGTGGTTATGGGAGTTCATAGCCGGATCGGCGGTGTCTCCATTCCACAGTTCCCAGATCGTGGTTGCGCCTTTCTCAATCATGTATCCCCAACTCGGATAGGTCTTCTGCGAAGCCAGGGTGTAAGCGACGTCGGCGCGGCCATTGTCGGACAAGACGTGCATCAGCCACTGGCCGCCGATGAGGCCTGTACCGATGTGCCCCTGCCCTTCACCCGTGATCTTCTCGACAAGGCGGCTGAACACGGACTGTTGCTCACCCTCGGGAACCATTCCGAACGCCAGGGGGAGCACGCTCGAAGTTTGCGAGCCGTTGTCGTACTGGTGCGTATCCGGATTGAAGTATTTCTGATTGAAGGCCCTTTTCAGGGCCTCGGCCTTATCATTGAAGCTCCGGCCATCGTCGGCTTTTTCCAGCAGAGCCGCATACCTGGCCATGAGGCGCAGGTCGTAATAGAAATAAGCCGTGCCAATAAGCTCGCCTGCAGTCTTCCGCTTCGGATCCTGCGAATGGATGAGTTTTTGCGATTCCGGCGGAACGCACCAGTCCCCGTAAGTGTCGCGCGGCATCAGACCGTCCTTGATAAATCCGCTCATGAACTCGATCCATTTCTTCATGCTTCCGTAATGCTTTTGCAGTATGCGCAGGTCGGCATACTGATCATACAGAGCGCCGGGAATGATAAGGCTGCTGCTTGGCCAGGTTACGTTATTGGAGTAGATCGTCCAAAAAGCCGGAGCCACATCGGGGACGCTGCCGTTCTCAAGCTGGGCATCCTCCATGTCTAACAGCCACTTGCCGTAGAACGCGGCCACATCAAAGAGATAGGTTTCGCCGCGCGACTCCGCGGAACGGTCCCCCAGCCAACCCTGCCGCTCATCCCGCTGCGGGCAATCCGTCGGGATGCTCCGGTAGTTTCCCCGCACGCCCCACACGACGTTGCGGTAGATTCTGTTCAGGACTGGACTGGAGCAGGAGAACTCTCCCGCTTTTTGGACGGCATCGTGGACGACCTTCCCTTGCAGCGCCGCTAGTCCGGGAGTTCCCGGGAATCCCCGGACCTCAACATAGCGAAAACCGTGATAGGTAAAGCGGGGCTCATAAACTTCGACTCCCTGCCCCTTTAGGATGTAAATATCGGTTACCTTGGCACCGCGGATGTTGTCAAGGTAAAGCATGCCGTCATCGTGCAATACCTCGGCGTGACGCAGCGTGACCTCGGTTCCCTTCGGGCCCCTCATCGCAAGGCGGCACCATCCCACCAGGTTTTGCCCCATGTCGTAGATGAAAATCCCGGGCTGCGGGTTGGTCACAGCGACAGGAGAAATGGTCTCCGTGACCCGAATCGGCTCGATCATTTGCGCGGCGATGGCCCCTTCGGGCGGCGCCACAGCCTGCACTTTGCCCCAGCTCGAGTCGTCGAAGCCTGCCCGGCTCCAGCCATCCATTTCCATCCGGGCATCGTATTCCTCTCCGTCGTATTCGTTGTTGGCGCGAATGGGACCGTTGGTAGTGATCTTCCAGTTATCGTCGCTCACTACCTCGGCGGTTGTGCCGTCCGCGCACTCGATCCGGATCTGGAGCAGCAGCTTCGGGTAGCCATAGGTGCGTGTAGAGATTGGAATGGCAAGGCGAGGCGCGAAGTAGCGTCCGTTGCCGAGCATCACTCCCACGGCGTTGACACCCTTCTGCAGCTGCGAGGTAACGTCGAAGGTAACGTAGAGGACGCGTTTGGCATAGTCGGTCAGCGCCGGTTCCAGGACATGGTCCCCCACCTTCCGGCCGTTGAGATAAAGCTCGAAGAGCCCAAGACCGGAAACGTAGGCCGTGGCTCGAGTCACCTTGCCAGGAACCTGAAACTCGCGACGCAGCATGCGCGCCGCCAGGCGTCGACTGGACGGCAGGTTCACCTCACCCCAGGGCTTCATGCCGTTCGGGCCGAGTTGCTTGGCGGCACTCCAGGAGGAGTCGTCGAACTGCGGAGTTTCCCAGCCGGCGACCTCTTTGTCTGCCACACGCCACTGCTGATCCGTGGCGAGAACAAGCAATTCCCCTTGCGCAAACTCGATGCTCAAGACACCGACAAAACCCGCCGGGCCCGGGGTGTTCCCCGTATTCTTGGCCATGACGGCAAGAACGTTGCTTCCGGCGTGAAGATGCTCGGTTACAACGCTCTCATGAGTCCGACGAGGATCGTTGCCGCTTCCGGCTTTCCTTCCGTTGATGAACAGGATGAATTCGTCGTCGGCCGTGCCCGCAAATTCCGCTCTTTTGATCGCACGCCCTTCGGGAATCAAAATCGTTCTGCGAAAGTACCGTGCCCCAGGCGGAGCGCTCGCGGCTGGATCTCCCTCCGAAGACCAGATCCATTGGGCTTGCGCCAGCGGGTTGGGCCTGCTTGCGGCTTCATCGTCACGGTCCAGCCCGATCCAACGGGCGTGCCAGTCGGAGGGCTGCAGCAGTCCCATCGACCACAGAGCCTGCCGACTCCAAGGCGATGGCCTGCCGTTCTTAGCCCAAGCCTGGACTTTCCAGAAGCACCTCATCTGCGACTTCAGCGGTATGCCTGCGTAGACTACATGGATCGACTGGCTTGATTCGACCTTGCCGCTGTCCCACAAGTCGCCTCTGTTTTTGGAGAGTAGACTTGGATCCGAAGCAACCAGTACCCGATATGCCGTCTGCTTCTGGCCGTGCTCAGCGGACTCCAGCGTCCAACTCAAGCGAGGCTGGGTCTCATCGATCCCAAGAGGATCGACCCGGTATTCACAGCGAAGATTTGCCGGCAGCGACTTTGAACCTGCAGAGGCAGGGATCGTGAGAGTTGCCGCGACCAGAGCACACGCGATAGGTTTCAGCATAACAAGGATCCCATGTGGTCTCTGCAGTTGCATCACGCGAATTGTTGTTTTGACTACAGATTTCTGTAGGGGCGGGCACAGGTCCCGCCCCTACGGTAATCAGAAAGGATCGGCAGGGACTGCCTATCGCAAAGGCAGCTTCACCGGCTGTCCGCTTCTGGCCGAACGCTGGGCTGCCTCGACGATTTGCATGACGTCAGAGTTGAATTCGGGGCTTACCATTCCTTCAATCGGCTTACCGGCGCGCACGGCGTAAACGAAGTAGCCGACGGGTGTGCGGTGATTTTCATCGAGCGCTTCCGCAGTCAGCTCCTTGCGTTCGCGGCCCACGTATGCCTCGATCCTGCTGCTCGTCATATAGACGCTGCCCTTGTTGCCAAAGACCTCCACGTCCTGGAAACTCCGGGGCAGATCCCACGAGCCCTCGATAATTCCCACTCCGTTATCAGGGAACGCCGCGAGAACGGTGGCGTTGGTGTTGGTTTTGTAAACATCGGGACGGGTGTGCGTCGTAACGGCATACACTGTCGTCGGCATGCCGAGGTACCAGCGGAGCCAGACTGCGCCGTAGCAGGTGAAATCCATCAGCGCCCCGCCGCCGCGTTTTTCATCATTGAGCCACGCCCAGAAGAGCTGGTTTCGAACGTCGCTCGGGCTGCTGGGCGCCGGCCCGCCGTGCCCGGTTACCGTGCGGACGCGCCAGATCTTGCCCAAATCGCCGCTCTTGGCCAGGTTGTATGCGGCGTAATTGTTGGGCCACCAGGCCATCTGATAGTTGATCATGAGCTTGATTTTGTGCTTTCGAGCAAGTGCGAGCATCTGAACAGCCTGATCGTAACTAGCGGCCATCGGCTTCTCGAAGATCAGGTGAATGCCTCGCGAAGCGCACTCCCGAGTGATTTCCAGGTGACGGTCGTTTTCGACGAACGCCCACACTCCGTCGGGCTTTTTCTCGTCAAGCAGCTTGTGATAGTCCTCATAAAGCGCTACCCCCGGTGCATCTTTAGCCGCAAGGTCCCGCAGCTCGGCTTTGGGCTCGGCGATCCCCACAAACTCGACCTGAGTCATCTTGGCCACATTGCGCAGGTGACCCCACGCATGGCTGTGAACAAGGCCCACGATCGCAATCCGGAACCGCTGCTCTTGAACCACGCGCTCAGCGGAGAATGCGGGCATGATGCCGACAAGAACAGCAACCAGAAGTAAAGCCACAGAAATGAAGCGAACCCTTTCCCGTCTCATAGCATCCACCTTTCAGAAAACGTAGAGTGCGATTATATAGGAAACCCATTGACGATTGACGATTGACGATTGACGATTAAATTCTATCGGTAACATCAGCTTTCTGAGCTCCCAGACAGCATGGTTTGTCAATCGTCAATCTACAATCGTCAATCCTTTCCTGGGCCGCGGAGGACCTTTCCAGGCAGGGCGGAAGACAATTTGCCGCCCTCGATGACCGGCACACCGTTGACCAGGACGTACTCCATGCCAACCGAAAGCTGGTTGGGGTTCTCAAAGGTCGCAAGGTCGCGGACTTTCTCTGGATCAAACACCACCACGTCCGCCCACATCCCGGCCTTCAAAACACCCCTGTCCACCAGCCGCATGCGCTGAGCGGGGAGAGCAGTAAATTTACGAATGGCTTCCTCCAGGCGGAGTTTCTTCTCCTCGCGAACATATTTGCGCAGGACTCTCGGGAAGGTGCCGTACGCGCGCGGGTGCGGGTGCTCTTTGCCGAGCAGGCCGTCGGGAGCGGTTCCCTGGGAATCGTTGTCCACTGAAACCCAGGGCTGCAGAAGCGCGTGAGTTACGTCCGGCTCTGACATCCCGAATACTGCCACATAAGTGTAGGCGTCGTCCTGTATCAGAATGTCAAACAGAGTATCGATCGGATCCTTGTCCCACATTTTGGCGATCTGCGCAAGAGTCTTACCCTGCAAGGGCATCAACTTCGCGTTGTGAACAACGCTGACCAATATGGCATCAGGCCCGGGGACCTCGTGCCACTCGTTATCCCATTCCGTGGAGGGAGTCTCCATGTCTTTTCGGATGCGGGCGCGCGTGGCAGGATCCTTCAGCCGCTCGATCATGCGCGCGTCTCCGCCGTCGTGCGCCCAGGGTGGAATAAAAGCCGAGAACGAATTGAACCACGCCGTATACGCGTAGGTATCTGCGGTAACATCCACTCCTTCGTTCCTGGCCTTCTCGATGTATGCGACGATCTCGGGCATCCGCCCCCAGTTGCCCTTGCCGGCGGCTTTGAGATGCCAGATCTCGACGGGAATACGCGCCTCGCGCCCGATGCGGATGGCTTCATCCAGCGCTGCCTTGATGGCATCTCCCTCACTGCGCATATGGGTTGCGTAGATCCCGCCGAGTTTTGCGCTCTCCGCGGCCAGCGCGATCAACTCCTCGGTACTGGCATAGGGTGCGGGGGCATATTGGAGGGAGGTCGAAACTCCGACGGCGCCTTCCTTCATCGCTTCGCGCACGAGCGCACGCATCTGCTCCAGCTCAGACCGACTGGGCGCGCGGTTCCCATCACCCAAGACCATGCGCCGCACCTGCGTGGCGCCCACATAGCTGGCAAGGTTGATCGCGATTCCCTGTTTTTCTAGACGCGCGAAGTACTCCCGAAAGCTTCTCCAGTCGGGCTTGATGTTGAAATGCTCATAGGTCAGATGGTCAGCCTTGACGATTGCATCATTCAACGGCGCCGCCGATCCTCCTTCGCCGGTAATCTCGGTGGTTATCCCCTGAAAGGTCTTGGACGGCAGGTGGGGATCGACGAGGATTGTCAGTTCCGACTGCCCGAGCATATCGATGAAGCCCGGCGCGACGATCATTCCCCGAGCATCGATCACCCGCTTGCCACGCGTTTCGGACAGATTTCCGATGGCCGCGATCTTCCCGTCTCGAATGCCTACATCGCCCGAATACCAGGGCGAGCCGGTTCCGTCGACGATGTGCCCGTTGCGGATGACGATGTCAAACGCGGCCTCCGGCATCGCTGCCGTCGTCAAGCTGATCGCACAGGTCATAGCCGCTATGACCAGCATGGGTGCTGCTTTTCGCATGTTTGGTCTCTCCGTGAATTCCGCGCCTCGCTTCAAATTGCGGGTTTCAAAACCAAAAATGTTGCTATGTTAATCCGCAATTCACAATCCGCAATCCGCAATTTAATCATGGATTGGGCAGCCTGGTCGACAGCATATTGGGCGCAACGTTGCAGGCTCGCTATTACGATCCTGTCCGGGAGAAGGCCACCGAGCGGGCTTTCCGGCAGACACCGGACGGGCCCATACGGAATCAGCAGATAGCAGGTCACGCCTGGTTCACCAATGATGTGGTGAACTTCGGCTGCAGCCTTGCGGGCGCCGCCGCCGCAGTCTCTATGCTCTTTGTGTCATCGTGTTGTCCTTAAAAGACAACACAAAGGCACAAAGACCACAAAGAAACACAAAGATCTCAGTCTAATGACTGGCGGAGACGGATCCGGTACGTCGGACTCTGGGAGCCTTCATCAGCAGGATCAGTGGAATCATAAGCAGGAAAAGGATTCCCAGTCCCCGGAACACCTGAACGAACGAAATCATCGAAGCCTGTTGCCCGACGATGCCGAATGCCGCTTGATAGGCGCGTCGCGTGGCCGTCGCGGCATCCGAACCCCGTGCCATGAAGCCGGCCCGCAGCTGCGCAAGTAGAGCCTGCGCCCGTGGGTTATACGGATTCACATCCGCTCCAAGAAGGTTGATGTGCATCTGCTCCAGGCGAGCGAGCATCGTTGTCGAAGCGGCGATGCCCATGCTCCCCCCGATGTTTCGCATCAGGTTGAACATGCTGGTGGCGTTGCCCATCTCCTCTTTGGGAATCGGATCCATCGTGACGGTTGTCAGCGGGACAAAAAGCATGGCCAGGGACATCCCCTGAATAAATTGCGGCCAGAATATGTCCCAGTAACCGGCGTTCAAATTGAGAGCGCCCAGCCAGAACAGCGTCAAAGAGCCCCCTGCCAGGCCGATAGCCAGCATTTTTCGGGCGCCGAATCCGGCAAGGATAGCGCCCACGATGGGCATGAATATGAAAGACCCAACTCCGCGCGGAGCCATGGCGATGCCGGCCTGGAGTGCCGGGTAACCCATGAGGGTCTGGAGAAAAATCGGCAGAAGAACGAGGCTTCCGTAAAGCACGAATCCCAGTATGGTCATCAGAAACACTCCCGTGCTGTAGGTGCGCACCTTGAACACCCTTAGATGGACTACCGGATCGGAAGTCATGAGTTCCCGAAAAACAAAGGCGGCGAGTGCGAGGGCTGATACGATGGCGAGCGTAGTCATGAGGTGGGACGCGAACCAGTCATCCTCCTGACCCTTGTCGAGCAGGATCTGAAGCGCAGCGATGCCAAGAGCCAGCAGGCTGATACCCCAGTAATCCACGCGGGATGACGATCGGCGAATGTAAGGCGGATCGAAGATGAAGAGCTTGGTCATGATGAGAGCACCGATGCCGACGGGAATGTTGATGTAGAAGACCCACCGCCAGCTATAGCTGTCGGTCAGCCAGCCGCCGAGCACAGGGCCGAGGATCGGCGCAACCACGATCCCAAGCCCCCAAAATGCCATGGCTTTGCCGCGATCCTCGGGAGCAAAGGCTTCGAGCAAGACCGCTTGGGAGAGAGGCTGCAGCGCTCCGCCACATAAGCCCTGCAGCACACGACACACGACAAGAAACTCCAGGTTGGGAGAAAAGCCGCAGAGAAAAGAGGCGAAGGTAAAGCCGGTCACTGACATCATGAGCAGCCGCTTACGGCCGAAATAGTTGGCGAGCCATCCCGTGATGGGCAGGACAATCGCATTGGCAACCAGGTAGGACGTCAGAGCCCAGGTCGATTCGTCGATGGTAGCCGACAGGCTGCCGGCGATGTGCGGCAGCGATACGTTCACGACAGTCGAGTCCAGGACCTCCATGAACGTGGCGAACATCACCGACGCCGCGATGATCCACGGATTGATCTGCGGATGCTCTGCTACTTGATGGTCCACCATAGACTAAGCGATCGGGGGTCGGGGGCCAGGGGCCAGGGATCAGACCTAGAGAGTTCTCTGGTCCCTGACGCTCGACCCCCGATCCCTGACCCCTTCTTACTTATTCAGCAATGTATGCGATATGGCAGTACCCCCTTATCACCGGGTGATAACAGTGGGTTCCACGGACATGCCCGGGCGCAGGAGGTGCTCTGGGTCTTGCCCCTTTTCGAAACGGAGCCTCACGGGCACACGCTGAATCACTTTCACATAGTTCCCCGTGGCATTTTCAGGGGGGAGCAGGCTGGTGCGCGCTCCCGGGCTTTCATCAGAGCAAGCCTGGCTCGTGCGCTGTCGACTTCCCTTGCCGCCACCACGATGCCGCTTTGCGCCTTGGTCAATGCTGCCTGCGAAGAGTCGATTTGGTTGGAAGTAGTGGTGGATGTCAGCGGGATTTCGGTCCCGGCAGCCTTCGCCGCCGCCTCTGCCTCCGCCAGATTGGCTTTGGCGCGATCGAGAGCCACCTGGTAATCTTTGGGATCAAGCTGGACGAGAAGCGTTCCCTTCTCCACATATTGGTTTTCCTGGATCTTGACCGCCTCAACAGTTCCGCCGACCCGCGCCGAGATCGGGTCGATATGCCCATCGATTTGGGCGTCGTCGGTGCTCTCACGGATCGTGTAATAGTCGTAAGACACCACTAGCGCGGCGAGCACCAGAATTGCTCCGAGGGCAAACAGCAACGTTGCCCCTCGACGCAGGCTGGTATTGGTACGCAGCTGATTCCCCCAGCCGTTTTTTTCCTGGGATGCGCCCGGCGTTTTTGCGTTGTTATCAGCGTCAGTTTCGACCGTGACCTGTTTCGACATCACTTTCCTCGTAAGAACTTTTGATATTCATCCTCGGCTACGCCCATAGCGCGGGCGAGAGCTCCCTTCGCGAGATTGAACGAATAGAGGCTCGAGATAAAATTGTCGCTTGCCGAGGCCAGTGCATCCTGACCTTGCACAACCTCGACTGTGTTTGTTACGCCTGCGGCGAAGCGGTCCTTGATCTCCCTTATCTCCTCTTGAGCAAGCTCCAAAGCGCTCTTGGCAACTTGGACTCGCTCCTCCGCGGCCTTGAGATCCAAAAATGCAGCCTGGATTTCGTAGTAGATGCGCGCGCCCATGTCTTCCAGTTGGGCCCGTTGCTGGCGCAAGTGCGCTTCCTCTTCCATCATCTTGCCGTGGACTCGCCCGCCCTGAAAGACTGGAATGCGAAGGTTGGCGGCCACCGAGAAGGTCCCATGAGATGCACCCGGCTTTTGACCAATATCGCCGTAGTTTGCATCCAGCTCGAGCGAAGGCCGTCCTTCGCCCTGCGCTGCCTTCTTTTGAGATTCCGCGGCCCGCAGTCGGTCCAGCGCGCTCAGATAATCGCTCCGGCTCTTGTAGGCGATCTCGAGGGCCGACTCCCGCGAGACTCCAGACCAGGGAATATACGGGATGTCTTCAGTCAACATGAATTCCTGGCCCTGAGGCAGGCCGATGGCTCGGGCGAGGATAAGCTTCTCCTTGGCATAATCATTTTCAGCAAGGATAACTCGCTGCTGCTGAGCCTAAAGCTGCACCCGTGCGCGCAAGACGTCGATGCCCGCAATAACACCGGCTTTCCTTTTGTCCACGGCGAGGTCGTAGAGAGCCTGCGCCGTTTGAAGCTGGGCTCGCGCGGCATCGATCCTGCTCTTGCCGGCAACGGCCTCGAGGTAGAGATTGCCGCTTAGAAGCACGACGATGTCGCGCGTATCCTTATAGGAGTGCTCTGCGGCTTTGAGTTTCTCCGCCTCCGCCCTGGCCTTGTTGCGCGCATTGAAGTCCAGAAGCGACTGTGTCAGGAATACCCGCGTGTCGAACACATTGAACGGCCCGACGTTGTTCGGAATTCCGGGAAATCCCGAAAATCCGAGCGCAGCCAGGTTCAGCTGCTCTCGCGTCTCGGAGGTTGCGGTTGTAACGTTCGGGAGTAGATCGGCAAGCGCGCGCCAGCGCGCCCCCTGCGCCGCCCGCACACCCTCTTCGCTCAGGAGAAGTCCAAGGTTTTGCTTGAGGGCCCTGCGAATGGCTTCCGCCAGAGAGAGTTTCAGAACCTCGCCGGTGGCCTGTCCTGAAGGTACTCCTCCATACAACACGCCCTGGCTTTCGGCGCTCAGCACATAGAGATTCTGGCCGGTGCCCGGATAACCACGCCCGCTTCCGGAGGATTGCTGCGGAGCGTACGACTGAGCCTGCGCGCCATTAGATCCAACCGCTCCCGTCACCAACATGAGGAGCAGCAAGCGAAGAATGGGTTTCATCGTCCGGCAATTCCTTTCCACGTAAGATCGAACATGAATTCAACGTCTTCTTCTTTTTTTGTCTTGGCCCACCCGAGCAGACGCTGCGCGATCACGCCGCGCGTGAAGTTCACTATCGCAAACGCTGTTTGCTCCACGGGAAGATTCCGGATCTCCCTGCGCTTCATGCCATCGTGCAGCGCAGCAGTAAGCAGCCGCATTTGCTTGAAGTTAAATTGCTTTAAGTCCTCGTGGCAAAAAGCAGGTTGTGCGACGGCATCGCCGAACTCGGCATAGAAAATCTTAAAGAAGTCCCGGTTGTTATCGAAATAGTTCAGTTTTGTCGCGATGAAGGCACGGATTTTTGCCTCCGTGCTCTCGGCTGCGTTGACCTGCTTCTCCAACTGCTCATCAAGCGCGATGAGGCCGAATTTCAGCGCCTCCCAGTAAAGATCGCGCTTGGACGGGTAGTAGAGATAAAGGGTGCCTTTCGCCACGCCCGCGGCGTGGGCAATCTCGTCGACTGAAGCCTCGTCGAACCCTTTGGCCGCAAAGACCTTGCGCGCGGCGTCGAGAATCTCTGCGTGGCGAAACTCCACCAGAACATCTCTTTTCGTTTTACCTTTTAATGGCATTCAGTTACACCCGAGTCACTTCACTGACCGAGCAGTCATTTTTCCATACGGCTGGCCGGGTGTCAAATTACAAAGGCGGGCAGTAGGCAGCAGGCAGTCTGTTATGGAATCACGTTTATTCGTGGGCTTTTACGTCCGGCTGCCTGCTTATGAGCTCACTGGGCGGTGGGTTCGTCGACAAACACGTTGGGATCGATGTCGAGATCGGGAAGGATTTTTTCGAGCTCCCTGCGCACCAGGCTCTGGTGTACCATTTCCTCATCCCGCAGTTCCTCAAACAGGGCTCGTACTTCCGGATCTGTGATGTTGAGCAGGGCTTCCACAAAAAACTCATGCGCTTTTATTTCGGACCGCAAAGCGACCTCCATCGCCTGGCGAACCGACATGAAGGCACGCGTCTGGTCATAATCCGGGGCTTCGACTTCCCACAACATGGACTGTCTAATGCGTCGAGGCTCATCTCGGAACAGACTCATCCGTCGTGCGTTCAGCTCGGCTTCGTGCCTCGCTTCATTACCTGCCATAGCGCGGAAAAAATCGGCCGCCTCCTGCGTGTGGTGCAACACCATCTGGTCGACAAACTCTATGTATCGCTCTCTCGCCTCTTCTTCCATGAGAATGGCCAAGTCCAGCGCGTCCCTGAGACAGAGATTAGCGAAATCGACTTTCGTACTCATGGCGGATCCTCACAGAAAGGGTCTTCCGGGAGAGCCGGCGGCCAACGGTATGTCCATACGGCTATTGTGATTGCTGGCAGTGCAGATGTCAAGGCGCGGGGGCTTGGGGTGCAATTAGAAGCGGGAGTCGCGCCAAGGACAACACTCATTGGACACGGATCTGCACTGATTTACCTGGGGCGGCATAGCCGCAACCAAAAGGGAATTCACCGCAGAGACGCAGAGAACGCTGAGTTTTAAATTCTTCCCTGGCGGTGCTGATGGCCCCTTTGCATCCTAATCTTCCAGCCCCAAGACCATTCTCTTGATGCCTTTTTTAAGCAGGGGTGCGTGAAAGTTGATGAGCAACCCTACTTTCCATCCACCCCGCTCACGACTGAGGGCCGTGAAAATCAGTGCAAATCCGTGTCCAAGTTTTTTGCGTTTATTTCCCCGCCAATCTGGCCCTCAGCCATCTTCGATCCAGAAGGCGGCTTATGTCTTGACTGGATATCGTCCTTCGCGCCTGGACCTCCTTGCGCTTTTGCAGCACGGGGCGAATGTTCCTCAAAAAGTTGATCTTGCTTTCCATGTAACTCCGGAACTGCCCTTTGCTCGAGAAGTACAGGAATGCCAGCATGGCATTGAGCAGATGGGCTGGAAGGTATCTCCAAAATAGCCGGCCAGGCATATCCTTGAAATAGAGATATTCCACATTTCTTTGGCCATAAAAAACGTGCACGCGGCTGAGTTTTCCGATCGTGGCGTTGAGTTTGTGGTACACGACCGCGCCGGGTGCGTATCGACACTTCCACCCTCGGAGTTGTGCCCGAAAACAGAGATCGCAATCTTCATATAGAAGGAAGAAGTCCTCATCGAGGAGTCCGATGTCTGCAAGCATTGAGCGACGCAGGAGCATCGCACAACCCGAGGCGCCAAATACGCCCTCAGCAGAGGGATAGCTGTCCGATGGCGCCAGGTGTCCCCGCTTGTATCCCACACCGACGGCCGCCATGCCGTCGCCCGCACTATCCAGCCTCCGGCGGTCTCCGTAAAGCACCACCTTTGAAGCCACGATTCCAACCCGGGCATCTGTTGTGGGATCCAACAGACGTTCAGCCCAATGGCGGTCCGCGACGGCATCATTATTGAGAAGAGCCACAAACTCGCTGGAAGATGCCTCAATTCCTCGGTTGTTGCCTGCGGCGAACCCGCTGTTGCGCTCCAGAGCCAGGATTCTTACTTTCGGAAACTCGCTTCGTACATAATCGACGGAGCCGTCTGTTGAGCCGTTGTCGACGAGCAAGACATCGATATCCCCAATGCTCTGATTGTTGAGAGAGGAAAGACACTCCGGCAGGAGTTGCCGCCCATTCCAATTAACCACAATGACCGATAACTTTGACATGGACAGAATTCTTAATGCTTTGAGGCCTCTGCGGTCCTAGCGATTCGATTTTATCGGCTCAGGAGGCGCTGGTAGGCGGCCCTTGTCTCTTCCGCCGTCTTCGCCCAACTGAACTGTTCTGACCGCTTCAGACCGGCCTCAGAATGTTGCACAGCGAAAGTCGGGTTTCTCAGCACCAAAGCAGCGGCATCGGCTATTGACTTTGTATCCTTCGGGTCAACACAAATGGCGGCTTCTCCGGCAACCTCCTCGCACGCAGTTCCTTTGCTGACGATCACGGGGCAGCCGCACGCCATCGCCTCGAGCACCCCCAAACCGAAGCCCTCGTAAAAGGAAGGGAATACGAAGGCTTTGGCCAGGCTGTAAAAAAGAGCAAGGTCTTCTTCCGGAACATATCCCAACATTCGTACAGACCCGCCGCAAGGAGAACCAATTGGTTCATAAGTGCGCAAAGAGGAATCCAAAACTCGACCGATCAAAACTAGTTCAAGGTTTTGGCATTCGTGCTCTCTGATCGAGCCGAAGGCCTCTATGATACGCTTGACATTGCGGCGGCGGTGGATGTCGCCGACAAAGAGGAGGAAATCCCCGCTTAACCCGTATCTCCGGCGCAACCCATCCAGCAACTCCTTTTGTTCAATTCGTCTGAATCTTCGCCGGTCGACAGCCAAAGGAACCACAAGTATCTTTCCCGCAGGAGTGCCATAGACTCGCTCAATCTCACGGCGTGAGAACTTCGAGATGGTAAGAATGTAGTCCGCACTTCGGGCGGACAGGCGATACCACGCCTTGCGTGCCGCTCCACTGCTGTAAGGATACCACTCAGGATGAGCAGCATAGGAAACATCATGAATCGTAACGACAGATGGGAGCGCAAGCCATAGGGGAAGCGTATAGCCCGGTGAATGAAACACATCGATCGAGTGCCTGCGCAGTTGCATTCTGAGCGACAGATTTGACCAAAGGAAGTTATTGCGCAACGGTTCGGGAATCTTCACAACCTGGACACGTTCGGCACCTGTCCAGTTGATCGGAGGCAGATTGTGGTTCGTGAGCAGCAGAATGGTGAGGGCCGGGTCCAGCAATAGGAGTTGCTCCAGGAGGTTGGATGTGTAAGTCCCGACGCCCGTGCGCTGTCCGTGGAGGCTCCGTCCATCAATTGCAATTCGCAGCTGTGAAATCATAATGGAGGGATTCTTCCCAAAGAGAACAGACAACTGATTAGGGCTGAAAATGACGAATGAAAATAGGCGTCGGGGTATTCGTCACTCATTGATCATACCTGCAATCTAGTGTCTGCTTCTTTTTCATTCGCGGCAGAGAGCCGGAGGATCAAGGTTTTTTCATCTGCCGGAAGAAGCGATTCTCGCCGATGCGTCACGCAGGATGTGGAGGTCGGCGTCTACCATGAGCCGAACCAGGTCTTTAAAACGCGTTTTCGGCTGCCATCCGAGCACCTTCCTGGCTTTTGAGGCATCGCCAACCAGCAGATCCACTTCGGCGGGACGATAGTAGCGCGGGTCATTCCCAACATACTCCCGCCAGTCCAGCCCGGCGTAAGAAAAGGCTTCCTCAAGGAACTCCTGAACGGAGTGTGTTTCTCCCGTCGCAATCACATAGTCGTCGGGTTGATCTTGTTGAAGCATCAGCCACATGGCTTCTACATATTCGGGCGCATATCCCCAGTCCCGTTGCGCATCCAGGTTTCCCAGATACAGCTTGTCCTGGAGCCCTTCCTTGATGTGTGCAACCGCACGCGTGATCTTGCGCGTGACAAAGGTCCCACCCCGTCGAGGCGACTCGTGGTTGAAGAGAATGCCGTTGCATGCGAAAAGGTTGTAGCTTTCCCTGTAGTTGACTGTAGCCCAATAGGCATATACCTTGGCGCAGGCATAAGGGCTGCGCGGGTAAAATGGAGTGTTTTCCGTCTGGGGAATCTCCCGAACCTTGCCAAACATCTCACTGCTGGAGGCCTGATAAAACCGCGTTCGGAGCCCAACTTTCTTGATGGCCTCAAGAATGCGTGTGGCTCCGAGTCCGGTCACGTCGCCCGTGTATTCTGGAATGTCGAAGCTGACCCGGACGTGGCTCTGGGCTCCGAGGTGATAGATCTCGTCCGGCTTGAGCTCATTAAGCAATTGGACCAGGTTTACCGAATCGGCCAGATCCCCATAGTGCAAAAAAAGATGCACGCCGTTGATATGAGGATCCTGATAAAGATGGTCGATCCTGCCGGTATTGAAGGTGCTGGCACGTCGGATAATGCCATGGACCTCGTACCCTTTATTCAGCAGGAGCTCGGCCAGATAAGAGCCATCCTGGCCGGTGATCCCTGTAATGAGTGCCTTCTTTGGCATTTCCGCCGCCCTTCCCAAATGAGTCGGTTTTTGACAGGATATTAATCTAAAAACGCGCCGACCTCAAAGCATCTGGCATTTCTGACTTTAAAGCAACTGTCTATGATTTCTTCGAGGTCTTTGAGGTCTTCGTGGTTTTCTTTTCTCTAGCGCCACTTGGGCCAGCGGCTGAACATTATCAGATTGACCAGCATTCCTGTCCCCCAGGAGAAATGCACTGTAGAAAATACCGCGGGAAGGATGGGCAACATTCCCCAATTGCCGGCCTTCTTGCTGATGCGGACGGATACGGCGAGCAGGACGAGACCGTATAACAGGAGGATCGAAGCCAGCATCCAGGGTGCCCATTTAATGCAAATCGAAGCAGCGGCCAGGATGACAAGCACGGCCACAAATCCAACCGGAATGGCCTGGCGTAACCGGAGTGATCGCGGATGCCGCTTCAGCATCTTGGCCTTCCACCAGCCATAGCGGAAGTATTGCGCCGCAAGATCCTTCAGGTTTGAGCGCGCGATGTACGTGCAGCGGATGTTGGAGTCAAGCACCACCGCCTGGCCACCCAGCCGCACGCGATAGTTGAATTCGTAGTCCTCGTTGGTCTGTAGTTTTTCGTTGTAGCCGCCGATTTTCTCCCAGGTAGACCTGCGGAAGCATCCGTAAGGTACCGTATCGACGGGAGTCCGGCCCGGCGTGGACGGCCCGATGCGATAGGCGGCATCCCCCGCTCCCAGCGGGTGCGCAACAGCGCAGGTAATCGCCTTGGCGGCCGTGCCGGCCACTCCCGGGGCAATCTGCCACACGCCGCCGGCCACACCGGCGCCGGTTTGCATTAATGTCTCCACAGACAGGCGGATGTAAGTATCAATCGGACGGGAATGCGCGTCGAGGCGTACGATGACCTCCCCGGTGGCGGAACGGATACCAGCATTCAAGCCCTTGGGAATCGTGCCACGCGGCAGGACAGTGAATGTCAAGGGAAAGGAGGCGTGCTCCCGCTGATATCGCTGCAGAATGTCGAGAGTGCCGTCGGTGGAGCCGCAATCCACCACGATGACCTCATGGAGCGGATAGTCCTGCTCTCTGACGGCGTCCAGAAGTTGTTCAATGGAGCCTACTTCATTCAGGCAGGGAACCACTACCGAGACAGTGCAGTGGGGAGACGTCGCGTCTCGTTGTGCGGCGCGCCTCACCGCGCTATCCAGATTCATTGTCATTCCCGATCCTTCCCTCAGCCTCGAAATGCCGACCGGTGTCGAGCGCTTTTATCAGAAATTCTCGAGAAGCGGAAGGCAGTTTTTTGATCTATCGAAGCGCAAAGACCTCAATGCATTCGATTCTCCATGAGGTCTTCGAGGTCTTCACCGTTCAGAGTTTTGCGGAAAGGGCGAGGATTATCGATCCGAGAATGATCTTGGGCAGGAGGGCGACGGCGTACAGCACGATCGAGTAACTGAAGGCGACACTGCTCTCAACGGAGTAAACCGAAAGCCCGAGAACAACGAGGTAGTTGAAGACGCCGATCTTACCAGGCAATGATGGTGGAACAATGCCGATCTGAAGAACTATCAGCAGGAATAGTGCAGCGATGGGAGGCAGCTGCAGGCGAAACGCCAGGAACAGCAGGTAATTGGTCGTGGCGGCCAGAAGCAGAATGATGAATGTGATCCCCCAGATCTGGAAGCTGGTGTGCCCGTAACGTACGGCGCTGAGACCCTCCAGCGTGGAACGACCCAGTTGCGCCAATCGTTGTCCCCAACGTCCCGGCAGTTTTTCTGCCTGGAGTTCGAACCAACGCAGCAGCGCATCGCCGCGCAGCGCGAGGACGAGCAGCGCGACAACGAGCACGGCGCCGAGGAGCAGGGCTCTCCCTGACTCACGCATCCAGGGGGGAAGTGAGACGGCAAACAAAAGGGGCACAACTGCGCACGCGACTGTGCATAAATCCAAAGTCTTTTCAACGAGAATGGTGGAGAGTATCCGAATCCTGCCGATGTGCGGCCGCTTCCCGATGTAATAAACGCGGGCCACTTCGCCGAGGCGGGCGGGTACGAGTATGTTGAGCATCTGAGCCAGCACTATACCGTTGAACAAGCGTATCAACGGAAGCTCGCGGTGATCGGGATAAAAGAGCAGGCGCCAGCGTACTGCCTGTGCTGCAAGAGTCGCGAGGATGACCAGCAGAGCGAGGCCGACAAAGCCGTATCGTATGTCGCGCAACGCTCCCCAGAGCACCTGCCAGTCCACGCGCCGCGCCGCCAGCCACAGCGCTACAATGCCGAGAACGGATCCAATGAGGATGCGTGGCCCAGTTCCTTTCCAGGCTTCCCTCCAGCTAAACGCTTCGCGGTCTTCGAGGTCTTCGTGGTTCACTTTTGGACTCGTCTGCGTTGATCGGCGTTGCTTTTCCTGAAATAGAACAACATCGGCCGAAACAATATGCAATGGAAATATTTACTGAAACCGTGGAGTGCCGTACACTCTCTAATAGCGGAGCCATAGCCTATGAAAGCTATCGAGATGCGGCGCTGGACGCGGGACGAGTACGAAAGGATGATCGCAACCGGCTTGTTTGCGCCGGACGAACGGGTGGAGTTGATCGACGGAGAAATCCTTCAAGTAACTCCTCAGGGAAGCTTTCATGCCACAGCAATTCAACTAGCCGGAGACGCCTTACGGGTTGCATTTGGCCCTGGCTTCCACGTACGGACGCAAATGCCCCTCGCCCTCGATCCGATCTCCGAACCCGAACCTGACGTGGCCGTCGTTCCCGGGAGTCCACGCGACTACCGCGAGGCGCACCCGACCGCTGCTCTCCTAGTGGTCGAGATTGCGGACGCCACACTGGTGCACGACCGGCAGCGCAAGGGAAGCCTATACGCACGCGCCGGCATCCAGGAATACTGGATCGTCAACCTCGTCGATCGCTGCGTCGAAGTGTACCGGGATCCACTCCTGGGACATTACGACTCCAGCCGCCGCTACTTGCCTGGAGATCACATCACGCCACTGGTGGCTCCGGAATCAAAGATCTCGGTTGCCGATATCCTCCCGTGAGAAAGAAATCGAACCACAAAGACCGCGAAGACCACAAAAACCTCAAAGAATTCATGTTTGTTTTCTTTGGGGTCTTCGAGGTCTGCGCGGTTCGCTTTTAGCCTTGCCGCTACCCGCTGAGTCGGAGAGCCGCTTTGACCTGTGCCTCGATCCACGGATATGTGCGCTGGATGCCATCTTTCAGGTATACCTGCGGCTTCCAGCCGATCGAGTAGATCCGTTCGTTGCTGAAATTGCGCGACTGCACGCCCACGGGACCGGACACATATTTGGTTCTCACCTTCTTGCCGGCGACCTCGCAGACCGTGTCGACGAGCTCCTTTACGGCCACATACTGCGGGCAGCCGATGTTGACTGCACCCTCCAGGTCGGAATGCATGAGCCGAAAAATGCCATCCACCATATCGTCCACATAAGTATAGGAGCGTATCGCGCTGCCGTCGCCCCAGACTTCAATGGTGCCGCCGTCCTCAACCTCGGCGACTTTGCGGCATAGGGCAGCCGGAGCCTTCTCGCGGCCGCCGGTCCATGTGCCTTCGGGGCCGTAGCAGTTCTGGAAGCGCGCGATGCGGACGGCCAGGCTGTATCTCCGCGCGTATGCCTGGGCTACACGCTCGGAATAGAACTTCTCCCAGCCGTACTCGTTATCCGGATTGGCAGGGACTGCCTCCGACTCCTTCATTTCCGGCTCGCCCGGCTTCATGTCGCGGTATACGCAGACTGACGAGGAGAAAAAATAGCGCGGGATTCCGATGTGGGCTGCAGTGTGGGTCATATAGATGTTGATTAGTGCGCTGTTGTGCATGATTTCGCATTCCGCCGAGTGGATGAAACCCATGCCGCCCATGTCGGCTGCCAGCTGGTAGACCTCGTCCAACTTGCCGGACTGCAGCGTCAGCGCATTGGCGCAATCCTTCTCTTTCCTCAGGTCGAGGAGAAGGAATTCATCGGCCGGGGGCTTCGTGAACTCGTGCTCTTTGATATCGACGCCGCGAACCCAGTAGCCTTCTTTTTTCAATCGCTTTACCAAGTGGCCGCCAATAAAGCCGCCCGCACCACATACCAACGCTCTCTTCATTTTGTCGTTCATCTCCTCATGGATTATTGTTGCTATCTTAGCAGAACTCTGGAATCGCGTCCCGGCGCATAAAAGACACGGATTTCCATAGATTCACGGATTTAAATCCGTACTACTTAGGGCTCGCGCAAGAATTACTTGGCATTTTGCTGCTGGCCCCCAGGCCCGCTGGCGAGACGCGAGCGACGAGCTATACCCGAGGTGGTATGTGAGGAGCGAGCAACAAAGCCAGC
>Ga0315277_10001764_pt1 | contig 30814 bp, 28 predicted proteins | sample YL17G05_15_MG_FD_203695 | JGI IMG/M metagenome (GOLD analysis project Ga0315277, IMG submission 203695) | Sediment microbial communities from Yellowstone Lake, YNP, Wyoming, USA - YL17G05_15 | ecosystem: Environmental > Aquatic > Freshwater > Lake > Sediment | place: USA: Wyoming | collected...
GCTGAAGTCCGGCTCCGGCTGCCCGGGCTGGCCGCGATACCACGCCCCCAGCAGCGAAATCGACTTCGCCGGCAAGGCCTCGCCCGAGTGTGAATAGGCCGCTATCAGGAAACCGATCATGGCCCCGAAATACGACAGTCCGATGACCGTCAGCAGCGAGGCGGCCGCCACCCATTCGGTCCACCGCGCCCACCTGATCCAGTTCCTCGGCACCTGCCGCAATCGGCCGTAGAATTCCGCTGGAACGGGCACGTCCCGCAGGGCGGCGTCCAGCCCTTCGTCGGTGTCCAGGGCCGGCTGCCGCAACCGCCTCAACAGCCTCGGCGGCATCGGCACGTCGCGAACCGCTGCATCCAAACCCTCGTCGTCGGCCAGCGCTGCCCACCGCAGCCGCCCCAAGAGCGTCTCAGGGATGCGGACGGCTCGCAGTTCGGCGTCTTGCCGGGCATCGGGATTGAAACCAGGTGAGGGCATCTCGAACCCCGCAAATCTCACACGGGCGCTGGCGCCTTCAATCGTCTCGACTGCTGGCAACCATCAACTGGAAGTACTCTCGGAGTTGCCTTCGCGCGCGGCTCACCCGCGAAAGCACGGTGCCCAGCGGGATCCCCAGCAGGTCGGCGGCCTCCTGGTGGGTCAGGTCGGCCACCACCACCAGCAACAAGGTCTCTCGCAGGCCCCGCGGGAGCCGCTCCAGGGCGTGCTGCATGTCGTCGGTCAACTCGTCTCGCAGGGGATCTTCGCCGGGGTGGCCGACTTCGATGTTCCCTTCGCCGCCGAGCACCGTCGGGGGCCGGGGACGCCGCCAGTGATCGGCCACACGCCGCCGCAGGATCGACGCCAGCCACGCCCGCTCGCCCCCCCCCGGCTCAAACAGCCGCCGACTCCTCCACGCCGACCGGAACGCCTCCTGCACGAGATCCTCCGCCTCGTGCTGGTCACCGACCATCCGGTAGGCCATCCGATACAAGGTGGGGCCGTGCTCCAACACCATCCGGTTGAATTCGGCCAGCGATAGCGCCAAGGTCGCTGCTCCTTCCCGCACCTTAACGCCCCGGCCGCAACGCCTTCCTGCCGACGCCGCAGCCCCGGCCCTCGGGCCCTCGGAAGGCTCGACTCGGAGCGCAAGGAATATTCCCCGTTGGGTGCCCTTCCCCTCTTCCTATTGTAGCCATTGTAGACGGAATCCGCGCGGTGGCGGAAATAATGGCATTCGCAATACAGTCGGGTGCCGCATAGGCCATAATGTGTAGATCCAAACTGCAATACCAACAGCTACTCCGCACGATTCCACCACCGCTGGGCAGCACCAGTTTAGCCGGATTACTCATCGGACCGTGGTCGAGTGGGTTATCGGGTGCCACGGCTGTATCAGCCGTGCTCCAGACTCCCACATTTGCCCATGGTCACACGGCCGACACGGCCGTGGCACCCGCATGAATAATCCGGGTTTAGCGGTGGGGGTACGGCGGCCCAGCGTGGGACCTCAGCTTGTTGCCCCTCAGCGGGGCGGATACAATTCCCGTGCAGTCCTGAATCGACTGCATCGGGCGGCTACCCAGGACCGTCTCCCCTCGCCCCGGGCACCGCGAAGCGGTCGGCGGGGAGAGAAGCGGCGGATGATGAGCATCGGGCTACGCGCTAAGAGGCTGTCCGAAAAGTCTCCCCTCTCCCTCTGGGAGAGGGGCAGGGGGTGAGGGCTTGGCGAAACCACACAAACGGAATAGACAGTTTTGCGTCAGGAGGCCCTCACCCTAACCCTCTCCCGGAGGGAGAGGGGACTGTTGCTTCACCCTTCTCCGATGGCCTCTAAGTCATTTTCCATGTTAAATTTCCGCCGACGCCCGCCGCCTCGGAACTACCTCTCGCGCCGCGAGCAATGGCGATTGCTGTTGCTGGTGATGTCTTTGGGACTGGTGGCGGTTCTGATGGGCAAGGCCCGCGACCCCAGGAACTGGGCATGGCTCGTGGCCTTCGGCGACCGCGGAAAAGCGCCGCCGCCGGCCTCCCTTCCCACCGACGACGCCGCACTGAAGGACGCGACGCGGCAGAAACCGCCCAAAGAAGATACCCCGGGTACCTCCCCGTCACCTGCCCAGACTAAGGCCGAGGGGGAGACCACCGGCCGCTACTTCCAAGGCGTGGAGCCCAAGTACCTTGCCGCGGTCCGCGACGACGCGACCTTCCGCTCCGAGGAGCAAGACGCCTGGTTCCAGTTGCTCGGGATCCTTAATCACACCGACGAGGCCCGGCTGCGGCGGGCCTCCACCGGCCGTGTCACCTACAGTCAACTGTTCCGGCAGTCTGAGCAGTACCGCGGGCAACTGGTTACGATCTGCGGCACGATCCTCCGCACGTCCCTGCAACACCCCGGCGAAAACGACCGCCGGATCGACCAATACTACCAGACCGTGCTCCAGCCGGCCGACGATCGCTCGCAGTTGGTCTTCGTCTATTGCCTGTCCCTCCCGAAGGGCTTCCCCACGGGCATGAACGTTTCGGCGGAAGTGGAGGTGACCGGATTCTACTTCAAGCGTTGGGCCTACGCGGCCCAAGACACGGTGCGGACGGCGCCGGTCCTGCTGGCGCGGACGGTCGACTGGCGAAGGCCGCCGCCCGCCGTCGAGAGACCGCCCGCCGGTGTCGGGAGCGTGTTGATGTCGATTGCCGTGGCGCTGGGTGCGAGCGTGCTGCTGGTAACCTACGTGTATATGCGAACGCGACGTGGCCGGCGGCGCGAGCCGGACTCCCCGCCGCAGCTCGATGCGTTGCGCGACGCCCCGATCGCCCCAGGCCCAGGGCTGCCTTGGGAAGCGGCGGATCACCAGGAGCCGGGGGCGTAGCCGTCCGCCGTCTGGCTCGGCCGCCCGATCAGGAACCAGCATGGTAGTCTCCTCACGAAGGTCCGGCACAACAAAGCACGTCCTCTTGGCCGTCGTTCTCGTCTTAGCGACCGTTGTCTTGGCCCGGGGTGGAACCACGTTGGGCGGCGCCCCGTCACCAGGGGCCGAGCCCGCCGCACGCAGAGGGTACCCGGCCGGCGCCGGGCAATCGGCCACGCCGTCGGCCAGCCAGCCGGCTAACTCGCCCCGTGAAAAGGCGGCATTGCCGCCGATCTCCAGCCCGCGCGAGCTGCTCCGCACACACGGCGTCGACGACAGTCAGTTCGACGGCCTCAGCGACGGCCAACCTCTCAGCGACAACGAGAGCGAAACCTTGCTGAAGGTGATGTTTTGGATGCTGCGCGATTTCCGCAGGCAGGACGTCGAGCGCTGGGCACGTCACGAGCTGAACCTGGCCCGACTCGCCCAGGATCCCCAGGCGGATCGCGGCCAGCTTTTCCTGCTCTCCGGCCGGGTCACACGAGTCGAGGTTCGCCGGCCTCCACCGGAGACGGCCGAGCGATTCGAGCTGGAACGGTACTTTCGCTGCGAGTTCGTCTTGGACGACCGCCGGCAACCGGCGGTGATCTTCGCCGCCGATGTCCCCAGGCAATGGCAGGAGGGCAAGCCGATCGACGAGCGGGCAGGGGCCTTCGGCCTGTTCTTGAAGTTGAGCAGCAAAGATCCCACCCGCCCCGTGCCCCTGTTCGTCGCGCAGCACATGGCCTGGTACCCACCCACCCTCTTGGCGAAGCTCGGCATGGACGTGGCCCTGCTCGACGACGTCGTAGACCGCACGGGCTTGGGATCTGGCAGGCGTCTGGAGGAACAAGAGGTTTCACGGGCCGCGCGCGAGAGAGAAGCCTTCTATGCCATGCTCGACGCGGTGGCTCGGACTAAGCCCGGCCAGTTGCTCCGCGAGGCCGACGAGCAACTCAAACAAGCCGACGCAAAACTCAAGCGCACCGACAAGCAAGGCAACGAATACTACTCCGTCGTCCCCCTGTTCATGGAGCCGCAGGGGCAGCGCGGGCGGCTGGTGGCCCTTTCGGGCTGGACGCGTCGTGTGGTGCCCATTCGCGTCGATGATCCGGACGTCGTGGCCCGCTTCGGCATCGACCACTACTACGAAATCTCCCTCTTCACCGACGACTCAGAGGACAACCCGCTCGTCTTTTGTGTCCACGACCTGCCCTACGGTATGCCCACCGGCGACGGCCAGGGGTACGTCGAGCAGATCCGCGTGGCGGGTTTCTTTTTCAAGTTGTGGAGCTACCACGTAGCGCCGTCGGGCGAGGTGCCCGAGAACGACCGCAGCCGTGGCGGCTTCCGCCAGCCGGCCCCGCTGTTGATCGGCCTTCAGCCCGTCTGGTATCCGCCGGAGCCTGTGCACGTCAGCCCCGTCGCCGGGGCGATCGCCGGGGGATTGTTCTTGCTGGCGCTGTTGGGTGTCTGGCTCGCCTTGTGGCAGTCAGGACGTCGCGACAAGCGCTTCCGCGATCAGACCATCGCCAAGACCTTCGCCATCGGCCCACACGTCGCGCTGGACGAACTCGCTCTTGGCGCCGCCAGCCCGGCGGACTCCGGTGAGCTACCGCGGACGGACGGCGAAGGCAATGCAGGAGACGATGACTAACGGCTATTGACTCTCAGAAAGCTAATGCCACATCGTTTAGCCGTCGCCGGCACGGCGACGGAGGCGTTTTTCCAGGCCGACGTTCCGTCGGCCGCTAAACCGGATGCTGCATTTATGAAGCGTGCAAAAATCACCATCGTCGGGGCCGGAAACGTCGGGGCCACCACCGCCCATTGGTGCGCAGCCGCCGAGCTGGGCGACGTCGTCCTACTGGACATTCCCCAGACCGAAGGCATGCCCCAGGGCAAGGCCCTGGACCTGATGCAGGCCTCGCCCGTGGCAGGCTTCGACGCCCGCCTCACCGGCACCACCCGCTACGAAGACACCGCTGAGAGCGACGTGGTCGTGATCACCGCCGGTGTGCCTCGCAAACCGGGCATGAGCCGCGACGATCTGCTGCTGACCAACGCCCGCATCGTCGGCTCCGTCGCCGAGCAGATCCGTCAGACTAGTCCCCGGGCCATCGTGATCGTGGTCAGCAACCCCCTGGATGCCATGGTGCAACGCGCCTGGCAGGTGACCGGCTTTCCACCGCAGCGAGTGATGGGCCAGGCCGGGGCGCTCGATGCGGCCCGCTTTCGGACCTTCCTGGCCCTGGAGTTGGGCGTCAGTGTCAAGGACGTCTCGGCCATGCTCTTGGGCGGACACGGCGACACCATGGTCCCGCTGCCCAGTTGTACCTCGGTCGCCGGCATTCCGGTCGCCCAGTTGCTCCCGCCGGCGCGACTGGAAGAGATCGTCCAGCGGGTCCGAAACGGCGGCGCAGAGATCCTCTCCCTGCTGAAGACCAGCAGCGCCTACTCCGCTCCCGCCGCCGCCACTGCCCAAATGGTCGAGGCCGTCGTCCGCGACCAACATCGCCTGATCCCCTGCGCCGCCTACTGCGACCAGCATTACGGAGTCGGCGGCTACTACGTGGGGGTCCCTGTGGTCCTGGGAGCCCGTGGGGTGGAGCGGATCATCGAAATCAACCTGACCGACCCCGAACGCGCCGCCTTCCAGAAAAGCGTCGAGGCTGTCAAGGCCCTGGTGCAGACCATGGCCAGGTTGACAGATTGACTTCACGCCGGGACCGTGCGGGGCTCCACTGAATTCTGTGGACGTCCACAAACACACCATTCACTCTGCGCGATTGAGTTACCTGGGGGCATCCAGGGGAACTTGGTAAGAATCGGGTGATTCCTGACGAGCATCGTTCACTATCACCCCCGGGCAGTCATCTCCAGCCGATGAGACGAGCCAACGCGGCGTTTGAGGTAACCCTTTTCAGGGCCGGGGCTTCTGGCCTCATTCTCAAAAACAAGGTTTGCCGGTCGCACCGGATCGTTCGACAGGCAAACCGCTCCGCCGCTCACCCACTATTCATCTTAACGCAAGTGATCTATGGCGCGCGTGACCACTTGAGGTAGTATCCGCAAACCCCCCTCGGGAATCCACGCTCCCGCCGCCTTGCGGCCACTCGGCTGCGCATCCGCCGTGGAGGCTGTCAAGCGGTTTTCACTCCGTTTCCACTTCTCGGGTGCGGGTGCGGTTGACAACTCGCAGGCGAATGCGTACAGTCCCGGTATTGAGATTTCGGGGGTCGTCCAGCGTGAGTCTAGTTCGGCCGATTCCCGTGCGTGCGGACTCATTAACGTCATTCGCCATCATCCCATCCCCAGAGAATCTCACGGCCATGAACCGCATTAAACAGTCTGTCAAGGCCCACCTGAAATCCTCCGAGGACCAGCCCTTCCGCCTCGAATCGCCGCCGTTTTCGGCGTCTTGGCAGAAGACGATCTGCGCGCTGTTCGCCCCGCTGCACTATGAACCCGGGTACGCATACCCTCTGCTGGTGTGGCTGCACGGGCGGGGCACCGACGAAGGTCAACTGATGCGGATCATGTCCCAGGTGAGCATCAGAAACTACCTGGCGGTGGCCCCCCGCGGTCTCCGCCTCTGCGGAACGGAGGGATCGGACCGGGAGAGCTACGGCTGGCAGCAGTCGGCAGATCACATCCAGCAGGCCGAGCAACGTATCTTCGACTCGATCGAAACCGCCCGGCGGAGATTTCACGTTGCCCGCCAGCGAGTCTTCCTGGCCGGCTTCGACTGCGGAGGAACCATGGCCTTTCGCGTGGCGATGAACCATCCCGCGCGGTTTGCCGGCGTCTTGTCGCTGTGCGGCGCCTTTCCCAGCGGCAGCGCGCCGTTCGGCAACCTGCTCCAGGCCCGCCGCTTGCCGCTGTTCCTGGCCTGTGGCCGCGACAGCCGCGAGTACGCGTCGGCGGAAGTCTGCCAGAACCTCCGCCTGTTCCATGCTGCCGGCCTGTCGATCACGTTACGGCAGTACCCCTGCGGCCACCAGCTTGCACCCCAGATGCTGGCCGACGTCAACCGCTGGGTGATGGAACAAATCGTGCCCCCCGAAGCGTCTGCCAGCCAGGTCGACCATCACTGGTCCCGAGAGACGGACTGACTGCCGATCTAACGACAGTAGTTCCAAGTTCGGCTGGTCCGACTTGGGGTGGCCGGGGTCGAGCGCCAGCGAGCCCCCGGAAACCCCGGGGTCTGGGGGCTCACTTCGTTCGACCCCAGCCACCCTCATTCGCAACTTGGCACTACTGAATGACCTTCCCCCCTCGCCCCGCTTGCGGGGAGAGGGCCGCGGGTGAGGGGTTCGACCGCGCGGTTCGCTAGTCTCCCCGAATACCCGAGCAAACGGCAATGCGGTACCGCAGGCGCCGCGGGCAGTGCTAGCAAGCTGGCGCGCGACGGCAAACGTGCATTGACAGCCTGGCGCGTTTTCGAGTACAAGCCGCCCACCTTTTCCTCGTTTTCACCCCGCCCACTGCGGCCACGGAGCCGTGCTGGCTTCACCTCCGCATGCGGCGGAACCCCGAGTCCCGACAGCGTCGCGGCGACTAATCGCCGTGCCCGGAGATTTCGGATGCCAGCCGAAGAAGCCCAGCAGCCAGATTCCTCGCCGCCGCAGTCGGCGCCTCGCCGACCGTGGAGTGTGCCGATCCGCGCCGGCCGCGCCGTGGCGGCCTGGAGCGTGGCGAACCGGCTGCGAGCCGGTCTGCTGGTCGGCGCGGGCTTGGTCTCGGTGGCCGCGGCGGTGTGCACCTGGCTTGCTATTGCCTGGCACGCCGCGCCTAGCGAACCGGTGACGATGGAAATGGCGCTCGAAGCCCTGGACCGGGGATCCTATGCCGATGCCCGCAAGTTCGCCGAAGGGCTGCAATCCCAGGGCACGCCCTCGACGGAGGAGTTGGCAGCGGCCGTGTTCGTGCTTGGCGCCGCGGCGGCCTACGAGGCCGACGCCACCTGGAGCCGGCAGACTCGCAACTACTACCTGGCCGCCGCCCGATATCTCGAAGAAGCCCGCGACCGGGGGTTTCCGCCGGGCCGCCAGGCCGAGGGAGTATACCTTCTAGGAAGGAGTCTATGTCTGAGCGGCCAGGCTCCGGCCAGTCGGCCGATCTTGTTCGAGGCCTTGAAGCTCAACCCGGAGAAGAAAACCGAAATCCACCGCCTGCTCTGCGGCGCCTATCTGAACGATGCCAATCCGCAGCTTGAGCAGGCGTTGGCCGAAAACGCCCTCTACCTGGCCGATGGCAGTCTCCTCCCGGCGGCTCGCCACCAAGGTCTGCTCCAGCGGGCCCAGATCCTGCTCCGCCTGGAAAGAATCCCGGCATGTGTGGCCACGCTGGACAAGATCCCGCCGCAGGCCGACAACCGTGCCGAGGTGGCCGTCCTGCGGGGCCAGGTGCTGATTGAGCAGGCCCGAGCACTGAAGAACAAGCCCGACGCCACCGCGGAAGACCAACTCCAGGCCCGAGAGCAATACCTCGAAGCGATCAAGGCCCTGCGGCTGGCCCAAGGGCGCGACACGCTCAGCACCCAGGCCACGCGCAAGTCGATGTACCTGATCGGCGACTGTTTTTTGGAGATGGGTGACGAGCGGGCCACCCTGGCCCAGTTCGCCCAAATCTACAACCTCTTTCCCGACACCCCCGAGGCAGTGGCCGCCAGCTTCCGGGAAGCGGAACTCTCCCGCCAGCGGGGACGCGACAAGAACGCCTTGACCTGCTATCGCCGCGTCCTCCGCGCCGTGACCGATGCGGAAGACTTCAGCAACCCCTGGATCACGCTCGACCAGTTGCAGTCCGCGATGTTGGCCGCGTACGAGCATTATCTGCACGCCCAGAACTTCGACGCCGGCCTGCAACTGACCAGGTATTTCTACCCGCTCTTCCCGCTGGCGCGGGCTCTGCAACTGACGGCCGAAACGTACCAGGCCTGGGGCCAGGCCCTGCTGGCCCGGGCGGCCGAGCTGCCCCCCGACAAAGCCGAAACGACTCGGCGCCTGGGGCGCGTGCAGCTCCGCCACGCCGGACGCGTCTACGGGCGCCTGGCCGAACTCCAGGTTGCCACCAGGCAATACCCCGATCACCTCTGGAACGCCGCCGACGCCTATCTCCGGGGGCAGGACTACCACCACGCCGTCCGGCTGCTTCAGGAGTACGTCAAGAACGAATCCCGGCGACGACCCCAGGCCCTGGTCAATCTGGGTGAAGCGCTGCTGTCGTTGGGCCGAATCGACGAGGCGCTGGGGACCTTCCAGCAGTGTGTCGAGTTCCACTCGCGCGACGCGGCCGCCTTCCGCGCCCGCCTGCTGGCCGGCAAAGCCTGCCTGGAAAAGGGTGATCTCGCGCAGGCCGAGACCCTTTTGCGCGAGAATCTCAGCCAACAGTACCTCACCCCCGCCAGCAGCGAGTGGCGCGACTCGCTGTTCGCCCTCGGCGAGCTGTCGCACGTCCAAGGCCGCCACGCCGAAGCGATCCGCTACCTGGAAGAGGCCGTGCAGCGATACCCCGGCTGCCCCCAGACCTTAACGGCCCAATACCTCATTGCCGATGCGTATCGCCAAAGCGCCGACGCCGCCCGCGAAAAACTCAAGGAGGAGCTGAAAGGGACCGGCCAACCGGCCGACTCCAGGCAAATCGACGAATTCCTGATCAAGGCCCTCAGCCAGTACCGGCAGGTCCAGGAGGCGCTCAGCAGCCGGCGGGAAGCCGGCGAGCTGCTCCCGCCTGAAAAGGCCATGCTCCGCAACTGCTGCTTCGCCGTAGGCGACGTCCTGGTCGCCCTGCGGCGATATGCAGAGGCCGTCGAAGCCTACCGCACCGCCACCAATCGCTACCAGAATCACCCGGAGGTCCTGGAGGCTTACGTGCGGATGGCCTCCGCGTACCGGCGGCTCGACAAACCGCTGGAAGCCCGCAGCACCTTGGAGCAAGCCAAGGTCATGCTCGCCCGGATGAAAAACGACGCCCAGTTCCAGGAGACCACCAACTACACCCGCAGCCAGTGGAGCGAGCGGCTCGATTGGCTCAGCACTCTGTGAGCATCGCTGCTATGACCCCTAAGTGGCCGTCCAACAATAACTTCGTGTTTTCACCGGCCACTGCCCTCACCCCCTGCCCCTCTCCCGCACGCGGGAGAGGGGAGTAATTGTTGGACTGCCGCTAAGTGCCGAGCACGGCACGGCGGCAGTCAAACGGCGGGCAAGCCCGCCCGCTAAACAACTTGAAAGCACAACGCTCCAATCCCCAATCCCCAATCCCCAAATCCTAAATCCTAAATCCCAAATCCTAAATCCCAAATCCTAAATCCCTAGATCCCCAACCCCATGCCCCCCTTCGACACCGACCTCCTGGCCGAGCTGATCCACAACAAACGCGAGTGCCTGCTCCAACTGCGCGACATGGGACGCCGGCAACTGGAGTTGATCGACGAGGGGAATATGACGTCGCTCTTGGACGTGCTGATGGCCAAGCAACGGTCGCTGGAGAAGCTGCAGCAGATCGAAAGGGCCTTGGATCCCTTCCGCGACCAGGATCCCGACCGGCGCCGCTGGCGGACAGGCGAAGACCGCCGTCTGTGCACCGAGCAGCTCCGGCAGTGCGAGCGGCTGCTGGCCGAGATCATCAGCCAGGAGAAGTGCAGCGAGGGCGCATTGCTGCGGCGCCGCGACGAGGCCGCCAGCCGGCTGCAAGACGCCCATCTTGCCGGCCAGGCCCGGCAAGCCTACATCGCCCAGCCGCCTCGCCAAACCGAGCAGATCGATCTCTATTCCATCACCTAGGAGCCGACGGATGAGCCCACAGCCCATGCCCTCCCATTTGAGATTGCCCGACGGTCCTGCCCGAACGGCCCCAGGCGCCTTGCCGCCGCAGGGCAGGGCGGACCTGGAGGCGGTGCTCACGGCCTGGCACGCGGCCACCTTGCGGCTGGAGCGCACGCACGAAGCCCTCCGCGACGAGGTGCGGCGACTGACCGACGAGCTGGAAGTCAAGAACCGAGAGCTGGCCCGCAAGAACCGGCTGGCCGACCTGGGCCAGGTGGCCTCGCACGTGGCCCACGAGGTCCGCAACAACCTCGTTCCCGTCACCCTGTATCTCAGCTTGTTGCGGCGGCGCATCTCGCACGATCCGGGCAGCCTGGACGTGCTGGACAAGGTGGCAGCCGGCTTCGGCGCCCTGGAGGCCACCGTGAACGACCTGCTGCAATTCACCTCCGATCGCGACCCGCGGTGGCAGACCTTCCCGCTCCGCAAGCTCATCCAAAAGGTCTGCGCGTCACTGGCCCCGCAGATGTCGGCCCAGGCCATCCAGACCGTGCTCGACGTACCCCAGGATCTGCTGGTCACCGCCGATCAGGAGATGCTCCGCCGGGCGGTGCTAAACCTGGTACTGAACGCCCTGGACGCCATGCCCGACGGCGGAACCCTCACGATCACCTCCGTGGCCACTCCCCAGGGCGTGGAGCTGGAGGTCGCCGACACCGGGCCGGGACTCTCGGATACCGTCAAGGCGCGGGCGTTCGAACCGTTCTTTACCACCAAGCATGGAGGCACCGGGCTGGGCCTGACCATCGTGCATCGCATCACCGAGGCCCACAGGGGCGACGTCACCGCCCTGAACTGCCCCGAGGGAGGAGCCGCCTTCACCCTGCGGATCCCCCAACCGCGAGCCGTTGCATTGGAGGCCGCCGCATGAACACCGCTGCCCACGACGACGCCTCGCCCGGCGAGTGCCGCGGCCGCGTGCTGGTGGTCGACGACCATGCCCAGGCCCGCCAGTCCATGGCCGACGCGCTCTGCCAAGCCGGCCACCGCGTGCAGTGCTGCAGCAGCGCCCCCGAGGCGCTTCAGGTGCTGCAGCAGCAGACCTACGATTGCGTCGTCACCGACCTGAAGATGCCCGGCATGAACGGGCTGGAGTTCATCGTCCAGATCGAGCAGCGCAGGCATCACGTCCAGGTGGTCATGGTTACTGCGCACGCCACGGTCGCCTCGGCCGTGGAGGCCATGCGGCACGGCGCGTTCGATTACATCGAAAAACCCTTCGACGTCGACCAGATCGAGCGGCTGGTGGCCCAGGCCATTCGCCACGGGCGGCTGCTGAAGCAGGAATCGGGCAACGGCGACCCGCCCGGATCCTCCGAGCCGCCGCCGATGATCGGCTCCAGTCCGCAGATGCAGGCGCTGCGGGCGCGGATCGCCCAGGTCGGGCCCACCCCCGAAACGGTGCTGATCACCGGCGAGAGCGGCACCGGCAAGGAGCTGGTGGCCAAGGCGATCCACGCCGCCAGCCCACGCCGCCACGCCCCGCTGGTCAGCCTCAACTGCCCGGTGCTCTCTGCCCACCTGATGGAGAGCGAGCTGTTCGGGCACGAGCGTGGGGCGTTCACCGGGGCGGACGCCCCGCGAGTCGGCCGCTTCGAAATGGCCCACGGCGGCTCGATCCTCCTCGACGAGGTCACCGAAATCGATCTGCCCCTGCAGGCCAAGCTGCTCCGCGTCCTCCAGGAAAAATCGTTCGAACGCGTCGGCTCCAGCCAGACCGTCCGGGTCGACGTGCGGGTGTTAGCCACCACCAACTGCGACCTGCCGGCCGAGGTGGCCCAGGGGCAGTTCCGCGAGGACCTCTACTATCGTCTGGCCGTGATCCCCCTCCAAGTGCCTCCCCTGCGAGACCGCCGCGGCGATATTCCCGAACTGACCGATTACTTCTTCCGCCGCTGCGCCAAACGACTGCAGCGAGAGCCCTGCACATTGGAGCCGTCGGCAAAGCAGTTGCTGGTCGATTATCACTGGCCGGGCAACGTCCGCGAGCTGGAGAACATCGTCACCCGTGCCAGCGTGCTGAACCTCGGTGATCCCGTCACAGCCGACGAGCTCCGCCGCTGGCTGATTGCCGAACCGGGTGGCAGCGACCAGCCCCCAGGCGCCGACCTGCCCGTCGGGCTGAGCCTCTACGAAATGGAACGCAAGCTCATCGAGGCGACCTTAGAACACTACGCCGGACACCGGGCCAAGACCGCCAAGGCCCTGGGAATCGGCATCCGCACCCTCTCCGGCAAGCTCCGCCAGTACGGCTACGCACCCCGCGAAAAGAGCTTCGCGAAAACAGCTTAGTCCGCGCGCTACAAGAGTGCAAATTGAGAATTGGAAAATGCAAATTGCAAATTGCCAGAACGTGGGAAGCTTGCCGCAAATGAAGCCGCAGGAATTGTCAGACAGATTGCTGGACTTCGCCGTTCGCGTGGGAAAGGTCGTCGACGCCTTGCCGGACACGCGGTTGGGACGCCACATTGCCGGACAACTGGTGCGCTGCGGGACTTCCCCGGCACCGAACTACGAAGAAGGATGTGCCGCCGAAAGCCGAGCGGACTTTACTCACAAGCTTGCCATTTGCCTTAAGGAACTCCGTGAGTCGCGATGCTGGATTCGTCTGATCATCCGGAGCGAGCTGCTTTCCGAAGCACAGATGGCAGATCTCTTGGACGAATGTACGCAACTGTGCAAGATCATAGGCCAGTCGATTGTTACCGCAAAAGACAAACGTAGAAGGGAGGGCTAAATGGAGTTGCGTGATTCGGGGAATACTCCAATGATCTGACAAACGAGTGGCACCGGCGTCTCGCCGGTGTTTCGCGGGGCTTGAGTTTGTCCACGTTTTCCACCGGCGAGACGCCGGTGCCACTAGCCTTCCGGAATCACGCATGGCCATTTAGACGCCCCCCAAATCCAATTTGCACTTTTCAATTGACAATTGCCAATTTTCAATCCCCCTCCGACCGGCAGATTCTGCCGATCAGGGACCCGCAAAACTTGCCGGTTCACACTCACGACAACAACCCGACAGACGAGCGAGACGTTTTCCCAAACCCAAGGACACGATACCAAAGCCAGACCACAGAGCGGGTTAAGCGGCGCCGCGCGGCGCAGCGTGCTTCTGCTGCGGGCACGTCGCGGCGGCGTCTGGCACGCCGCTTGCACGCCGCGGTACCCGATACAACCAGCGCAACGGACGGACGATGTTATCCAGCATGTTTCAATCCAGCACGATTCCGCTCCTCCAGGAGGTGGTCAGCTTTGCTCAGGCCCGCCACACCGTGCTGGCCGGCAACGTCGCCAACCTGGACACCCCCGGCTACAAGGTCCGCGACCTCTCGGTGGAGGATTTCCAGGAGCGCCTGCGGACGGCGATCCAAGAGCGGCACAGCCCGCCCGAGCCGCGTTCCCCCGGCGAGCCGAGCGGCCGTCACGACACCAACCGGGCGGAGATATCCAAGAACCCGAAGACCATCCTCCACCACGACCAAAGCAACGTGGGCGTGGAGTATCAGGTCACCGAGATGGTCAAGAACCAGTTGCAGCACAACCTGGCCTTGTCGCTCTTGACCAGCCAGCTCCGCCTGCTGCAGACGGCCATCAGCGGGCGAGTGTAAGTCGGAGACACCGTTTAGCAGACTTGCCCAATACCGTTCAAATAGTCGTAACCGGTCAAGCCACGTACATTTGCGACATCCCTCTGCAAAGCCGCGACCAGTGGTCGCGGCTTGCGGGTATGCCCAACGCGTGAATTTCCCTGGCGCGACCGCTGGTCGCGGCTTTACAGGAGAGAAGAGCATGTTCTCAGCCCTCGACATCAGTACCAGCGGCCTGGTGGCCCAACGGCTGCGGATGAACGTCAGTTCCTCCAACATCGCCAACATCTCCACCACGCACAACGAGCAGGGCCAGCGCGTGCCCTACCAGCCCCGCTACGTAGTCTTCCAGACCGACCACAGCCTGGGGGCCGACGGCGCGCCCGGCGTAAAGGTCAGTTCCGTGAAAACTGCCGACCTCGAGCCGGTGTGGCGGCGTGAACCGGGCCACCCCGACGCCATGCAGGACGGTCCCCATAAGGACTGCGTTGCCTATCCCAACATCAACATGATGAGCGAAATGACCGACGCCCTGGAAGCGGCCCGGGCCTACGAGGCAAACCTCGGAGCCATCGAGATTACCAAGGACCTCGAACAACAGACTTTGAGGATTCTGGCATGATCAACCCCATTGGCAGTGTCCACGTCCCCGTGATACTCCCCGGGCAGGCTCCCGCGGCGGCAGACGCCGCCCGTGGCTCGGCGTCGTTTAAGGACTTCCTGCTCGGATCGATCCAGGAGGTCAACTCGATGCAGCAGGAAGCCGACCGGGCGGTAGAGAAACTGGTCACCGGCGGCGACGTCAACCCCGCCGAGGTGCTCACCGCCGTGCAGAAGGCCGACATCGCCTTCCGCTTGATGATCCAGGTCCGCAACAAGATCGTCGACGCTTACAAAGAAATAGAGAACATCCGCATCTGAAAAGGTTCCACGGATGGATTTCCTTAACAGGGCTTTTACCCAACTGGCCGATTTGTTCCGGTCGATGACCCCGGCCGCACGCATCACCACCGGCCTGCTGTTGGCGGTGGTGGTAATCAGCCTGGGATACTTGTTCACCTACCGGGTTTCCGGGCCGGATTGCGACCTGATGAACGGCGAGCCCATCCCCGCCAGCTACTTACCCAAGATGGAGGCGGCCTTTGCCAAGGCCAAGCTGAGCCAACACGAGGTCCGCGGCGCACACATCCTGGTACCGGCGGGTCAGAAGGCCGCCTACATGGCCGCCCTGGCCGACTCCGACGCCCTGCCCCCCAACTTCGGCAAGGCCCTGGCCGCCGCCGTCAACACCGGCAGCCTCTACGAGAGTGACCGCCAGCGGCAGGATCGCGTCAAGATCGCCGTGCAGGAGGAATTGGCGCTGATCATCAGCCGCATGAACGGCGTGGAGAGCGCCTCGGTCCTCTACGCCACCGAGACGAAGGGGGGACTAAACCGCCAAACACTGACTACCGCGTCGGTGGCCGTCAAGCCGCTGGGATCGGAGGGCCTCGATCCCTCGCAAGTCTCGCTGATCCGGCACCTGGTCGCCGGGGCCATCGCCGGATTGAAGCCCGAGAGCGTCACCGTGGCCGACCTCACCGGCGTGATCTACCACGGCGGCGATTCGGAGAACGGCGGCAGCGCCGGCGACAACCTCTACGTTTCTCTGAAGCGGATACACGAGCAGGAGTGGAAGAGCAAGATCCTCGGCGCCCTGGCATACGTGCCCGGCGTCCGCGTCACGCCCAACGTCGAACTGGATCCCGAGCGGATCAATCGCGTCAAGAAGGTCAGGTACGATCCCAAGGGAATCGCGGTGCGGCAGTATACCCAAGACTCTTCGCGGACCCGCGACAACGGCGCGCCGGGCGGCCGGCCCGGCATTCAGGCCCAATCGCCCAACACGCCAGCCGCCCTGCTTAGCTCCCAATCCCAGGGCTCCCAGGAAACCGAGGATGACTCGAAGGTAGAAACGATCACCGCCCCCAACACCGAACAGACGGAGATGGAGAAGGTCGGCCTGACGCCCAAGCGGGTGTCGATCGCCATCGGCATCCCCAGCAGTTACTTCGAGAAGGCCTGGAGGAAGCTCCATCCCGCGGAGGAAGGTCAAGAGCCAAAGGCACCCGACCAGGCCGCGCTAAAAACCCTCGAGGACGAAGAGAAGGCCAAGATCCAGAAGCACGTGGCCGCACTGCTGCCGGCCCTCGAAGGCGTAAGCGACCCGACCCAACTGGTGAACGTCAGCAGCTTCCTGGACATGCCCGGCGAGAAAATCCCTGCCCCTGCCGTCACCGAAAAGGCCCTGGCCTGGTTCGGTCAGCACTGGGGCACCCTGGGGATGATCGGGCTGGCACTGCTGAGTCTGCTGATGCTCCGCTCCATGATCCGGGCGGTCCCCGCCGGCCCGAAGGCCGGCGGTGCGGCGGCCGCCGCCCCCGCCCCGACCGAACAGGAAGAAGGTGAATCGGCCGCTACGATAACCGCCAAACGACTGGCCCGCTTCACCGGCGGCGGACCGTCGCTGCGGGATGAACTCTCGGAACTGGTGCAGGAGGACACCAACGCCGCCGCCAACATCCTCCGCACCTGGATCGGCTCCGCGAGCTGAAACCATGAATCCTCAAGACCAAGGCATCCGAAAAGTCGCGATCCTGGTGGCCAGCCTCGATCGGGCCACCGCCGACGCGATGCTCGAGCGGTTGGGCCCCGAACAGACCCGACGCGTCCGCCAGACCATCGTCGACCTGGGCCAGATCGATGCCCGCGAGCAGCGCCGGGTGATCGAGGACTTCTTCCGCGCCGGTCCCGGGCTGCCCGAGAATTATCCGCCCGGAGTGGAAGTTGACGGCCGGTTGGCCGGCAGGCTCGCCGTGCCGCAGCCGCGTCCCGCGCCCGACCAGCCGTCCCGCTGGCCGCCGGCTGGCGTCCGGCCCTTCCGCTTCCTGCACGAAGCCGAAGCGGAGAAGCTCGCCCGAGTGCTCGCCGGCGAACGCCCGCAGACTATCTCCCTGGTGCTCTCGCACCTGCCGCCCGAACAGGCCGGGGGCGTGCTCGCCCGGCTCCAACCGGCCCTCCAGGTCGACGTCATCCGCCGGCTGGTCGACCTGGAGGAGACCGATCCGGAGATCCTCCGCGACGTGGAGCGGGCACTTCAGTCGCGCCTCTCGCAGCAAGTGCACATGCAGCGTCGGCGGGTGGCCGGCCTGCAGGCCGTCTCCGGTATCCTCGAGGCCTCCGGCGAGCTGGTGGCGGAGCAGATCCTCGACAATCTGGCCGTCCACGACCAGCCCCTGGCGGAAAAGCTCAGCCTGCCGGCACTGGCGTTCGAAGACCTGGCACATTGCAGCGACGCCGCCTTGGCCGCGGTCTTCCAGGCCGCCGAGCCCGAGTTGGCCATGACCGCCCTGGTCGGCGCGCCCCCGGAGCTGATCGATCGAATCTTGCGGCGCTTTGATGCGCCGGAAGCGAAGACCGTCCGTCACAAGCTGGACCATCCGGGCCCCATCCGGCTGAGCGACGTGGAAGGGGCCCGGCAACAAATCGCCGACCTGGCCCGACGCCTGGCCAGGCAGGGACGGATCCAACTACCCACGGAGGAAAAAGGGGACAGGTCCAATTTGTGCGAAGCACCCTTCGGGCCGTTCCGGCAAATTGGACCTGTCCCCTTTTTCGCGGAATCAGGCAAGGCCGTTTAGCTCATGTCCTCCATCATCCGAGCCAGCCAGTCCGGCCACCGCACCCCGGGCGTGGCCTTCAACTTCGACGACATGGCCCTCCAGGCCGACCGGTATCTCAAGAAGGTCCAGGCCGAGGCCGCCCAGATCGTAGCCAAGGCCCAACAGCAGGCCGACGTCGTCCGTCAGCAGGCGTATCGGGATGGATACCGGGCCGGGCGGCAGGCCGTCGAAGAGATCGTGCGACAGCAATTGACCACGGCCCTGCCGGCGCTGAGAAACGTGATCCAGGACATCCAGCACGCCAAGCAGGCGTGGCTGGCACACTGGGAGGCCAGCGCCGTGCACGTGGCGGCGGCCATCGCCCAGCGGCTCATCCGACGTGAACTCACCCGGCATCCCGAAATCACCCTGACTCTGCTGCGTGAAGCCCTGGAGCTGGCCGCCGGCAGCTCCCAAGTGCGAATCCACCTCAACCCGGCCGACCACCAGCAGATCGGCCCCCGGGCCGAAATGCTGGTCAAAGAGCTGTCCACCCTGACCACCGCCGAGCTGGTGGCCGATCCCCAGATCACGCCCGGCGGCTGCCGCGTCGAGACCCGCTTCGGCGTCATCGACCAGCAGTTCGAGGCCCAACTGCAGCGAATCGAGGAAGAGTTGACGTAACCAGGTCGCCGTACCGGCGACCGCTAAACGGCGTGTTTCGACCCCAAATCTCCAAATCTCCAAATCCTAAATCCGAAATCTTAAATCCTAAATCCCCATGCTGCCCGTCACCGAACAACTCGAAGCCCTGATGCCGACCGCCTTGATCGGCAGCGTCGCCGGCACGGTGGGCATGACCGTCTCGGTGGCCGGCTTTCCGGCCCCGGTCGGCGCCGTGGCGGAGATCCAGCGACAGGCCGGGCCGCCTTTGTTGGCCGAAGTGATCGGGTTCCGCGACGAGCTGACTCTGCTCTATCCCTTCAGCGACCTGGGAGGCGTCCGCCACGGCAATCGCGTCCGCCTGGCACGGACCACACGTTGGCTCCGCGTGGGCGAGCAGCTCCTGGGGCGGGTGATCGACGCCGGCGGCCACGCCGTCGACGGCAAGCCACAACCGGCCTTGCAGGACCGAACCTCCTTCCACCGGCGTCCACCTCATCCCTGCCACCGGCCGAGAATCGACCAGCCGCTGTCGACCGGAGTGCGGGCGATCGACGGGCTGTTGACCTGCGGCAAGGGGCAGCGGATGGGGATCTTCTCCGGCTCGGGGGTGGGCAAGAGCATCCTCCTGGGCATGATGGCCCGATACAGCTCCGCCGACGTGATCGTGATCGGCCTGATCGGCGAGCGGGGCCGCGAAGTCAACGAGTTTATCCAGCGCGACCTGACGGCCAAGGGATTGGCCAAGAGCGTCGTGGTCGTGGCCACCAGCAACGAGCCGGCCTTAGTCCGCACACAGGCCGCTTTCGCCGCCACGGCCGTGGCAGAGTATTTCCGCGACCAGGGCAGAGACGTGCTCTTGTTGATGGACTCGCTCACGCGCTTCGCGTTCGCCCAGCGTGAGATTGGCCTGGCCGCCGGCGAGCCCCCCACCACCCGCGGCTACCCCCCCTCCGTGTTCGCCTGGTTGCCCAAGCTGCTGGAGCGGGCCGGCCGCAGCCCCCAAGGCAGTATCACCGCCTTCTACGCCGTGCTGGTGGAGGCCGACGATCCCAACGAGCCGATCAGCGACGCCGTCCGCGGCCTGCTGGACGGGCACACCTGGCTCTCGCGCGGCTTGGCCTCCCGCGGGCATTACCCGGCCGTCGACGTGCTGGATAGCCTCAGCCGCTTGATGCCTGAAGTGACCGACGAGGAGCATCGCCGGGCGGCAGTGGCCATGCGCGACCTCTTGGCCGCCTACCGCGACCACGAAGACCTGATCTCCATCGGCGCCTACCGCCGCGGCAGCAACCGCACCGTCGACGCCGCCGTGGAGGTGTTGGACGACGTCAACCGTTACCTCCGCCAGCCGATCGAGCAGCCCTCGACCATCGGCGACGCCCGGCAGGGCCTGATGCAGTTGTACCGCCAATACCAGGAACGTCTCGGTGCCCAGCACGGTACCCAGCAGGCGAAGCCGCCGCTGGATCGCGCTGCGGCGCCGCTCACCTAATCCGGCCAGAAGCAGTCCCAAGGCATGGCAAAGTTCAAGTTCCGACTGGCGACCCTGCTGCGGCTCCGCGAGGCCACCCGCGACGAGCGACGTGCCGTACTGGCCGAAGCCTACCGCGCAGACGACGTACTCCGCGAACACTTGGACCGCCTGGGAGAGGAACTCGGTCGGTTGCAGACCCAATGTCGCCAGGCTGCCGGTCCCGGCACGGTCGACGTCGATCGACTGGTCGAGGCCCAACGCTACGAAGTCACCCTGAGAACCCAGCAGAACCGCCTGAGCGAGCAGCGCGAAGCCGTCCGCGCCGAGATCGACCGCCGCCGGCAGGCCTTGCTGGCCGCCGACCGCGACGTCCGCCTGCTGGAAAAGCTCCGCGAAAAACAGGCCTGGCGCCATCGCCAGGAGGAGAACCGTCGGGAAATCAAGCAATTGGATGAAGTGGCCGGGCAACGTGCTACCCGGGAGAAGGTCTCATGATCGTACGACTCCTGCGAACCGGGGCATCTCTGTGGGGATACTTCTGCGTCGCCACCATCCTGGCGCAGATCATCCTTTTGGTGTATCTCACCCCGACCTGGCAGCTCGACCGCGACAAGGTCGTGCAGATCCTGGCCATCGCCCAAGGCATCGACATCCTCGCGATCAGGGAGCAGGCCCAGGGCAACCGGGACCAGATCTCCCCGGAGCAGGTCTCCTACGAACAAGTCCGCGAAACCCGCGCCGTGAAAGTCCGCCACCTCGAGCTCCGCGAGCAGGCCCTGCAACAGGGCCTCGGTCAACTCGCCGCCGAAAGCCGCAAGCTGACCGAGGCGATGCAGCAGGACCTGCAAGTCAGGCAGGCCTTTCAGAAGGAATTGCTTGCCCTGCAACAGGGGGCCGTCACCGCCGGCAGAGAGAACGCCCGCCTGAAACTGGAATCTCTCAAGCCCAAGCAGGCCAAGGAGCAGCTCACCGAGATGCTCAAGAAAGACGAGCTGGACGAAGTGGTGGCCCTGCTGGCCGCCATGCCGGAGTCCAAGGCGAGCAAGATCATGGCTGAATTCAAGCTCCCCGAGGAGACTGAACAGCTCTACAAGATCCTCCGCAAAATCCGCGAAGGCTTTCCCGAATCCACACTCGCAGCCAATACGCAGAACCTACTTCGTCAACCCAATTCCCCCGGCCCGTAATACTCCAGTGCTAGGTCGTGTGCGATCACTTGTCACAACGCATGGCCGCCACACCACTTCCGGTCAGAGGTTCTCAGTGGTCAGTTATCAGTGGTCAGTTATCAGTTATCAGTTGTCAGTTATCAGTTGTCAGTTCTCAGTTGTCAGTTCGCAGTTCTCAGTTTTCAGTCTTAGTTGTCGGTTTTCCGTTGTCCGCGGTCCCGAACTGGGAGCTGATCTCTCATAACTGACAACTGAAAACTGACAACTGACAACCGAGAACTGACTACGCAACCTGCACTGCAAGGCCCCAGCATGTCACAAATCAACGTCGATAACGTCGCCGGCCTCGTGCCCAGGGAAACGGTCATCCCGGACCGCGGTAGGGTCCACGGCCAAGCGCCTGGAGCCGAACCGTTCGGCAACCACTTCTGGCGAATCCAGGGGCTGCCGAAAGAAACGGTCCCCGCGGGCCAACCCGATTCCGCTCGGTTGAGCCAACCGCCGGCTGCTCCGCCCGATGCCCCCCAGCCGTTTACCCAAGAAAGGGAGCCGGCTGCCGACGACCCGCGGAGTGACCCCCGGGATTCGGCGGACGTCGATGCCGACGAGGACGCTGCCGGGCGTGTTGCAGCCGAGGCCGCCTCCGAAGACAATCGAGCCGAAACTGCCCAGACCCAAAGCGATATCGACGACGGCCAGCCGTCCGAAACCGCCGAACCAGCTTCGCAAACCCAGCACGGAGAGGAAACGGACGCCAATCCCGGGGCCAACGAGGCCAAGCAGGTCGATCCTCACCAAGCCCCGGCCAAGCCTTCGCCCCACCAGCCGAACGGTCACGTCGGCACGGGCGTCGTCGGGCAGCCGGCATCCGCCCGCACCTCCACGGACCGGGCGGAAAAGGGCAGGAACACTCCCCAACACGCTGCCTCGAAAGAGCAGGCCGCAGAGGCGACCCCCCCAGCGCAAACCCTTTCCGACCACTCAGCCAACCAGGCAGATGCCTCGCTCCAACGCCTCGTCCGGCAAAATGCTGCCGCCGCAATCAGCGGCGCCGCAGCCAGTGCCCAGCCCGCGGACAAGACCGCCGGGCAGCCAACCGATAACCCTGACAGTCGCGGCCGCTCGGCCAAGAAGGCCGCCGAGGTGGACAAGCCGCCGGGTACCCTCCGGGTGCGGCAACAAAACTCACCAACGCAAGTCTCCCAGCCCGGCGCCCCCCTCCCCGCTCCACTCCAGGGCGCGAAAGAGGACACCCCCAGCGAACAGGTCGGTCGGCACGGAAAACAGCAGCCCGGCAACGCGGCAGTCGCTGCCGCGGCGGCCTCACGGGCCGACGCCCACGCGGCGGCAAACCAGCCGGCAACCTCGGAGGACGAACGGACCAGCGGAGCCGGAGACCCCAAGCTACAGGCCCCGCACGACCCGGCCAAACCACCCCCAACTGCCGTTCCGGACAACCGGCTCAACGCACCCTTGCGGATTTCGCCGAGCCAAGATTCGCGCGTGGCGCCCACGCAACCACCGCACCAGTCCGGTGAATCCGTCGACGGTGATCGGGCCCGTTTTGTGCAGCGGGTGGCCCGGGCCTTCCAGGCCGTCGGCAAGAGCAACGGCAGCATCCGCCTCCGGCTGAGCCCGCCCGAACTCGGCTCCCTGCGGCTGGAAATCACCGTCCGCAATGGCCTTTTGACCGCCCGGGTAGAGGCGGAAACGCCCACCGCGCGAAACCTGCTCTTGGACAACCTGCCCGCGCTCCGCGATCGCCTGGCCCAGCAGGACATCAAGATCAAACAGTTCGACGTAGCCCTGATGGACCGGTCGCCCGGTGGTTCACCCGAGCAAATGGCCGATCAGACGCACTCCCATCGCCAGAGCGGCGGCCACACCGCCCCGCAGCCGGCCAACCACGCCGACCGGGACACGAAACCCGCGTCCGCCTTCGGCGGCGTGAATCGGCCGGGCGAGGGCACCCAACTCAACGTGGTCATTTGAGGTCCACCCGACGCGCCGGACAACACTACCGTCCCGCCCAGCGCAACTAAACCGAAAGGAATACCAGTCATGTCAACGGGTCTCGTTAGCGCCCTGGGACAGCAGACCCAGCAACCCTCGGCCACTCGCAATGCCTGGAACCAGGTCAAGCTGGACGACTTCGTCAGTCTGCTGGTCACGGAGCTGCAGAACCAGGATCCCCTGGAACCGATGAAGAACCAAGAAATCCTGCAACAAATCAGCCAGATTCGCGAGATCGAATCGAACCAGCGGCTCACCGAAACGCTCGATTCGGTGCTCCTCGGACAAAGCGTGGTCACAGCCAGCAACCTGCTGGAGCGAAGCATCGTGGGCCTGAGCGATGATTCCCAGACCGTCACCGGCCCGGTCGATCGGGTCTCGATCGAAGACGGCACGGTGCGGCTTCACCTCGGGCAGCAGACCGTCGCCTTGAAGAACGTCACCCAGATCCTGCCCGACGGTGCAGACGCCGCCTGACACGAACGCCCACGGAGAGAGCCCCACATTCAGATTTGGGATTTAGGATTTGGGATTTGGGATTTTACCTGTTACTGAAAGTCAACCCCAAAAAGAACGGGATAAACCATGGGTCTAGCCTCCGCACTGAGCACGGCGCTGACGGGCCTGACCGCGGCTGAGACCACCATCGACGTGGTGGGCAACAACCTGGCCAACTCCAACACCGTAGGGTTCAAGGCCTCGGACGTGGTGTTTGCCACCCAGTTCTCGCGGACCCTGGGTCTAGGCTCCGCACCCTCCACCTCGATACCCGGTTCCGGCGGCACCAACCCCCGCCAGCTCGGGCAGGGCACGACGGTGGCCGGCATCACGCCCAACTTCACCCAGGGCACCGTGGACATCAGCTCCAACCCCACCGACCTGGCCATCCAGGGCGACGGGTTTTTCATCGTGCAAGACAGCTCCGGCGAACACCTCTACACCCGAAACGGCATCTTCAAGATGAACGCCACCAACGAGCTGGTCACCATCACCGGCCAGCGGGTGCTGGGCTTCGGCGTCGACGATCGCTTCCAGATTCTAACGACGGAACTGCAGCCGATCGAGATCCCGCTGGGTTCCGTCGCCGTCGCCATGCCGACGGAAAACGTGTTCCTGCAGGGAACGCTGCCGCCCACCGGCGACCTGGCCGATGCCGGCGAGATCGTCCAGACCGACGTCCTCTACGACGCCACTCCGGCCCACAACCCGATCATCGCTGCGACCCTGCTGACGGACGTCCGGACCTTCGACGGCGTGGCCTACGACCCGGTCTTCGACCTGGGCACCTTGGAGTATACCGGGTCGAAGGGTAGCCGCACCACCGCCAGCAAAGAAATGCAGATCACCGCCACCAGCACGGTGCAGGATCTGTACGAGTTCATGGGGGAAACGCTGGGCATCCGCAACCTCGGAGGCGGCGAGGGCGGCTCTGTGACCGGCGGCCGGATACGGCTCCTCGGCAACGTCGGCGCGGGTAATGCCATCGAAGTCGGCCCCTCGGCACTGCAACTGACCACCGCCGGCGGCACCGACACCGTCAACCTGCCCTTCACCTCTGTGCAGTCGGCCGTCGGCGAAAGCGCCATCTGCGACTTCCTGGCCTACGACTCGCTGGGCATCCCCGTGGCCGTCCGCCTCACCGCGGTCCTCGAAGCCCGCGACGGCGACTCCACCACCTACCGCTGGTTCGCCGACTCCGCGGACAACCAACCCAACTCGGGCGTGGGGATCTCCGTGGGGACGGGGCGCATCTCCTTCGACTCGGTGGGCAAGGGAACACCGCTCGACCCCACCACCCTCTTGATCGAGCGTAACGACATCGCCTCCGTTTCCCCGCTGGCATTCGACTTGGACTTCTCCCAGGTTTCCGGCCTGAACGCCACCAGCAGCACCTTGGTCTTCTCCTTCCAGGACGGCTTCCCTCCAGGTGTGCTGGCCAGTTTCATGGTCGGCGAAGACGGCGTGATCCAAGGCGTGTTCGACAACGGCGTTATCCGCGACCTGGGACAAATCGAACTGGCGCGGTTCGCCAACCCTGCGGGCCTGGAGCAACGGGCGGAAAACATGTTCGCCGAGAGCATCAACTCCGGTCAGGCCATGCGGGGCAACCCCAACGAACTAGGGCTCGGTAAGATCGTCGCCGGCGCCGTCGAATTGTCCAACACCGACATCGGCGGCAACCTCATCGACCTGATCTTGGCCTCAACCATGTATCGGAGTAACACCCGCGTAATCTCCACGGCACAGCAAATGCTCGACGAACTCCTGTCGTTGCGCCGCTGAGACGGCGGCAGCCACAACCGCCCGCACAGGGCCGTTTTCCGAAAGCAACACCTTGGCCGCTTCAAACCACAGCCTGCCCGCTGGCGGAGTCACTGTGATCTTCCTCGACTATCCTGCCATCCGCCGTCGAAACGGAAAAACCGTGCCAAATGGACTTGCACGCTGGGAGGAAAAAGGGGACAGGTCCAATTTGTGCGCAGCACCCTTCGGGCCGTTCCGGCAAATTGGACCTGTCCCCTTTTTCCGGCATGATTGGAACGCTGATTGGGCTGATCGCCATATTGGGAAGCAAGAAGGATCCGGTGGGTGGCTGGCGGTCAGCCGCAGGCTGCCCCCAGCAGGCTCATCTGGGGGCTCGCTCCGCTCGACCCCAGCCACCCCAAGCACTAAGCTGCCAGAAAGACTTGCCACAGACTCCCCCGTCGTGTTTCTCCCCTTCGCGGAGAAGCTAGGATATATTACTGCCCCTCGGAAAGCTCCCGAGTTGAAGTCTTCATGCTCAACCAGTTGACCCAAGAGCCGGCAGGGACCGCTGAAGAAGGCCCGCAGCAATTCTCCGACGAAGGAGCCGCTTGATGCCCGCGACCAACGTTCCGTCGGTGCCCGCACCCCTGCCCGGCGAAGATCCGCAGGCCGCCGAGCAATTCGCGGCCCCGGAAGGCGGGACCTCGATCCTGGCCAAGGTCAAGATCCTGCTGTTCCTGGCCCTGGTGATCGCGGCCGAGTGTTTCTTGGCCTGGCTGTATCTCCCCTCCGCCTCCAAGACCGCCGAAATGGCCGGCGTTGCCCTGGGAGCCGAGACTCCCGCGGAGCCCGCCACCGACCAAGGCCAATCGTCCACTCCGCAAGACGACCTGACCGGCTGGGTCGAAGTCGACCTCGGGGAATTCACGGTGGTGTCCTACCAGCCTGTCTCGGGCAGCACGCTTCGCGTCTACTTCCGCCTCTGGGGAATGGTCCACGAAACGGACCACGAGGAGTTCCTCGCGCTGATGGAAGCGCACCTCCATCGTTTCCGGGAGGAGATCCAGTTCGCGGTCCGCAGTGCCGAAATCGCCGACCTGACGGACCCCAGATTGGCGCTCCTGAAGAGAAAGACCCTGGAAAGAACCAACAAGACCCTCGGCAAACCACTGCTCCGCGTCGTCATCTTCGACGACTTCTCGATGATCGAACAATAGTCCCCAGCAGGAACGGATTCCCATGGCTGACGATCAATTGATGAATCAAGACGACATCGAGCGGCTGCTCAATGCGGGCAGAGACCAGGCCGCCTCCGCGTCAGCTCCACAGCCGTCCGACGCCGACGCCGCAGCCCAACCCCGAACTGCCGAAGCCGCCGGCGCACCGGCCACGTCAACCGCACGTCCCGAACCAGCTCCACAGGGCGGGCAGGTGCCCGGCAACGACGAGCAACCGCTCGGCCAGGAGGGCATCGAAAAGCTGCTGCAGCAGGCGGGACAGGCCCTGACCAGGTCGACCAGCCAGCCTTCAACTCCGAAGCACGCCGCTGCCGATCCCGGTGTCCCGGAGGGCATCATGCTCCCCGACGACGTCGACTACCTGCTCAGGCAGGCCGAACAGGCCCTGGAGTCGGTCAACACCGCGGCCGCCGGCGACCTCCCCCAAGGTGTATCGGCGTTCCGGCTGGAAGAATTCTCCGGCGCCTCGGCCTCCACCGAAAACGCTACCTTCGACTTGATCCGCGACGTCGAGCTCGACCTGAGAATCGAGCTGGGCCGTACGCACATGTACCTGGAAGACGTGCTGAAACTCTCCAAGGGATCGGTGGTCCCGCTGGACAAGCTGGCCGGCGATCCCGTGGACATCTACGTTAACGGACGCCTGATCGCCCGGGGAGAAGTGCTCGTGTTAAGCGACAACTTCTGTGTCCGCGTAGCCGAATTGATCGCCGGAACGAGCGTCTCAGCCTAACGACTTGAACATTCGTGACAAGACCTTTTCGCGGTCGGGCTTGCCCGCCGCTCGGTCGCGGCCAAACGCCGTGCTAAGAGTCAAATCTCCTCGCAACAAGACGCCATCGCCCCACCGCCATAATCAACAATCGCCACCGCCCAATAACCCGCTTCCATATCGGCCGCTCACCCCGGCCAGCATCAGCCAAAACTTGCAAGTGCACGGATGCCTTCCATCGCCAGAACCATCGGGCTGATCTTCGTGGTCGTCCATCCCGCCTGCCTCGCGGCACAGACGGCCCGCCCCACGCAACCGCTTTCCGGTTGGCCCGGCACGCCGGCCATCGGTTACTCCCACCGGCCAACAGAGAGACCTTATGGGGCAGGAGTTCCGCCGGCATCCCCCGAGGTCGTTCCGGCCGGCTACACCGCGCCGCTGGCCTCTGCCGGCCTTCCATCGGCGTCCGGCAAGACGGCCCAGCCAGCGGGCGAGACCAGCCCCGGTGTCCCTCTCTCGCCCCGTGGCCGCCAGTCGCCTCTGCCGTTGCCACCTCCCGGCCGCTCCGGTCACTCGCCACAGGGTGGAAGCGGCGGCCTGGCGTCGGTCGTCACCGTCGCTAGCAGCCTGGCCATCGTGCTGGGTGTGTTTTTCCTGGTCGCCTGGGGTCTGCGTCGCGCCGGGTACCCTCTGGGTGCGGCAGCCAGCACCGTTCTGCCGGGCGAGGTCTTCGAGGTCCTGGGACGCGCCCCCATGGCCAGCCGCCAACAGGTGCATCTGCTCCGTTGCGGCAACAAGCTGGTCCTGGTCTCGGTGACCCCGGCGGGCGCCGAGACACTGACCGAAGTGACCGACCCGGTCGAAGTTGACCGCCTGGCTGGTCTCTGTCGTCAAGCCCACCCTCACAGTGCCACCGCGGCCTTCCGCCAGGTGCTCGGACAGTTTACGGCGGCCCGCCCCAGCGGCGGATTCCTCGGAGAGAACAACCACGAAGACTTGCGGCTGGCCGCCACCCAGAGGATACCTGGCCTCCCGGCTGCCCCTGGTGGATTGGAGAACCGTCATGGCTGAAGCGACGTCGAAGATCACCCCACACCAACTGCCGATCCCAAAACGTCCTCCCCTCGCCCCGGGCACCGCGAAGCGGTCGGCGGCGGGCACCACGCAGTGGTCGGGGGCCGGGGGTGAGGGGTTTGGGGAAAGGCCCCAAGCGCCGTTGGCCCGCTGGCGCCGCAGCCGGGTACCCTCGGGGTGGCGGCGCCTGCTCTGCGGCGCGGCGATCCTGCTGGCATGTCTGACCCTCTTTGGCTCAGCCACCGCCCAGGATCTCCCCAACCAGCCCTCCTCGATCGAGCTGCCCGAGGGCCTGGCCGCCGGGCCGAAGCACTGGACCAGCCCGGAGGGACTCAGCTCCACGATCCAGGTGATGCTCCTGCTGACGGTGCTCAGTCTGGCCCCCGCCCTCCTGTTGATGACCACCTGTTTCGTACGCGTGGTCGTGGTGTTGGGCCTGTTGCGACAGGCCATCGGCACCCAACAACTCCCGCCCAGCCAGGTGATCACGGCCTTGGCCCTGTTCATCACCCTGTTGATCATGACGCCGGTGTGGAAACAGGTCTACGACAAGTCCATCGTCCCCTACACGCAGGGGCAGATCGACCTGCAGCAGGCGTGGGTGGCAGGCGTGAGACCCATCCGCACGTTCATGGCCCTGCAGATCGAGCACACCGGCAACGCCGAAGACGTCCACCTGTTCCTCAGCTACCTGCCCGATCAGCCCACCCCCGAGGATTACCAGGACGTGCCGCTCCAGGCCCTGCTGCCGGCCTTCATGCTCAGCGAACTGAAAACCGCCTTTCTGATCGGCTTCCAGATCTATCTGCCCTTTCTGATCCTGGACATGGTCGTGGCCGCCGTGATGGTCTCGATGGGCATGTTGATGCTCCCGCCGGTGTTGATCTCGCTGCCGTTCAAGATCCTGCTGTTCGTGCTGGTCGACGGCTGGCACCTCGTCGTAGGAATGCTGATGGAAAGCTTTCAACCCTTCACGTGACGCACCACGGTGAGGGGGTGAGGGGGTGAGGGGGTGACAAGGTGACGATGGCAACAGCAGTTCCTTCACCCCGTCACCCCCTGACCCCTGACCCCTGACCCCTGTCCCCTGTCCTCTGACCCCTGCCCCCATGGACCCTCAAGACGCCATCGACCTTGGCCGTGAAGCCATCTGGACCGCCCTGGTGATCGGCTCGCCGGTGCTGCTGGCCGGGATGATCGTAGGCCTGTTGATCGGGCTCTTCCAGGCGCTGACCCAGATCCAGGAGCAGACCGTGGCCTTCGTGCCCAAGATCGTGGCCATGGTCCTGGCCCTGAGCATCGCGCTGCCCTGGCTGATCGGCCGCATGTTGCAATACTCCACTGACCTCATCACACAAATCCCCGGCAGGTTTTGAAGGAAGAATGATGAATGCAGAATGATGAATGCAGAATGATGAATGATAAATGGATCGACCACGGAGACGTGCAGCCGTTGTCGATGCGGTCCGCAAGGAGGTGCTGTTCCTTTCCGTAGCCGGCGTCGGCGTCGGCCCCCGTGAGTTCACCGTTCATCATTCTGCCTTCTGCCTTCATCATTCTGCATTCATCATTCTGCCTTCATCATTCTGCCTTCTGCCTTCTGCCTTCATCATTCTGCCTTCTGCCTTCTGCCTTCATCATTCTGCATTCCCCCCATGGACTGGCTCCGCCAACTCGACCTGGAGAAGTTCCTCCTCTTTACCCTGGTGCTCACTCGGGTAAGTGGGCTGACCATGACGGCCCCGATCTACGGCACCAACGAGGTCCCCATGCAGGTCCGGGCCCTGTTGGCCGTGGCCCTGGCCCTGCTGATCACGCCCACCCAGTGGGCCGTGGCCGTCGAGTACCCCGGATCCACGATCCACTACCTGGTCTTCATCGGCAGCGAGCTGCTGATCGGACTCTGCCTGGGCCTGGGCATCGTGATCCTCTTCTCCGGCATTCAGTTGGCCGGTCAGATGGCCAGCCAGATCGGTGGGCTGATGCTGGCCGACGTCTTCGATCCGGGCTCCGACACCAGCGTACCCATCTTCTCGCGGCTGCTCTTCCTGGTGACCCTGGCCGTCTTCGTCTGCATCGGCGGCCACCGCATGGTCATGGCCGGACTGCTGGACACCTTCCGGACCATCCCGCCCGGCAGCGCCGCCGTGCCTCACGCCATCGCCGAGACGTTCGTGGCGCTGTTGACCCAGAGCTTCAGCCTGGGGATCCGCGCCGCGGTGCCGGTGGTCACCGCCTTGCTGTTGTCAACCTTGGTGATGGGGCTGATCAGCCGGACGTTGCCGCAGTTGAACATCCTG
>Ga0315277_10001766_pt1 | contig 30773 bp, 20 predicted proteins | sample YL17G05_15_MG_FD_203695 | JGI IMG/M metagenome (GOLD analysis project Ga0315277, IMG submission 203695) | Sediment microbial communities from Yellowstone Lake, YNP, Wyoming, USA - YL17G05_15 | ecosystem: Environmental > Aquatic > Freshwater > Lake > Sediment | place: USA: Wyoming | collected...
GAAGGCGTGTTTATCGGCTATCGTCATTTTGACTCCAAGAAAGTCGAACCGCTCTTTCCTTTTGGATACGGGTTGTCGTACACAACGTTTGAGTACAGAAATCTGAAGGTGTCGTTGGCATCAACGGCGGCAAATCCTAAAGTGAATGTGGAGTTCGAGGTTGTGAATACCGGGACCCGGTGCGGGGCAGAAGTCGCCCAGGTGTATGTGGGGGAATTGTCACCCGGCGTGCCGAGGCCTGTCAAGGAGCTGAAAGGATTTGAAAAAGTATGGCTGAAGCCCGGGGAATCGGCGAGAGTCTCGATCGCTTTGGATAAGCCGTCGTTTGCCTATTATGATGTTGGGAAAAAAGGTTGGACCGTCAAGCCGGGGAAATTTGAGATCAGCGTGGGAAGTTCATCGAGACTTATTCGATTCAGCCAACAGGTTGAGCTTTCGAAGTAGATCGTACGTTGAAGCCGATTGTGCTGGGTTCGACCGTCAGTAAGCTGTCGGCAGTTCGCTGTACTCTGTTCGAGTGTCATCACATGAAAACAATGCGACATACATTACTGTGGATCGCTCTCTCGATCTTTGCGTTGAACGGCAGCGTGCTATCTCAAAATCCGATCTCTCCCGCAGGCGTTTACATCGCCGATCCTTCGGCGCGCGTCTGGCCGGACGGCAAGCTGTACATCTATGGCTCTCTGGATGAAAGCCCGCAATACTACTGTTCGTGGAAGCACCATGTCCTCGTAACACAAGATCTGAAGACCTGGAGCGTGCGGCGGGACGTGTTCTCGTCGAAAGGAGACGGTGATGCTGTTTCGTACAACGACGATCTCCTTTTCGCCCCCGACTGCGCAGTCAAGCAGGACACCTTCTATCTATACTACTGCCAGCCAAGCCGGCAGGCGCCCGAAGGCGTGGCGACTTCACTGAGCCCGGTGGGTCCTTTCACAGGAGGCCAACCACTCAATCTCGGTGGGCGTAACCAGATCGATCCATCGTTGTTCATTGATGATGACGGTCAGGCGTACTATCTCTGGGGCCAATTCGCGATGAAAATGGCGAAAATGAAATCCAACATGCGGGAGTTGGATTTGTCAACACTCAGGGACAGTATCCTAACGGAGAGGGAGCATTTCTTTCACGAGGGCGCGTTCCTCGCCAAACGAAACGGGATTTACTACCTGATCTACGCCGACATCAGTCGGGCCGAAATGCCGACCTGCATCGGTTATGCGACCAGCACTTTACCCTTCGGCCCTTATAAGTACGGAGGAGTCATCGTCGATAATGACCACTGTGATCCGGGCAACTGGAATAATCACGGGTCGATCGTGAAGTTCAAGGACAACTGGTATGTTCTCTACCATCGATCCACGCACGGCTGCAATACCATGAGGAAGGCATGCATTGAGCCGATCCGGTTCAATCCCGACGGATCAATCCCGGAGGTTGAAATGACCTCGCAGGAATTGGGAACGGCGACAAGGTGGTTTTCAAGTATGTGGACTTCAAGGAAGGAGTAACAAGTATTTCGCTTCGCATCGCGCCGGGCGAAAACGGCGGGAGAATTGTCGTGGCAATCGACCAGCCGTGGCACAAGCGACTTGCCAATATCACGATCCCCGGGGCAAAAGGACAGAAGGAGTGGCAAACCCTGACGATTGATGTTGAACGAGTAACCGGCGTGCATGCGCTGTGGCTCCAGTTTTTTGGAAAGGGGAGTCAGATGTTCTCGATCGATTGGCTTGCGTTCAATTGAGAAGAGCTTATTGTGCCGGGAAAATCGTCTTGAGCCCGCCTGCCCTCTGGTACTCCCTGAGGCGGGTCCCGCTGTACGGCCTGCCTGCCGAAGTGCCGTTCGGCACGCAGGCAGGGATCCCGTAAAGCGGGACAGGCAAAGTCGCCCCGACGAAGAACGTCAGGGTAAACAAAGTCGCCAGGAGTGCGATTTTCTGGTAGCCTTTGTGTCTTTGGATGAGTTAAGCGCAATACATGCGCATAGGGATGATTAATACGGTCTGCCATCACATATATGCAAAGCAGGAATATTATGTTCAATGATTCCAGAAGTAAGAGAATAGTCATTGCTGCACACTGTTTGCTAAATCAGAATTCCATTTCTGATGGGACTGCCGACTTACCAAGTCAGTTTGACACGGTAATAAACTTACTCATGGAAAATAAAGTGGGAATCATACAATTACCTTGTCCTGAGTTACTGTGTTTAGGATTGGCGCGACAAGATGAGGATGGTGCTAGTAGAGAGTTGCTGCTTGAAAATACACGAATAAGAATTCTTATGGAGAAAGAAGAAAACAAAGAGATCTTAAGAGATATAGCTCAAGAGATAGCAAGACAACTAGAAGAATACATAAAATATGATTTTCAGATACTTGGTGTTCTGGGAATAGACAGGTCGCCTAGTTGCGGAATAGAAACGACCACACTAGAAGGGCGAGAGACGGAAGGATGCGGGGTATTTATGGAAATAGTAAAAGCGGAATTGGAACGAAAGAAGATCAAGACAAAGCTGGTTGGATTAAAGACAAGTCGGAGAGAAGAGTCCTTAGAAAAAGTGAAAACGCTTCTTGAGAATTAGAGGGGCGCATGTACTGCGCCTGACAAGCGGCAACACGATGCACAGAGTACAAAGCACAGAAGCTTAATGGTTTCGCTCACATAAAACCAACTTCCTAGAGTTCGCAAAACCATTGCGTGTTGCTGCAGGACGGTGTATTCAGTCAGTTTGGAGAAAGAAAAGAGATTCAGATCACTATTCTGCACAATGGGAACAAAAAGGAGCACAGGGCATGATTTCACGCCGGAGTTTTCTGAAGGTCGGAGGGTTGTCGGTTTCATCGTTTGGTTTCGCGAACGGGTTGCTTACGCAGTCGGCTTTTGCACAGGAAGCGAAGCTGCAGAACATGGTTGCAGGGGTCAAGTCGCTCGCGCCGGAGGACTACGAAGCCCGGCTCGAGAAGGCCAGAAAACTGATGGCGGATCAGAACATCGACGCTTTGTTTGTGAGTGGCGGCTCTGATTTGAGCTACTTTGCCAATGTGAACTGGTTCATCAGCGAAAGGACGTTCGGCGGCGTCATCAACCGGAAGGGGAAGACCATCTGGGTCTGGCCGTCATTTGAGGCGGAAAGCGCTCGTGAGATGATACCGAAGGATCAGGAGCTCCGTCCGTGGGAAGAGCACGAGAATCCCTTCAAGCTCATTGGCGGAGTGATGAAGGATCTCGGGGTGCCCTCGGGGCGGCTTGCCATCGCTCCGGCGACGCGGAGTTTCATCGTTTTCGGATTGCGGAAAGACGTGCCTGGCCTGGAGCTTGTGAATGGAGCCGCGGTCACCGAGGAATGTCGGGGAGTGAAGAACGAAAAAGAGCTTGCCTACATGGACCTTGCAAACAAGATCACAAAACTCGCCTACAGGGAAGGATTCAAACAGCTGAAAGAAGGAATGACGCCGCGTGATTTGTCCGGGGCAATCGGCGCTGCGCACCAGCAGATGGGTGTGCGCGGGAACGGCGGACCTCAGTTCGGACCGAGCACGGCATTTCCTCACGGATCACGTGTCCCGAGGACGCTTCACGAAGGCGATGTTGTGATGGTCGACGGCGGTTGCAGCGTGGAAGGTTATCAATCGGATGTCACGCGCTCGATTGTATTTGGGAAGCCAAGCGACAAGCAGAAGACGGTATGGGAAATCGTCAAGAAGGCACAGGATGCTGCTCTCAAAGCGGTGCGGCCCGGCGTAGCATGCGGGGACATCGATCGGGCTGCAAGGAAAGTTATTGAAGAAGCCGGCTACGGACCGGCGTACAAATATTTCGCTCACCGCCTCGGCCATGGCATCGGTATGGACAGCCACGAGTATCCATATCTCGTGAAGGAGAATATGCTGAAACTGCAGCCGGGCATGACGTTCAGCGACGAGCCAGGCATCTATATCTATGGCGAGTTCGGGATGCGGAATGAAGATTGCTTCGTTGTCACAGAGGATGGAGGACGGTATCTCGGAGGGATGGATGCGATCGCAATAGACAAGCCGTTCGGCGAGGAGTAAGAGCCGGCTGGAGAGTTTCACTCCCACCTCATGGCTGGAATCGCATAGTGCGTTCCGGCTCGCGAACTAATATCCACGTTTCACACATAGCAGGATGTTAAAAAACGAACCGCCAAGCGCGCAAAGGACCGCAAAGAAAATATTCAGATCTTTTCTTTGTCCAAAACCTCAGACATTTGGCGCTCTTGGCGGACTTGGCGGTTCATCTTTGGTTTTGAAACCAGAATCTCAACAAGCTGATAGGATGGGGATATCCGTCCGGCGAATAGCTCTGGAAGATGTGGAAATTGCGGTTCTTACAGAGTACCTTAAAGCGTGGCGTCTGCCGTGAAGGAACAGGTGTTTTGCCCTTAGTTCCGTGCTATCCGCAGACGGCCTCGATCAACACACTTCTGTTCCAGCCATCAACCAGGGCTCGAAAGGTGTCCAAACCATGATTCCACGCCGACGTACTGCGTCATTTCGCTTGATCTCTATTGTGTGGCTCCTCGGAATCACATCCTTGTTCTCGCAGCAGAAGAGCGCATCAGGTATCGCGGTATCCGAATTTACACTGCAAAATGCAAAAGTCTGTTGCACAGTTCGTGTACAAGGGGAAAAGTTCCTGGGTGACCGGCTTGAGACCCAAAACGTGTGGGCGAGGCAGACCGGCGGTTCACTCTCGTCGATCGAATCTGATGCCGATTTCGCGATCGATCTTATGTGGACTGATTGGGATGCACCGGGAAAAGCCAACAACGCTGACAACCTGGTGACATTGACGAAGAGTTCATTCTCCTTCCAGCGCCAGGAGACTCGCGAGTCATCGGATGGCACAAAAGAGCTTTCGCTCTATTTCGGAGGAGTGGGGCACACGGTCCAACTGATGGTGACCTATCGTCTCGAGCCGAAAGCGTTCTACGTGAAAAGAAACATCGCATTGCTCGACACGGCAGGCAATGGACATTTCGTCCGATTTTTCTGGCCGCGATCGGGCGAAGTCTCCGGAGTAACAAAGGTAATCAAAAATGGTGGATTCGGGCAGCCGGTCGCTTTCCTTTTGAAACAGGGGGGAGCGTTTTTCGGAGATGAGTACCCTGCGTCGGACAACCGATTGACGGCGAAATCGAGGGGAAGGTACGTGATCACGTGTGGGGCGGAGTTGGGAGAGCGCATCGGGAAAACCTGGCTCTCAAGCGATTGGTCGGTGGAAGGTATCACGCCTGATCCTTATGTGAAGCTCTGGTTCTCCCAATACGTCGATGACATCCGCGTGGCGCCGCTCAGGTCGTTCTCTCTTTACAATACGTGGTATGATCTCAGGTCGCCGGAGTATCCGAGATGGTCGAAAGACAATGTGATGAGCATTGAGACCTCCCTGAAGATGGTCGACATCCTGCGGCGAAGCATGATTGAGAAGCATCACATCCAGTTAGACGCGTTTGTTCTGGATGACGGATGGGACGTTTACAAGAGCGATTGGGTGGTGAGAAAAGAACAATGGCCCAATGGCCTGAAACCTCTCGCTGATGAACTCAAGAAAACGAATACGAGCCTCGGTGTCTGGATAGGGCCGGCAGGCGGCTACTCCTTCCGTTCACAGCGGTATGGATGGATGAAGGAACATGGGTACGAGACCGTCGGAGACTGGATGTGCGTCGCCGGCAAGAACTACAGTGCTTTGCTGCGGGAGCGAGTATCTGATTTTGTCCAGAATGACGGTGTCGGATACTTCAAATGGGACGGAATTCAGTACTCCTGCAGCGAGCCGAATCATGGCCATCCGGTCGATGTGTATTCGAGGAGAGCAGTGTTGAACTCTGTGGCTTCGATGGTGAAAGCTGTCCGGGACAGGAACCCGAATATCTTCCTGAATATTACGTCCGGCACCTGGATAAGCCCGTGGTGGGTGAAGTACGCGAATACGATCTGGATGCAGGGAGCGGACTACGGTTTTGCCGACGTCCCCTCGATTAGTTCACGCGATGGCTCGATCACCTATCGTGATTTTGTCCTTTATGAAGACTGGAAACTCAAAGGGCTTTGGTTCCCAATCGCGAACATGATGACTCACGGGATCATCAAAGGCAAGGACTTCTCTGTGGGAGCATCGGACGAGCCGCTCGACAAGTTCACGGATGATGTGTTGCTCTATTTCGCCCGCGGAGTCTCCATGTATGAGCTCTACATCTCTCCGGATATCCTGACCGAAGGGGAATGGACGTCGATCTCACGCTCCATGGCCTGGGCGCGGAAGAACTTCGATGTGCTCATGAATACGGAACTGATCGGCGGAAACCCGATGAAGGGTGAGTCGTACGGCTATGTGCACTTCAAAGGACCCCATGGGATCATCGCAGCGCGGAATCCGGTCATGGAAGCATCGAAGCTGAATGTGGAACTCGCCGTTTCGCAGGGGCTCGATCCGAAAGCATCATCGCTCGTTCTGCAGCGCGTGTACCCGACCCGATGGACATCTCCGAGACTCCATAAAGCAGGTGAAGTGGTGACGCTGCCGCTTGACGGATTCGAGACCGCTCTCTATGAAGTCTTCCCGGTCGGCGAAGCGACGGAGCCGTTGATCGCCGCCGCTGTGTTCAGTGTCAGCGGGCAAAGTGGTGAGACGTGGAATCTCGCTCTCCACAGCGGATCCCGGGATGCGAAAATCCTGAACCCTTCAATCCTCAAGTCGCCAGAACAAGCCTCAGCCGATGTTCGCCGGGCCGTGGAAGATTTGTCAAAGGTTCGACCGGCATCAATTGTGAAAGGATGCAGGCTCACCACTCCTTCATCGACCTCGGGATCTCTTGAGCTGTCGTTTACCGCGGGAGAAACCACGAGTGACGGATTGATCGCAGTCCTCCTTGCCCAAGGCGGACCTGAGAAGAAGATCCCGCTCAAGGTGACGGCACAGCTCGATGGGCTCACGGTGCCCGTATCCACCGAGTACCAGGAAGGGAAGTCGCAGTGGTATAAAGTGGCAGTGATGCCGGGCAAGCACATGTTCACACTCCATGCAGTCCCTACGGCAGACAGTGTAACCTGGACAGGAAAGGCTACGGTGTGGTGTGTCTCGCGGCAGAAGCAGGAGTCGAAACATATTGAGTTTGCACTCAAACAAGCCCTGTCGGAACGGTTACTCCCGCCGACCGTGTGGCCTGCCGGCGAAATCAGAAAGAATTTCAAGATCGGTGAGGTTCAGATTACCGCAAAAAAGTGAATATGAACGTACAGGATCCGAATATTCAACAGAAACGCTATGCCTTGCTGGAATTGTCTCATGAGCTGGGACGCCCCGACAGGGGATGGGCAATCCTCGGTGAAGGCAACACCTCCGCCCGGATTGACCAGGAACGTTTCTTGGTGAAGGCAAGCGGGAGAAACCTCGGCGGCTTGCGGCCAGAAGACGTTGTCGAATGCCGAGTGAAGCCCTTGTCTGACCTTCTTGGACGTCGCTCGGTCACAGACGAGCAAATCAATTCCGCACTTTGTGACAGCAGGGCGGAGAGTGCTGCGAAAAAGCCCTCCGTAGAAGCTCTCTTTCACGGCTACCTCTTGAGTCTCCCCGGCATTGAGTATGTCGGTCATACGCACGCAACGGCAGTGAATAAAATCCTCTGTTCCCCGCGTGCCAGGCAATTTGCTCTACGCAGAATCTTCCCCGAAGAGGTTGTTTGCTGTGGGAGTGAATCGATGTTCATTCCCTATGTCGATCCCGGGCTGAAGCTTGCACAATCAATACAACGCGGTATCAAATCATACTATCGACGAAAAAAAACATATCCTCGTGTCATCTTGCTGCAGAATCACGGAATCATAACGATTGGTCAAACCGCTCAGGCCGTACTTGCTGCCATGATGATGGCCGACAAAGCTGCTTGCATCTGGCTCGGCTCGTCGGCGCTTGGCGGGCCGGTGTTCATGCCGAAAAAGCAGGTTGAGCGGATTGCCCATAGGCTTGATGAAGAGATTCGGCGACGCGAGATGAATATCTGAGGGCGACAGGAATAAGCAATGAGCACTCAAAAGACGTATCGGTTTGTGAACTATCTCTGGGACGATGCTGCGGCGCAGAAGCTCGATCCCGTCGGACTTCTGATCTATCGGTCGAATCTTCTTGGCTCTGACCAGCGGATCACCAACACGGGGGGCGGCAATACATCTGCCAAAATCACGGAAGTTGATCCCCTGACAGGCCAATCGGTGGAAGTTCTCTGGGTTAAGGGCTCGGGAGGCGACCTGCGAACCTCGACGAGAGAGAACTTCTCCTCTCTCTATCAGGACAAGCTTCTCGCCCTGCAGCCGAAATATTTGAAGGCCGATCGCAAGGGGCCGAAGACAGAGATCGAAGACGCTATGGTGGGCATGTATCCACACTGCACGTACAACCTCAACTCGCGGGCGGCATCCATCGACACTCCGCTGCATTCGTTCATTCCATACAAGCATGTCGATCACATGCACCCGAACTCCGTGATCGCCATCGCTGCTTCCAAGAATTCTCAGAAGTTGACAAAGGAGATCTTCGGTGACGATATCATTTATGCGCCGTGGCAGCGCCCGGGATTCGATCTTGGATTGAAACTCCAGGAGCTGTGCCGCAAGCATCCAAATGCCAAGGGGGTTCTCCTCGGTCAACACGGCATTATCAACTGGGCGAACGACAGCAAGGCTTGCTACGAGTTGACGCTGGATCTCATCGAGCGTGCAGCGCAGTTTATTGCCTCGCGCGATAAGGGTGAGAAGACGTTTGGCGGACAACGATACCAGAGTCTTGATGCCGCCAAGCGGCGTTCGACTTTCGTGCAAATCCTTCCCTGGTTGCGCGGGCAGGTGAGCCAGCAGAAGCGATTCATCGCGACGATACAGGACGACGACTCAATGCTCCGATTCGTAAACAGCGTCGATGCTCCGCGCCTGGCCGAACTCGGAACGTCGTGTCCGGACCACTTCCTGCGGACGAAAATCAAGCCGCTGCATGTCGAATGGGACGCGGCGAAAGAGTCGGCCGAAGTACTGAAGCGGAAACTGACCGACGCACTCGCAAAGTACCGGCAGGACTATGCAAGCTACCACAATCGATGCAAGCATTCCGATTCTCCGGCGATGCGCGATCCCAACCCAACGGTCATCCTGATCCCGAGTCTCGGAATGGTCGCGTGGGGCAAGGACAAGAGCGAGTCTCGCGTGACGGCGGAGTTTTACAACTGCGCGGTGGAGGTGATGCAGGGCGCCGAAGCGATGGATGAGTATATACCGCTCCCGCAGCAGGAAGCATTCGATATCGAGTACTGGTTGCTCGAGGAAGCAAAGCTCAAGCGAATGCCTCCCGAGAAGGAGCTTGCCCGCCAGGTTGTCACGGTGATCGGGGCCGGCAGCGGCATCGGAAGAGAAATTGCCCATCGGGTCGTCAAGGAAGGTGCTCACGTCGTGTGCGCTGATTTGAATGTGGATGCCGCGGCGTCCACGGCCAGGGAGATTACGGACAAATTCGGACTTGGCATTGGAGTTGCCGGGACCGGCATCTCAACATGCGGTCCCTCCATCGGTCTTGCCGCCGACAGCACAAACCGTGCTTCGATCCGAACGATGTTCGAGGACGTCATTCTTGCATACGGTGGAATCGATGGTATTGTGGTGACCGCCGGCGTGTTTGTTCCGCCGGATATCTCGGGACACATTCCTGATGAGAAGTGGGCCAAGACATTCGCTGTGAACGTCGTCGGTGCCTATCTGGTCGCCGATGAGGCGGGGAAAATCTGGAAGGAGCAAGGGTTGCGCGGCTCATTCATCCTCACGACGAGCGTGAACGCGGTGGTGGCGAAGAAGGGAAGCCTCGCCTATGACACCAGCAAAGCCGCGGCGAACCACCTCGTCAGAGAACTGGCGATCGAACTCGCCCCGCTCGTCAGGGTGAACGGCGTCGCCCCCGCGACGGTGATCGAGGGGAGTTCCATGTTCCCGCGTGACAGGGTTATCGCCTCGCTGACACAGTACAGAATCGTCTTCTCCGATCAGGAGACGGACGATGTGCTCCGCCAACGGCTCGCCCAATTCTATGCAGAGAGAACACTTACAAAGCAGGCCGTTACTCCTGCCGATCAGGCGGAAGCAGTCTTCCTGCTCCTCTGCAACCGCTTGTCCAAGACCACTGGTCAAGTTCTAAACATTGACGGTGGATTGCACGAAGCGTTCTTACGATAACTTGGTCCGTGTGCTGATCAGCTGCGGGAGCTATTGGTTTCCGTGGTATGTGCGGCGGCTGGCCGAAAGGCCGGCGAACGTTTGGTTCGTGATGCGAAAGATGTTTTCATCCTGAACGCTTATGAGAAACCAATGATGAAAATGAAGCAATTGTTCGTGTGCGTGCTCGCCATGGCGACGTTTCTGCTGAACGCTGCTTCTGCTCAGCCGAAGATCAAAGTCGCGGTGATCCCGAAAGGAACAACGCATATTTTCTGGAAGTCTGTCGAGGCCGGAGCCCGCGCTGCCGCAAAAGAACTTGGCGTGGAGATTGTTTGGAAGGGTCCGATGAAAGAAAACGATCGGGCACAACAGATCTCAATCGTGGAGCAGTTTGTTACGGAAGGGATCTCAGGAATCGTTTTGGCACCGCTCGACAACACCGCTCTCCAGAGACCGGTGGCCGCTGCTGCCCGCAAGAAAATTCCGGTCGTCATCTTCGACAGCGCATTGAAAGGGGAGCCGGGAAAGGATTTTGTCAGTTTCGTGGCGACTGATAACAAGAAGGGGGGATTCATCGGTGGCGAACACCTCAGTAAACTCCTCGGAGGCAAGGGGAAAGTCGTTCTTCTCCGGTATCAGGTCGGCTCCGCCAGCACGATGGAACGCGAGGAAGGGTTCCTTCAGGCAATCGGCAAGAATCCCGGCCTGACAATGATCGTTGAGAATCGACATGGAGGAGCGACAGCGGGAGAATCGAAAACGGCCGCTATGAATATCGTCGATAAGTTGAAGGAGGCGAACGGGATCTTCTGTCCAAATGAATCCTCGACGTTTGGCATGCTCCTTGCCCTTCGCCAGAGCAACCTGGCGGGGAAGGTGCGCTTTGTTGGTTTTGATACCTCTCCACCGTTGATTGAAGCCCTGCGGAAGGGGGAGGTCGATGCACTGGTGGCCCAGGATCCGATGCGTATGGGATATGAGGGCGTCAAGACATTGGTTGCGCACATTCAGGGAAAACCCACTCAGAAGATTCTCGATACCGGTGTCCGACTGATCACGCGGGAAAACATCAATTCGCCCGAAATCAAAAAGCTCCTTTCGACCCAACAGTAACCAAGGAGATGCTTCAGTGAAAACCATTGGACGTTTCATTTTGGTGCTCGCCATGACAACCCAATTCATGTTCGCGCAAGGGAAAACCCCGAGCTTTGCCGACGATGTTGCTTTTCTTCGCAAGCATGTTGACGTCATTGTCCTCACCGATAAGAAATCCGCCGCCCAGGTTGCGGTGATCCCGGCGTATCAGTGCCGCGTCATAACAAGCAGCGCAGCGGGAGAGGGGGGAGTGAGCTTCGGATGGGTGAACAGAGATCTCATCGCTTCCGGAAAAAATCAGCCGCATATCAATGTCTACGGAGGCGAGGACCGGTTCTGGATCGGTCCCGAGGGAGGCCAGTTCTCAGTATTCTTCAAGAAAGGTGATCCCTTCGACCTCGGTCACTGGTTTACACCGGCTTCGATCGACACCGAACCATTTGAGCTGGTGAGCAAGTCGCAAGATCGGGTAATCTGCCGAAAAACGATCGAGTTGACTAACTACTCGGGTACGAAATTCAACGCAGAAGTGAATCGCGAAATCCGGCTTTTAGACAACAAGGCCATCGAGAAACAGCTTGGAGCACCACTGAAAAGCAGTGTGAAAGCGGTGGGATTTGAATCGCTCAACTCCGTCAAGAACACGGGCGCCAGCGCGTGGACCAAGAAGAGTGGTTTGCTCTCGATTTGGATTCTCGGGATGTTCAATGCTTCTCCCTCCACGACAATTGCTGTTCCCTATGCCAGGGGAGAGGCTGCGAAACTCGGTCCGGTCGTGAACGATGCCTACTTTGGGAAAGTACCGGCCGACCGCCTCGTGGTGAGCGATGGGATTCTCTACTTTGCAGCCGACGCAAATTACCGAAGCAAGATCGGTGTCTCCCCGCGCCGAGCAAAACCCATTCTGGGCAGCTACGATGCATTCAATGGGGTGCTCACGATCGTTCAGTACACCTTCCCCAAGGGCGCGGTAGACTACGTAAACTCGATGTGGGAGGTTCAGAAGGCGCCGTTTGGCGGGGATGTGGTCAACAGCTACAACGATGGACCTCCAAAGCCCGGCGCTGCACAGTTGGGCCGGTTCTATGAGCTCGAGACCTCTTCTCCTGCACTCGCCCTGAATCCAAACCAGACCGGGACGCACGTGAGCCGGACGATTCATCTCCAGGGTCCAGCAACAGAGCTCGATGTCATCGCGCGGGCGACGCTCGGCGTGGGTCTCGATCAAATCAAGAACGGCCTGAAAAAATAGACCTTTCGACGACAACGATGTCACTTCCAATCTCACTCCATAGCTGGCTCAGAAGGCTCGGACCTGTTCTGGGGCTACTGTTTGTTGCGGCGCTATTCGCTATTCTGAGTCCGGACAAGTTTGCGACCACAGGCAATCTGCAGCTGATCCTTCTCCAAACTGCCGTGGTCGGCACCGCTGCCCTCGGCATGACGATGGTCATCATCAGCGGCGGCATTGACCTCTCCGTCGGATCCGTCATTGCCCTGACAACCGTTGTTGTCGCTCTGCTCCTGAAGAGCGGGTTCTCTCCGATCCTCGCGGCGCTTGGGGGCGTGGTTGTCGGCATGGTTTGCGGTTCGATCATTGGGACTTTCGTCACCCAAGTGAAGCTCAACCCGTTCATCGTGACGCTGGGGATGTGGGGAGCGCTGCGCGGGACAGCGAAAGGTTTGGCGAACGAGCAGATGATTGTTCCACCCGATTCCTGGCTTACAAAACTTCTCAACACGCTCACCGACGAGCAGGGCTGGATGTTACTGCCGCCGGGGGTCTGGATGATGCTCATCCTTGCCGTCCTGATAGCGATCGTGCTCAAGTATACCAGAGGCGGACGATACATTTTCGCAGTCGGATCGAACGAAGTCGCCGCGCGCATCTGTGGTGTGCCGGTTGAACGAACGAAGATGTCGGTGTATATGCTCTGTTCGGGATTCGCTGCGCTTGCCGGGGTTCTCCAGTTTTCCTACCTCACCGTTGGGGACCCCACGACTGCGGCCGGAATGGAACTCGACATCATTGCTGCCGTCGTGATCGGAGGAGGAAGCCTTGCGGGCGGTGAAGGGACGATCCTCGGCAGCCTCGTTGGAGCGCTGATCATGACAAGCGTTGGAAACGGCTGCACGAAAATGGAATTCCCGAACTGGGTTCAGGAAATTGTGGCAGGGGGAATCATCGTCGTAGCAGTTGCCCTCGACCGGTTCCGGCACCGAAGAAGAAACTAGGAGACTGCTGAAAACCAATTCTCAAACAAGCAGAGATTCTTCAGCTCGGAATGAGAAAGCAATGATCATATCGCCTTGGCGTTCTTTGCGTCTTGGCGGTTTTCTTTTTCCACACGCTCCTAGTACCACTCGGACGATAATCCGTTACTTAATTCACCCACGACAATCTATGCACTCATCATGAAAACCTTCAAATTCCCCCATCTCATCATTGCCCTTGGAGTCATGTTCTTCGCAGGGAGTTCGCTCTGGTCGATGCAAAAAAATGAACCGGCTATCTCGGTAATTCCTAAACCCTTGTCATTGAAGAAAGAGAGCGGAGCGTTCCTGATTTCAAAATCCACCGCCGTGATTGTGGATGCGGGTGTGCCTGACCTTAAGCGCATCGCTGACGATCTGGCGCTCCGCATTCGGACGGTCACAGGATATACTGTCCCGGTCGTCAATCGCGCGGGAAGTCGGAGTGGACCTGACGCAATCCTGTTGGCAATCGTTGGCGAGAGTCGGCTTGGGGAGGAAGGGTACCGGGTCAGTGTGACCAGGAAATCGGTGACCATAGAAGGTGCCAAACCTGCCGGGTTGTTCTACGGCGTCCAGACGCTCCTCCAGCTCCTCCCGCCCGATATCGAGAAGAAGGAACTTGCGGCCGGCGTCTCATGGTCGATTCCATGCGTTCGCATTGAGGACAGACCTCGCTTTTCCTGGCGGGGGATGCATCTCGATGTTGGAAGACACTTCTTCTCCAAAGACTCCGTCAAGCGTTACATCGACATGATGGCCTCCTATAAGATAAATACCTTTCACTGGCATCTTACGGAAGACCAGGGGTGGAGAATCGAAATAAAAAAATATCCACGCCTGACATCGGTCGGCGCATGGCGCAGCGAAACGATGGGAAACGGAGTTCCGCATGGAGGGTTCTATACCCAGGATGACGTTCGGGAAATAGTGCAGTACGCCAGGGACCGGTTCGTCACCGTCGTCCCCGAGATTGAGATGCCGGGTCATTCACAGGCCGCTCTGGCCGGATATCCGGATCTGTCGTGTTCCGGTGGCCCATTCAAGGTGGGAACTGAGTGGGGCGTTATCAATGACGTGTTCTGTGCCGGCAACGAGAAAACCTTCCAGCTCCTCGAAGATGTGATCGACGAAGTGTCGGGCCTTTTTCCGGGTCCGTTCTTTCACATCGGGGGCGATGAATGCCCGAAGCTTCGGTGGAGCAACTGTAAACGGTGTCAGGATCGGATCGCGGCATTGGGATTGAAAAATGAAGATGAGCTCCAGAGCTATTTCATCAAGCGAATCGAAGGGATGCTGAACGCCAGAGGCAAGCGGCTGGTGGGATGGGATGAGATTCTTGAGGGCGGACTGGCACCCAATGCCACGGTGATGTCGTGGCGCGGAATCAAAGGAGGAATCGAGGCTGCAAAATCGGGACACGATGTTGTGATGACACCGACTTCATATTGCTATTTCGATTACTATCAGGGGGCGACCGGAGAGCCGGCGGCCATCGGTGGCTTCTTGCCGATTGACACCGTCTATTCTTACGAGCCTGTTCCGGACGAACTCACGGCCGAAGAAGCGCACCACGTCCTTGGCGCACAAGGAAATGTATGGACGGAATGGATCCCGAATTTCCGACAGGTCGAATTCATGGCGACGACCAGAATGATGGCGCTGAGCGAAGTCGTCTGGTCTTCAGAATCTCAGCGAGACTTCAAGGATTTCCTCCAACGAATGATACCTCACTATCAGAGACTCTCGATCCGTGATATCAACTACCGCGTCCCGACCCCTCTTGGAGTCGGTGGCCGCAAGATCATTCTCCGCGACACCGTAGCGGTCATCGCCAGCCCGGTGCCCGGTGCGTCTCTGTACTACACACTTGATGGTTCCGATCCCACGCCAACTTCCAGCAAGTACTCGTCACCCATCCCCATCAACGGTGATCAGGTGCTGAAAGCCGCTCTGCAGTTCCCGGGCTCAAAGATGAGCAATCCCATCACTACCGCGTTCCTGACCGTCGATCCGGCCGCGAATGGCGTGCGCTATGAATATTTCGAGGGAGGATGGGATTTTCTCCCTGACCTGAAAACCCTTGTGCCCGCGAAGACTGGTGTGACCTACGATATCGGTCTTGGCGGACTTCCGACCCGTGGCAGGAATTACGGCCTGGCCTTCAAAGGCGCCGTTGTTCTTCCGGCGGATGGAGACTACACGTTCTCACTCCTCTCAGACGATGGAAGCAAACTTCTGCTCGATGGAAAGGAGTTCATCAACAATGACGGGCTCCATGGATCTGTCGAGGTCAGCGCCAAGGCGGGCTTCACCCGCGGAAAACATTTGCTCGAAGTACAGTATTTCCAGCGCGGTGGCGGACAAGACCTGAGTGTTTCAATCGAAGGCCCGGATCTCCCCAAACAACTCCTCCCACCTCGAATGTTGACAATCCAATAGGAACGTGATGATGGCGAAGGGACCTGCCGGGCGTTTTCCAAAGCATATCATGGCTTTGGGGTTCGTGCTTCTCTGTGATTTTTCAACCCCTGCACGTTCACAGCGGAACCTCACTCTCTTCGTCAACCCATTCGTCGGGACTGCTAGAAACGGGCATACCTTTCCCGGCGCGGCGGTGCCCTTTGGGATGGTGCAACTCAGTCCCGATACGCGCACCGAGGGCTGGGACGCGTGCTCTGGATACCACTACTCAGATTCAACTATCCTCGGATTCAGTCACACGCACCTCAGCGGCACAGGCGTTGCCGACTACGGTGACATCCTCGTGATGCCGACCGTCGGCCCGCTGGAACTCAGTCAGGGTAATCCTTCAAGGAATGAGCGGGGCTACTGGTCACGATTTCGGCATTCGGATGAAATTGCGGTCCCCGGCTACTACAGAGTCCGCCTCCTCGATTACGGCGTCACAGCAGAACTCACCGCCACGGCGCGCGTCGGAGCACATCGCTATACGTTTCCAAAAACCGACAAAGCGAATGTCTTATTCGACCTGAAGCATGCTCTGGGTCTCGAAAAAGTGATCGAATCCCAGATCCAGGTCGTTGGTGATCGTGAAATCGTTGGCTTCCGAAGATCCGACGGTTGGGCAAGAAACCAGGTCGTGTACTTTGCTGCGCAGTTCTCTAAACCGTTCACATCGTTTGGGATTGCCATTGACGACGTCCCGCACGCAAAACGACGTAAGGCCTCCGGAAAAAATCTGAAGGGGTTTGTGGGATTCTCGACGAGCGCGGGGGAGTCAATCATATTCAAAGTCGGCCTTTCTTCGGTGAGCATCGCAGGCGCCCGGAGGAATGTTCAGGCCGAGATGCCGGGTTGGGATTTTGATGAAGTCAGAAAGTCGGCTGACCGATTGTGGAACGGTGAACTGAACAAGATCTGGGTGGACGGCGGAACAGAGCGTCAGCGCCGGACATTCTACACGGCGCTCTACCACGCCATGCTGACACCAAATGTCTTCAGCGATGTAGATGGGAATTATCGGGGTATGGACGGTACCGTGCGCAAAGCAAACGGTTACCAGATGTACACGGTTTTCTCGCTTTGGGATACCTTCCGGGCCGAACATCCTCTTTTCACGATCATTGACCGCAAAAGAGCGCTCGACTTCGTTCGATCGATCATGGCGAAATATGAAGAGTCAGGGATTCTGCCCGTGTGGGAGCTTGCCTCGAATGAGACCTGGTGCATGATCGGGTATCACTCGGTGCCGGTGATTCTGGACGCGTATGTCAAAGGTATCAGGGATTTCGAAACAGAGAGGGCGTTGGTCGCGATGAGGCACAGTGCTCAGCTCGATCACTACGGTCTCAAAGCGTACCGTGAGAATGGTTACATACCTTCAGAAGCAGAATCTGAATCGGTCTCGAAAACGCTGGAGTATGCGTACGACGACTGGTGTATCGGACAATTCGCCGACCTGATCGGGAAGAAGCCGGTGGCGGCGGAATACGGGGAGCGGGGGGCGTTCTACAGAAATCTCTTTGATCCATCGACGGGGTTTATGCGTGCGAAGGAGAATGGCCGGTGGTTCACTCCGTTCGACCCGGCATCGGTCACGTTTAACTACACGGAAGCAAATGCGTGGCAGTATAGCTTTTTTGTGCCGCAGGATATTCCCGGATTGATCGACCTGCACGGTGGAAGAAAGCAATTCGTGAAGAGACTTGATGGATTGTTCACCGCAGATGAGGCGACGACCGGTCGCAATCAGCTTGACATAAGCGGGATGATCGGTCAGTATGCACATGGGAATGAACCCAGTCACCATGTCGCGTACTTGTTCAACTATGCCGGAGCTCCGTGGCGTACGCAGGAGATTGTCCGGCGTATCGTCGATTCGCTCTACTCGCCGGAACCTGACGGACTCTGCGGGAATGATGACTGCGGTCAGATGTCGGCGTGGTACGTGTTCAGTGCCATGGGATTCTACCCGGTGACGCCGGGGCTTCCCTTCTATTCCATTGCAAGTCCGATTTTTGATCGGGTGACGATCCGTCTGGAAAACGGTCGGCAGTTCAACATTCGCGCTGTTTCGGGTTCCCCGCAGAATCGATATATCCAATCAGTCCGACTGAACGGAATGTCAACGACGAAGACCTACCTGCGGCACGACGATATCATGAAAGGCGGGGCGATCGAATATGAGCTTGGTCCAACGCCCTCTCTGACGTGGGGGACCTCCGTGGCCGATGCGCCCGCTGAACCGTCAGCTCTCGATGTCGTCACAACGCCAGTGCTTGATGCAGCTTCATCGGTATTCTCAGATTCTCTTCGGGTCAGTTTGAGTTGCACAACACCCGGGGCGGAAATCCACTTTGCGCTTGCCACTGTTGGCGCACCTGGGGAATACGAGCGATACGTCGCGCCTCTTGTGTTAAATCGAAGCACGACGGTGCACGCGTTTGCTCAGAGAACCGGCTCGCTGAGAAGCAGAACTATCCGTGCCGGGTTCACGAAGTTTCAGCCGCCCGGAACCATTGCCCTTCATTCGCAATACAGCAAGCAATATACCGGCGGCGGCGATTTAGCCCTAATCGACGGCAGGCGCGGCAACGCCGATTTTCGGCTTGGCGCATGGCAGGGGTATGAAGGCAATGACGTTGAAGCAGTTCTCGATCTTGGTTCCGTCAAGCACATCGTTCGTGTTGGACTCGGCTGTCTTCAGGACAATAGTTCGTGGGTTTTCTTTCCCCGGAAGGTTGAGTATGATTTTTCATCCGACGGAACGACATTCAAGAACGTGCGTGTGCTCGAAAACAGCATCAGCCCCAGGGATGAAACGGTTCAAATCAGGGACTTTGGAGCAGAGATTGGTCTTGACGCACGATACGTCCGAATCCGCGCGACAAACCTCGGCGTTTGTCCCGACTGGCACAAAGGGGCTGGTAGCAAGGCGTGGGTCTTTGTTGATGAGATCATCTTGAATACACGTGAAAGGTAGATATGAAACGTCGAACGTTCATCAAAACGGCGTCGCTCGCAGGTGCAGCGACGGTCATCAGCGGGAAGGCGTTCTCAAGAACCAGCGAAACGATGGCGGCTTCTTCATCGCCGCGGATCGGAGGTCCTATCGTTCTATCAACCTGGGATTTCGGCCCCGAGGTTCCTCAGGCTGCCGTCGAGACACTGGTGAGAGGGGGGACAGTTGTCGACGCGGTCGAGCATGCCGTGATGATTCCGGAGGCAGATCCAAAGGAGACGAGCGTTGGGTACGGCGGCTATCCCGATCGGGAAGGCCGGGTGACGCTCGATGCGAGCATTATGGATGGAAATGGCAACTGCGGTTCGGTGGTGTTTCTCGAACACATTGTGCATCCGATTTCCGTCGCGAGACTTGTCATGGAGAAGACCCAACACGTGATGCTCGCGGGTGAGGGCGCCCTGCAGTTTGCCCTCGAACACGGTTTCAAGAAAGAGAACCTCCTGACGAAAGAAGCTGAGGCGGCATACAAGGAATGGCTCGAGACGAGCAAGTACTACCCGGTGCAAATGGACAAGAATAATCATGACACCATTGGTCTACTGGCGATGGACGGAAAGGGTGGTATGGCCGGGGCGTGCACGACAAGTGGTATGGCGTGGAAAATACGTGGCAGAGTGGGGGATTCACCTATCATCGGCGCGGGCTTGTATGTGGACAGTGACGTCGGCGGGGCCACCGCGACCGGGATTGGTGAAGCGGTTATCAAAGTTGCGGGCAGTTTTCTTATTGTCGAGCTGATGCGAAACGGCAAATCACCGCAGGAGGCTTGCAGGCTCGCTCTTGAACGGATAGTACACAAGCAGCCTCAGTATGCTGACCGCAACGACTTCGTGGTTGGATTTGTAGCGATGAGCAAAGATGGTGATATCGGAGCGATGAGCTACCGCAAGGGGCTGCAATACACGCTTTACAAGGAAGGTGTCACGCGAATCGTTGATGCCGAGTATATCGTGAAATAGCCGGCAAGTGCTCGTCACCTAATCTGAGATTTGTCGTGCGAGGTGACGGTCACCTCTTCGAGCCGACAGTTGCCTAACACGTGGCCAAATTATTCCAGTTTCTTGCGCTGAGAAGTGACCGGCACTCAAGATATCTCCCAGCGAAGTGACGGTCACGGCGTGGTGGAAATGGACATATGATCCTTGAAGTTTGCATTGACTCAGTCGAATCAGCGATCGCTGCTCAGGAAGGCGGGGCTCAGAGGGTGGAGCTCTGCGCGGACCTTGCCCGCGGCGGCACGACGCCAAGTGCCGGCATGATTCAGTCGGTGCGTGAAGCGATCGCGATTGCTTTGCACACGATGATACGTCCACGCCCCGGAGACTTCTGCTACTCCGATCATGAATTCGGAATCATGGTACGAGACATCGAAGTTTCAAGAAAGCTTGGTGCGGACGGTGTGGTATTTGGCATCCTGACACCTTCTCGCACCGTTGACACGGAGAGAACCGGTGCATTAGTCAACGTCGCGAGGCCTCTGTCTGTGACGTTCCATCGAGCCGTCGACGAATGCCCAGACATCTACCGTGCCTTCGATGATCTCGCGCGTCTCGGCGTTGACAGGGTGCTGACGTCGGGTGGAAAGACCGATGTCCTCGCCGGTGTTGAGGTGCTCAAAGACTTGGTGAAAAGGCGGCACGCAACGCCCAGAGTGTTGGCCGGCGGTGGGATCTCGCTCGACAACATACGTGAAGTTGTGACGAAATCAGGCGTAAGGGAGGTTCACGCTCTCTCCGCACTTTCCTCGGCCGTGAAAATTGAAGGACTGTTTGCCAGCAAGGATTCGGAGAAGCGCGTCGTGGATGTGGCGAAAGTGCGCGCGATGGTAGATCTCCTCCATGAACTCTCCTCCCGATGATATGGGAACTTGGGCGAAGGTGGCTCAGGGCTTGACTTTACGGTCCATATATCGTAAGCTATCGCCTGGATGTTAGCGATAACATCAGCCGATCCAGTTCCTCTCACTTGCGAGAATCTTCTTGCTCTTCGCGTAGCTGGCGGAATACCGTCGCGTTGATGTTGCTGCCAGAATCTGTAAGCCCGGTACAAAGCTGTGCGCTGCCTCCAACTGAGACTCTAGCACCTATTCACCCAACTCCACTTTCACACGCAAGGACCAGTCACCATGCAATCTATCCAACTTGCATTCTCCGATTGGCTCATCATCGCCCTCTACTTTGGCTTCGTGCTCGGGATCGGATTCTATCTCAAGCGGTTCACGAAGAACGAAAATGATTTCTTCCTCGCCGGAAGAAAGAACAGCGCGTGGGTCGCGGGCCTGGCCTTCCTGTCGGCCAATCTCGGAGCGCCCGAGCTGCTCGGAAAGACGGGGAATACCTTCAAATACGGGATGTACGTCGCCCATTTCTACTGGATCGGCGCTATTCCGGCTATGATCTTCCTCGGCCTCTATATGATGCCCTTCTATTACAGCTCGAAGATCAAATCTGTCCCGGGATACCTGAAGCTGCGGTTTGATGAAAAAACGCGTGTACTGAATGGCATCGCCTTTGCTGTAATGACGCTGCTCGTTTCCGGAATCAATCTCTACGCGATGGCTCTTGTCCTCCATACGTTTCTCGGATGGGATTGGAACGTCAGCATGTGGATTTCAGCCGTGACCGTCGCGGCCTATGTCACGCTGAGCGGGTTGTTATCAGCAATCTTTACCGAAATCATTCAGTTCTTCCTCATCTGGTTTGGATTGTTCCTCGTCTCAATCCTAGGTGTCATCGAAATCGGCAGCGTCAACGATATTTTCCATAGAGTGAATGAACTCTATCAGTCCGTGTCTTACACCACGCTCTGGTCGACAAGCTCGAATCCATCACTGAACGGCATGGTGGTAACATGGGGAGGTATCGTCTTGGGGCTGGGATTCGTACTTTCGTTCGGGTATTGGACCACGGACTTCCTCGTGGTGCAACGGGCCTTCTCCGCGAAAGACCTGCGCACTGCCAGGATGACTCCTATCCTCGCTTCCTTCTTCAAAATGGCCGTTCCGTTCATTGTCATTCTCACCGGCTTGATCGCAATCGTCCTGGCGAACGATGCGAAGAGCGGTTTTGCTCTGACACAGGATGGCGGGCAGGTCAACTACGATTCTGCGCTGCCGCTCCTCATTGCCCGGTATTACCCGCCGGGACTCGTCGGATTGGGCGTCACGGCGCTTCTCGCTGGATTCATGGCAGGACAGGCCGGCAACATCAGCGCCTTCAATACAGTGTGGACCTACGATATTTACAAATCCGTGCTTAATAAAAACGCCTCCCGATGCCCACCTTCTCTGGATGGGCCGTGTGGCGACCATCGTGGGGATCCTCATCAGCCTTGTGACTGCTTACTGGGCGAAGAGTTTTCCGAGCATCATGGACTATATGCAGGCGATCTTTTCCTGGGTGAACGCACCGCTGTTCGCAACGATGCTTCTCGGCATGTTTGTCCGTTGGATCACGCCGAACGCCGCGTTCTGGGGTCTGTTGGCCGGCATGGGCTCTTCCTTCACTCTCTTTCTCGCCGTGAAGTTCAGCTGGATCGACGGAAGGCTCCTCACAATGTCGAGTCAGACGAGCGACATGGCAGCGAACTTCTGGCGTGCGTGGTGGGCATGGCTCATCTGCTTTGTCGTGACGATTGTTCTGAGCTTCTTCACAAAAAGGAAACCGGATGAGGAGCTCGTTGGACTCGTGAAGGGACTGACGCCCGAGGTGAGCTCGGAGGGAATCGCCTGGTATCGAAAGCCGGAGCCCTACGCCGTTATCTCCATTCTGGTGTTGATTGCACTGAACATCTACTTCTGGTAAGAGGGAAGAACTATGGAACAAGAACAGAAGAAAATGAAACCGATCTGGTACTTCGTCGGATTGATGCTCAGCGCGATGGGCGTCGTCGTCGAAATTTCCGGTATTGTGAACTACTCCGACACACAGGCTGCAAAAACGGTTCTTTCTGAACTTCATCCCGCGCTGTGGTGGGGAGCTGTGATGATTGTTTCGGGATTAATCTTTCTCCTGGCGAACCGTAAGAAAACCGTAGAATAGGCAGAGAAATCAATGGTTTCCGATCGCCTAAACCGCCTCATGGCTTCTTTCCAAGAGCATTTTGGCCTATGCCAAAACGCCGTTGCCGTCCGCTCTCCCGGCCGGGTCAACCTGATCGGGGAACATACAGACTACAATGAGGGATTCGTACTGCCGGCAGCGGTTGACAAAGCAACCTTCTTTGTTGTAGCCCCCCGCTCTGATGGAGTCTGCCGATTCTACGCGGCGGACCTTGAGGATTTTTTCACTTGCGAAGTTCGCTCCATGACGAAATCGGAAAAGGGATGGCCGAACTATCTGCTGGGAATCATCAGCGAACTGCAGCGGGAGGGTCACATCGTGAGCGGCTGTGATGCCGTCTTCGGCGGGGATGTGCCGATCGGGGCCGGTATGTCATCCTCGGCATCGATTGAATGCGGATTTGCGTTCGGGCTCAATGAGCTGTTTGGCTTTGGCCTCCGCAAGATTGATCTGGCCCGCTTGGGCCAAAGGGCCGAGAACAAATTCGTAGGAGTTCAATGCGGCATCATGGATCAGTTTGTCAACATCTTTGGCGAAGACCACAAAGTGCTGAAGATCGACTGCCGTTCTCTGGAATTCGAATACTTCCCTTTTGAGCGGAGCGATCTCAATCTTGTACTGTGCGAGACAGAATCGAAGCGATCACTCGCTTCGTCCGAATACAACGTCCGGCGGCAACAGTGCGAGACGGGAGTCGGAATTCTCCGGAAGCACACCAAGAGCATCCGCAGCCTTCGGGATGTGTCAGAGGAAATGCTGGCGGAGCATCGCAAGGAAATGGACGAAGTGATCTACCGGCGGTGCCTCTACGTTGTCGAGGAGAACGCCAGAGTGCTCGCTGCCTGCAGGGATCTTCAGCGAAATGATTTCCGATCGTTTGGCCAGAGGATGTACCAATCGCACGCCGGATTGCGCAAAGGTTACGAGGTTAGCAGCCCCGATCTGGATTTTCTCGTTGACGCGGCAACGTCCATCACCGGCGTGCTCGGCGCTCGCATGATGGGAGCGGGATTTGGCGGATGCACGATCAATCTGGTTGAGCAAAAACGCGTTGCTCCTTTTACGGAAGAGATCCGGGAGCGCTACCGTCTGCGCACTGGAAAACCGAACAATGTTTACGTCACACAGATTGAGTCGGGAACAGCACTTGTACCATTGAGTTGACTTCTGACCTCAATCCAATCCATTACCACCCATCCAAGGCGATTGTTCTCGTTGACCCAATCGACGGCCGCACCAGTGACACTCGGCCGGACCCCCCCATGAGAAGAACGCTCGCAGTAGTTCTGACGTTGGTATCCTGGTCACTCCTCGTCGGTCAGCCAATCCGAAACGTTCAGCTCTCCACGAGTCGCGGTATCGGTGTGACCGGGTTTGAATCTGCCACCGGTGGGCACATCCGGTGCAGCGACACGCTGCCGCTCTTCACGTTCGAGCTGAATGACACTGTGTTCAGTTCGTTTTCGTGCAGGGCGTGGTCTGACCCGGACAGCATCCGGTGGTCTCATCGATCGGGTGTGGAAGGATCCCTGAAAGTCGAGAAGGGATTCGCTCGCGGCTGGAAATCCATCCTGACCTTTCGAAACGCATCAGCGGCGAAACAACAGATCTCGAACGTCGTGCCGCTCGGCATTGGCCCTGATCGTGTGTACATCATTTCCACTGGTCCTGCCGATTACAACCATCGATTGAGTCGGTCTCAACTCTTCAGACCGGGGCTGGGCCCAATCGGAGTGGTGCTGCCTGACAATGCGTGGGAGCTGGGGTTCTGTGACGTGGCTGCGGCCGCAGACTATTGCCTCGCCGCGATTGCCCGCCGCACCGAGTCGGGAAAGGCCGACGTGCGGCGTTTCAGGACGATCCTCGAGCCGGGCGGGTTCGTTCAGTATGTCATCTATGTGGACCAGCACCGGGGAGACTGGAGGGAAGGACTCAAGCTGATGTTTCAGGAGCGATGGCTGTACGACCTGGACGCGTTCGACAATACGCTCTTCGAGCGGGACGATCTCCAGTGGGCACGCCACAGCTATCTTCTCCTTCTGCAGTTTGCCTGGGATCAAAAATACTACGATGCCCTCGAAAGGAAGAATCACTTCGATCAGTTCTTCGCAGAACAGGATCGTGTCCTGGGGGGATATGATGCCTATATGATCTGGCCGACGTGGCCCCGGCTCGGTCTTGATCAACGAAATCAGTGGGACATGTACAGCGATCTCCCGGGAGGATTGAAGGAGCTGCGCCGCCAGGCGGGGCTTGTCCATCGAAGCGGTTCGAAATTCTTCATCTCCTACGACCCCTGGGATGAAAGCACACGCAGGGAAGATCACCTTGCCGGCATGCAGGAGCTCCTCAGGGAGATAGACGCTGACGGAGTTGTTCTCGATACCTGGGGCGAATCGAGCAGGGAATTTCAGGCGGCGGCGGACAAGGTTAAGAAGGGGATTCTCCTCTACAGCGAGGGGATGGCAGTGCCGAAGGATATGCCCGGAATTGTCGCAGGGAGGGTTCATGACGCGATTTATCTCCCTCCTCCCTTGAATCTCAACAAGCTCATCAAGCCGGAGATGGCAATCTTCCGCGTGGTCCAGCTTGCCGAGGGAAGAATTCACCGCGAGATCGCCGTTTCATTTTTCAATGGATACGGCATCGAGCTGAATATCATGAAGCCAGGACGTCCCGATTGGGCGGAGGAGTATGCGTATCTTGGTAGAACGACGAAAATCCTCCGCGAGAATTCGTCTGCGTTCCTCAGCCGGGATTGGACACCGTTGATCCCAACGCTGGCGGATAGCATCTGGGTAAATCGATTCCCGACTCCAGCGAAGACGCTCTACACGATTTACAGTCTCAGGCCTGAAGGGTTCGATGGCCCGTTGTTTGAAGCTCCTGTTTCAGAAGGTTCGCACTATGTCAGCCTCTGGCATCACGAAGAGCTGAATCCTGTGATGGTCCGCGGCAAAGCGATGGTGCCGGTCGTTGCAGATGGATTCAGTCGCGCGTGGCTCGACTCCCGTCGGGAAGGAAATGTGGACTGCGTCGCGCTTTTTCCGAACCTTCTCTCCGTTTCCCTTCGCCAGGACTCGCTTTCCTTCGAAGCGGCGGAAGGGACCAAGGTCATTGTTTGGGCGGGGTTGCCGACGTACAATGCGCGCAAATCTGAATTTGCAGTGGACAAAAAAACAATCTCCTTGCTCGAGCATTTCGGCCGGCACGAAGAGAAATTCGTCGTGCAATTATTCAACGGAAGTGAGCTCATCGATGAGCGGGTTCTTAACGTCCCGCTTGGAACGCCCCGACTCGTTTCCCGCCTCGCAAGGACGGCGCTTGCAGAGCGAGTTCCTTCAGGGATGGTCGAAATTCCGGCTGGCTCAATCCTCTATAAGACAACGCGGAGTTTTCTGAGTCCGAATGAAGTCATCCCGTATCCCGAGGTCTTCCAGGGGCAAACCGTCGAGCTGCGGCGATTCTTCATGGATCGCTTCCCGGTAACCAACGACGATTTCTATTCATTTCTCACAGCAACGGAATACCGACCGGTAGACACGGCCAATTTTCTAAAGCACTGGGCGAAGGGCCGCCCTCCGAAAGGAAGGGGAAACCATCCGGTGGTGTATGTCAGTCTGGATGACGCCCGCGCGTATGCCCGGTGGGCTGGGAAACGTCTTCCGACTGAGGTCGAGTGGCAGTATGCCGCTCAGGGGTCCGACGGGCGGAAATATCCGTGGGGACGCGAGTTCGATTCGACAAAGTGCAATAGCAGCCTGGGCCACACCACTGCCGTCCATGCGTTTCCGGCGGGGGAAAGCCCCTTCGGAGTCATGGACCTCATCGGAAATGTCTGGCAGCTGACGAATGATGTGTATGATAATGGCAGCTACTATTTTTGCATGATTCGCGGCGGCTCGCACTTCAATCCAAGTTCCAGCTTCTGGTATGTCAAAGGTGGACCGCAGCCGGCAGACAATCCGCAGATTCTCTTGATGGTCTCGCCTGCAATGGATCGGAATGCAACGGTTGGTTTCCGGTGCGTAAGAGATGCGACAGAATCGCGCAACTAGTATTCTGAATCAGGTGCAAGAACAGAAAGACGATAGCAAATCGCTTCTGTGTGATCTTCAGCGGCGAAAGTAGAGTAGAAGGGAATCGTGGAAGGGTCATGCCTCGCCTAAACCTCTCTGACCACCCTCATCGAAGGTTGAATGTCCTCACCGGTGAATGGGTGCTTGTCTCCCCGCATCGGGCTAAACGACCGTGGAAAGGACAGACCGAGAATCGGGTCGCGGAAAATCTGCCGGTCCACGATCCGGGCTGCTATCTGTGCCCGGGAAATAACCGGGCCGGTGGTGAGCAGAATCCCGAATACTCTTCGGTGTTTGTGTTTACGAACGACTTCAGCGCGCTTCTCCCGGAGACGCCGGTGGAAGAGACCGCGAAGAACGGACTTCTCGTTGCGCGCGGTGAACCAGGAATTTGCCGGGTTGTCTGCTTCTCTCCCAGACATGACCTCACTCTCCCCGAACTGAAGATTTCGCAGATCCGAAGTGTCGTCGACGTCTGGACTCAGGAATACGTGTCGCTGCGCGAGAAAGAGTCAATTCGCTATATCCAGATCTTCGAAAACAAAGGTCCGCTGATGGGGTGCAGCAATCCCCACCCTCACGGACAGATCTGGGCTCAGGATTCGATACCGACCGAACCTGCGAAAGAACTCGGGCAGATGAGGAGCTATGTTGCTTCGAAGCAATCGTGTCTGATCTGTGACTACCTCTCGCTCGAAAGGAGTGAGGGAGAGCGCATTGTTTGTGAAAATGATTCGTTCGTGGCGCTCGTTCCGTTCTGGGCAATATGGCCGTTTGAGACGCTTCTTCTTCCGAGGCGTCACTGTTCGTCTCTCGATCAGTTGTCGGGTAACGAGAAAGATGATTTTGCGGATATTCTCAGACGGGTCACGACCCGGTATGACAATCTCTTTGAAATCTCATTTCCCTATTCGTCGGGGATTCACCAGGCGCCGACCGACGGAGCGTTACACGACGGTGTGCATCTTCACATGCATTTCTACCCGCCGTTGCTTCGCGGTGCGACCATCAAGAAATTCATGGTAGGATATGAGTTGCTTGCGAATCCTCAACGGGACATCACGGCGGAGAGCTCGGCCGCAAAGCTCCGCGAGTGTTCTGAGCGGCATTACAAATCCGGAGGTCGATAGACCATGGCGAAGGCGAAGAGACTCCGGTCGCAATCCTCCAGGTTCGCATCGGGGCGCGTGACGGCAAAAGAGGTCGCGGCCCGGCTTGGGATCTCGACCATGACCGTGTCCCGCGTCATGAACAAGCGCCTCAATGTCGACGAACGGACGAGAAAGTTGGTGCTGGCCACGGCTCAGAAACTGGGGTACCGGCCAAACCACATCGCAAAAAGCCTCGTCCTGCGGACGACTCACACGATTGGCGTTGTTGTCCCTGAAATCACACACTCGTTTTTTCCCGAAGTGATCCGGGGAATTGAGGAGGAGGCATCTCGCTCCAAGTACGACCTGATCCTGATGCACTCTGCTGAAAGCGTAGAACGAGAGAAGGACGCAATTGTCACGCTCGAATCGAAGCGCGTCGATGGGATTTTACTTTCGACGGCACAGAGTGTTGCTGATGCAGACTTCTACAGAGAAGTTGTCCAACTCGGGATGCCAATTGTTTTCTACGACCGCTGTGTCTACGGCATCGGCGCAAGTTGTGTCAGTATTGATGATGAGGAGAGCGCACGTCGCATCACGGATCATCTGATTAGCCACGGGTATGATCCGATAGCGCACCTTTCGGGATCGCAACGGGTTTCAATCGGCCTGGCAAGACTGAAAGGTTTTAAGCGAGCGCTGGAAGAGCGGGGCCGGGTCGTGAGAGATGAACTGATCGTGGAAGCCGGCTTCCACGAATCGGATGGCTACACCGCTATGAAGAAGCTTCTCGACGGGCCGCGCAATCTCTGGCCGCGTGCGGTCGTTGCAGTGAATGACCCGGCGGCCTTTGGAGCAATCAAGGCCATTCGAGAACGCAAATTGCGGATTCCACAGGACATCGCTATCGTCGGATTCTCAGATGATATCCGGGCAGCCCTGATGCCGACGCCGCTGACGACGATCCGGCAGCCGGCATACGAAATCGGCAAGCGGGCTGCGACGAAACTCATCGCCGTCATTGAGGGTAATTCTGACACAGTTGAGGAGATCGTTGTGAAAGCCGACGAAGTGATTCGCGAGTCATGCGGGTGTACGAAAGGCCACCCAATGCCGGTGGCTTGAGGAATACTGTCTGCCCCACGCCCTGAATGAAGGAAAGCACTATGGCGCGAATACTCATACTCTTGATGATTGCGGTCCTTCCGGCATTCTCGCAGACGGACTACGTCCGGGATTGGTTGATCCTCGGTACATTCCCAAATCCCGACGGGACGTCGCGATTAACCAGAGACTACCTTGGTGGCGGGCTGGCAGCGTCCCCGCGCGGCGGAGAAGCCATCGCCGGCCGTCAATGGCTTCTGTATCATTCGCCGAAGGAGTTCCTCGATTTTCTCTTGGGCGAATTCGATTTTGCGGCTCGTGAACGCTGTGTCGTGTATGCTGCATTCTTTGTCCAATCACCGGAATCCCAAAGGGTCCGTCTCTTGGTTGGAAGCGATGACGCAATCGCGGTGTCGTGCAACGGCCGGAACGTTCACACCGCTGATGTCGTGCGCGGGCTTGTGCTCGACAATGACACTATTACGACTACGCTCAACGCAGGTTGGAACACGGTGGTGCTGAAGATCGCGAACAACGAAGGTGGCTATGGCGCATCGGCACGCTTCGCTGATGGCAAAGGACTGCTCCTGAGCGCCGAGAGTCCATTCGTTGCTCAACACCCTCTCACCGCTCCGATGCTGAGGAGCGTCTCAGGAACACTGTCGTTTCGGTTCCGGCTCACAGGACGGGATTCAGTTGTTGCCTCGATGGACATGCCTCTTCAAAACGACGGGAGCGCTCCGGCGCGTCCCGTGCTCCTCGAGTATTCCACAGCCCACGGGATTGTCACGACCTCACCTCCCGCGTCGTTTGCTGGTGGTGAATTGAAACGTCTATCAAAGGATCTTCGATTCGGCGAGGCAGTGAAGATTGCCCGGTCGGGCAAGCCACTTATGGTGCGTGTGAGCCATGAGAGTCATGATACGACGTTCTCGTTCTCCTTCGCCGGGGATTTCCTGACAAAATTCTTCCAGCCCTGGGACCTCGGCGGGTGGCAGGTGGAGCGGCCTGACGAGAAAGCCGAAAATCGTATCCGGTCCGTTGTGGTTCCGGAGGATCTCGCGGGTTTGGGACTTCGTGTTGCCGTGGACATCGGGGACCTGTGGGGCTCGTTGAAGGTGAATGGCGAAACGGTGCTTCCGCGGTTCAGCGGAGATTCCGGCGAGTTGACGCTGACGTCAGATGCTTCGAAGGGGAAAGAATACAAGATCGAACTCAGCGTGAAGTCTGAAGAACCGCTGAAGAAGGAAATCGCTTTCTCCTCCACCATTCGTCCTCAATCTGAACGCATCGAACGTTATTTGCTCGACAGGAGATTTGCCCGCGAGATCTATAAGATTGATCTCGGAGATCAATCAGAGTTCACAAACGGC